>Ga0209350_1000001_pt1 | contig 185986 bp, 155 predicted proteins | sample GraSoi013_2_20cm_2_FD_185822 | JGI IMG/M metagenome (GOLD analysis project Ga0209350, IMG submission 185822) | Grasslands soil microbial communities from the Angelo Coastal Reserve, California, USA - Sample 09_27_2013_2_20cm (SPAdes) (version 2) | ecosystem: Environmental > Terrestrial > Soil...
CGGCCTACGGCCTCCAGTCCTTACCGCAAAGCAACAATCAAGAGTTTACAAAAGTGCCCCGCCCAACCACCCATGGCGGACATTTCAATATGGCAGAAAACAGGACATTTCTACTTTGCGTTGACATATTCCCGTTGAAGGCGCGGGGAACAAGTGTTCCGGTGACGCTCCACCTTCCAGGGAGACGCGCGTCGAGTGGATGATCCTGGCTGAAAAAACCGAGTAGATCAATTCACAATGGGACCGCCGCCCTTGCCGAGAGCGGCCTCATCACCCTTGGTATGAAACACGCCAAAGTGAAATTCATCGCCTCTCTTAATCATCACAGTGACCCGGGCTCTTGCAGGAAGCAAGATATCGATGCCTGCAATAGGTTCAGTGTTTGACTTCCAAAAACGAAGGCGATAATCCTTCTTATCCTTGTTCACAAAGTGGATTCTACCTATCCAAGGTTCAACCTCAACTTTGCCGCTGGGGTAAGGTGCTTGATCGCGGATGGTAATCGTTGCCGATCGGGGAAGGGCATCCTGTTTTGCTCTTGCTGCTCCTGTTGTAGCCACGGTGATCCTCCTTTTACAGCTCAATGCTTTCCGCGGGGCCGGAAACTTGGGTCAGCAAGGAGCCCCTGCAGTGCAGGGCGCTCCTGAAGGTCTGTCAAAGTGTACCCGTTCTTAAGGCTATCGCGAGCGAATTGGATGGCGCGCTTGCGGTCTCCGAGGTCGTCATAAGTCTCCGCGATATCGGCGAGAACGTCCGGGTCCTTGGGCGTTAGGGCGAGCGCTGCGTTGGCGGAGGTAAGAGCCTTTTGGCGAAGCTTGTCTTCAGCATAGTAGGTGCTGAGCATGGACTGCACGGGAGCCTCTTGAGAATTTACTGAGGCATATTGCTCCAGAAGGATTAGCGCCTTGGCGCGCGCGGAACGCATCTTTTCGTCATCCTTTAGCAAGGTGTAAGCGAGCTGCAAATTCGCCCACACACGCCAATCCTTGTCGTTGAGCTCGAGGGCCTTGCGGGTCGCTGCAGCAGATTCGGCATATCGCTTCTGGCTCTTGTACAACCAGCCGAGATTAGCGTAGGCCTGATAATTGGGTGTGAGCTGAATTGATTTCTGAAACGCCGCTTCCGCGGCAGCTGCGGACTGCGAATCGTTGAGCTCCATGTATTCGGCACCGAGGTCGCTGTAGCCCTCCGGACTGTCAGGAGTAAGTTCAATGACACGGCGATACTGCGCGAGGGAATCCTGCACGCGTTTGTGGCGGGCATAGAATGCTCCAAGAACGCTGTACCCCTCCCAGTAATCTGGCCGAAGAGCGATAGCGCGTTGGTAATTGGCTTCCGCGTCTGAGTTGCGGCCCATGTTCTCGTAGACATCTGCCAGGCCGATCAAAGCGCTAGCATCGCGTGGATTGATATCGAGCGCTTTCTGAAATTCCTGGAGGGCGAGATCGTGCTTGCCCAAAGTCGTCTGGAGATGGCCCAAAGTGACGTGCACAGGAGGGAGACGATCATCGAGTTGCAGGGCCATCCGGCAATTTGCGAAAGCTTGATCCACCCACGGCGCATAATGGTCCATGAGGAATTTCAAGCGATACGCTTCTCCGAGAGTTGCGTACCCCAGCGCAAAACGGGGGTTCTTTTCAACGGCTGAACTCAGCGCAGAAATGGCTAGGTCCGGGTTACCCGGCTTATCGAACCGCTCCAAGTAGGCTAGCGCTTTGAGGTAGGACTCATAGGTGCCCGGCGCGACGCTTCCACCGGGCGTTTGGGCAGCTTCTGACGATTTGACTCTCATCATGCGAGCCAGGCCCGCGACAGCTTGGTTCTGGAGTGTGGCCAAATCACCGGCGCGATCTTCCAGCTCCGCCGAGCCGATTTGGCGGAGACGCTTCGAGTCAATTAGGGCAACCGTTAGTTGTACTCTGGAGCCTTTGCGCCGGACGCTGCCTTGCACCACCATCGTGGCGCCGAGTTCGCGGAAGGCGGACGTGGGGTCATTGACGTTGCGGCTGCGGACGACGCTAGCGGGAACCACCCAAAGCGATTGCTGAGCGGCTTCCAGGTTCGAGAGTTCGTTGGTAAGCGACTCCATCAGTCCTTCTGCGACCGGACCAAAACTAGGATCGTCGGTGGAGTTGGCGATCGGCAACACCGCAATATGTTTTTCGCTGCCTGCGTAGGCCAGGCCCGCAAAGCGTTGCCGCACCGGCGGAAGAAAGGACAGAGTGAAAGTGGCCAAAACCACTCCAACCGAAGCAACCAACAAACGCCGGAATCTCGTTGGATTGCTAGTAGTCCAGCTTGGCGTGGAAGCGTTCTGCACGTACTGCTTGAGCTCGCGGGCATTGACGGAATGCGTGTGCGTGGGTTCTTCGGCCAGGGCGGGGCTTGAAGTGATTCCGGCAAGTGCCACTCCCAGATCGCGAAGCATTTCATCGGCGGCAGGATAGCGGCCCTCCGGCTTCTTGGAGAGGGCGCGATAAACAAGGGGGTGTACCGCCTTTGGAACCACTTCAAGCCCCGCGGGCGGTTGGTTCAGAATGGCAAATGTCGTTGCTCCTTGATTCGGCCGCAGGAACGGATGACTGCCGGTAATCATTTGCACGAGGATTACGCCCAGGGCCCAGATGTCACTGCGTTGGTCGATGGCTTCGCCGAGGATTTGCTCGGGAGCCATGTAGGGGAGCGTCCCGGTGGAAGAGATGCTTTGCGTAGCGCTGGCGGTGGCCACGACGCGGGCAAGGCCGAAGTCCACGATCTTGGCCACCTTCTCATTGGTGATAATAATGTTGGAAGGCTTGACGTCGCGATGCACGATGTTGCGCGCATGAGCCGAGTTTAGCCCTTTTGCGATTTGGATGGCCAAGCCGAGCGATTCGTGGACTGGAATCACGCCGCGCAACAATTTCTGCGCCAAAGTCTCACCCTCGTAATAACCCATAACGATGAAAAGCTGGTGGTCTTCGGATTCTTCGATCCCATGAATGACACCTATGTTCGGATGGTCTAAGGCGGAGGCGGCGCGGGCTTCGCGGAGCAGGCTTTGCTTATCACGGTCGCTAACGGCGACATCCGTGGGCAAGAACTTCAGGGCGACAGTACGCTCGAGCTTCAGATCAAGCGCTTTGTACACCACACCCATGCCGCCGGCGCCTAGCTTGTCCGTGATTTTGTAATGCGAGATGGATTGGCCAACCATACGGCTGGGAGGGTCTGGCGCTGATTCTAGGTGTTCAACCCCGGCAAGTCAACGAAGGCATGCGGCAGGTTTTGCAGCTTACCGGCTCTTCGGCGCCACGGCATACTCGGGACGCGACGAATTTGGCTGTCTCTGATAGGCTTTGCGTCTTTATGGGAGGAACTTTCATGCGCCGTCTCTTGCTTGCGTCTGTGTTGAGTTTTGTAATTCCGGTAATCGCCCTTTGTCAGACCTCACATCGTGTTGCTATCCGTGCTGGAAAGCTAATAGACGGAAAGAGCGAAAAGGTGGTCGAAAACATCATGATCGTCATCGAAGGTGACAAGATCGCCTCCGTTACGGCCGGCGGAAGCGCGCCTGCCGGCGTGGAAGTGATTGAACTCTCCAAGGCCACCGTATTGCCCGGATTCATCGATACCCATACTCACGTCCTGCTACAGGGCGACATCACGGCCGAGGAGTACGACACGCAGTTGCTGAAGCAATCGATTCCGTACCGTGCGATTCTTGCCGCGCGCAATGCGCACATCGCGCTTTCACACGGGTTTACGGCCATTCGCGACCTGGAGACGGAAGGCGCCATGTACGCGGACGTTGATGTAAAGACCGCGATCGCCAACGGCGAAGTGCCCGGCCCGCGCATGCAAGTGGCCACTCGGGCTATGACTCCCACGGGAATGTATCCGCTGCTTGGTTATTCCTGGGAACTGAAAGTGCCAACGGGCGTGCAGTACGTGGATGGAACCGACGGAGCGCGCAAGGCCGTGCGCGAACAGGCGATGTATGGCGCCGACTGGATCAAATATTACTCCGACCGCCGGTACCATTTTGAGAGCGCCGGCGTATTGCATTCCATGGTGAATTTCACGGATGAAGAAGCGAAGGCCATTGTGGACGAGGCGCATCGCATCGGCAAAAAAGTCGCCGCGCACGCCATCGGAAGTGATGGAATCGCAGCCGCGCTGCGAGCCGGCGTGGACACCATCGAGCACGGCGACGGCCTGACCGACGCATTGATGGATGAAATGGCACGAAGAGGGATCTACTGGGTGCCGACGATTTCCGTTGGCGTATATGTTGCGCCCGGTCGCAGCGGCAACTGGCCAAAGATGGCGGAACTGCAGCGGGAAAACTTCCCGAAGGCCATCAAGAAGGGCGTCAAGATTGCCTTGGGCACGGATGCCGGCGGCTTCGATTGGAAAGCATTGAACGAGGCGAAAGAATTTGAGTACTACGTGCAATATGGCATGACGCCGCTGCAAGCGATCCGCTCTGGCACTTCGACTGCTGCTGAGCTGCTCGGCTGGGGGGACAAGCTGGGAACCATCGAAGCCGGCAAGTGGGCGGACATCGTAGCCGTCAGCGGCGACCCGCTGAAAGACATAAAAGAGTTGCAAAACGTGAAGTTCGTAATGAAAGGTGGAATGGTCTATAGGAACGATCTGCGCTAGCCAGGGGCCACTTGACCGAATGCTTGCGGTTGCGTAGCCTACCTTGCGGTGTACGACCCAGCCTGAGCGCGCCACCGTCGCGTGGCAAGATGAAGTGCATCTTCTAAGGAGTTTCACCATGCAGACAAAATCCATTCTCTTAACGATTGGTTTGCTAGCCCTGGCGGGAGCGACTGGCGGAGCGCTGCGCAGTCAGGCCACGCCACCGACATCTCCTGACTCTGATCGCGCCAGGCACATGACGGCAATCAAGCTCCTGCGGGGACTCAATAGGGCTGAATTGCGTTACAAGACGAAGCATGCCGTTTACGCAACCAGAGATGAGCTCGCTGCGAGCGACGAGTTCAAGGTAACCCTGTCTGGCTGGTCGTTGCGGCTAAATGTGACCGCTGACGGAAAAGGGTATGATGCCGTCTTGGAAGATACCACTGACAAGTCCTGCGGGTACGCGGCGCTCACCGATGAGCGAGGGGTCATTCGACAAAGCAAAGCGATCGATTGCGAAATCTGGCAGTTTGCCGCTCGCGATTCAATAGAACGCGACGCCGCCGTCGACGTTGATCGATTGCCCAGTCATGGCACTGGATTGCTCTGAACACAGGAACAGCGCGGCGCGCGCAATTTCCTCCGCTGTTTGTGCGCGTCCTTGAAGCAAACCATTTAGAAAACCGGCGAGTTGCTCTTCTTCGTTTACGCCCATTTTCTTCGCAAGGAGTGCATCAAGTTCTTTCGACATTTTTGTCTCCGTCACCGGCCCGGGGCAAATGGCATTCACGCGAACGCCTTTGCGCGCTCCCTCCGCTGCGGTCACGCGTGTCAGGCCGAGCATTCCCGCTTTCGCGGCTGCATAGGCCGAGCCCCACGCGTAGGCCGCCTTGGCAGAGAGGCTGGAGATGTTCAGGATGACGCCGTACTGCCGCGCGTACATTTCCGGAAGTACCAGCTTCGACAAAAGAAACGCCGCGCGCAGGTGAACGGCAATCACTTTGTCAAAGTCTGCCAACGGATAGTCTTCCACCGGGACCACGGGGCCGTAGTGCCCTGCGTTGTTCACCAGGATGTCGATGTGGCCGAACTTTGCTCGCGCTGCCGCAACGACTTGCGTGCAGTCAGCGTCACGTGATAAATCCGCGGTGATGTAGCCGGCCCGTCCTCCGCCGCTTTCAATCTCCGCTGCCACAGAGGCGAGTTCTTTTTCCGTGCGAGCCGTGAGAAACACAGCGGCGCCTTCTTTTGCAAATAGTTGAGCGATGGCCTGGCCAATTCCACGACCGGAGCCAGTAATAAACGCAACCCGATCCTTGAGCATCATAAGGACCATGAGAATAGAAGGAAGGAAGCCCCCGGGACAAGCAGGGGCCCCCGCACGGTCACATGCTTCCAACACGCTGGCCAAAAACTGTACGTCGGGTCAGGTGCAAATCCGCAGTTGCGAATCTACTATGGTCGTACAGTTTTCACCTGGGCCAGATTTCAGGCGTTTTTCTGAGGGCTGCATTTTGTGTTTTCGCTAAACTCGTTACATTCATTCTGGTGTTTGGTTCTCTGCTTAGTCCAGCCTCTAACTCTAACATCGAGGACAAAGCTGATGCACCGAATCCAATTCTCATTCGCAATTATAGGCATTCTCGTTGCTTTCTCTTTGGCGGGATGTAGTGGCTACGGCAGTGGCTCGGTAAATGGTGGCGCGATTGCCCCCTACATCAACACACAGCCCGCGAATCAAACAGTGTCCGTGGGGCAGACCGCTACCTTCAGCGTCGGTGTGGCCGGCACGCCTCCCCTCACCTATCAATGGCAGAAAAACGGAGCCGACATCCCTGGTGCTACGTCATCAAGCTACACGACTCCCGTCACCACCTCCGCCGACAGCGGCACAATGTTCCGCGTCGTCGTCAGCAACACTGCCGGGAGTGTGACCAGCAATTCTGCGACGCTGACCGTCAGCACGGGACCGGTGGCCTCGACTGTCGACGTCATCACCTATCACTACGACAACAGCCGCTCCGGCCAAAACTTGAATGAAACGGTGCTGACTCCGGCGAACGTAAACTCCACGAAATTTGGAAAACTCGGTGAATTCATGGTGGATGGCAAAGTCGACGCGCAGCCTCTGTACCTTTCGCAGGTCACCATCGGCGGGCAAAAAAGGAACGTTCTATATGTCGCGACGGAACACGGATCTGTCTACGCCTTTGACGCCGATTCCATCAATGGAACCGCCTCAACTGTCCTCTGGAAAACGTCGACGCTTGGCAGCGGGGAAACGACCAGCGACAACCGCGGCTGCGGCCAGGTTACGCCGGAGATCGGTATCACCGCCACGCCCGTCATCGACCGTTCGCGCAACGCCATCTATGTTGTTGCCATGTCGAAAAACACCAGTGGGACTTATTTCCAGCGCATCCACGCACTGGACCTGACTACTGGCCTCGAACTATTCGGGGGTCCCAAAGACATCACTGCGACTTTTCCCGGCACGGGGGATAACAGCTCCGGCGGAAACGTGATCTTCGATCCCAAGCAATACAAGGAGCGGCCCGGCCTGCTGCAGATTAACAGCGCGATCTATACGACGTGGTCCTCGCACTGTGATATTCGTCCCTACACCTCATGGGTTATGGCTTACAGCGCGGACACGCTGGCGCAAACCGGTGTCCTGAATCTCGTGCCGAACGGAAGCGACGGAGGCATCTGGATGTCCGGCACGGCACCCGCGGCAGACGCATCGGGGAATTTGTTCTTCATAATCGGCAACGGAACGTTTGACACCACGCTCAACGCCAGCGGTTTCCCCGTGAACGGCGACTGCGGCAACTGTTTCGTCAAGCTTTCCATTACGGGCGGCCTCAAGCTCGCGGATTATTTCACGCCCCACAACACTGTCTCCGAATCAAACGCCGACCAGGATTTCGGCTCAGGCGGCGGAATTGTCCTGATGGACGTCCAGGATGTAGGGGGGACGACGCGTCATCTCTCCGTCGGCGCGGGCAAAGACTCTTTGATTTATGTCGTGGACCGCGATTCGATGGGCAAGTTCAACCCCAACACGGACCAGATCTATCAGGAAATTTCCGGCCAGCTCGGTGGGCAGGTCTTTTCCATGCCTGCCTTCTTCAACAACACAATCTACTACGGAGCCGTGGGAGACGCGTTGAAAGCATTCCCGATTGCCGGTGCGAAACTTGCAGGCATTCCTTCCTCGCAATCCACCCAAAATTTTAGTTATCCTGGAACGACGCCGAGCGTTTCGGCGAACGGCACGGCGAACGGCATTGTCTGGGCTGTCGAAAGCAACGGCGCCATCCTGTTTGCCTACGATGCCACCAATCTCACCACGGAACTCTATGATTCCAACCAGGCCGCGAATGGCCGCGACCACTTCAGCGGCAACAAATTCATCACGCCCGTGGTTGTCAACGGGAGAGTTTACGTTGGCACGCCAACCAGCGTTGCGGTATTCGGTTTGTTGCCTTGAAGATTTGAGGTTGTTCAAAACGCGGTAGTTCGGTGAACGCGGTTCAGTTTTAGCCGCTAACCTTCAACTTTCCCAGCATGTGATGTACGAATTCCGAAATCTCGCCTTGATTGAAAGTATCCCGGTGAACCGGCTTCTGGCCGACCGCGCGATACACCAGCCGCTTGTTCGATTGCTTCACGAAGTCGAAAACGACGGTGCCTTCGCGGAAACGAATATTTTCATAGCTGACTTCCGGTGGTCCCCAGCCCCACGATTCCCAGCATCCAAAGGGGCCGCAAACGAGGCGTGGGTACCCGCCTGGGTAAACGCGTTCCACCGTGACGTCGTGCCGCCGCACGGCGACGTGATAGTCCACCAGGAAATCCGCAGCTTGCGGGTCGTTGACTTGCCGCAATCCCTTGGAAGACAGAGTCCGCTCCATCGCTGTGCGGATTCGCTCGCGAATGATTTGGTTGTTGGCGCCGGAATCGCGCGCGACTGTTTCACCTCGCGAAATCATGTCTCGCGAGACGACCGGACGCCGGTCTGCATCTTTGGGCGGCGCGGCAGGCTTCCAAGCCCAGGTGCTTCCCTTGGGCACCGGGATGTTTGGGTCGCGAGTCACGATGATGTGGTCGTCGCAGCCGGCGAGCAGCAGCCCACAAACTAAAATAGAGGCCGCAGCCAACGGCGATCTTCCAATGCTCTTCATCCAAGACTTCATCAGAACGTCCTCCAGAGCGGGCACCGTTCCTATGTTCATAAAACCCTGAATTCTTAGGAAAGTTGTGGCCGCCAGAGGGAATGCGTTTCAGAACGCTACTTTTGTTGGTCTGCGGGTCATCACGCGCTCGGAGCTGCCCAATCGGAGGGTGGAAAAACGACCGGCCAGAACTTCGGATTTGGCTGATCGAATTCGAACGCCACTGAAAAAAAATCGGGCGAAGTATCGTCCACACGGACCACTCTGCAGTTTTGCTCCGCGTTGTTCTTCGTGTTTACCAGGCGCATGGGCTGGCCGACGTGCACGTCCATTTTCATTTTGAGCAGGCCGCCGTGGGCGTTCACCGCGAGTGTCATTGCTTCTTCCCGCCGTGGCTTGTGCTGGACGTCTTCCGCGATCACGGTTATCTTCATCTGCAGCATCACGCGCTCGCTGCGGCGTCGATTCGCCGGATTAGAAGGACTTGCCAAGCTATTCTCCTCCTACAAAGTCCGCAATCCGCCGGACTTAAGACGCGAACCACGTAATTACTTAAATTCTGAGATAAATCTTACCTTAGGTAACAGCAATGGGACGCTGGCCAAATAGTCAGCGGTTGCGCAAAAAGGCAGGCATCGTTTTACTTATGGTTTTTAATGCCTGTGGGAGTTCAGTTTCGCTTCGAGGCGCGCTTTCACGGCAGGCCACTCGGAATCAATGATGCTGAAATAGATGGTATGCCGGATGCGCCCGCTGGCTGTAATCATGTGGTTTCGAAAGATGCCTTCTTCGCGCGCTCCAAGGCGTAGGATCGCGGCACGCGAGCGCTCGTTCAGCGAATCCGTCTTGAGCTCCACGCGCATGCAACTCAGCGTTTCGAAAGCGTGCTTCAATAAGAGGTACTTCGCTTCCGTATTCATGGCTGTGCGCTGCCAGTCGCGCGCTACCCACGTCCAGCCAATTTCTACGCGGTGATGCGCACGGTCGATGCTACCGTATCGCGTGCTCCCGATCGCGCGACTCGTGCATTTCTCGACAATCGCAAACGGCGACGCCACGCCCTGTGCCTGCTCGTCGAGCGCGGTCTCGATGTATGCAGCCATTTCTTCGCGCGTTCGAACAGGTGCGGGAATCCAGCGCCACAGTTCCTCGTCGAGCCCGACTTCAACGAGCCCCGCTAGATGCGTCTTCGCTAGCGGTTCCAGACGCACGTGCGCGCTTTCCAGAAATACTGGGGAAACCACCATCTCTGTCGGCAGCATGGTGGGCCAATCTTACGGCCCTCCCTTTGGCTCAGCGAGCGCCAATTTGGATATGGATTGGAATCTTTCTAAAGTGCGTGAGGGAATGAAGCCAACGATGCGTTGCTATGCGTAGTAGGAGGCCAGCATCGTTCTTCCTCTCACCGGGAAGTATTCGCCTTCTCTGCAGATTCGCGAGAACTTCCACACCAGGGAAGCATCGAGCCAGCCATACGCGGCCTCCCGGCTCAGAGTCTCCAGGGCATTTTCCGAAGAAAGCGCGTCCCGGTAAGGACGATCGGTGACCAGCGCGTCGTAGATGTCCGCAATTTGGAGAATCCGCGCCATCAATGGTATTTCTTCGCCGCGGAGGCCATCCGGATACCCGCTTCCGTCCATTCGCTCATGGTGATGCCGAATTCCCGGCAGGATGCGTCGCAGTGACTTCAACGGCGCGCAGATGCTCACGCCCACGGCCGGATGTTGCCTGACAATCTTCATTTCCTCCACGGTCAACGGCCCGGGCTTCAGGAGAATCTCATCCGGCACCGCTACCTTCCCGACGTCGTGAAGCAAGCACGCAATTCGTAAATCTTGCAAATCCGCTTCCGGCAGTTCCAGGCTCTTGCCGAGATGCACCGCGTAATCCACGATGCGGTCCGAGTGGCCGTTCGTAAGCGGGCTTTTCGCCTCGATGCTGCGTGCCAGCGAAAGCACCACGGACTTGGCTTGCTCATCGATGTATTTCTTGAGCCGCAAGAGCGACTGCACGCGGCTTAGTGCTTCTCCGAGTGATTCGCAAGTTCCCCAAAAGTCCGCCGCTCCCGCATCTCGTCCGCGGACGGCGTCCTCAGGTTCCGGCGAAGGCTTGATCAACACAATGGGGATATGCTGATTGAGCGGGTTTCCTTTCATCCGGCGGCAGAGGTCGAAACAGCCGAGGTCCGGCAAACCGTCATGCAACAAGACCAAGTCAGGCTGAAGCTGGGCACATTCCTGCAGAGCAGATTCTCCGTCCTCTGCCGTGAATACCTGGTAGCTTTGATTTTGTAGAAATGATTTCCAGGAATCGCGGCTCTCGGAAACTGCATCCACAAGAAGCAAGATAGCTGAGTTCATCAATCCCTCGTCATTCCTCAGCGCGTGGGGTGCGGAGACACCACTCCCTGCGCCTGAAAGACAATTTTTAGTGGATTGGACTTGCTAGCGATCTCCAATCCCAGTGCATGCGGAGAACTTTAGTTCTCCGCGTCCCGGGGACGAGAAGGAATGAGGTGGCTCGGCAGGGCTATCCAATGCTCCTGTCGTGCCAAATAAGGAATCCGCATAAGTCACGAAGAATTCGAGCTTTGCGGCGATACTCGCGGACGTAGCGGCCCACAGTCGCAAGGAATAATTTTCATGGTGCCTCCCAGGTTTACCCGATGCCACGCGTCCTCGGTCTTCTTTTCGGTTCCTCTTCGCCAATTCAAGAAGGCTTTCCGCAGATTTTGCAATGAACAACATCCTGAAAGCAGCAATGACTATCTTTCTCCACCTTTCCGACCCTTAAGAGTGGGCCGGTGGCCAACGATATGCACTCTCATGGAAACGGGATGCGGCCGGGGTGCGCCGTGAGGTATGATAGAGTTTCGTGAAATCAACTCATTAGGGTGACAATGCCAACCGCATCGAATGGAAAAGTATTGTTGAGGGTAAGGCCGCGCGGTTTCTGCGCGGGCGTTGTGCGCGCGGTCGATATTGTGGAACTGGCGCTGGAAGCCTATGGCGCGCCGGTCTACGTGCACCATGAGATTGTCCATAACACCTACGTCGTTGAGCAGTTGCGCCGGCGCGGCGCGATTTTTGTGGAAGCCATTGAGGAAGTTCCCCATTGCGCAGTGCTGGTTTTCAGCGCCCACGGCGTTCCGCCGACGGTCCGCGACGAAGCCAAGTCCCGCGAGCTGAAGGTCATTGACGCCACCTGTCCGCTGGTCACCAAGGTGCACCTCGAGGCTCTGAAGTTTGCCCGCGAAAGGCGCACCATAATTTTGATCGGTCACAGAGATCATCAGGAAATTGTCGGCACGTCAGGCGAAGCCCCGGACCGCACCATCGTCGTGGACTCCGTCGCCGCCGTTGACGCGCTCTCGGTAGATGATCCGCAGAAGCTCTCTTTCCTTACGCAAACGACCCTGAGCCTGTACGATACGCAGGAAATCGTGGCGCGGCTGCGCCAGAAGTTCCCATTGATCCAGGGTCCCGCCAGCGACGACATTTGCTACGCCACGCAGAACCGCCAGGAAGCGGTCGAGCAGGTTGCCAAAGACGTTGACTTGATTCTAGTAGTGGGTTCGCCGAACAGCTCGAATTCCAACCGCCTCGTGGAAGTCGCGCAGCGCAGCGGTGTCAAAGCCCAACTGATCGATTCGGCAAGGGATATCGATGTGAAGTGGCTTGAAGGCGTTTCGCGCGTGGGCCTGACTGCGGGCGCGTCCGCTCCCGAAGTCCTCGTGGAGCAAGTGAGTGAGCGTCTGGCAGAATTTGGCTTTACGGATCAGCGCGATTTGGATTTGATTCGCGAAGACGTGCGTTTTACGCTGCCTCCGGAACTGGCGACCATCGCGCCAGCGCCGCGCCGCTAGAGAGTTTGCGTTGAGCGGCAGGGGAGCCTGTACATGACCGGCATGACGTAGCGGCCGGGGCCGTAAACGATTTGGTCATTGGTACGCAGATATAGGCGGTAAATATAAAACAAGGAGCCAAACCTTGGCGGTCAAGATCGTCCGTCAGCCGAAGAAAATTGCCTTGATTGGCGCGCCCTTTAGCGCCGCCGGTTTTGCGCCAGGGACGGAAAAAGCTCCCGCTGCACTGCGCGCTGCTGGAATCATCGAAAAACTCCAGGCCGCAGGCTACGAAGTTGTTGATCACGGCGACTGCGCTACACGCCTCTTCGCGGATGACGAGGAACACCGGCGCGCCCGCAATCTGACCGAGATCGTCGCTGGTCTCAATGATTTGAAACTGCGTGCCGAGCTTGCCGTGAAGAGCGGCGCGTTTTTGCTGGTCCTCGGCGGCGACTGCGCCGAGGTTATTGGCTTGCTCACCGGCGCGCGGCGCTATTACAAACACTTAAATCTTCTGTGGTTCGATCGCGATGCCGATCTCAATACTCCCGCGAGCACTCCCTCGGGCCGCATCGACGGAATGGTCGTGGCCCACATTATCGGTAAGGGCGCGCCGGAGCTGGTGCGCTTTTGGAGCGAGGCGCCGCTGGTGCGCGAGCCGGATGTCACCCTCTTCGGGCTCCAACGGCTCGATCCTCCGGAGCAGGATTTCCTCGGCAAGTCGCCGATGCGGCATATTCACGCTGCGGATATTCAATCCAAGGGCGCCGTCAATGCAGCGCATGATGCGCTGGCGCAAGTGCACGCTGACACGCGCGAATTTGTCCTCCATCTCGATGTCGATGTCATTGTGGAGGAAGATTTTTCCGCTGTGAACGTCCCCGGCGGCGGCGGATTGGGCTTCGATGACGTCCGAGTCTCCTTCATCGAGTTTCTGAAGCACAAGAATCTCCTGGGTTTCGATGTGGCGCAGTACAACCCTGACAAAGATCCCGACGGCGGCGGCGCAAAAAAGCTTGTCGATTTGCTAGTCGAAGCACTATCCGCGCGCCTCGAAGCTCTGACGGCGCCTGCGGCAGAACCCGCGGCAGGTCCCGAAGAAATGTCCTCGTCAGGAACGACGGCGTAGTTCTTCTATAATTCAGTTCCAACCACGAAATATTAGCGTGCAGTTCAGGAAGCAGCAGTGGCGTGCTTGCGCACGTACCGCGCGAGGCCCAGAAACGAAAGATTCAGGCCGGCGCTGAACGCGTAGTGCTCTGCTTCGCCCGCAGGGAGATGCTGCGAGACTTCGGCATACGTTGCCGACATGAAGGCGTCCATCGCCGCGGAATCGCTGGCGGCAGTACGCAGGATTTCTGCTGTAAGTGCCGCCCAGCGATGCAGCCGCTCGCGGAAAAGCAGGATGTGCTCTGAAGGATTGTCGGAAAAACCGAAGTGCGTGAGAAACAGCCGCGCGGGTTTGCGCTCCAGGATTGCGGCGAAGGAAGTGTCCCAGATTCCCAGATCGATGTCCGGCGGCGGCGTAGCAGGCATGGCAAAGGAATTTCCCTCGATGCGCACGCCCGTGGTATCGCCAACAAAAGCAACATTTTCCGTCTTGTCGAAATAGCTGACGTGGTGCGAGGCGTGCCCAGGCGTGTAGACGACCTCTACTTGCCGCGACCCGAGCGTAAGCGTTTCGCCACCTTCGAGGACGCGCAAATTCTCCGCTGGAACGGGAAAAGTTTCACCGAAGAGTCGCTGCAAATTGTTGGGCCACAGCCGCTGGGCGCTGGCAAGCAGCTTGGACGGATCGATCATGTGCTGCGCGCCATTCTTGTGCACGTACACGGCGAGCTTCGGATTCTCGCGCACCAGCGCGCCGCTAGCGCCGGCGTGGTCTAGATGAATGTGAGTGAGAAGAATAGCGTTGAGATCGCCCACACCGATGCCTCGGGCCTGGAGCGTCTGGCGCAAAGTTTCGAGCGTGGAGCCCGGGCCAGGATCGACAATAGCGCGATGCCCGTCCGATTCCAGTAGGCCCGCCGCAATGGAGCGCGGCCTGCCCATCCAGAGATTGTCCAGTGTGGTGATCGAACTCATAGCGAACGATTAGTGTAGCTCAGGAGCGGCGACGTCGAATAATCCGACGATGTTGCGCGCCAATCCGGCAGAGCCATCGCATCCAGCCGGATGTCGTGCAGAAATTGCCGCTCGATCCCAAAGCAAAACTCTGTTCATTTACTCCGCCGCTTGAATCGGAGATTATGCTTGGGCTTATCGCGGATTTCTTGTCAGGAATGGAGCGAACCCGCATGACCAAACAAGCCAAGATTGCCGCTGTCACTCTGCTTTTCTGCGGCACAACCTTGAACGCTCAACAACCCGCCGCCACTCCCGGTCCTGTCGCCACGCAGCAAACGGAATCCGACGAATACACGCGCTACGAATTGCTCGCGCCGGAAACCGCCAGCTTCAAAATACATTATGAAGTGACTGCCACGACTCCCGGCGCGAAACTGTATTTCAATCCGATTCGCAAAGGCAGCACCGCAAGCGACGAAGCTGTCTACGACGCCATGACCGGCGAACCTCTGCGTTTCGACATCGTCCCCGGCGTGGAAGCTCGCAAGGATCCGCTTATGTCCAACGCTGAGGCCTCCGGGAGCTACATCAAGGTGCAACTCGCGCGTCCGGTTCCGCCGGATGGCCAGGGCCGTATTCTCATCGTCAAGACGTACAAGGACTCGAAGAGCTACTACCGTGATGGCGACACCATCGTTTTCAATCGGGGCCTGGGCATCAAGCGCAACAGTGTGGTCCTTCCGAAAGGTTTCGAGTTGGTGGCCTGCAACGTGCCGTCGCAAATCCTTTCGGAGCCGGACGGACGCATCGCCGTCAGCTTTATGAACGCCGGCCCCGGCGAAGCGCCGTTGATTCTCCGTGCGAAACCCGGGGCGCAAACCGGCCCGTCCGCCGCTCCCCATGCCTTGACGCAAACGCGCAGTTGGGAAGCGCCTTTCCCTGGAGAAACCGAGCGGGAACGGCTTTCCGAACGGGCACATCAGGACCGCGATATCGTCTACTTCCTCCAGCAACCGGAGACGCATGCCTTCAGCCTGGATCACGATTACACCGAATCGCGCCCAGGCGTGGATAAGTATCTGAATGTCGTTCGTGAGGGCAGCACCGTTTCCGATCCGTCGGCATACGTTCTCGATACCGGCGAAAAGCTTTCCACTCGTCTGATGACCGGTGCCGAACTCACTGCCGCAAAAATCGAATCCGCGGAGCCGGTAAAGCCCGCGGCACAGATCGTCGTGATTCCATTCCCTCCGGTGAAGAAGGGACAATCGATCCGCCTGCGGATCTCGGAAACGTACACCGCTCCCGCAAGCTATCGATTGGATGCCGACGAACTTGTCTTTGATCGCAGCCTTGGCCGTCCGCGCAACGCTATTGTCCTTCCCGCAGGATGGTATTTGACCGCCAGCGCCATGCCAGCGACCGTCACCCAACTTTCCGACGGGCGCATCCGCCTCGATTTCTGGAACGCGCGGCCCGATTCCGTGGACGTACTGTTAAAAGCCAGGACGCGAGTCAGCCCGGCAGACCAAGTCCACTGAATGCCAAGGGAAATTACGGCGGGCAGTGGAAACCTTCATGAAAGGACAGGAAGTTGTTGCACCGAAAGTGAATTGTGGAATAGTCTTATGGCGCCACTTCCTTTTTCCTTCAGGTTTCTCCATTGGTTCGGACATAGGTGTGGGGTGAAGTGAATGCCTGAAGAGAAAGCGGCAACGAGTGGAAATTTTGAAATGTGTCTAACGGAGTCCGCCACAAGCAGCGTGCCGTCGGCGGCCGAGTACCCGAACCAAACAATTTTCGGTTGATTGTGCTCAGGAGGAATGAGATGCGCAATTTGTGTGCAGCACTCGGGGTGAGCGTGCTTTTCGCTTTGCCGCTCTGCGCGCAGCAGAAGAGCAGCGGAACGGGCGACGAAACAACGAATGCCACCGCGAGCGCGGAGAAGAGCGCAGCTCCCCGCAAGAATGCGGAAGTCAGCAAGCCCGCAGCGGCGAGCGGCCTATTCGCATTGCCTGCCACTCCTCGGCCGAAAGCTTTCCCGGGACCCGCTGCCGCCTCTGACAAGCGCGTGCCCGGACAGGTTGTGCCCCGGTTCGAAATCGCGGCAATGTACCACTACCTCAACTTCGGGCCCGGCAGCCCTTTCTCGAACTTCGACGGCCACGGCGGATCGGGTTCCATTACTTATAACGCTTCGAAGTGGATCGGTCTGACAGGCGAAGTCGGAACTTATGATTTGGCCCGAGGCGCCATGATCAGCTATCTATTCGGTCCGCGGTTAAACCTTCGAAAGTTCGATTATTTTGTTCCCTTTGCTGAGTTTTTGGCTGGCGCAGCGCGCGGGAACGGTCAGATTACAGGTGCCGCCGAGCAGGATGCTTTTGCCTTGGCAGCGGGTGGCGGCGTCGACATGGTTCTAACCAAGAACGTCGCTTGGCGTGTGGCCCAGTTGGATTACCTCATGACCAGTCTTACCGGGCCCGCCCTAACAGCCACCGGCCGGCAGGACAGCTTCCGCGCCGGCGCTGGCTTGGTTTTGCGTTTCGGGATTCCCAATCCACCTCCTCCGCCGAATCATCCGCCTGTGGCGGCGTGCTCGGTGAGTCCATCTTCCATTTTTGCCGGTTCGGGCGACAGCGTGGCCGTGCATGTGAACGCCAGCGATCCTGATAACGATCCCCTGACGTACGTGTATTCCGCGACCGGCGGCACTGTAGAAGGCACCGGCCCGGAGGCACGCTGGAATTCGGCCGGCGTGGCCGTTGGCAATTACACGGTAAATGCCAAAGTTGATGACGGCAAAGGCGGCTCGGCCTCCTGCGCGGTGGACATCAAGGTTGAACAGAAGCCCAATCATCCACCCACGGCGGCACTCTCCGTGGAACGCACCCCCATCCTTCCGGGTGAACGCACCGGCATCACCTGCAATGGCAGCGACCCGGATAACGATCCGTTGACGTACAGCTACACCGCAACCGGCGGACAAGTCGTGGGAAGCGGCGCGAAGGTGCAATTTGATGCCACCGGGCTGAAGCCGGGAACCTACACGCTGAAGTGTACGGTGAACGATGGCCGCGGCGGAACTGCAGACGCTTCCGGCAATGTGGAAGTGAAGCAGCCCCCGGAGCCTCTGCAGGTCATGCAATTGGAAACCAAACTGGCGCTGCACAGCATCTATTTCCCGACAGCCCTGCCCTCTGTTGCCAAGCCCATGGGCGGTTTGTTGCCCAGCCAGGATGCCACGCTGAATGCCCTCGCGAATGACTTCAAGGAGTATTTGAAGTACAGACCGGACGCCAAGTTGATTCTCGAAGGCCACGCTGACGTTCGCGGAGCCAAAGACTACAATGTGAAACTGTCCGAGCGACGCGTAGAGCGCGTCAAGAGCTACTTGTTGGAAAGGGGCGTGCCCGCCGGCCATATCGAGACCCGCGCATTTGGCTTTGAGAAGAACATGACCGCTGAAGAGGTAAGGAAACTGATCGAAGCCGACCCCGATCTGAGTCCGGCTGAAAAGCAGAAGATCCTGAAAAACCTACTGACCGTCCGCATGGCCAACAACCGCCGCGTCGACGTCACTCTGAGTACCACCGGTGAACAGTCCGCTCGCCGGTTCCCCTTCAGTGCCAAGGATGCCCTCACGCTGCTTAGTAGAGGCGGCGGTGAAACACTCAAGAAGAAAACCACAGCGCCGGCACCGGCGAAGAAACCTAAACCTTAACTGGCTGGCAACAGAGCAGGAAGGCCGGAAGTGACTCGGGCCAATGAAACCCTTCGACCCAAATAAGCGGGTTTCCGGGAAGCTATCGAGGAACCCGCTTTGTCTTGGGACTAGTACTCTTGACCAAGCTTGTTCCCGAATCCTTCCCGTTCTGGGACAATGGGGAGGGGTGACCAAGACTGATTCCCAAAATGGGACTTGCAAACCGCTTGTCATTTAACTAACGTATTGATTTATAAAAGGAGCCGCGTGATTTCCTGAAACGGAACCCGAGATGCAAATGAAGCCGCAGACCGAGGCTCTTGGGATCCCTCTTATGACTGAGGAAGCAGCAGTCCGCCGCGAGGCTGTCCCGATGAACATTCTCATCGTGGATGACGAGCAGTCCATCCGTGAGACCTGTGCCACGGTCTCAGAACAATCTGGAATGAAGGCCATAGCCGTGGCTACCGCGGAAGAAGCGCTGGAGGTTCTGGAACATTCGGCCATTGACATCCTCTTGACGGATTTGAAGCTGCAGCGAACGAGCGGCGTAGAGCTGCTCAAACAGGTGCACGGCCAGCATCCCGAAGTTGCCGTCGTCGTGTTGACGCAATACGGCACCATTGAATCCGCCGTGGAGGTTACGCGTCTTGGTGCCGTCGATTACGTCACCAAGCCGTTCCGCATTGAGGAGTTGCGCTCCCGCCTCGAACGCGTGTCGCGCGCGGTGGAACTCCAGCAGGAGAACCGCCTGCTGCGCGAGCAGTTACGCACGCGGCCGGGGTTCGGCGGGCTGATCGGCGTTTCCATGAAAATGCAGCGTGTCTACAAAATTATCGAAAAAGTGAGCCAGCATGAGTATCCCGTTCTCATCCTCGGGGAGAGCGGAACGGGGAAAGAACTCGTGGCCCGCAGCATTCATTTTTCGGGGCCGCGCAAAGACCGCCCCTTTGCGCCGGTGGACTGTTCGGCGCTGGTCCCCACGCTGATCGAATCCGAGTTGTTCGGCTACGTCAAGGGCGCGTTCACCGGGGCCATGCAGGCCAAGCAAGGTCTGCTCGAAGCCGCCCAGGGGGGCACGCTCTTTCTCGACGAAATCGGAGACATGCCCGTGGATCTGCAGGCCAAGCTCTTGCGCGCTCTGCAAGAGCGCGAGGTCAAGCCCGTTGGCTCCACGGAACGCCGCCAGATCAATGTCCGCATCATCGCTGCCACCAACCGCGATTTGGACGCGGCCATTCGCTCGGGAACTTTCCGGCAGGATCTCTACTTTCGTTTGAATGTCGTGCAGGTCAAGCTGCCGCCGCTGCGGGACCGCAAGAGTGATATCCCTATCCTCGTCACGGCATTCCTGGAGAAGTTTTCCGATCCGCAGGGCCCGGTGCGCACGATTTCCGAAGACGCCATGCGGCGGCTGATCGCCTACGACTGGCCCGGTAATGTGCGTGAATTGGAAAACGCCATCGAGCGTGCCGTCGCGCTGGGCTCCGGGCCGATTCTCCACGTGGCGGATCTGCCTTCTAACCTTCAGTATCCCACCACCGAGCGCATACCTGAAAAAGATGAAATCCTGCCTCTCGAGGAATTGGAGCGCCGCGCGATTCTTCGCACCCTGCGCGAAACCGGGGGTGATAAGCTTTCCGCGGCCCGCATGCTCGGCATTGGCAAGACCACGCTGTACCGCAAACTCAAGCAATACCACATGGACCACAGCGAGGAGTAACGCCGCTCACCGCTCGCTCTCCCTCAATGCGCGTCCGGTTTGCGTGCGTCCCTAAGGCGCTTACGATACTCACCGGCTGCTTTGTCTGCATCGCTCTCTCTGGTGCTGTTGGCAGCCAAGTGTCCGAGTTCATGCGCCACCCAGTATCCGAGGGAGTCATCGCTCACATATCGGTCGCTGTCGATGAACACGCTTCGGCTGGGTAAGTGCGTGAACATGGCGCTGGTGTATCCGGCAGGCACATGGAGTCGAAATATTCTGGCCGTCTCCATGTACTTCCAGTGGGGCACAAAGAGGACTCGCAGGGGATAAACGTCGGGTTGCATGACCTGTATCTGAGCGCGTACCAACGCTTCCTGTTTGGGCGTCGCTCCGATGACCGTGTAGCTGTTCGCCGAAGGCTCAGGCGCGTTTCCTTCTGTGTTGACCAGTTTCCCGTTTGTTTGTCCCCAGGCGAGCTGCGCCACTGTCAGTGAGAATAGGGTTGTGCAGATTCTGAGCTTCATTTGCCACCTCCAGGCATGCGCTGGAGGCGAACTTGGGGCTGGTCCCAAGGAAGCTCAATGGACCGCGGCTTGATCGCGGCTTGATTGCTTCTAAGCGGCTAAAGTTTTTTATTTCAGTAGCTTGGCGCTTCGGCTTATCTAAATCTTGTCATCCAGGTGGAGGGTGTTAGACTCGCAGTAACATCTGGGATAGATACACTTGGCCCTTGAAGCCCGATCTTCCGCAATCCTGCGCTTCGGAGTGTTTGAGGTGGATGTGCGCGCTGGAGAGGTGCGCAAGCACGGCGCACGGATCAAGCTGCAGGAACAGCCGTTTCACGTCCTCACCGTTCTCCTGCAGCGGCCCGGGGAAGTGGTCACTCGTGAAGAGCTGCGCTCTCAGAACTGGCCCGCCAATACCTTCGTGGACTTCGACAACAGCCTGAACACGGCGATCAACAAGCTGCGGGAAGCGCTAGGCGATTCCGCAGATAGTCCACGTTTCATCGAAACCCTTCCGCGCCGTGGGTATCGGTTCATCGCGCCGGTTACCGGCCTCGATGGAACAATGTGGGGGACCACCGCTGGTGCGAGCGCGACTGCACCACCGCGCAGCCGGAAGATCTTCGTGACCGTGGCCGTCGTGGTGCTCGCAACGGGAATCGCGGGAGGACTGCTCTGGCGCGCGCGGCAAGCGCGGCGCCTCACGGAAAAGGACACCATCGTTCTCGGAGATTTTGCCAATTCGACTGGCGACGCAGTATTCGACGGGACGCTCCGAGAAGGCCTTTCCGTCGAGTTGGAGCAATCACCCTTCCTTAGCCTGCTGTCAGAGGGAGGAATCCATCAGACGTTGCGGATGATGGGACAGCCCGCGAATGCGCGACTCACGCCCGAAATTGTTCGAGAAGTCTGTCAAAGGACAAGCAGTGCAGCAGCACTGGACGCTTCGATTGTCCTGATCGGCACCCGATACAACCTGATCCTCAAGGCTGTCCATTGTGCCAGCGGAGAGTTGCTGGCAAGCACAGAAGCACAGGCGAACGACAAAAGCCATGTTCTCGACGCGGTGGGGAAGGTCGCCTCGGAAATGCGCAGCAAACTCGGGGAATCCTTGAGCAGCTTACAAAAGTACAACACGCCTCTCGAACAGGCGACTACACCATCTCTCGAAGCATTGCAGGCCTACAGTTTAGGTTTCAAGCCTTTTTGGGCAAACGATTACGCTGCGGCGCTGCCGTTTTTCCAGCGAGCCACCGAACTCGACCCGAATTTCGCCATGGCTTACTGGGCGAAGAGCTTAGCTTATGCAAGCCCCGGTGAAACCGTCCTGGCTGCGGAAAATGGCCGGAAAGCCTTTGCGCTGCGTATGGGACTAAGTGAGCGGGAAAAGCTTCGCATTGAAGTGAGTTACTACTTAGTGAGTAAAGGAGATCTCTTGAAGGCACGCAGCAGCTGTGAAATTGGCGCCCAGATGTTCCCGCGTGACTGGTTCTTCTTTGCCGCACTGCGACTGGCCTCAAGTGCCCTCGGAAAACATGAAGCAGCACTCAAAGCAGGCCTGGAACTCCATCGTCTTGCTCCTTACGACAGTCCCAGTTACCGAGATGAGGTGTATGACTATCTCCTGTTGAACCGAGTAGAGGAAGCTGCGGCTGCCGCGGAAGAAGCGCACACAAAGGGTCTAGACTCCAATCTGACAGCCATTCTTTATGGAATCGCCTTCTATCGGGATAACACTGCCGAAATGGCGAGACAGTTGGCTCGTGCCACAGGTGTGCCGGGACACGAAGACTTGTTGTTGGCACTGGAGGCCGACACAGCTGCCTATTTCGGACATCTGGGGAAAGCCCGTGAGTTTTCCCGCCGGGCTGCAGGTTCTGCTGAGCTAGCGGGACAGAAAGAAACTGCCTCAGATTACTATGCCGCATCTGCCTTGCGGGAAGCCTTATTCGGGAATGCCTCCAAAGCACGGCAGCAGGCCACGGTCGCAGAGGGACGTTCGACCGGGTTAGACACGGATTATGGCGCGGCGCTAGCACTTGCTTACGCAGAGGACGCGAGCCGTGCGCAAGCATTGGCTAATGATTTGGCCAAGAGGTTCCCCGAAGACACGGATGTGCAGTTTAATTACCTGCCGACTCTTCGCGCAAAGATAGCGCTCTTGCATTCAAACCTTCAGCAGGCGATTGATATGGTTGCGGTCGCTGCTCCGTATGAACTCGGTTTACCAGCATATGGCTTTTACAATTGGCCTAATTTGTACCCCGTTTATGTGCGAGGAGAGGCCTTTCTTGCGGCTCACCGTGGCCGGGAAGCTGCGGCAGAGTTTCAGAAGATCCTCGATCATCGGGGAATCGTGCTGAACGAACCCATCGGAGCCCTGGCGCATCTGCAACTCGGGCGCGCCTACGTTTTGCAGGGCGATACGTCAAAGGCCCGGGCCGCGTATCAAGATTTCCTCTCTCTCTGGAAAGCCGCCGACCCAGACATTCCCATCTTTAAGCAAGCCAAGGCGGAGTACGCGAAGCTGCAGTAGCTCTATGGACGGTTTGGGGAGTGTCAGCTTCTTGCCCTAGGTTCGCAGGACAATCGACCGACGATCACGAATAGCGAGAACAGACTTTTCACCCGGTTCACTCTGGGAAGAACCCCCCGCAACGTTCCGACATGGAAATTTCCCCCCTCCCGCATTTCCTATAAGTGATTGATTCGATTGGACAAACTGGCATCCGGGGATGGGCCTGCCGGTGCAATGGCGAGCTAGGGCCAGCGCTCGAACTACTGTTTGTCTGCAGCGACTCCCGCGTGACTGGCGGAGAGCGGCTGGGGACTAAGCCAACGATGAGAATTTGGAGGAAAAAAGCGGACACAGCACCAGGCCGACGAGGCCTCGCGCGCGCGGCCCTGGACGGCGCTCCTCGAGAAGAGTTGTTGCAGGAAGCCCTGAAGATACTCGTCCAGCAGGGGCCCGCGAGCCGAATCGGTGTCTGGCTTGAGGCTGAGAAGGAAGTAGAAGCACACAACGAGAATATCGCGGCGTTTCACGGTAGCGTTTGGGACCACGGAAGCCGGGAGACCCCCCAAGAGTGGGCCCATCTTTCCGTGGAACCTCCGCTGCCACACCAAATGCTCCTACGCGGAAAAACCGTCGAACAGGATCTCTCCGCTTCTTTTCCGAACCCTATCCTTGGCCTGCTTGCAGGAGTCCGTCACGCGTTGTGGGTGCCTATCGCAAGGAAAGAGCAATTGCAAGGAGTCATCCTCGTGGGGAGCTTTGTCAAACAGCCAGCCATTTCCAGAGAAGACGTGGAATCGGTCGCCGCGGAACTCGCCCTGGCGCTGGGACTTGAGGAGGAGCAAAGGATCGCCGAACTGCGAAAGCAGGACCTCGGCGTCGTCCGGTATTTCTTCACAAAACAATCATCGAATACTTCTATGGAGACGCTCCTCTGCAATCTGGTCGAGTCCTGCACCGAGGCCCCGGCAACTGGCGAGCGGCTCGGCGCGTCATTCGCAGCGATTGGCGCCCTTCGGCATGACCGCAAAGAGGTTTCCGAAGTTTTTCCAATCGAGTTCCTCTGGCGCAGTGGAGACGAGTCCTGGACGCGTGCGATCGCGCGCGAACCTCTGGCGAGTATATGGCGGCAGGCGCTGGAGTCTCGCCGCGTCGTTGGAAGCGAGTCCCAAACGAGTCACGCGGCGGCATCGGTGGTTCGAATCGTCGCCTTCCCTCTGGAGTCGGAAGGCCAGCTCATGGGAACACTGGTCGCGGGATTGCCGGGAAATGCAGTTTCTCTCTCTACGCTTGACCGCCTGGAGTTGCGCGCAGCTCTGGCAGCCTCGGCTCTTCAACAGCGAAAGCGAAAAAGAGAGAAGACGCAACTCGCGGATTGGCCGAACAACTTATTAGAATGCATCAGCGACCCTCTCCTTCTTGTGGATGAGACGGGAAAAATGACGGCCTGGAGCCGCGGCGCCAAGGAGTTGATCCGTCCGGAACTGAAGACCGAACCAGCACATCCGGCAGGCATTCCTGCGAAGACTTACTTGCCCGAATTGTTCCGCGCCCAAGACCAGCCGCACATCGAAACCTGGCTGCGAGCGGGGCTCCACCCCGAGGCAGACGGGCATGGCGCTAAATACCAGCCTTTCCGCGCGAAATTGCTGACCGGTGTCGAAGTGCGATTGTCCCTGGCGGTCCCTGCCCAAGGCCAAGCCACAGTGGTTTCACTCGAACCGCTAGCGGCCCGCGAATCAACGGGACAGGCAGGCAATGCCGAAATTGAATTGCAAAACGTCATCGAATGGCTCGAAGAAGGAGTCGTCCTCTCTGACGCTCAGGACAATATCCGTGCGATCAATACGCGGTTCGAACAGATTGCGGGACTTACGCCGCAAGAGTCCGCAAAAATCAAGACCTTGGAGGAATTGATCGGCCGTCTCAAGAATCAAGCGGCGGAACCGGAACGGTTCGCGGAGCAGTGGCGTGAACTGGCGCGCGGAATTGAAGGTGGCGTGCGCGAGGAGTTGCAAATGACGCATCCAGCCCCGCGCATTCTCGAAAGAGCGGCGCGGCCCGTTCTCGATCCCGTCGGCCGTTTGCTGGGGCGCGTGGAGGTCTACCGTGACCTGACCGCCCAGCGCGCTTTCCATTTGAAACTCCTGCAAACCGAGAAGCTCGCCGCGCTCGGACAACTGGTGAGCGGCATCGCGCATGAATTGAGTAATCCGCTGACCAGCATTCTCGGCTACGCCCAACGCATTCTGGCGCGCCAGGATTTGCCCGGGCGGACCGAGGAAGTGCGCCAGATTTATCAGGAAGCGGAGCGCGCCAGTAGCATCCTCCGGCAGTTGCTTTTGAACGCCAGGGAAACGCTTCCGGAGCGGCGTCTGGTATCCCTGAATCAAATCGTGCACCGCGCCATGGATCTCCAGCGATTCAGCCTCGCTGCCGAAAAAATCCGCGTCGAGGTTGATCTGGATCCCGCCCTTCCTTTGGTGCAGGGAGATCCCGGTAACCTCCAACAGGTGTTGATGAATCTGGTGGGCAACGCGCGGCAAGCCATCGAACAGCACGGCAAGGCCGGAGTAATCCAGTTGCGGACAAAAAGAATCGGCGAGCGGCGCGTGTTGCTGGAAGTTGCGGACAATGGCCCGGGAGTGCCGCAAGCCATTCTCGCGCGGATCTTCGATCCTTTTTTCACCACCAAACCCGCCGGCGTGGGCACTGGCCTGGGACTGGCCATTGTGTTGAGCGTGGTGCGCGAACATGGCGGAAAAGTGAACGTCTTGAGCCCGCCTCAGGGAGGCGCGGTTTTCCAAATCGAATTGCCGGCAGCCGCGGAAACGGCGCAGGACGACACGCTCGCCTCACCATTCCCCGGCTGGAAGAAATTGCTCCCCGAAGCTGAGGAAATCGTAGTCCGAGGGAAAAACTCTGCGCCCGAACACGAACGCGGAAATGGCGCGCGGGTGCTCGTTGTAGAAGACGAGCCGACCGTGGCCCGCCTGATCGCCGACGTGCTCGAGGACGAGGGCATGCGCGTGGAAATCCTGATGGACGGACGCGAAGCTCTGGACCGCGCATCGCGGCAAACTTTTGACCTGGTGATTTGCGACATGAAGATGCCGGGGCTCGACGGGCAACATTTTTATAAATCACTCGAGCGTTCCGGAAATCCATTGCGAAAACGGTTCCTGTTCGTGACCGGCGACGTCATCGCCGCGCACACGCGGGAATTTCTGGACCGCCACCATCTTCCGCACGTCGCGAAACCGTTCCGTGTGGAAGAGCTGACGGAAAAAGTTTACGGTGTGCTGGCAACCACAGCGCACCGGCAAGCGCCGCCTGCGCGGGCGGCCAGAAAAACTGTAGCGAGAAATGGATAAAGCCATGGGCAACAAGGAACAAACGATACTGGTGGTGAGCGACGATTCGGCGTTGTGCGCGGCGGCGCGCCGGGAGTTCGAGGCCAATATCACGGGGCTCCGCGTGGCGTCGGTGACGAGTGTTGCCGCGGCGCGGCGAATCCTCAAGGATGATGCGCCGGCAGTGATTTTGCTTGAAGAGGCAGCGGTCGCGCCCGAGGCCGACGGGCGGCGAGGGGTCGTGCCGAGGCTTGACGCCGTGGTGACTTCGCTGGCGGTGTACGCGCCGGTCGTCGTGATCGGGACTGCGGAGCGGCGCGGGGAGCTTTCGGCGTTGATCGATGCGGGCGCCGCTGATTACGTGACGCGCGACAGTGGATGCGTGCCGTCGGCGCTTGGCTTGATTCGCAGCCGCTTGCAACAGGCACAAACTGAGGCGGAAAGCGCGCGCCAGCCGTTCGCGGAAGTAAAAGAGGATTTTGGCGAAGTGCTGCGTCACGAGCTGAACAATCCCCTGACCGGAATTCTTGGGAATGCGGAACTGCTGCTGGTGGAGGTCCACCGGAAAAATGACGGCAAAATGCCACGCGGCGGAGAACAACGCCTGGAAACCATTGCGGCGCTGGCGGTGCGTTTGCGCGAAACCGTCCGCCGCCTGAGCCAGGAGTGGGAAGCGCGGCGGCACGCCGCGCACTGAGCGGAGACGAGCCGAAATTGAATTAGCGCCCACGGGAATTCTCCGCAAAGAAGGAAAGGACGCGGCGGCGGAATTCTTCAGGGAAGAAACCGTAGGCGGCGGTGTGGAACGCTCCGGGCACGATCCAAAGTTGTTTGGGGCCGCGCGCGGCGGCGTAAATCATTTCCGAATGGCGGCAGGGAAGCGCTTCATCCTTCTCATCGCAGATGAGCAGGACAGGAAACGCGCGCGAGGCCGCGGCTTTCACCGGCGAAACTTCCGCGACGGGAAAACCCGCGAGTTTTTCTCCGCGATAGAGCAGCGTCCAGCTAAAAGGCGCGAGGAGAGTTTTGCCGAGCCAGGGATATTTTCGCAGGCCGGCATAATCGTAAGACGCTTCGCGCATATTGGCGAAAGAGGCCTCAGCAACGACGGCTTTGATGCGCGGATCGGCGGCCGCGGATTGCAGGACGATTCCCGCGCCCATGGATTCGCCGAGAGCGAAGATGTGGAAAGAAGCAGGGGCAGAAGGTTTGAACCCGGGCAAGTGGAGGGGGTCGCTCATTTGCACGGAGACGTACCTGTCGATCTCGGCAGCAAGCAGGGCGTCGATGATGGCGCTGGTGTCAGTGCGTTCGAGCCAGCCGTAAGTGGCGATAGGGCCGCCGCTGGCGCCGTGAACCGGTGGTGGCGAAGGAGGCGTCGGCTTCGCGAACCAGGTCGGGAGTCAGCTCGCGGCGGATAGGATGGAGAAACGCCGGCGCGGAGAGCCATCCGGCAACCGCGGCGAGCAGCGGCGGGACGAGCAACAGAATCAGAGCGATGTGGATCAGGCGCCGGCGCATGAGTGCTCCCGAGGATACGAAAACCCGAGCGTTCTCGTTCGTGCAATCGTTCCCTGCGAATTCCTCGTCTTGACGCTCGTTGAGACAGGTTGCGCAGGGGGAGTCTGGTCAATCGTAACCGAAAACCCCACCCCCATAACCGAGACCCCCACCCCGTGTTTTTTGTAAGTGTTGCATCTAAAGAGCTTAGCTGGAGCATAAGTCTCTTGTTTGCAACATTTACGGGGCAAGGTCCGTAAATGTTGCAGTTAAAGGAGTTAAAGCGAGACGGCAGGTTGGGCGCTGAGGGGGCTCTCCCACCCACGTTCTTGTAAAAGGTTGACACTGCAGGATTTAGAGGGTGGGGGTCGCCAAAAGGATAGAGGGCAAAGGAGTTAGGGACGCAGCGAAGGGCAAGATCGGATTCTATACAGAGTCCGGCCCGGCTCCGGGCACAGAGGTCCAGAGGAGCGGAGGGTGCCGGAGCAGGGCAGTAGGAAAAGCGGTGGCAAGCCACCGCACTCCATAGACGGGGATGGATCGTCGACTTCAAAGGGTATGGTTGCACGATAGTAAACGCTTTTCAAGGATAACTTGTTAGTGATTCGAATGGACGTCGGCTATTTGACACAGTAGGGTTCAAGATGGTGGATGGAAAGGGTTTGCGGGAGGGGTGGCATTCGAAAGAATTGTGGAAATCTGTGGAAAGGGCAAATGCGAAGGAAGCCGGTCTAGCCGATAATCCTAACTCCCGATAGGTCGGATTACCGACATTGGGATCAAGTTTCCGATTAGGGCGTTATCAATCAGGATGCTGGTCGGCCAGATGATGATTTGGGATAGTCTGTTTTAGGCATGGAACAAGGAAAGCAAGCACAGAGCGTTTTGATTCGGGGACGAATACTCGTCCTCGCAGGTGAGATTCTGTTCGGAATCGGACTCGTGATTCTGATTCTGCTGTATGCCGTTCACAAAAACGACACGTGGATGCCACGTCCGTTGGTGCTTAATGCCGGTTTCTGGTTGGTTTTCGGATTGGCAGTTGTAGGGTTATCCATACGAATGAGGCGGCTTCCACGCAAACTAATGGAGTGCGATGGCCTTAGGTTTTCAGTCTTCGACTCGTGGCTGGTATGGCTGACGTCGGGTATAGCCGCCATAGTTTATGGGGCATCACGTTTGAATGATGCATTTGGACGCGGAGCCATGCCAAGCGGCATCGGTCGCATCGCGCTTCTAGTATTCTACGCGCTGTCTGCAACCACATCATTTGTGTTGGCAGCCAACCTTCTCCGATGGAGTTTGAACCGAGAGGAGCAGACCATCGATGTCGCAAATTCAGAGGCGTTATCATTCAAGGACCGACTGCTAATGGTGCTATCGGGAGCGTTTCTTGCTTTCCAAGGAATCCGACTGCTGATGGCAGCATGGACAATTTTGCGAGTCTAAACCGCACGCCTTAGCGGACATGTGCCGAACCCTCGTCCACCGACTCCAGAGTGCGTTCCTGCGGTTTCATTGCAAACCTGAGCAATCGAAATGAAACGAAATACAGGACCAGAGCAGTCGTCCAAAAGATTGCGAGAAACGTAAAGTCCTGCCATCGGGTCGGCGCGATGTAGTGGTCCTCAACCTTGTCTTTGGGAAACAAAACGTACTCGTAGTACATTCCCCGCCCCACGTTGAAGCTGAAATACAGAACAGGAATGAGTATGGCCGTACCCAATACAGCCGAGAGGAATCTCTTGTTGGCGGAAGTCGCTCGCATTGGCCGCTTGGCGCAATCCTGTCCTGATGCGAATGGGTTGTCAATGTAACGCCCGCCTAACCGGACAATTGGTTCAGCTTACGGTGTAAGGGGGGCACTGCCTGATGATCGCTAGACGGTTTGCAGGCCGATTTCACTCTCCTGCTTGGAGCCGGCTTTGCCGACCCAGGCCACGCGGCACCACTCGGGGCTGACCGTCTCCTCATCCAGGATCAGTTCGACGCTCTGACCGCGCCTGAGGTTGAAACTCCCGCGCAACCGGAAACCTTCTTTCGACGAATCTAGGACGAGACAAGGGAGTCTTTTCGGCTTGCGATCCAGATTGATGACCAAGCTGGCGCGCCTCTTGGACATCACCCGCTTCGAGCGGCGGCCTTGGGGAACAGGAAGCCGGACGAAACTAGAAGGCAGAAACTAGAAAGCAGAATGCAGAAAGTGAAGCGAGATGGGACAGAAGAGAAAGGCAAGATAGCGACCTGAAGTCGCTGCCGCAGAGAACGAGGCGAAGAGAGATTCCTCTCTGCGCAGGCCGACCGCTTCGCGGGAGCGAAGCGGGAAGAAAAAGCGTCGGCCTGCTGCGTTTGATTTCATAACGAGGTCGGCTCCTTGGACCCGGGTAGACTTGGCGTGATGAGCGACCAAGGCTCGGGAGGAAGGAGCCGAACGATGAAGATTATAGGCTGTGATTTTCATCCGAGCTATCAGCAGATTGTCATGTGGGACAAGGCGACGGGAGAGATGTTGGAGAGGGCGCTGAGTCACGAGAGAAAGGAGGAGGTGCGGGCCTTTTACGCTGGGTTACAAGGGCCCGTGCGAGTGGGGATCGAGGTTAGCGGGCAGTCGCAGTGGTTCGAGCGGTTGCTTGCGGAGCTGGGACATGAGGTGTGGATCGGAGATGCGGCGAAGATTCGCGCCAGTTGCGAGCGGAAGCAAAAGACAGACCGGCGGGATGCGGAACTGTTAGTGAAGCTTCTCGATGAGGAGCGTTTTCCGCGGATCTGGGTGCCTACGCCTGCAGAGCGTGACGCGCGGCAGTTGTTGCTGCATCGCCACAAGCTGGTGCGCATGCGCACGCAGTTGAAAAACCAGTTGCAGGCGCTAGCCTTGAACCAGGGCGTGCAACGGAAGTGGAAGCTATGGAGCGAGACAGGACGGAAGCAACTGGAGGCGCTGCCGCTGATGCCGTGGGCGAGCCGGAGGAGGACGGAGTTGCTGGTGCTGTTGGATCAACTGGAAGCCTCGATCGGCGAGCTGGACGGTGCGGCCATCGAACAGGCCAACACACGAGCAGCGGTGCGGCGCTTGATGACGCACCCGGGAGTGGGGCCGATTACGGCGCTGGCGTTCGTCTTGACAATAGGACCGGCACAACGCTTTCGCCGCGGCAAGCAGGTAGCCAGTTATCTTGGTCTGATTCCCACGGAGCATTCCAGTGGCGGCCGTGGGCAGCGGCTGGGACACATTAGCAAACAGGGGAATCCCTTTCTGCGCGGGTTGCTAGTGGAAGCAGCGCAAAGTGCGGTGAGGCATGAGCCGGAGATGCGCCGCGAGTATCAACGATTGGCCCAGCGGAAGTGCCGTGCGCTGGCGAAGGTGGCCATGGCGCGGAAACTGGCGGTGAGGTTGTACTGGATGCTGCGTACGGAAGTGGACTATGCGCAGCTGATCCAGGGTTCCCATGCAGGACAGCTTGAGTCATTTCGTGGTCACAGTTGAGACCGTCCGTTTGAGTGGGCATCCTGCCTCCCCAAAAAGTTGGGGAGTTCGAAGAAGTAATCATGGTCCCGACCCGGTCGGGATCGAATAGATGGGTGGTGGAACTGAGAAAGCTCCACCAAACGATTACGGTACGAACCTTGGTCGCGAGGAAGAAAAAGATTCTTGTAGGTGAAGAGAAAACACTTCAGACGAAGTGAACGGAGAAGTTTGCCTTGACAGGGCCGACCTCGTTATAGACGGAATGACGGTCGGTGGGCTAGGCGACTCTGCGGGCGGGTTTTTCGAGGATTTGCTTCAGCCTAGTCCGTTTACTTTTGCTTCATGCCCACGCCGAATTGATTGCCGGCACGAATTACTTTGCCGTTTTCGATCGCAAGTTCAAGCAGTTTTTCGCTCTGCACCTGGCGGCCGGTTTCGTCCTGCAGCGCCGCTACAATCTTCTTGGTCCGCACATCAATGATCTCGCCCGTTGAAGAATATCCGAATCGGCCATCCATGCTGAAGCTCACCCAACCGATACAGTCCCGGACCTTGATGCTGGTAACTTGCTTCGGCGGCATCACCGTTGCATCGAACACGTGTATGGCGTTGTTCGCACAGTCCGCGAGCCAAAGTTCCTTCTCGTCAGGAGTCAAAGCGATTCCATGACTCGGGCATGCGTGACGCTTGACGGGACCCTGCGAGTAGCCAGAAACCTCCACACGGTATAGCTTCTTGCCTGTCCGCAGATCACCTACCTCGAAGCCCAGCAAGCCATTAATGTTGACGAAAACCAGCGTGTTGCTCCCATTAACCGTAAACGGACGGATCACATTATCGAATGGGCCCACTTCGCTTGCGATCTGGTGCGTTCTCGCATCCGCCACAGAAAGAACAGGAGACCTCAGGCTTGCCAAGTAGACGCGTTCACCGTCCGACGAATAAATCGTATTGTGCGAACCGGGCTTTGCGTCGATCTTTGCAATCACATCCCCGGTCATCGCATTCACGACGTGCCATGCTGTTCCCTCGAGTTGCGGAACATACAAGGTCTTGCCGTCAGGCGAAATTGCCATGCGGTCGCATCCGCCTTCGTAAGTCTTGTCCCAGATCTCCTTGCCACTGAGAGCGTCGATGGCGATCATCCGATTCAGGGATGTAACGTAGACCCTGCCAGTCGCCGCGCTTGCCGCGATGCCCTTGACGTTTTCCGGCGTTTCGCCGTCCGGAACGCTCCAGGTTTTTATGCGTCGGACAAACTTATATCCCTTGTCCACGTCGAAAACGAGGATACCGACGCCGCCATGTTCCACATAATTGCGGACACCCGGACTGGCCACATACAGAAGATGTTGCTCTGCCCCCGCCTGCATCGGAACAGGGAACATCGAGACAGAGAACGATAGCAGCAGGATCAGCGCGGGAAAGGTAAATTTTCTCATTTTCGCTCTAGACTCGGACTGCCCGTTGACTCCGAGTGGGGCAGCAAACACAGATGATATACCTTTTTTTTGGAATTACTTTGAAGTGGTCAGGAGTTTGGCGGCCGTGGAAGAGGCGCGCTGCTCGGCGCGGCGTTCTTGTTCGACGTGCTGGGTGCAGTCGGCGATTTCGTCGTCCAGGGCTTTGATTTCGCGGGCGAGAGAGATATTTTGCGGATCCTTGGTGTAGGCAGCGAAGAGGGAATTCCTCCTGGTTCTCAAAGTGTCGCACTTTTTCTTCCAAACACCGGCGGTAGCAACCATGGGTATGACCTCGGAGCTAGTGTGCGCCTTTTTAGAGTTTGCGGATAGGGGCATTAAAAGGGTGTGTCTACAAGTTAGGAGCGGAATAGGACGGATTCGCGCTGGAACATTTTGATGGCGAGGAAAAGGGCTGCGGAAGCGTAGACGCACGTGGACGCAAAGATGATGGCGATGTAGTTCCAGTGGTAAGTGCCAATCACAAGCTCCTTGCAGAGCAGACTCACATTGAGGATGGGAACGAGCGCGAGCTTGGGAGTGAGCTCCACACCCGGCAGCATCGCCGCGATCGCCGGGATGATAACGATGAAAATGAGCGGCATGATGTAGCTCTGCGCTTCTTTGTAGCTCTTGGCGAAGGTCGAGATGGTGATCAGGACGGACGAGAAAAGGACTGCCAAGGGAACCGCCATGATGAAAACGGAAAGCGCCGCGCCAAATCCGATGTGGAGAGTGGTGTCAGCTTCGCCGGCCTGGATGGGCTTGGTCTGCAGGGCATTGGCGATTGCAAAGGAGATGCCCATGGAAATGACGGAGAGCGCGGCAGTGGTCAGCGCGGTTGTGAGAACCAGCAGGAACTTGCCAAGGACCAGATGCGAGCGCGAGATCGGGCTGGAAAGAATCGTTTCCATGGTGCCACGCTCTTTTTCGCCCGCGGTGAGGTCCATGGCAGGATGCATGCCGCCGTTCAGGCATAGAAATACGACGATGTAGGCGATGAAGCCGCCAAAAAAGAGCGCACCACCGGATTTTTCAGGCGGGGCAACATTGTGCGGCTTGATCACGAACGGCTTGAGGATGCTGACGGGAAGATTTCTGGCGGCGAGGCGGTCTTTAACGACGGAGTCGCGATACTCGTTGAAATACTTCTCGATTTTGTCCTTGGCGATTTCGGATTTCAGATCGCCCTCGTAGTCGTGAATGAGGACGGTTTGTTCCTTTTGGCCGGCGAGATTGCGCTCGAAGCCTTCGGGGATTTCGACGACCACGGGAACCTGCTTGTTGATGACTTCGTCCTTCCAATTCGCTTCCAGCGGGACGACCTGAATCTTCGGTACTTTTTTCAATCCTGCGAGAACACCGGGGGAATCCTCGCCGCCGATGATCATGACTTTAGGGCTTTCTTCCTTCGCCTTCCCGATCAGCACGGCGATCATGGCGCCGAAGCCTACGCTGAGAAGCGGAAAAATGATCAGAGGGAGAACAAACATGGTAATGAGAGTGCGGCGGTCACGGAGAGCCTCCGTCAACTCCTTACGATAGACGATGCCGATATTGCGCGCAGACATCTTAGTTAGCCTCCGCGGAAACATAGTGGGGAGCGACGACTTTGACGAAAATGTCCTCGAGATCCTGTTCGTGATGCTGATCGCGAAGCTGGGCGAGAGTGCCTTCGGAGAGAAGTTTGCCGGATTGAATGATGCCAATGGTGTCGCAGAGCTTTTCCACTTCGCTCATGATGTGCGTGGAGAAGATGACGGTTTTGCCGTTGTCGCGGCATTCGTGGATGAAAGCGGTGATGGTGCGCGCGGTCATGACATCGAGGCCGTTGGTAGGCTCATCGAAGATCATGACAGGCGGATCGTGGACGAGGGTGCGGGCGATGGAAGTTTTTTGCTTCATGCCGGTGGAGAGCTTGTCGCAGCGGCGATCACGGAAGCCGTCCATGTCGAGACGGTTGAAGATGTTGTCGACACGCTTTTTCAGCGTGGCTTCGTCTAAACCATTGAGGCGGCCGAAGTATTCGACCAGTTCCTGGGCAGTGAGGCGAGGGTAGAGGGCGGTGGCGGTGGAGAGGAAGCCGACGTTGGCGCGGACTTTTTCCGGCTGCTCGATGACGTCGTGGCCGCAGACGATGGCGGTGCCGTCGGTAGGTTCGAGAATGGTGGCGAGCATGCGGAGAGTAGTGGTTTTGCCGGCGCCGTTGGCGCCGAGGAGACCGTAAATCTTGCCGGGTTGACAGGTAAAGCTGACGTTGTCGACGGCGCGAATTTCGCCGCGCTTCTTGTCCTGGAAGCGCTTGGACAGGCCACGAGCTTCGATCATCAAAGGACCCCTAACTGAATTGGTAAGACAGGGCAAACAGCGTTCAGAGTGTACTACGCAGGCGGCGGGGAAATGTTACGGGCAAGCGAAAGGCGGGCACGGAGGTAGGGAAGAAAACGAAAGGGCAAAAGATGCGGATCATCCCTTGTGACAGGTGGGGCATTGCTTGGCATCAAATCGGTCAGGAGTGACGCGGAACATATTGTTGCACTGGATGCACACGCGGTGGATGACAGGACTGATAACGGCGCCAGGCTGTGGCGATTTAGGCAGGCCGGCCGCGGAAGGAGCGGCAGACTTTTCAGGAACGCTTTCGGTGGACATGAGGGAATTCTAGCACGGTGCAGTATGGCGTCCAAGAAAGCTGGCGTCATCCATGGAACGTAAGAAGTGCATCCCTTAGATGTGGGAGATCACTGATTCGAGGAACGGGTGAAGGGGCAGGGCGCAGAATAAACAACACCTGCGAGGAATCTATAGAAAGCCGCACTGCTCTTGCTAGAATGAAATGACTTGACGCCTATTGGACAGGGGTCAAGCAAGCCACGGACATGTAACAGAAATGCCGCACCTGAGGGATGCGTCCGTGCGTCTTGCAGAGTTCGAAGTGTGGGACCGCGCGGAATAGGAAGAAATGGATCGCAAGCTACGAAATCGGATTTTGCTCTACCTGGGGCTGGCGGCAGTGCTGGCGTTCGTGCTTGTGGAGCTGAGCGGACGAAAGCCGGTGCCGAAGATTTCGGCGGTGGCGCCGGTGCGCGAGAATCTGGTGTCGTCCATCAGCAGCAACGGAAAGGTTGAGCCTATCGCCCCTTACGTGATGCGGGCACAACTGGATACATTTGTTCTGAAGATAAGCGTTCACGAAGGGCAGACCGTGAAGAAGGGGCAAGTGTTGCTGGAACTGGACGTTAAGGATGCGGCAGCGCAGTTGGCGGAAGCGCAGGCAAAACTACTGAAAGCGGAGGACGATCTGCGGGCAGCAAGAGCAGGCGGAAAAATTGATGAAGCCGCCAGGGTCACAGGGGACCTGGCGAAAGCGCAGGCGGAACGCGACAGGTTCCAGAAGAACAACGATGTGTTGCAGCGGCTTATCGCGCAGAAAGCGGCGACGCAGGATGAACTTGAGGCGAACGACCTTGCCCTTATAAAGGCGCAAGCGGAGGTAGCCAGATTGACGGCGGTCAAACAGGAGTTTGAACGTGGCGTGAAACTGGACACCGATCAGACACCGCTCCGTTTGCAGCAGGTGCAAAACGAAGTGGCGGCCCTTGAAGAAAAAGTGCGGCAGGGGCGCATCACCGCGCCGGCGGATGGGACGCTGTACTCGCTCGGAAGAAGCGCCGAATCGACGCCGTTGAAGGCCGGGGATTACGTGAAGGTGGGTGATTTACTTGCGGAGATGGCGGACCTGCACAAGGTGCGCGTGCGTGCGTTCATCGACGAGCCGGAATTGGGCGCACTGGAAACGAACCAGCCGGTGAAAATCACCTGGGACGCGCTGCCGAGCAAGACATGGGCGGGAAAGACGGAGACGGTTCCGAAACAAGTGGTGCCACATCAAAACCGGAGTGTGGGCGAGCTGCTCTGCGCTGTGAATAACGACAATTTGGAATTGCTGCCGAATATTAACGTGAACGTGCGCATCAATTCGCGGGAACGGATCGGCGTGCTGTCAGTTCCGCGAGGCGCGGTGGAAGCGGACGGCGGCAGGCGCTATGTTTTCGTGGTGAGAAAGAGCCAACTGGGCGTGGGAAAATCAACGCTTGAAAAACGAGAGATTCATGTGGGCATCGCGGACGCCACGAACTATGAAGTGGTGAGCGGGCTGCAAGAAGGGGAATTGGTGGCGCTTCCCGGGGACGTGGATTTGCGGGATGGGATGACGGTGATCGTCATAACGACGGAAGCTGCACTTTTTCGAGGACGAAGGAATGGTTAGCGGGAGGAAACGGCGGCTTGCGGTTTTGTTCATCGCGAGCACGGCGATGGCGGCCGCAACCATCAAACAAGATGCCAGTCTCGAAGCGGGACGGCATGCTTACGAAGCCAGCGACTACGTGAAGGCCGTTCAAGCGTTGCAGGCGGCTGCGGCAAAAGATCCGCAAAATGCCGACGTGCAATTGCTGCTGGCGAAAAGTTACCTGGAATTGCAGCAACATGACGCAGCTATCAAGAGCGCGGAGCGGGCGGTGGCTATTGACGCGCAGAATTCGATCTACCACGAGTGGCTGGGGAGGGCGTACGGGGAAAAGGCCGATCACGCGAGCTGGTTTTCGGCGATATCGCTCGCCAAGAAGACACGCAAGGAGTTCGAGACGGCAGTGCAGCTGGACACAAAGAATTTCTCGGCGCGGCAGGCGCTGATCGAATTTGATTGCAGTGCTCCGGGTCTTGTGGGCGGCGGCGAAGACAAGGCGCTGCCGCAGATCAACCAATTGGCGGAAATGGACGCCGCGGAAGGGCATTACGCGAAAGGGAATTGCCGGCGGCAAAAGAAAGATTTCGCGGCCGCGGACGAGGAATTCACAACGGCGCTGGAGAGCAATCCAAAATCCGCGGAGCTGATCTACGACATCGGCGATTACGCCGTGAAACGCAGCCAGCCGGAGCGGCTGCTGGCGGTTGCGGATGCCGGGAAACGCGTGGCGCCGGGCGACCTGAGAGAGAAATTTTACCGGGGCGTTGCGCTGGTTTTGAAGAAGGAGGGCTCCGAGGAAGCGGAACGATTGCTCAAGGAATATGCGGAAAGAGCGCCGACGCGATCGGGATATCCGCGGCCGGCTGCGGCGCACGCGTGGCTGGGGCGACTTTTCGAGGATCAGAACACGATGGGAGAGGCCGCGAAGGAATTTGAAAACGCGCTGAAACTGGATCCCAAGAACAAAATGGCGCAGGAAGCATTAAAGCGGCTGAAGAAGGGCTAAAAATTCCGGCCGCGGGTGCCGGAAAATTCCGGTTAAAAAGCAACAATGGATATTCGCGAGACGATATCGGTAGCGATTGACGCGCTGCGAGCGAATAAGGTGCGCGCGCTCCTGACATCGCTGGGCGTGATTATCGGCAGCGCTTCCATAGTGCTGGTGGTTACGGTGGCGCTAACCAGCCAGAAATTTGTCATTTCGCAGATTGAGGCTGTGGGCTCGAACCTGTTGTGGGCGGAGTTGGTCAGAAGCTCGGACATCGCCCCACCGCTTAGCTACGAGATAACTTATGGGGACTTGAATGCAGTGAAATCCGGCCTCCCCGCAGTGGTGGAGGCGGCAGGGATTCGAGAATTGCCGATGGAAGTAGTGGTGGGCGGTGTTTCGGTGCCTGTAAATCTGATTGGCGTGACGGAAGGTTACCAAATGATTCGCCGATTGGTGATCTTTCGCGGACGTTACTTCGATTCCGTGGACATGGAGACGCGCAATAAATTCTGTTTAATCTCCGAGCATCTCGCGCGGCGCGTATTCGGAGTGGAGAATCCTGTGGGAAGGGATGTCCGTATGGGGGAATTAACGTTTACAGTCATCGGTGTTTTTCGAGAACGAGTATCAACGTTCGGGCAATCGGAAATTCACGATGATTCGGTCATCACCCCCTTCACGCTCATGAAGTACTACACGGGTACCGATGCACTTCGGACGTTGTACGTCCAAACGGCAAAACACGAAGATGTCGATAGCGTAGAGCGACAACTGGCGCAATTGCTGCACAGCCGCCACCCCGCCGATGCAGGGTATGAAATACATACGCTGATAGCAATTTTGGATATTGCGAGAAGGATTTCGCGAGGGCTGACGATTGTGCTGATCATTATTGCGGCGATCGCACTACTGGTCAGCGGAATAGGGATCATGAACATCATGCTAGTGACTGTGACCGAGCGGACAAGGGAGATCGGGATTCGCAAGGCGATAGGAGCGGCGCGGCGGGAAATTCTGTATCAGTTTTTGATCGAATCCTTCTTGATCAGCGGCGGAGGGGCGGTTCTCGGAATCTTGATTGGAATTGCGATACCAGTGACCATCCAATCTTTTTTGCCAGGGAATTTGCGGGTTCCAGTGTCACCGCTGAGCGTGATCATTGCCTTCGTGGTGTCGTGTTCCACGGGGCTGTTCTTCGGCTACTTGCCTGCGAACCAGGCGGCGAGCCTGCAACCAGTCGAGTCTCTGAGATATGAATGAAGCGGAGAGCGATTAGGGGATAGAAAGGGAAGTGGGCCAGGGGCGTCTATTGGCGGCCCTTTTATTTTTCGGCAGAATGAGTTTCGGCGAAGGAGCATGAAAATGCAATCACTGGGACGTGTTGCGGGGATGACGGTGCTGCTGGTTTGTTGCGGGAGCACGGGGAGCGCACAGGAAGCGTCCACGCGGAATACGAGCCAGCCCGCGGCACAGGAGGCTCCCAAGGATGGGATGCCTGTGGCGCTGACGCTAAAGCACGCGATTGAGTTGGCATTGCAGAACAGCAAAGAAATTCAGGTTGCGAAGATTCAGGCTAGCGTGGCGGACCACGCCGCGCAGATTACAAGGGCGCAGTTTATGCCGAATCTTTATGCGGGTTCCGGCGCTGGATATACGTATGGAATACCGGAGACGCCGGGCGGGCGCGCGCCATCGATCTTCAACGTTTCGTATACGGAGCAAGTTCTCAACGAGCCTCTGCGTGGCCAGGCGAAGGAGACGCAGGAACAGGCCAAAGCACAAAAAATTGTGCTGGAGGATGCAAAGAACAGCGTAATCACGCGAACGGCGATGGCGTATCTGGAACTGGAGAAGGTGCGGCATTCCCTTGAGCTGTTGCGCAAGGAACAGCAGAGCGCCGAGAAGATTCTGCAAGTGACGCAGGAGCGGCAGGGAGAAGGATACGAACTGCCGGTGGAAGTAACGAAAGCGCAACTGACAAAGGTGCAGGTGGTCCAGAGGATTTTGCAACTCGAGGGCCGGGAAGATGAGCTGGAAGTTTTTCTGAGATACCAGCTTGGATTGTCGGAGACGCAGTCCATCGAAGTCACACCGGAGGGGTTGCCCGGGGAAGCGGAGCAGGCGGGAGACAACCTCGTGGCGATGGCCATAACGCGCAACGCTGGATTGCAGCTTGCTGAGTCCGACCTTCGAGCGAAAGAGTTTCGGTTGAAGGGCGAGAAGCGAGGTTATTGGCCGACGCTGGAGCTCGTGAGCGTGTACAGCGTGCTGGCGAAGTTCAACAACTATACGCAGTTTTTTACGACCTTTCAGCGGAACAATTTTAATGCAGGGATCGATGTGCACATGCCGATTTTCAGCGCGCAGACGAAAGCAGCGGTGGGGATGGCGGAGATAAACCTAGAAGCGGCCAGGGTCAACCTGACGAACAAGAAAACGGAATTGACCGCGGACGTTAGGCAAAAGACGCGTCGAGTGCGCGAGAGAGACGCCGCGAAGGAGGTGGCGCGGCTGGAATTGCAGCTCGCGCAGCAAAACGTGGCCGTGGAACAGGCGCAGTTTGCGGAAGGGAAGCTGAATCTCCGCGAGGTCGAAAAGGCCAGGCTCGAAGAGAACGAAAAGTGGATGGCGTACCTGGATGCGAATTTCCAGAAGCAGCAGGCGCAGCTGGAATTGCTGAAGACAGCAGGACAATTGGATAAGGTGTGGCAGTGAAAAAGTGTTGGTGACTCGGGATGCTCGATCGCGAGAGTTTGAGCGTGTTCTCCGAGGTTGCGAGTAAGCTCGACAAGGGCTTCGCAAAATTGCCTGCGTTTCAAGATGAATCGCCGGAAATGGCGCGTCTTGCAGAAGTACTTGAGGCGACGGCGGAGCGGCTGCAGGACAACTACCCTTATTTTCATCCTTTATATGCGGGTCAGATGCTGAAGCCGCCGCACCCCGTGGCGCGGCTGGCGTACGCGCTGGCTATGTGGATCAATCCAAACAACCACGCGCTGGATGGTGGGCGAGCGACTTCCGCGATGGAAAAAGAAGCGGTTGCGGAGATCGCCGGCATGTTTGGGTGGAAGAAGTTTCTTGGACACCTATGCGGCGGCGGAACGATGGCGAATCTCGAGGCCCTGTGGGTTGCAGGGCGACTACATCCGGGAAAGAAGATTCTCGCCAGTGACCAAGCTCATTACACGCACGGACGGATTAGCGGCGTTCTACAGTTGCCGTTCGAAACGGTGCCGTGCGATGCGCGGGGCCGCATGGACGTTAACGCGCTGGCGAAGCGACTGGATCGCGGCGACGTTGGGACCGTTGTAGCGACGATGGGTACGACGGCGACAGGTTCAGTGGATCCGCTGCCGGAGATCCTTGCGCTTCGAGAAAAACACGGATTCCGAATTCATGCGGACGCAGCATACGGCGGATATTTCGTGCTCACAGAAAATCTCGGAGGAGACGCGAAGCGGGCTTTCGCGCGGATTGGAGACGCGGACTCCATGGTGATCGATCCGCACAAGCATGGCTTGCAACCGTACGGGTGCGGCTGCGTGCTGTTTCAGGACCCCGAAGTCGGCCGCTTGTACAAGCACGATTCGCCGTACACCTATTTCAGTTCCGCGGAGCTGCACTTGGGTGAGATCAGCCTGGAATGTTCGCGACCAGGTGCGGCTGCGGCGGCTCTGTGGGCGACGCAGAGATTGCTACCGCTGAAAAAAGGCAGCGAGTTTGCGCGGGGATTGGAACGCGGAAGGAAAGCGGCGCTGGCCCTCTTCGAAAAGCTGCGCACGGATGCTCGATTTGTGGCCGCCTTCCCACCGGAACTGGACATTGTCGTTTTTGCGCCGAGAGCGTGTAGCGTCAGCGAGGCTTCATTTTTGAGCCGCAAGATATTCGAGGCTGCGGCGAAGCGCGATTTGCATCTGGCAGTGGCGGAATTGCCGGCTCTTTTTTGGCAAGGGAATCTGGGAGCGACGAAGCGGGACCGCGAGACCATCACTTGCTTGCGCTCCGTGCTCATGAAACCGGAGCATCTCGACTGGGTAGAACGGATTTGGGATTTGCTCTCAGTGTCTGCGGATGAAGTGCTTGGCGCCCGAGGACAATCCGCCAAGAGCGGGCCTGCAAACTCCATTTAATGAGGCTAATAGCCGTTCGCTGTCAGTTAACACCAAATGAGAGATAAGGTTTGAGGCGATGCAACGAAGTCAGGTAAACTAGTATCCATAAATGGGGAGCCCAAGCCCCGCGTGAATGCGCGGCCCTTCCCTTTTGCAAAACAGACCAAGTGCCAAGTATTCGAGACGGCCAAGTTTAGAACGCGAAGGCTGAGGGTGAAGAATGCCGGATGTAATGAAGACATTGCTGTTGAATCCGCCGAGTTTTGAAAATTTTGACGGCGGCGCGAGCTCGCGGTGGCCCGCCACACGCGAGATTGAATCCTATTGGTACCCAGTTTGGTTGACGTACCCCGCAGGCATGATTCCGGGAAGTAGGCTGCTCGACGCATCTCCCCACAAAGTAAACTGGCGGCAGACCATCGAGATCTGCAAAGACTACGAATTTCTTGTGCTGTTCACCTCCACGGTTGGTCTGGAGAGCGACGTCAAGCTCATCCGGAAAATCAAGGAAGCCAACCCGAGCATGAAGATTGCTTTCGTCGGGCCGCACGGACACATCAAGCCCGAGGAGACGCTGAACGCTAGCGAGGACATCGATTTCGTAACGCGCGGAGAGTTCGATCACTCGGTGGTGGATTACGCGCACGGAAAGGCGCTCAGCGAGATTTCGGGCGTCAGCTATCGCAAAGACGGCAAGATCGTTCACAACGCCGAACGTCCGCAATTGCACACAGAAGAGCTAGACGCGCTGCCGTTTGCCACAGACATTTACAAGCGCGATTTGGAAATCGAACGCTATAACGTACCGTTCCTGCTGCACCCGTATGTGTCGTTCTACACGACGCGCGGATGCCCAGCGCTTTGCACGTTTTGCATGTGGCCGCAGACGATTTCTGGGCACGCCTGGCGGACGCGGTCGACGGAGAACGTGGCGCGGGAAGTGAAACAAGCGCTCGGATACTTTCCGCGGATGAAAGAGATTTTCTTCGACGACGACACCTTCAACATCCGCAAGGACCGCGTGCTGGATCTTTGCACGAAGTTCAAACCGCTGAAGTTCCAGTGGTCATCGACGGCGCGCGTGCACAGCGACTACGAAACAGTAAAGGCGATGGCGGATGGCGGAGCGAGGCTCTTTATCGTGGGCTTTGAGTCCGGCGATGCGCAAATCCTGAAGAACATCAAGAAGGGCGCAACCGTCGAGATGGGGCGCGCCTTCATGAAGAACTGCCGCAAAGTAGGGATCAAGGTGCATGGCGACTTTATCATCGGCTTGCCGGGCGAGACGAAAGATACGATTCAAAAGACCATTGATTTCGCCAAGGAATTGGATTGCGAGACGATCCAGGTTTCGCTGGCTCACGCCATGCCGGGGACGGAACTGCACGACACCATGGCGCAGCAGGGCTTCCTAAAAGTCGAAGCACTTGCCGATTCCGGCGGTCACCAGTTGCCGCACATCGAGTATCCGCACTTATCGAAGGCGGAGATGATGGCGGGCGTGAACCAGTTCTACGATGAGTACTATTTCCGGCCGAAAGTGGTTTGGCGCATCGTGAAGGAAGCCCTGTGGGACAGCCACGAGCGGAAACGCCTGTACCACGAGGCGACGGAATTCCTGAAGCTGCGTGCGGAACGCCTGAAGTGGGTGCGCAAGGGCGGCGACTACGACAAGCCCATGGTTTCCGTGCCTGGGACGTCTTCAGCTTCCGGGAACGATTAACACACAACATGGGAAGTGAAAGAAGACTGCGGATCAAGACGCTGGTCATGGTCTTGGCAATGGTCGTGTGCGCCAATGCCGGAGACTTGATGCTGAAGCGAGGGATGTCGGACATTGGCGCCGTCCAACTGACGGTTTCGGGTCTTGCGCAAGCGTTCCGGCTGACAGTGACGAGCGGAACGATCTGGGTGGGAATTCTGTTTCTGACCGGCTTCATGCTGAGTTACATGACGGTGCTGAGTTGGGCGGACTACAGTTACGTGATGCCGGCGGGCGCGTTTGGATATGCGTTGCTCACTTTGCTGGCGGTTGTTTTTCTGCATGAGGCCGTTTCGCCGCGGCGCTGGGTTGGTGTTGCTCTGATTTGCGTGGGCGTGTTGCTGGTGGGGCAAACGAAACCACGGACGACGGCGGTTACCAGTGAGGCGGTGGCCTAATGCGTGTCATTCTGGCACTTGCGGTCTTGATTCTTGGCAGCACCGGAGGCGAGATCGCGATCACACACGGAATGAAGGCGACCGGTGAGCCGGCCCGATTGCGCCCAATGGCGTTGCTTCAGTTCCTGGGGCGGGCAGTACGCAATGGTTGGTTCTGGGCGGGCGTACCGCTGATGGCTCTGTCATTTTATTCCTTGCTGGTTTTGCTTTCCTGGGAGCCCATCAGTTTTGTGATTCCTGCATCAGCGCTGAGCTATGTTGTCGGCACGCTGGGCGCCAAGTATATTCTGGGCGAGCAGGTGAGTGCGGCGCGTTGGGCGGGTGTCGTGCTGGTTTGCGCGGGAGTTGCCTTGGTCGCATTGGGCTGACGACAAGCTTTGAAAAAAATATTGAACAACAGTGGGCGACTAGTGATAGCGTGTAGGCAATGGTTTGGTGCCCCCGCGAGATTCCAGGTTTCGGTTGCGGCAACCTATCAAAAAAGTGTGGCATCTGAGCCGAAAAGACAACTTGAATAGTAAGATTCCTGCGTGACGAACGGGATTCGCGCTTTTGGTTTTCGTCTCGCAATGGGGATTCGGGGCGACGGAATGTTGTTGCATACTGTCTATCGGATCGTGCTTGTCCTGGCGGTCGCGCCTCTGGCTTATTACCTTCTATCGCTGTACTGCGTAGTTGCTTATTTCCATGAATTGCGGAAATCGCCTCCCTTGAGTTCCGCGTACTTGCCTCCCGTGAGTATCCTCAAGCCCGTGCGCGGCGTGGACCGCGAAGCTTACGAGAATTTTGCAAGTTATTGCCGGCTCGACTACCCGGAATACGAAATCATCTTCGCAGTGGCAGATCCAGATGACCCCGCTGTACCGGTGATCGAAAGATTGCAGGCCAATTTCGCCGCGTGTTCCATCCGGTTAATCAAGGGTGCAGAGCGAATTGGCACGAACAGCAAAGTGAATAGCCTGTGCCGACTGGTGCAAGAAGCGAAATACGACCTGATGGTGATGAGCGACAGCGATGTGCGCGTGGGTGCCGATTACCTTAAAGTGGTTGCGCCACCGTTTGCAGATCCACAGGTGGGCGTGGTTACCGGTTTTTACCGGTGCATTACGGCGGGCGGGTTCGCGGCAGACTTGGACGCCCTTGGAATGTACTTGGACTCCGCTCCAGGGGCGCTTGTGGCGCGAAGGCTGGAAGGGAAGATGCAATTCGCCTTTGGGTGGACGATGGCGACGACCAAGAAACAGCTGTCGGAGATCGGTGGCTGGGAAGCGATGGCAAATTATCACTCTGACGACTTTGAGCTGGGAAATCGAATCGCGCGCCGCGGCTATCGCGTGGAATTGATGCGCAAGCCGGTGTGGATGGTATTTCCGCAAGAGACGATCGCACAGTTCTTTGGGCATGAACTCCGATGGTCCATTGGGCTGAAAAATGTGCGCCCCACCGGATACCAGTGGCTGGTATTGACGCACGGATTGCCGTGGGCTTTGTTGGCAGCGGGATGCGCGACGCGAGCTGGATGGGAGGGAATTGCGTCGGCGTATCTGATCGCATACCTGGGGCTGCGCCTCGGGCTGGCTTGGACGACGGGCAGCTGGGGCCTGGGTGATGCCGGAGCATGGAAGAAACTGTGGCTCGTCCCGGTGCGCGATGCAATCAATTTTGCCGCATGGGTGGGCGGATTCTTTTCAGAACGCATCCTATGGCGGGGAATTGCTTACCGCGTGAAGAATGGGCAACTCTTCCCAATGACGGGTGCGAGCCTCGCGAACGATGGCGCTGCGCAAGGATTGAGCGCTATTACAAATTCTGAGAATATTACTTAAGACTGCGTATTTGCGGGATTGTGGAAGAAGCGATTCATTCGACAGCAGTTCTGAAGTTCACTATAGCCAGATCATGAGAACGAGCGGGCCAGCGTGACAGCGCACTATGCGATATGGCATGACGCGGTGTTCCTGGTGGCGGCTGCTCCGCTCATTTACTACGCACTTGCGACTCTAGCGGCGCTGCGTTTCTTCCGGCGAGAACGTGCACGAATTCTGGCAGATTACACTCCTCCCGTTAGCGTGCTCAAACCTGTGCGGGGGGTGGACTTCGGCTCCTACGAGAATTTCGCGAGCTTTTGCTGTCAGGAATACAGAGACTACGAGATTTTGTTTGCAGTCAACGACGACGGCGATGCCGCCGTGCCGGTGATCCGCCGAATCATCGCGGAGTTTCCCGAGCGGAGGATCCGCCTGTTTGTCGGCGCGGAGCATCTCGGTGCGAACCGAAAGGTAAACAAACTGGCGCGGCTGGCCCGAGAAGCGCGAAACGAAGTGCTGGTGTTGACCGACGGCGATGTGCGCGTGGGCCCCAGGTTTTTGCGTGAAGTTGTAGCACCGCTTGCGAACCGCAAGACCGGCGCGGTGACTTGCTTCTACCGCGGAATCGCCCAGAAAAATCTTGGCGCGGAAATCGAAGCCGTCGGCGCGTCGAGCGATTTTTTCGCCGGAGTGCTGATGGCGGGCTGGACCGAAGGAATCACTTTCGCGCTGGGAGCCTCCATCGCGACGACCAAGGAATGGCTCGGGAAAATAGGCGGGTTTCAGGCCATAGCGGATACGCTCGCGGACGACTATGAACTCGGCAACCGTATCGCCAAGACGGGCGGCGAGGTTGTTCTCGCTCGCGAAGGCGTCTGGACCATGTATCCCGCGCAGACATTTCGCGGCTTCTGGGACCACCAAGTGCGCTGGGCACGAACAGTGCGATTGTGCAGGCCACTGTCTTACGCGGGACTGCTTTTTACGCAGGGACTGCCTTGGGCGCTGCTTGCGGCTCTTGTCGCGCCGGTGAAGTGGATCGCGGGCGCTTATCTGCTCGCGTATTTGGTGCTGCGTTTTGCGGTGGCGTGGACAGTAGGAGTTTGGGGTGTTGGAGACGAAGTGCTACGCCGCAGATTTTGGCTGGTGCCGCTGCGGGACGCAATCCACTTCGTGATCTGGCTGGCGAGTTTCGGTTCGAATCGTATTCGTTGGGGCAACCTCGAGTATGTGATTCGGCAGGGACGGATGGTACCGGTTGGAGGCGTGGAAAGGCCGGTGGCAAAACCCGCGCAAGATGTTCCACGATCGTAGATTTGCAGTTCCGCAACGCGAGACGCGCGGTTGACGACCGCTGAAAACCCGATTAAATTAGTAAGTAGAATCGTGGGTGCCCCGATCATCGGGAACGCGCTACGGTTCGTTTTTTTCCAGCGACGGGTGGGAGATCGTCCAACGGTAGGACTCCAGATTCTGGATCTGGCTATCTAGGTTCGAATCCTAGTCTCCCAGCCAATCTTCTCTCCGTCTGGACCACCCAAGTTTCCTTCATCGTGAGATGGCCTTTCCGAATTGATGACACATCGGTGAAGAAGCCTCAAGCTGTCTTCTCATGTAGGACACTTGTAGGAATTGACTGACAGCGTGATGAACCATTTTGCGACTCGTTGGCTACTCGCAAAGCCGCTTGCGCTGGCTGGCTTGAGGCGTATTCTCGCTTGCGACAACCGACAAGCTCAGCCGGGTCGGCCCACCAAAGAGCATTAGAAGGCTCGGCCGATTCAAGTTCGCAATCCTCTCTTGGCTTCAGTACGGCAATATGCGGCGAGTATCGAGCGGTTGTCCGGTAGGGTTCGAGAACTGTGGCCACGAAAGATCTCTCCTTGCGCGTTTGGCTCAGCCGCATCCCGCAGAGCCTGCCTTAGTCATTTCCAGCGCATCCGATGAAGAGCTAATCACGCTAATGAAGTCCGGGCGCGGGGAGGCTCTGAGCGCGCTCTTCGATCGCTACTTCCGCCTGGTACTATGCGTCGCTTTGAGAATCCTCAGAGACACCCGAGAAGCCGAAGACCTCATGCAGGATGTATTCCTCGAGATTTACAAGAGGGCGTGCCTGTTTGATGCTGGGATGGGCTGACATGCGAAGAGCGCAAACGGATGCTCAAAAAAGGGATGGAAAGTCTGGGGGACAAGCAAAAAAGGGTGCTGGAGTTGGCATACTCAGAAGGGCTCTTGATTAAGGAGATTGCGGAACGCATGGGCGAGCCGGTCCAACAAGTTCGAAGTTATTACTACCGGGGATTAAAGAAGCTCCGAGAAGTCTTGCAGCAGTTGTACCCGTTTGGATACGGCCTGAGCTACACAACGTTTCACTATGACGAGGTAGAAGCGGAGTCGCCCAAGATTGCGGCCGATGGAACCGTCTCAGTATCCGCGCACCTCACCAACACTGGAAAAGTTGCGGGCGACGAAGTGGTTCAGGTTTACCTCGCGCACCCTGGCGTTGAGGGCGCACCGATTCGCGCGCTGGCGGGATTTCAACGCGTTCACTTGGAGGCAGGTGCGTCTAAAACCATAAAATTCTCCTTGCATGACCGTGATTTGAGCATCGTTGATTCAGACGGCGTGCACCGGATCGTTCCTGGTGAAGTCAAGGTGTGGATTGGGGGAGGACAACCGATCCTGGGACCAGGACAAGGGTCCACTGCCGGTGCGGAGACTCGATTCCAGATTACATCTGGAGCCGTATTACCCGACTAACTTTGGGCCACGGGCTGACGCTCCAATGATGGGTCGCCACGCCCAATTGCATCTGCCGCGACAGAGTCCATTGCTCACCTCTCTTCAATTATTCTTGGAGAGGTGTGGGAATGAGTCGGCATTCAGAAGCGCTCCTGGTGCGCTATGCAGGTGCGTGTAAAGGCCACCTGTGTGAATCAATTGATCGTGGGTTCCTTGCTCTTCGATTACGCCACGGTTCAACACGATGATTCTATCCACCCACTTGAGAGAGGCAATTCGATGTGAGACAAATACAATCGTCTGCTTCGGGAAGTGCTGGGCCAGATTCATAAATATTTGCCGTTCCGAAGGTGCATCAAGAGCAGATGTAGATTCGTCGAGCAGCAAAATCGACGGATTTTGTAGCACCGCACGGGCTAACGCGACACGTTGCCTTTCACCGCCCGACAGCGCGTTGCCTCTCGGGCCCACAGGCGTGTCCCAGCCCCTTGGCAGGCTTCTGAGCAATTCCTTCATATCTGCAATTTCGAGGGCGCGATGAAGTTCCCTTGCCGACGCCAAGGGATTTCCGAGCAGCAGATTCTCCTTCAACGTTCGATCGAAAAGCACGGCATCCTGCAAGAGGTAACAGACCTTGGTTCGCAGGCTCTCTAGGCGGAGATTTCGAACGTCCATCCCGTCGATGTAAACGGCCCCCCGGTGCACGTCATACAAACGGGCAACGAGCTTAACGACAGTGCTTTTGCCACTCCCACTCATGCCCACTAGGGCGACCTTTTCGCCGGGCTCAAGTTTCAGATCGATGCTGTCGAGCACGGGTGCAGCTTCACAGTAGGAAAACGAAACCCCCTCCATTTCCACATAGCCTCGGAGAGGGGAGGGGAAACTCACGGCGCCCGGCATTTCCGGCACACCGGGTGCCCTTTCCGTTACCTCCAGAATGCGCTGAATATTTGTACCCAAGCGGTTCAATTGGGAGTAGATATGCACAGCCGCGCCTAGGGGATCAAATAGTGCGCCCACATAGCTGTAGAAGGCGACCACGCCTCCGATGGTCAAGGCCCCGATAAATACCTGATAGCCGCCATAACCGAGAATCGCTATCGTGCCCAACGCAATGATCCCCATGTAGCAGGCACTGAACAAGACCTCGACCAGCTCACGGTGATTCAACGCCTTCATGCGTTCTCTGGCGCACTGCAGGAAGGCCTCCGTCTGGCTCTTCTCCTGGTGCAGGAGTTGGACTTGGACGACGGACGAGAGATGCTCCTGAAGAAAACTGTTTTCCTTGGCGGCCCTTTCCTGGACCGAATCCGAGGCCCGGCGCAAGGGCCTTTCAAACTTCTTTCGGAAAACAAAGAACAGGGGCATTAGCGGGAGAACCATCAAGGTAAGCCTCGAATCGAGCGTAAACATGGTGCCCATGACGAAGACAGCCTTGAAGGCCGTTTGCAGCACAAACGGCACTAGGTTCGATCCCACTTCGGCGACCTGATCGACGTCCTGTTCCAGGCGATAGAGTCTGTCCCCAACCGGCGTAATTTCGTGGTAATCCGCGGAGAGAAGGTTCATCCGTTCCAGGATGCTGAGGCGCATCCGCAGCACCAGCTTCTGAATCGTTCGAAAATTTACGAGTTGCGCAAACGTAAAGAAGCCGAGCCGGAAAACGTATAGGACGAAGAATCCGCAGGCCGCGAAGACCAAGAGACGAAAGTCTTTTTTTGGAAGAACGCGGTCAATCAGCCACTTCATGAGCAACGGGTCGAGGAGGAACATCAAGCTGCTTAGAACAACCAAGACCACGCTCGAGGAATAGGCAGGCAAAAGTGGCCGCATTTGATGAATGAACCACCTTGCCTGCGCTTTAAAAATTGGATTCAAAAAATTCTCCGTTTTTATGAATAGTCAACTGACTTAATTCCGGCGCTAAGAAGCTCCGAAGGGCGACGAGTTCGTGCGGGCTGGAAAGGGCGGGGTGGATGGTTTTTTCTAAGTGTGTTTGAGAGCTCCCTTGACCTCCGTTCAATTCTGAATCGTACAATTGGATGTGCATTGCTATCTGGGTCTATAACGAAATCGGCGAGCCTGAGCTCTTCGCAGGGAAGCCATATGTCATGCCGCAATATCTCTCCCGCGCCAGATTCGCCTGAATTCGATCGGGCTTACGCGGAACTGTTTCAGGAAGCTTCTGGTGAAGTTGCTAACGTGCCGATATCCAGCGTCCACTGCAATCGCTTTGACGGGTGCATCTGTTGTTTGTAATTGCCGTGCGGCCACGTCGAGGCGCTTTTTCTTTGCGTATTCCTTGATGCCTATGCCGGTGCACGTTTTGAAGAGGCGGCGTGCCTGACGCGCTGACATACATAATTGAAGCTGCTTGCAGATTTGCTCGAGATTCCACCGAATATTTGCCGGGTCACTATCGATCAAATCTATGAGTTTTTGGACCCGCCAGTCCTCCTTGACCGGGCTCACTGGCAGCATGAATTGGCTGGGGAAAAGTAAGTCGAGAAAGCTGCGCACTGTACCCCAACTCTGAACAAAAGGTCTCTCGTAAATCATCAACCTTGCCTCCTAGGTTTCACGATCTCCAAGTACTGAGAAGACTCCGAATCCGCTGGGCCAAAAACTCCGTTTGAAAATAAACAGGGAGTGTTCATTCCGGGCGCTCATTCCAAGCCCATGGACAAAATGCCAGATTCATTTAAGGAATTACGACGGTGCAGCGGTATGTTGAGGAACACTCCGGTGGACCAACCCTGCCTTCTCGAGTTTCTCCAGATGCTCGGCGATGTCAGCTTCCAATCTTTCAGGGGGTGCATCGAACTGTTTGCGCAGCGAATCGATCAGATCCTGAAAGGTAGAGCCTCCGTGGCGTGATTCAAGGGCGTTCCAAGCCTTGGCTGCTACAACATTCAGGCTGTAACACAAGCCCTTTTGAATATCCAATATCACGGCACCATCCTGAGTGTAGGTGGAGCGAGCAGAGTTAGACACTTTCCAGACAGAATTCGGAATTGCTTTCATAATTACATCTCCTGGTTTTGTTTAGTCTGTAGTCGTCCAAATATAGCTATGACCACCAACCATCGCCTTCCTAGGGAAGGTTGTACTCTATCGTTAATATTTGCAAACAAGCACTGGCTGGACTGCCAGGGATTGAAGGGCTTGGGGGCTTTCCTGAAGAACAACTTAGTCGGTTGTCCGCGCGCTGTCGAGCGATGTAACTAACTCTTTACAACAATAAGCTCGCGCTCAACGCAGCACTGTCGGATTGTATTGGCGAAGCATTTTCGGCGCAAGTATTTTTTCGATTGGTACTAGAACTTATGAGGCGTATTCATTTCAACTGCCCTGTTTCGTGAGCAAGAATGCCAACTCTTGGCGGCTCAGGCATTCTTGCAAAAAAGAGCGCCCCGATTCCAATCGCCGCCAAGGCTGAGTTAATCTCGAAAGCAATCTTATAGCTTTGCAACAGGTCAAATAGTTTCCCGCCCAAGTAACCAGCCGGTGAGCAAAAGAAAGCTGCGACCAGCAGCATCATTCCACTCACCTTAGGAAAAGCCACGGGTCCGTAGTAGTGGCCTGTGACTGTATTGAAGCAAATAAACGTCCATCCAAATCCCGTGCCATAAAGAATCGCGGCGGTGTAGGCGATCCACAGTGCTTCCGGAGAAACGCGAATTGCCAGGAAAGATCCCAGGAAATAACAGCAGAAACCCAGCATGAACGCGTAGCGCCCTTCCATTGCGTCCATTAACCAGCCTCCGATCAACCGGCCGAAAACGGCTCCCAGCGTGAAAAGACCCATAGCGAATGCGGCGTCTGCTGGACGAACGCCAGCTCCTTTCAAGTGCAGCAGCCAATGGGCGGTAAAGAAAAAAAACGGGAATTGGCACGCAATCGCGCCAATGAGAATCATCCAGTAGGCTCGTGTTCGATAAGCCTGGTGTGGCTCCCAAGGAAATTTTGTAACCCGGGCAGATGCCGAGGTCGAATCCGCCGATGGGGCTGCATCCGGTCCGCCGTCCACCATTTGACCAAGGTCTTCGGGACGTTCTCTCACAAAGAGAAACGCTACAATTGCAGACAAAACGGAAACGGCTGCCACAATCGCCCACGCTTGCCGCCAATTTCCTCCATTTCCGGTGAGGATTCGATTGATCGTCGGTGCAACGAAAAAGCCCGCAAATCCCGAAGCGGACAGCGTCACCGCCATGGTCCTTCCCCGATAGCGGCTGAACCATCGGGTGACCGCGGTCGCCGCCGGAATGATGGTCCCGAAACTGATTCCCATTGCTGCCAAGATTCCAAATCCCACCCAATAGTGCCAAGGCCTGGAAGTGATAAGGGAAAGCCACAGAGCCCCGGCAAGAATCAGTGCAGAGCCAATGCCGAAAGTCTTACGAATGCCCCAGCGAACAATAGACGCTCCCACAAGGATGGACGGAATGCCTACGAAGATATTTAGGACCGTAAATCCCAGGCCGAAGGCGCTGCGGCTCATGGGGATTTCCTTCAGCATATAGGTGTTGATGACTGCTCCGCCATAAAGCGGAAATCCCATGTTGAGGAAATCCAGAAGCCAAAGAATGAAAACCAGCTTCCAGCCATAGAACTCTCGTTGCGCGGTCATATCTATTCTTGTCCGTGGCCCAGTCCGGGCGTGCTGTTCTCTTCGAATTGCAGACAACAAAGAGCCTGGAGGATACCAGGTTCCTGAGAAATCAGTGAAACACGGAGCCACCGTGAAATCCATGAGCACGGGGCGACATCAATCGAAAGCGCAGCGCGTGAAACTCTCTCGCTCAGACCGCACGTCGTCACCACGCAGCTCGCGCAGAGCGTAAGTCACAAATTCAGCAGTGACTCTCTTGCGCCAGGTCATATCGAAATCGGTGTTGTCGAGCGGCTTGGCGATTCGAGCCGCAAGCGCGGCGGCTTCTTCGATGGTCTTCTGGTCTAAGGGGCGGCCTAGTAGCGATTTTGCACCGTCTGTAGCGGCTAGCGGACGGCAAGCAGCCGAGCCGATAACGATGCGAGCTTCCTCGACCATGCTATTTTTCGAGAGACGCACAGCTGCTGCAACGGATAGCACGGGAAAGTCGAACGATCCCCGCCGACGCAATTTCCAATAGGTGCTTTTCCATCCGTGCAAACTATCGAGCGAGACTTCGGCAAGGATTTCATCAGGCCTGCGCTTGATGTAGTCGATCCCATCGTTGTTGTACAAATCGGCGAGTAGGACTTCGCGTTCTTCCGAGCGCGACACTAGTCTGACTCGTGCGCCGAGCGCCATCAGAGCCGGGCCTGTATCAGTGGATGAAACGGCCATGCACTTCGAACTTCCGGGAGCGACCCAGCAAGTAGTGCCGTCTTTTTTCAGGCAGAAGTTGATCGACTTTCTCCACTCATAGCTTTGATCGTAGTAGTTGCACCGAGTATCGAGGCAAATGTTGCCGCCGAGCGTGGCCATGTTGCGAATCTGCGGGGTGGCTACAAGAGAAGCCGCTTGCGCCAGCGCCGTCAATCCATTTCGAAAGCGCCGGTCTGCCGCGATTTCGGAGAGTGTGAGGCAAGCGCCAAGCCGCGACCCGGAATCGTTCAACGCTACGCAGTTCATGCTTTCAATGTGGCGTAGGCTCATCAGCATCCGCGGAACCTGTTGGCGCCGTTTCATGTTAGGTAGCAGATCTGTCCCGCCGGCAAGGGGCATAGCGTTAGCTCGCTCGCCGTCCAGAATGCTCGCAGCCTCTTCTAGCGTACGCGGCGCACGGAATTCGAACAGAGGCAGCCGCATCATGACGTGAGTACCTTTTCTTTCTTTGACACCGTCCTTGTGCGTCGCGGAACGTCATTAACTGCGTTGCCGTCGCCGCCTTCCCAAGGCGGGGGGACGCGTAGTGCCTCCGGCCAATTAATATGTGGAAAATGACTTGGGCCGAAACGCGGCTCGCGTCCCGCCTTTTTTTCGGCAAGGGCTTTCATAATTTTTTCAGGAGTAATAGGAATTTCGTCGATGCGCACCCCGACAGCGTCGTACACGGCATTGGCAACCGCCGGCATGATTGGCAGGAGCGGGCCCTGCCCTGCCTCCTTTGCGCCGAATGGGCCCTGAGGATCAGGTTCTTCGATCAGTTCGGTGATCACTTCGGGCATGTCCAGGGACGTAGGGCTCTTGTATTCGAGGATCGAAGGAAACTTGTGCACCAGCGCATGAGAAAGTTTTCTCGGAAGGCGCCGGAATTCCTGCTCTTCCATCAGTGCTTCACCGAGTCCCATGTAGACGCTGCCTTCGACCTGACCACGCGCGAGCGTAGGATTTAAAGCGCGGCCGATGTCATGCGCGATCCAAATTCTTGGGACAGTGACCCAACCCGTCACGGGATTTACTTCGACTTCGACAACGGCTGCCGAATAGGAATATGTGGGAGACGGCCCTACGCCGCCGCCTTTGTAAAGCGCGGGAGATTTCGGCGGCGTATAAGAGCCTACCGTGCCAATCGTGCCGAAGCGAGCTTCCGCGATACAAACAGCCTCTTCAAAGGGGATGCCTTTTTCGGGCGCAACGGAGTCGAATACGCGCTTGTCAGCAAAGCTCAGCCGTTCTTTGGGTACTTCGAGTTTTTCTGCCACGCCCTCTGCAATGATTGCTTTTCCTCGCTCCGCGGCCTGCAACGCTGCATTTCCTGCCATCAGCGTCACGCGGCTTGAGTAGGAACCAAGATCCACTGGCCCAAGGTCCGTGTCACCGGTGAATAGCCGAATGTCGAATGGATTGATGCCCAAAACTTCTGCGACGATTCCAGCAAGGACATCATCTGAACCTTGTCCGATCTCCGTCGCGCCGCAGAAAATGCTGACGCCGCCGCTGCGGTCAAATTTTAATTGAACCCCAGAGTGCGGCATCTTGTTCCAGTAAATGGGAAGTCCCGCGCCGGTCAGGTAGGCGGAGCAGGCCAATCCCACACCGCGGCCCTCGGAGAGTTTTCGGAATTTGTCCTTCCACCTGGACGCTTCAACGACGCGGCGAATGCACTCGGAAAGGTTGACGGTTCCAAGGCGGAAGAAGTTCGCCGTCACCGCGTTTGGTGATTCCACGATATGCAAACGTAAGTTCGCTGGATCAATCTTGAGCCTCTCGGCGATTTTGTCGAGCTGCACTTCTTGACCGAAGCGTGGTTGAGGGGTGCCGTGTCCGCGCTTTGGTCCGCAGGGCGGTTTGTTCGTGAAGGTGCGGCAACCTTGGTAGCGATACCGAGGGACATGATATGTAGTGGTTTGCAACGCGCCGGCGTAGAACGTGCTTGCAACTCCGTACGAGCCGTAGGCGCCGCCGTCGATTAACGTCTGTAAATGCATTCCTGTGATCGCGCCGTCCTTCTTGACGCCGGTCTTGAATTTCATCAGGATGGGATGTCGGCCACGATGGCAGTAAAAAACCTCTTCACGCGTCAAGCAAATCTTGACAGGCCGATCGAGAATGAGCGCAGCTTTAGCCACGACGATTTCGTGATTGAACGGATCGCTCTTCCCGCCGAAACCGCCGCCGTTGGGCGTGGCGATCACGCGAATATGCGCAGCCGGCATTTCCAGAACTTTCGCCAGTGCACGGTGAAGGTAATGCGGAGTCTGCGTGCTGGACCAAATGGTCAGCTTTCCATCCTGGTCTTTGATGGCGACCGAAGCATGCTGCTCGATGGGAAGATGGGTATTCCCCTGAAAGAAAAAAGTGTCCTCAAAGATCTCATCGGCTTCGGCAAAGCCTTCTTCCACGTTGCCAAACTCCAATGCCACCAGCTTGTGAATGTTTCCCTGTTCGCCGTACTCGTGGATGCGCGGTTCTGGAGTCGCCAGAGCTTCTTTGGGATCGGAGATGGTCGTCAGGATTTCATAGTCGACGTCGATCAAGTCGAGCGCTTCGAAGGCCGTCAGCTCCTCGCGCGCGATGACCGCAGCGACGGGATCTCCAACGTGCCGCACGTGGTCGACGCAAAGAGCCTGTTCGTCCTGGCTGACGGGAAGAATTCCGTACTGGATAGGAACATCTTTCCCCGTCAGGACTAGATACACTCCAGGGTGAGCGACAGCGCGAGACGTGTCGATTCTTCGGATGCGCGCGTGGGGATGAGGAGAGCGTAGAAGTTTGCAGAACGCCATTCGGGGCAGGAAAATGTCGTCGGCGAAGCGCGTTTGGCCGGTCACTTTTGCGCGAGCATCAACTCGGCGCCGAGGGACACCGATCACGCGAAGGTCATCCTCGTTGGCTCTTGGAGAGCCAACTCGGGTGACTCGCGGATCCTCTTCATTCGGCATGCGCCCTCCCGGCGACTGTCTACGCCCACAGCGGGCAAATCAGGTTGCAGAAGTTTTCTGATCCGCGATCTTCAGCATCGCGGCTTCGACGGCTTCGAAAATCTGAAGATAGCCCGTGCAGCGGCACAAGTTGCCGGAGATGGCCTCGCGGATTTGATCTCTCGTGGGGTGCGGATTTTGATCCAGCAAAGCTTTCGCCGTCACCAAAATTGCCGGCGTGCAATATCCGCACTGCGCCGCTCCAAGATCGGCAAATGCATCTTGCAAAGGATGAAGATGTCCGTCTTCCCCGAGGCCTTCCACCGTCAAGACTTGTTTTCCACCGCACTCGAGCGCCAGCACGAGACAGGAAAGCACAGGCTTGCCGTCCAGAAGAACGGCGCAGGCGCCGCATTCTCCGAGTTCACAGCCGTGCTTCGTGCCTGTATGGCCGAGATCCTCGCGCAGGACCTCCAGCAGAGTCTTGTACGGTGCAAAGGAGGCGTCTGTCTCTTCGCCGTTCAGCATGAATCGTATTTGTGAGGTCTTTTGTGATTCGATGGGTAGCATGGTCACGTTCAATCACCCGCGAAAGAAATTCTCGATTGAGTCCGGCACTCTTGCCTCCCGAGGACCAGGAGTGTTCAAAGAGCGATTCGATTCTTTCCCTGCAGGAAGCCGATAAGAGGCACCAGGTTTGGCGAGCAGACCTCGGATCAGATAGTCCGCAAACTTCTCAGCGATTTCCGCTGAAGTTAGCGGCCCTTCCGGGTTAAACCACTGCACGCTCCAGTTCAGACTTCCCAGGATGGCGCGCACTGTAAGCGCCGGGTCGCACGACGCGAATTCACCCGAACGCATGCCCGCGACGATCAAATTCCGGACGCCCGCTTCATACTTGTCGCGTTTGGCTACCAGATAGCGTTGCTGGCGAGGCGGCAGGGCAGTGGTCAAAAGATGCGCTGCAGAACCCTCGACTTCATCGAGTACGCATCGCAAATGCGAGACAATTATCATGCGCAGCTTGATTGCCGCTCTGGTTCTCATGCGGCGAGCTTTGTCAAGTGCTTCGATCATGCGATCCAGAGAATTGTCCTGGCAGAAGAAGAGAATGTCGTGCTTGCCTCCGAAGTAGTTGTAAAGATTTGCCGGGGAAAGCGCAGCAGCCGCGGCAATGTCGCGCATGCCGGTCTCGGCAAATCCGCGCACGCGAAACTCTTTCCCCGCAGCGCGCAAGATTTCCAGGCGCCTCGCAAGGTAGCGCCGTCTAAGATGGCCGTTTCTCTTACTCGCCTGGCTATAAATTGACTTCATCGTCCGAGTCCACGCCGACAAGGTTGCACGAGACACCAACCAATTCTCACGCTTTGGGGCGCACCTGTCAATGAATAGTGAACAGGAGTTCAGAAAATGAACGGCTGTTCATCATGTGTCAGCCAAAACGCTATGAAAGGATTGCTCGAAGGGCCGCTCATCGCGGAAACAGCCGCGCTGCATTGTCGTACAAGATCTTGCGCTTTGCCGCGGCCCCAATTGGCAGAGCATTGAACTTTTCAATGTTTCCCTTGATCGCCGGGACGCCGGGCCCGGGCCAGTCCGTACCCCACAAGACTTTATCAGCCACGTCTTCGATTCGCGGAAAATATTCCATCAGTTTCTGGGGCGGGATTCCGGAAATATCCATGTACAAGTTCTTGTGCCGCCGCACGAGGAAAAACGCTTCGTTCATCCAGAGTGGTCTGCCACCGTGCGCGAGAATGACCACGAGATTTGGATAGTCGATGCACACGTCGTCACAAAGCATCGGTTGCGAATGAAGATTTCTCGCGCCGGGGAAAATGGAAGTCCCGGTATGAATCATGATCGGCATTCCGTTTGTTTGAGCACGCTCGTAAATGGCCGCAAGACCGTGATTGCCGTCCATGTAATCGTTGGGCGAAATCACTTGATGCGAGGGATGAATCTTGATCGCCCGAATTCCAAGTCTTGCAAGACGATCCACTTCCGCGCCTGCATCCGGAACCGTTCCTGGCAGCACTCCGCCGAACGCGATGAGACGATCGGGCGCTGTGCTGCAATACTTGGCGCTCCAGTCATTCACTTCCGGAGTGAAACCGATAATCTTTGGCGCGACATAGTTGATCAGCCCGGCGCGCTCTACTCCCAGAGTGTCCAGAAAAGCGAGGAATGCTTTTGGATCGGCGCAATAGCGTTCAACATCGGCGTAGTCCTTGCGGCCTTGTTTCATCAACTCGTGGGCGGATTGTTTCATCATGTGATAAGGCATGATGTGGATATGAATGTCTATGATCGGTTGCAGGGACCACCGCCTTTGCTGAGGCTCGCGTCTAGTCTAAATTAGACTAGTTGAAACGTACGTACTCAAAATTCAAAGGTTGATTGTTTATCCCGCGCGCTGGCGGTGCAATCCAATTCGCAAACTTGCCCGGTTCCACAACCCGTCCGCTCATCAGCGACTGGACGTACGCATGATCCTTGGAATTCGGAAGCCATTCGGATTCGTGGTTCTTCCAAGCCTCTTGGCTCAGGACTTCTCCATCAGGGCTTATAAAGTGTCCAGCGAAATTGCCAATCGCGCGGTGAAAGCCTTTGTGGGGCAAGGTCAACCGGAAGGGAATGCCAATGGTATCGATAATCCGTTGCCAGCGGCCAACTCCATCAGCAATCTCGTCGATGTAGTCATCGCGGAGGCGTTCGTTCAACGCCGTCAAGGCCGGCACATTTTTCTTGATGATTGTTCCGCCCACGACTTCAGAGACAGGGTATTCCGCATCCGTCAGCACGTGGTCGTCATCCAGTTTGGTTTCCCGGAAGCGTCCTTTGAGGCCGCTGGTGAAATAGTTAGCGGCGTTTGAAGAGACATCGGACCCGTAAAGATCAAGCGTCACGCTGTAGTGAAAATTCAGATATCTCTGAATCGTTTGCAGATCGATGACTCCCAGCGCACGCACGTCTGACGGATCCTCCACTTTGTGTTCCTTCATCACTTCGCAAGTCCGCTGAATGATGCGGCCGACTCCGGTTTCACCGACAAACATGTGGTGGGCTTCCTCGGTCAGCATGAAGCGGCAAGTGCGGGCCAGCGGATCAAATCCGGATTCCGCGAGCGCGCAAAGTTGAAACTTCCCATCACGGTCAGTGAAAAAGGTAAACATGTAAAAGGCCAGCCAGTCTGGCGTAGGCTCGTTGAATGCGCCGAGGATGCGCGGATTATCAGCGTCTCCAGACCGCCGCGCCAGCAAGGATTCGGCTTCCTCGCGGCCATCACGCCCAAAGTAGCGATGCAGCAAGTACACCATGGCCCACAGGTGGCGCCCTTCTTCGACGTTTACCTGGAAAATGTTCCGCAGGTCGTACATCGAGGGACAACTTGCCCCCAGCATCCGTTGTTGTTCCACGGAAGCCGGTTCCGTATCGCCCTGCGTAACGATCACACGGCGTAAGGTCGAGCGGTATTCGCCGGGCACTTCCTGCCAGGCCGGCTGTCCTTTGTGAATCCCGAAACTCACTTCGCGCTTCTCGTCGCGCGGCTGCAGGAAAATCCCCCAGCGGTATTCGGGCATCTTCACGTAGCCGAATTGCGCCCAGCCGTCGGGTTCCACGCTGATGGCTGTTCGCAGGTACACTTCATAGTTGTGGCTCTCGTTCGGCCCCATGTCATACCACCAGCCCATGTAGGCAGGCTGCCAGTGCTCAAGGGCGCGCTGCAGGACGCGGTCCCTGCCCAAATCGACGTTGTTCGGGATTTTTTCCGTGTAATTAATCATTGCGATTCCCCCAGGGCTCCAGACTCAAACCCGTTCATTCACACTCTTTCCCAATTGAATTTCACCGGCGCTCCAGTTCCATACACTTTGAGGGCACCGCTCGCACCGACGGCATTCGGGCGGTTGAAAATCCAGTTTTGCCAGGCGGATAGCCGGCCGAAGATCCGCGTTTCCATCGTTTCTCCGGGTCCGAATCGCAGATTTGCTTCAAGTCCCGTCAGAGCATCGGGCGATTGCGCGGCGCGCGATTCGATGGCTTGGCGAATTTCATCTTCCCAGTCGAGATCATCGGGCGCGGCCGTAACCAAGCCGGCGTCGAGCGCCTCACGCGCAGAGAGGTTTTTTCCAATCCCTGAGCGCAAATTGTCGATATGCGTCTCATCGTTGTAGAATCGCGCTGTCAGCCGAGAGAGCTTGTTCACCATTGGGAGCGCCCCGAAATTCATTTTTGAAAGCGTCATGCTTGGGGCATCCCCGCTTTCCTGCGTATCGCGCATGTAGACGCGGTCGGCTGCGAGAGCCAATTCCAGCAATGTGCCGGCAAAGCAGGATCCGGGTTCAACGAGTGCATAGATGGAACGGGACGTGACGTCGATGCGCGCAAACGTTCGTCGCATCATTCCCAGAACTTCGCGAACGAACCAATTCCGCTGGTGATTCAAAAGGAATTCGTCGATCGCAAGAACGACGTCTTTGTTTCCGGTAGTTTTGAAAATCCAAAGCCCCAAATCCAGTTCGTTGGCACGTAGATTCAGAATGGCATCATCCAGCGCACACGCCATTTGCAGCGGCCACCAATTCGCACCTGCTGCAATAACCTTTTCCAATGTATCTTCGGCAATGCAGTCCGGAGCGCGGACCGTAATGGTTGCAGTACGTGCTTCGCGATTACATTGCACTTCGACGTATTCGTAGTGCAGCCCGGCTTCATTGATTGTGCGCTTCAGCGGCGTCAGAGCTACTCCCTTTGCTCCAGCAGGCCGATCGCTCTCTTCAGCAAGTTTCAATGCGCGCTGTTTGATCTGCTCTGCAAACTGCTGGGGCTTGACGGCGTCATCGACCAGCCGCCACTCCTTTGCGCGTTGACCGCGAACACCGTCCGAATTCGTGCAGAACATGTCGGCATGATCGCGGCGTACTTTGCGCTTGTCCGTCACCCGTGTCAGTCCGCCCGTTCCCGGCAAAACGCCAAGCAACGGCAGCTCCGGGAGACTAATCGCCGAAGAACGATCGTCCACAAGAATGATTTCGTCGCATGCCAACGCCAGTTCGTAACCACCTCCGGCGGTAGTTCCATTGCAGGCGGCGATAAACTTCAGCCCGGAGTGCTCGCTGGCGTCTTCGATGCCGTTCCGCGTTTCATTTGTGAATTTACAGAAATTTACCTTCCACGCATGCGAGGCCAGCCCGAGCATGTAAATGTTAGCTCCGGAGCAAAATATGCGATTCTTTGCGCTGGTGATGATGACCGAGCGAATCTCCGGATGTTCGAATCGAATGCGCTGTAGCGCATCGTGCAGCTCGATGTCCACGCCGAGATCATAGGAATTCAATTTCAGCTTGTAGCCCGGGCGAATTCCGCCGTCTTCGGCTACATCCATCGTCAACGTCGCCACCGGGCCGTCAAACGCGAGACGCCAATGCTTGTATCTCGAAGGATCGGTCTGAAAATCAACAGCCTCTTGCTTGGCCTTAGATTCTTGAGTCGCGACAACATCCACGAGATCCTCCTACAGCAAATTCGCTTGCAATGATGTCTTCAATCTAGAAAAACTTTCTTCCACGGAACTGCACGAAGTGTCGAGCTCCATGTCCGCTTGCCGGTAGAGCGGCTCCCGAGCCTCGAGTATCCGCCGCAGGTCTTCCATTGCCTGATTGTTCCCCGCGATAGCGCGAAAATCCCCCTGCTCAAGCACGCGCGACATGTGCTCCTCCGGCTGGGCCTTAATCCAAATCGTGTAGCAATGCGCGAGGAGGTAGTCAAAGGTTTCTTTTTCAGAAACCATTCCTCCACCCACAGACAAAACCGCGCTTTCGTGCTCACTGAGCACTTTCGTTAGGGTGCGCTGCTCGATTGCTCGATACCCGGATTGTCCATAGAGCGAAAATATTTCTTCGAGGGGCATTCCCGTTTGCCTCTCAATTTCGCCGTCCAGTTCGATGAAAGGGACGCGCAACTCCAGTGCCAGTTTCGATCCCAGCGTTGACTTGCCGGCTCCTCGCAGCCCAATCAAGGCGATACGCTTGCGGCGCGCGCACTCCCCTGGGCTGAAGTCGCGCATCAGGCGAAAGACCACATCCTCAAGGCGATGATTCGGGAGTCGTTCAAGGAATCGCCGGATCACCTGTTTTTCGGCGGTCTCTTCCGCTTCAGGCGCAAATAACTCGGCAAGCGAAGCGTGCAGAGCAGCCGCAATCCTGCGCAGCAATACGATCGAAACGTTTCCTTCTCCCGCTTCGAGCTGCGCGAGATGACGTTCCGATACGTCCGATTCCTGCGCTACTCTCTTGCGCGTTATTCCGCGGAGGTTACGAAGTTGACGGACTCGCTTCCCAAGGAAGAGAAGGAAATCTTCATCGGGAATTGACGTGGTCCAGTGTAGACTCACGACCTTGGAATTCGGGCTTGCAGATGTGCTCATGAGTTGCAACCGAATATGCATTATAATACATATGCCGATGGTGGCGTCAACGCAGTTACTGGTTCTCGCCCGGAGTTTTCCATTAATTCAGCGCAACAGTTCCGAATAACACGTTCATAATCATTATGTTACAAATAGCCGTAGAGTGCGAGACATTTCAATAAAGACCCTACTTCAACTGACCTAGACATGCAGTATTATTCCGAGTTCTCTGTGCGTTCAGGATTTGGTTTTTCACCTTTGGATGCTTATCCCGGGGCCGTGCTATTGAATCTAAAGGAGGCACTGCAATGAAGCTGCTTAACTACGTGAATGGTCAATGGCGCGAGGGCACCGGCCCTGGCGAGACCCTTATTGATCCGGTCACCGGAGAGGAGCTAGCGAAGATATCTTCGCAGGGCATCGACATCGAAACTGCTCTCGTGTTTGCACGAACTCGCGGGGGACCCTCTCTTCGTCAGTTCACCTATGCTCAGCGCGCTGAAATGCTGGGCAAGATCGCCGATGCCCTGGCGGCAAACCACGACGAATATTTTCGGATCTCACTCTTGAACCTTGGAGCAAACCAAGCCGACGCGTCCTTCGATGTGGACGGCGCGATTTACACCATGAAGTACTACGCGAAAATCGGCCGTGCGCTGGCGGAGGGAAAGATGTTGAAGGAAGGCGCCCCTATTCCGCTGTCGAAGACTAACGCGTTTGCCGGGCAGCATTTTCTGATGCCTGCAAAAGGCGCGGCCGTTTTCATCAATGCATTCAACTTTCCCGCCTGGGGTCTCTGCGAAAAGGCTGCGCCCGCACTGCTGTCTGGTGTCCCAGTTGTGGTGAAGCCTGCTTCCCCCACGGCCTGGCTGACCCATCGAATGGTAGAAGATGTCGTGAAAGCAGGGATCTTGCCGGAAGGGGCAATTTCTATCGTCTGTGGTTCTGCTCGCGACTTATTGGGCCATGTTCGGGAAGAGGACATCGTTTCCTTTACAGGCTCAGCGGATACCGCCGCGCGCATTCGGTCTCATGTGAATGTCCTGCGCCGTTCCGTTCGGGTGAACATTGAGGCTGACAGCATCAACTCCGCTATTCTCGGGGCCGATTGCTCTCCCGGGACGGATCTGTTCGACCTTCTTACAAAAGAAGTTGTCCGAGAGATGACCCTCAAGGCCGGCCAGAAGTGCACGACCATCCGCCGCGTCATGGTTCCTCGCCAGCATCTCAAAGCCTTTGGTGATGCCGTCGCGGCACGCCTGGCTTCGATGAAAGTGGGTAATCCCAGGAACTCCGAAGCGAAAGTGGGCCCCGTCGTGAACAAAGGGCAGCAGTCCTCTTGCTTTGAAGGACTGGCCAAATTGAAAGAGGAATGCGAAGTACTCTTTGGCGGCGACAAGGATTTCCAGCCTCTAGATGCCGATCCACAAAAGTCCGCTTTTGTTCAACCTGCACTTCTGTCTTGCAAGAATGGGCTCGATGCAAAATATGTTCATGACCTCGAAGTTTTCGGCCCGGTGGCGACTCTTGTGCCTTACGAAGGTCTGGGGGACCTTATCGCCATCACGCGCCGAGGGTTAGGGTCACTCGTTGCCTCGGTTTTTTCCGACGACGCGAGTTTCATCCGTGAAACAATCCTTGGAATTGGCGACCTCCATGGAAGAATTCTGGCAATTAATTCAGCCGTCGGTGCGCAGCATACGGGTCACGGCAACGTCGTGCCCAGCTGCTTGCATGGAGGTCCCGGCAGAGCTGGGGGCGGCGAAGAACTTGCCGGTTTGCGCGCCTTGTTGCTTTACCATCGCAGATTCGCTGTACAAGGACCCGTTGATTGCGTCACTGACTTGACTGGACTCTGTGCCGACACTGCCTCTTTGTATTCGTAAACGCGCTGCCTTCTCTAAGGAAAATGCGACCATAGCCTGAAACTTTTTGCCGAGGGCCATCCAACTATGCCACGAACCCAGACGACTGAAGACCGCCGGCTCGAAGAAGCGCGCGCCCGCAAGAAGCATTGGAAGCGCTGGGGGCCCTATCTTTCTGAGCGGCAGTGGGGAACGGTCCGCGAGGATTACAGCCCCGGCGGCACGGCTTGGGAATATTTTCCGCACGACCACGCGCGTTCGCGCGCCTACCGCTGGGGAGAAGACGGCATCGGCGGGATCAGCGACCGTCACCAGATGATGTGTTTCGGACTGGCGCTTTGGAATGGGCGTGACTCCATCTTGAAAGAGCGGCTCTTCGGCCTCACCGGAAATCAGGGCAATCACGGCGAGGACGTGAAGGAGTATTACTTCTACCTCGATTCAACTCCGACTCACAGCTACATGCGCATGTTGTACAAGTATCCGCAAGCCGAATTTCCGTATCAGACTTTGCTCGATGAGAATCGCCGCCGGGGACGCAGCCAGCCGGAATTCGAATTGCTCGACACCGGTGTTTTTGGTGAAAACCGCTACTTCGACCTCTTCGTTGAATACGCCAAAGCCGACGTCGAGGACATTCTGATCCGAATCAGAGCGGTGAATCGCGGACCGGAATCCGGCAAGTTGCACCTGCTGCCCCAATTCTGGTTTCGAAACACATGGGCCTGGGGCAGGGACCTACGCCGCCCGGTAGCCCGAAAAGCCGCTTTCATACCTGGAAGTGCCTGTGCGGAATTACAACATTGGCAGTACGGCAAGCGCTGGCTGCTGTGCGGCGGGCAGCCCGAGTTGCTTTTCACGGAAAATGAAACGAATAGTGCGCGCCTCTTCAGTGTAGGAAATCGATCACCCTATGTGAAAGACGCTTTCCACGAATATGTGATTCATGGCAACAAAGCCGCGGTCAACCCCGGGCAGATGGGAACGAAAATGGCTGCCTATTACTTGTTGCAACTTGCCCCCAGCCAGTCCGCCACTCTCAAACTGCGACTCACCGATATAGAACCTCTTAGCGGGATGGACCCGAACTCCGCAATGGTCGGGATCATCTCGTCGCCCGGACACGCTGAGCGCGCCGAAGGCATTCCCGCCACCAATGACTTTGAAGCCGGATTCGACGGACTTTTCGCAACGCGCCAAAAAGAAGCTGAAGAGTTTTACGCTGCAAGGATTCCCAAAGACCTTTCCGCGGACGCGAAGGCCGTGATGCGGCAATCGTTTTCAGGAATGCTCTGGTCCAAGCAGTTTTATCACTACGATGTTCGAACTTGGCTCGAAGGCGATCCTGGTGTCCCCCCGCCACCCCCAGCGCGCTGGCACGGCCGCAACAAGGAATGGACGCATCTTTACAACGAAGACATTCTGTCCATGCCGGATAAATGGGAATATCCGTGGTACGCAGCGTGGGACCTCGCGTTTCACTGCATTCCCCTGGCGCTCGTCGATCCCGATTTCGCCAAGGAGCAGCTCATCCTTCTTTTGCGCGAATGGTACATGCACCCCAACGGCCAATTGCCCGCCTACGAATGGGCTTTCAGCGATGTCAACCCTCCGGTTCATGCCTGGGCCGCATGGCGTGTTTACAAAATCGAGCGGCGCATGCGCGGTGTGGCCGACCGCGGTTTTCTCGAAAGGGTGTTTCATAAATTACTCTTGAATTTCACCTGGTGGGTCAACCGCAAGGATCCCGACGGCGCGAATATCTTTGAGGGAGGATTCCTCGGCCTCGATAACATCGGAGTCTTTGACCGCTCCGCGCCTCTCCCGACCGGAGGCCACCTCGAACAGTCTGACGGGACCAGTTGGATGGGCATGTACTGCCTCAATATGCTGGCGATCGCCCTGGAATTGGCCAAAGAAGATCCTGCTTATGAAGACGTCGCCAGCAAGTTTTTCGAGCATTTCGTTTACATCGCTCGCGCCCTGAACGATTTCGGCGTCGGCGGAATGTCCCTCTGGGACGATGCCGATGGCTTTTACTATGACGTCTTAAAGCTTCCGAACGGAGAAGAGCATTTCTTGAAAATCCGTTCCATGGTTGGATTGATCCCGCTATTTGCAGTAGAAACTCTCGAGCCGGAGATCGTCGATCGCCTTCCTGGTTTCAAGCGCCGCATGCAATGGTTTATTGACAATCATCCGGATGTTTCCGAGCACATCGAAATGACGGAACGTTCTGCGCGAGGCGTACGGCGTCTCCTCTCTCTCGTGAACCGCAAGCGCCTCAAGCGCGTGCTCAGCCGCATGCTCGACGAAACCGAATTCCTTTCGCCCTACGGAGTGCGCGCCCTTTCGCGTTACCACATGGAACATCCGTACGAAGTGCAAGTGAACGGAATGACGAACCGTGTCGAGTATGAGCCCGCCGAGTCCGCGACAGGCCTCTTCGGCGGAAATTCAAACTGGCGCGGCCCCATCTGGTTTCCCGTCAACTACCTGCTGGTGGAATCGCTGCAAAAATTTCATCATTACTTCGGGGAAGATTTCAAAGTGGAGTGCCCCACGAATTCCAGAACCGAGTCCGATCTCTGGCACGTAGCCGCGGAAATCTCCCGGCGGTTGATTCGCATTTTTCTTCGCGATTCAAGCGGGCGTCGGCCCGTGGCTGGCGCTACTCAGCTTTTTCAGAGCGACCCGCACTGGCGCGACCTCATCCTTTTCTACGAATGCTTTCATGGCGACGATGGCTCGGGGATTGGCGCAAGCCATCAAACCGGCTGGACCGGCCTGGTCGCAAAGCTGATCGAACAGAGTGGCGAATAACGCATCAGAACGCTAGTGTTTACGGACGTTCACAGATTCACCTCTGGGCGACCAAGGAGCGGCCAGTGTCAGAACAAGCGGAGATTCAGTTTGGCCGCGAGATTTGTGGCGACCTTGCCGCTGCCGAATCGCGCGAGTGGCTTGTCACCAATGGAATCGGTGGATACGCTTCCGGCACGATCGGCGGCAGCCAGACTCGCCGCTATCACGGGCTGCTCGTCGCCGCTCTGCAGCCGCCTTTGGGGCGCACGCAACTCGTCTCGGCCATCGATGAAATTGTCCACTACACCGGAGCGGATTTCTCTCTCGCCACCCATCGCTGGGGCAGCGGCGCGGTCGATCCCAAAGGTTTTCTCCTCCTCGAGGATTTTCACTTGGAAGGCTCCACGCCTGTGTGGACCTACGCTCTAGCCGATGCGCTTTTGGAAAAGCGCGTCTGGATGCGTCAGTGCGAAAACTCCACTTTCATTCAGTACAGGCTTCTGCGGGGTAACGGCGCGCTCGAATTGGAAATGAAAGCGCTCGTGAATTATCGCGACTTCCATTCCTTGACACACGCAGGCGATTGGCGCATGAACATCGCTCCCGTAGAGCAGGGCATCAAGGTGCAGGCATTTGACGGTGCGACTCCTTTTTACCTGAAAAGCTCTTCTGCAACGTGCGAGCCCCGCCACGAGTGGTATCTGGGCTGCTATTTCGCCGAAGAAACCGAGCGCGGCCTCGAGGACCGTGAAGATCGCCTTTTCGCCGCCCTATTCCGCACAAAATTGCAAGTGGGTTCCAGCGTCACGCTCGTGGCGACCACGGAGTCGACGACTCCCTTCGATGGGGAAACGGCAAGAGCGGAGCGAGCCAATTACGATGCGAAGCTGTTCCGCCAGTGGCAGGCGAGAAACGAAGCCCTTGCGGAAGAAGCCCCTTCATGGCTCTGGCAGCTCATTCTCGCAGCCGATCAATTCATCGTTAAGCGCAGCCTTCCCGAAGAGCCGGACGGCCGCAGCATCATTGCGGGCTATCATTGGTTTGGCGACTGGGGGCGTGACAGCATGATTGCGCTTCCGGGGCTCACGCTCACAACTGGCCGCGCCGATGTTGCCCGCCAAATTCTTCTCGCCTTTTCGCGATATGTGGACAGCGGTATGCTCCCCAACAATTTTCCGGACGCTAGTGGCAAGCCGGAATACAACACCGTTGATGCTGCGCTCTGGTTTTTCGAAGCCATCCGGCAATACGTTGTGGCAACGCAAGATACTGCGACGCTGCAAAAACTTTTCCCGGTTCTCGCAGGGATCATTGAGGCGCACATCGCAGGCACGCGCTACAACATCCACGTGGACCCCGCCGATGATCTTCTCTACGCCGGCGGTCCCGGAGTTCAACTCACGTGGATGGACGCAAAAATCGGCGACTGGGTCGTGACGCCACGCACGGGGAAGCCCGTCGAAATCAACGCACTGTGGATTAACGCGCTCGAAACGATGGCGGAATTTGCTCGTTTGCTCGCGAAACGCGCCGATGCTTACGAAAGACACGCGGCCAAAGCTAAGAACAGTTTTCAGAAGTTCTGGAACGCGGGCCGCAGTTGCTGCTTCGACGTCATCGATTCACCTGACGTCGGAACCGATGCTTCTCTTCGGCCAAATCAGATCTTTGCCGTTTCCTTGCCGGTCAGCCCGCTCACCCAGGAGCAACGAGGGACAGTCGTCGATGTTTGCGCGCGCCACCTCTTAACCTCATACGGGTTGCGCAGCCTCGCGCCGAACGAACCCGGATACATCGGACATTACGTTGGAAGCCCTCGCGATCGCGACGCTGCTTATCACCAAGGTACCGCGTGGGGCTGGCTTCTCGGACCCTTTGCGCTGGCGCATTACCGCGTCTACCAAGATCGCAAGGCAGCGCTGCGTTTTCTCGAGCCGCTCGGTCGCCAGATTTATGCGAGCGGACTCGGCACGCTAAGCGAAATCTTCAATGGCGATGCACCCTTTACTCCGCGCGGCTGCATCGCTCAAGCATGGACCGTCGCAGAAGTTTTGCGCGCTTGGCAGGAAATAGCAGACGAAAAAAAATCTGCAAGCGCATAGATGTTTGTCTCGGATGTTGGCGAATTCGAGTTTTCATCCTCGAGATTGCAACTCATAGAGTTCGATGAGCACCTTGTCCCCATCCGGAGAGGGGACCAGGAAAAAATTGACCCGCGTGCCATCTGTCCCAGCCCGGGTTTCAGGATAAACAGGCGCGACTCTGAATTCTTTCTTCAGGATTTCCGTGGCGCGCTCCAGGTTGGAGCAGCGATACTCCACCTGCTGAATGCCCTCTCCAAATCTGGCGAGATATTTTGCAATGGCGCCTGAACCTCCCGGCTCCCGCGTGGTCAGAATGTCCAGCGAAATCCCTCCAACGAAATCAAGCTCGAATTCCTCGGCATCCTGATCTGGTGGCACGTCAGCGAGTCTCGGCGTACCGTTCGCAACTCGAATATGCCCAAAAGTATCGCGCTGAACCGCGATTCCAACGGTTATGGCGGGATTGGGTCCGTGCAGCAGCGCAGAGAGTTCGCGGTCAGCCCACCATTCAGAAACCGCAGAACCAGCGATTGCACGGCCCAGGCGATAAATGTCACTCGCGGCCGCAAGCCGTTTGGATTCATCCACGGACGAGAGGTCTGCGATAGATTGAGCCAGAGGACTGGACATGGAACCGCAGGAATTGTAGCGTGAGGGCGGTTTGAAAAGAAGCCGAAGCCATGCAGCCTCCCTCTAAGGACGCATCGAAAGCCGCGTTCGCTGCATCTGAGGGATATGCCAAAACCAGTTTTGTTAACAGTCGATGACGACCCGGAAGTCCTCCGGGCCATCGAGCGCGACCTGCGCAGCCGTTACGCGGATCGCTACCGCGTGATGCGCGCGAATTCCGGAAGCGCTGGCCTTGCCACTCTGCGGGAACTGAAAGCGCGCAACAATCCCGTCGCGCTGTTGCTGGCGGATCAGCGTATGCCCCAAATGGACGGCGTGAATTTCCTCTCCGAAGCCATGGAGATGCACCCGCTCGCCAAGCGTGCCCTTCTCACGGCCTATGCGGACACCAACGCCGCCATCGACGCCATCAACGAAGCCCGCGTGCACTACTACCTGATGAAGCCATGGGATCCGCCTGAGGAGAAGCTCTTTCCCGCACTTGATGATCTGCTGCATGACTGGACAGCGACGTTTCGCCCGCCCTATGAAGGCATTCGCGTTCTCGGCACGCGCTGGTCGAATCGTTCCTATGAGCTGCGCGAATTCCTTGCGCGCAATCAAGTCCCTTATCAATGGATTGACGTCGAGTTGGCCCAGTCTGATCCCGAAGTGCGCGGCCTGATTGATTCCCTGGGGCCGGAGGCCGAAAAGCTTCCGTTAATCCTTTTCCCAGATGGCACCCGCCTGCCGGAGCCGCCTCTGCCCACCGTCGCGGACAAAATCGGGCTGCGTACGCATGCGCAAACCAATTTCTATGATCTTGCAATTGTCGGAGGCGGCCCCGCGGGTCTTGCCGCGGCTGTGTACGGCGCGAGCGAAGGCTTGCGCACCGTGATCGTCGAACGCGAAGCCCCGGGAGGCCAGGCGGGTCTGAGTTCTCGTATCGAGAACTATCTCGGCTTTCCTTCCGGACTCACTGGACTTGACTTAGCCCGCCGCGCCGTTGCGCAGGCCCGGCGCTTCGGCGTGGAGATTATCGCGCCTCAGGAAGCGGTCGGCATTCGTGTCGAGGGCCCCTACCGGTTTTTAAAACTCGCCGATGGTTCGGAGATCTCCTGTCACGCTCTCCTCTTGGCGATGGGCGTTCAGTGGAGGACCCTGGACGTTCCGGGGATTGACCACTTGCAGGGCGCCGGTGTGTATTACGGCGGGGGAACCTCCGAAGCGATGGCTTGCAAGGGCGAAACGGTGTACATCATTGGCGGCGCGAATTCCGCCGGCCAGGCCGCCATGCACTTTTCGAAGTTTGCTGAAAAGGTGGTGATGCTGGTGCGAGGAGTGTCCCTTGCTGCCACAATGTCTCACTACTTGATCGAGCAAATCGAGAAGACTCCCAATATTGAAGTGTGGTCGCGGGCCAGCGTTGTCGAGGTGGAAGGAGAATCGCGGCTCACGGCAATTACCGTGGAGTGCTCCCCTTCGGGAGAAAGAAAGAAATTGCCGGCCTCAAGCTTGTTTATTTTCATCGGCGCGCAGCCGCGCACCGAATGGCTTGGCGCTTCGATTGATCGCGACGAGCGCGGTTTTGTTCTTTCCGGCCCGGACCTTCTTCGCAACGGCAAGCGGCCAGCGTCTTGGACCCTCGATCGTGACCCGGGTTTGCTTGAAACGAATGTGCCCGGAATTTTTGTCGTCGGTGATGTGCGCCACGGTTCTGTCAAGCGCGTGGCCTCCGGTGTCGGAGAGGGCGCCGTCGTCGTGCAATTCATGCATCAATATTTAGCGAAGGTCCAATGAGCGAAGCACTCGATCAAGCGCGGATGGAGGCCTTGGTTGCGGAGCTGAGAAAAATTCCGCCCTTCGCGGATCAACCGCAAGCCGATCTCGAGTGGTTTGTGGCGCAAACGGAAGAACGCCACATCGAAGTGGGTGGAGTCATCGTCAAGGAAGGCGCTCCGGCAGACACCATGCTGGTGATCCTGGAGGGCGAATTCCGGGCCCGGCGCGAGAACGGCCCTCAAGATGGCCCAGTCTTTACTGCCCGTGCCGGAGATGTAACCGGCGTCCTGCCTTTCTCCAGAATGAAAACCGTTAGCGTGACCGGGCGTGCTGTGCTTCCTGTCCGCGCCCTGACGTTTCCGGCCGCTAAGTTTCCGGAACTCTTTCAGCGGATGCCCGAGCTTTCGCAGCGCCTCGTTGGCCTTCTGACCGACCGCGTCCGAAACGTCACCAGGGAAGAACAGCAAAGAGAAAAGCTAGCTGCGCTCGGCAAGCTCTCCGCTGGCCTCGCCCACGAGCTAAACAATCCTTCCGCGGCAGCGCGGCGTTCTGCGGCTTCGCTTCGCGATTGCCTCCAGCGGCTGCGCGCCGCCGGCCGCAGTTCGCGCCTGGGTCCGGAGGATTGCGGTTTGCTTGCGCAACGCGAGGAAGAAATTCGCGCCACGCTGAAGCCTGCTGAAAGCAAGGATGAATTTGCACGCGTCGAGCGAGAAGAGGCCATTCAATCCTGGTTGGAAGGGCGCGGCGTCACCGAGGCCTGGAAACTAGCCCCTCTCCTGGCCGACGCCAACCTAACAAACGCGCAACTGGAAAGTTTTGCAAGCGCCGCCGGAACTTCGCTTGGCCCCGAGCTTACGCGCTTCGCCACTCTCCTCGAAATGGACCGCATCGCCGCCGAACTCGATCACAGCACTGCGCGCATCTCGGATCTTATTAAGGCCATCAAAGAATATTCCTACATGGACCAGGCTCCGCTCCAGGAAGTGGACATTAAGAACAGCCTGGAAACGACGCTCATCATCATGCATCACAAGCTGAAGCGTGGCATCGTGGTCACGCGCGAGGTTGCCTCCGACTTGCCGAAGGTAATGGCTTACGGCAGCGAGTTGAATCAAGTATGGACAAACCTTATCGATAACGCCGTCGACGCCATGAAGGAAAAGGGCAAGCTGGTCGTGCGTGCCGTGCGCGAAAATGAGTACGTGCTCGTGGAGATCGCCGACGACGGGCCGGGTATCCCGCCGGAAGTACAATCGCGCATCTTTGAGCCGTTTTTTACAACTAAGGGCGTTGGCGAAGGAACCGGCCTCGGTTTGGATGTAGTCCATCGCATCGTGAAGAAAATGCGTGGGCTCATCAGCGTAAAGTCCGTTCCCGGAGATACGCGGTTCCAGGTGCGAATTCCAATTCAAGCTGCAATGTGATTTCGCGGGAGAAAGCATGGCGGAAAACTGTACTCATCTCGATCAAATCAAGAACGTGAAGCCGAAGACCAGGGGCTGCGAAGAGTGTCTGAAGATGGGCGATAGCTGGGTGCATTTGCGCCTGTGCTTGAGCTGCGGTCATGTCGGATGTTGTGACTCTTCCAAGAACAAACACGCCACAAAACATTTTCATGCCACGAAGCATCCCATTGTCCGGTCACAGGAGCCCGGCGAAAACTGGATGTGGTGTTACGTCGATGATCTGATGTTTGAAGAGGAATGACCCTACTTTTTCTTCTTTCCTGGGATCAGGACCGAAGCCAGCAGAGCAATCAGCAGTACTCCCCCCACAACGCCAAGAGATACCATTTCGGGAATGTGCACCCACTGTTCGCCGATCATTTTTCCCCCGATAAAAACCAGGACGACCGCCAATCCCTCATCCAAGAAGCGCAAACGGTCGATGACTCCCGCCAACAGAAAGTACAGCGCCCGAAGCCCCAAAATCGCGAGCACATTCGATGTGTACACAATGAAAGGATCGCGAGTAATGCCGAACACCGCGGGGATGGAGTCCACGGCCAGCGTGACGTCCGTAATCTCCACCACAAGCAAAACCAGAAACAATGGAGTCGCAAACAACCGGCCCGCATTGCGAACGAAGAAACGATCACCATGATACTCGTGGCTTATTCGGAGATGCCGGCTCGCGAAGCGCACGATCCTGCTTTGCTCCGGATGAACATCTCCCTTGTGAAAGAAGAGCATGCGCGCACCGGCGTAGACGAGGAACGCTCCCAGCACATACAACACCCAGGAAAAATGTTGGATTAGCTCCGTGCCCAGCGCGATCATCACTCCTCGCATGAGCAATGCCCCCACAACGCCCCATTCCAGAAGGCGGTGCTGCAGCCGTTCATCCACGGCAAACGCGCGGAAAATCACCAGGAAAAGGAACAGGTTGTCGACGCTGAGAGCCTTTTCGATCAGATAGCCCGTGAAAAATTCCAGTGCCAGTTGCTCGCCATAAAAATAGAGCACTCCGAATCCAAAGAGGACGGAGACCGCGATCCAGCCAAAACTCGCAAGCGCCGCCTCGCGAATCTCGATCTTGTGGGGTCGCCGGTGGAATACACGCAGGTCCAGCGCGATCGCAATGGCGATGAAGAGGTTGAACGCAATCCAGTGGAGGGGCGTCCCCATCGTGGCGCTCGAATGGCGCTAGGGAGTAGAGCCGTGCGCGTCGATGGAGTTTAGGTTTGACAGTTCGATGCGGACGGTCTTGCCGCGTTCAATTCTTACGGGTACGTCCCAGCGCACCCGCATATCTCCGGCGTCTGCATCCAGGTTGAGCGTGCTGACCCAATAGTCTCCCGGCGCAAGCCCTGAGACTGCGGCGCGCCCTTCGAGATCCGTGTCCGCCTTGGCTGCAAGAAATTTGATTTGCGCCAAATCCGGTGCGACACGTTGAATACGCTTGCGGCGGTCGTTTTGAAGCACCTGCCATTTTTTTTGTGGATTGACTGCGTCGAGTTCCATCTCGACTCCCGAAATGGTCTCAGGCCGCTTCCGAATGAATTTCCTGAGGGCCGTAAAGTAGTCTTCTCTTAGTTTTTTGTATTTCTCGGGATGCTCCGTCTGATCGACCTCAGAGAATTTTGGTTGAGGGAAACCCATCGTCACGCCGCCGCTGTTCGTCCGCTGGTACGCCAGCAGGAATTCCGGAGTGTTGAGGATATCGTCCGGTGTAAGCAGTTTGTCGAGGTCCAGTTGCGTGAGGTCCAGCGTGTCATGATCCTTCAGCCATGTCCGCAGCTCCGGAGAAACCTTAAGCCCGTCAATGAACTGATCTCGCTGCGGAGCCGGATCCTTCTCTTCCACTTCCTTCACGATGTCCACGTAGCTCTTGGTGAGGATGAAAAACGTGAATTGGCGCACGGGTTCCGGCCGCGCCGCTGTCGGCGTGATGCGCGCGACGAATTCGACCGCGCCAGTATCGCTTTGTGCCTGCGCACCACTCACAAAAACAAATGCGCACAGCGCCACACTCATACTGAAAACAGCTCTTTTTCTCATGTCAAAATCGTAACAGAATTGCAAAACCAAAAGGCAGAACTTCCCGCGCCGTATCCTGAACCGATAAATCAACGGTCCTCATTCGACCTGCAAACTTGCCTATCCGCCCTTGGCCTTGTTCTTAAGGAGCTTGGCGAGCCTTTCTATCTCCTCGGTTTTCTTGACCATGTGGACGGAGAGCACTTCAGTCGTCGTGGTTTTCTGGACTTCTTCGCGCAACTCGCTTGTCAATTGGTACAGCCGCTCGACTCCATCGCGGAATTCCTTCTCGTTTTGCTGCATGCGAGCGCGTCTCGCGGCAGCGGCGGCTCGCGGATTCGAGTGCATCTCCGCCGGGTTTGGTGTCTCCGCCGGCTGCGGCGGTGGAGGTGGAGTTGGCGGATATTGGCCGACCAATCGGCTCTCCTCCGCTGCTAGAAAACCGGCCGCTCCCGCCATCGCCAGGACAAACATGCGCCTCGTCTCAAGCATACTGGCCTCCTCGCTGGAAAATTGATGATTGGGTTTTCGCGGCGCTCATGAACTGTTCAGCGAATTGCAAAGAGCAAGAAGAAAAGTGCCGTGGCAAGGCCGGCAAGCACTGCTCCCGCCAAGATTCGGAACATCATGGAAGAAGGCACTGTGGGAATGGGTCCAGGCGGCCTTTTGGGCGGAAACGGCGGATCCAAGACTCCAGCCCCTGTCAATTTGCGAGGCGGGCCGCCACCGCGGGCGGAGGAAGCTTGCGGGTCAAGTTCGTATTCGTTTTCGGCGAAGTCGTAGGGCACGTCAAAAAATGCTACTCCCTGGCCGAAGCGCTGTCTAGAACAGCCGGAAGAGCGCTTCGACCGTGACCCACGCCGACACGGCTCGGTGCGCGTCATCATGCGCCGGAACAAATTTCCAGCCGCGAATGGCCTGCGCCGCGCGCTCATCCAGTCCCAGCCCTATTCCCTGCACGATTCGGATTTGCGAAGCGCGTCCGTCCGCGCAGACCAGGATGCGCAGTATCACCCTGCCTTGTAGTTTGGCTTCGCGCGCTTCGTCCGTGTATTGCGGGTCGGGGCAATACGCACATTTCGGTAACGTAACGCCGTTCCGGTATTTCGACTCCGACTCACCCAGCCCGCCCGGCCCATCGCGCCGACCATCACCCATGGTATTGCCGTCGCTGCTGCCAATCGTGTTGGAATCGCCCGGTCCTGGCGAGTTTGTATCGTCTTTCATCCACGGCAGGCCGATTTTGCTAACCGGAGTCAGGACTGGCGCTGCCGCTGGATCGAATATCGTCGGCGGCACTGGCATGTGTTCTTCCTGTTTCGGTGGGAGCGATGGCCGGACGATCTGAATGGAAGCAAGCGGCACGAAATCTCCAGCCGTCGTTGGAATTGGCACGCGGCCCCCTCCGCTGCCGCTTCCCGGATCAGGAGCGCGGCCCGTGCTCGGTACAAACAAGCGCGACGGAACCGTAAGGCCTCTCAGGACTTTCATAGCGCCATTTTCCGGGGGATTCTCTGGCCTAAACGGATGAGCGGCGACTAGTGCAAGTGCCACGATGATTGTCGCATGCGTTAGAAAAGATACGCCCTGCGCGCGGCTCGAATGTGCCGGACTGTCAAAGCGCAAAAGATGCAGCGGTGCGCCATTCGCGGAACCTATCTTCCATTTGCCCGGAATTAGGGCATCGCGAAAGTTTCCACGGATACGTTGAATCAGGGTATCTCTTGAATTCACTGAGGAAAGTAGCGAACGCACGAAGGAATCGCGCATGGGCAGGCCTCCGCGCCCGCCTCAAATTCTACCGCAGTTCCTCGACGAGGGGGCTGCGCACGCGTCATGAGAAGCCTGGCGCCCGCGATTGGTTGCCCGCAAAGAGGTCACTTAATGATGACAAGGCAAAATACCCTCGCGGCATGGGGATCGCGGAGCGCACAAATAGCCCGAAGGCCGCCCCAGCTTTTCGATTTATCCGTGGAACAACTTGCTAGTACTAGTAGAGGTGAAAAGTAACTTCAATCTGCACGCGGCAATTCACCGGCTTGCCGCTAGGGCCCACGGCCGGCCGCATCTTCCAATTCTTTACTTGGGAGAGAGCCTTTTCTTCCAAGCCGAGTCCGGGGCCCTTAATAACCACCGGGCTGATTACGCGCCCATCGGCAGTGACCGTTACGTCGAGCAGCACGGTCCCTTGATACTTGGCTTTCCGAGCTTCGTCAGAATACTCTGGCTGCGGGCAGTAGATGCACATCGGCGAGCCCACGCCGTTCAGTCCTGCGCGGAAAACTCCGCCGCCTGTGCCGCCACCTTCGCCGGGGCCAAGGCCTCCGCCGGAACCGCTGCCGATACCAGTGCCATTACCATTCCCCAGCGAATCCGTGACATTTTTCGCCAGCGGATCACCGAAGTTCGCCATGTTAGGGCTCTGGATCTTCAGGTCCGGTGGACCAAGCAGCGAAGGATCCATCGCTAGCTTGGGATTCAAATTCTGAATCTTCGCCTGAGGTGGCGTGAATTGTGTGTACGAAAACTTGGGCAGTTTGCCCTTCGACGTCGGAGTCAGCGTGTGGTTGTTTGCTCCGCCACCGCCGCCGGCCTTGTCATTGCCCGCGGGCAGCTTCGCTATATACGGCGAAATGTCCAGCGGCGTCACGGTCACTTTGTTCTTTGCCTCCGTCGAAGCGGGCAGCACATTCGTGAAAAGCGGAATCAGTAGGAGCCCGATCACCCCGATGTGCAGGACGACAGCAAGTATCTGGCTCGTGCCAAAGTTTTCATCCTTGGACCAGATGTCTTTCACTTTTACCGGCCGAATTCCAGGCGGCAGCGGCGCCTGCTTTGGAGGCGAGAAGAAGTCCCTGAGCCGGTCGCCGAATCCGCCGAAATTCGTGCCCCAGGCTACCGCCAACCTGCTGTTTACTCGCCCTCTGGATGCCGGGCCAGGACGCAAAAATTCAGCAAGGTTGCCCGCCAGTCCCGAGCCGAAATTCGTCTGTGTAAAGGGCGCATCTTTGCGCTCGCGCACCTTCACCGGGCGTTCCGTAAGGAACTGCTTCAGGTTCGACCAGAAATTATCCGGGATGAACAGATCGGGTTTGGTGAACTTTGGTACGGCCGAGGACGGGACCGGAACCGCAGGCGCACGGCCCACGGCGGACACCTTGGGTTTTGTAATTTGAGGCGGCAGCAGATTGATGAATTTGCCCGGCACCATTTACCTCTTCAGTTTAGACGCACATTCCCTACATTCGGTGTACTCAACCGATATGATTCGCGCTGGCCGGGAAAGGTTGCGCGCCCCACCCGGCTGACACCGGTTGCCATTCATTGTAACATAGCTGGTTACGCTGCTTCTCGATGTTTCCCGCCGTATACCTGTACAAACGGACGGCATAGAAGGGATTTACAAGCGCTCCAATTATGACCGAACCACTCGAACTCAAGAAAACGCTGAATCTGCCGAAAACGGATTTTCCGATGAAGGCCAGCCTCCCGCAGAACGAGCCCAAGCAGCTCGAAGCCTGGCACGGTGGAAATATTTACGAACGCATTCTGGAAGCGCGCAAAGGCAAGCCGCTCTTTGTTCTGCATGACGGCCCGCCATATCCCACGGGCGAAATTCATCTTGGCACCGGCCTGAACAAAATCCTCAAGGATCTGGTCGTCAAGACCAAGAGCATGGCGGGGCATTACGCGCCCTACGTGCCAGGCTGGGATTGCCACGGCCTGCCAATTGAGACCCAGGTGGAAAAAGAGCTGGGTGGAAAAGGAAAAGTACCCCCCGCGGAGTTCCGCAAGCTGTGCCGCCAGTTCGCGCTCCGTTACGTGGAACAGCACAAAAAAGATTTCAAGCGCCTCGGCATTTTCGGCCGCTGGAATGATCCCTATCTGACGATGAGCCACGAATACGAAGCCACCATCGCCAGCGCCTTTCTCGATTTCATGGAAAAAGGCTACGTCTACCGCGGCCGCAAGCCCGTCTACTGGTGCCTCTTTGATAGCACCGCTCTCGCCGAAGCCGAAGTCGAATACGAAGACCACACTAGCCCTTCAATCTGGGTGAAGTTCGCAGCTGTTGTTGGCGGCAGAGGCGAAGCTCCGAAAATTGGGCCTGATGTCAGCGCCGTTATCTGGACCACCACGCCCTGGACTATTCCGCACAATCAGGCGCTCGCCTTTCATCCCGACTTCGAATACGCCGTCGTCGAAACCGAAAAGGGCGCTCTACTTCTTGCCACCGATCGCGTCGCCGCGCTGCAAGCCGAATGCGGGATCAAAGAAGCCAAAGCGCGCGCGACGTTCAAAGGCCGCGATTTCGATGGCATGAAGTTTCAGCACCCCTTTCTCCCCATTCACGTGCCCGGCATTCTCGCCAATTACGTCACGCTCGATCAGGGCAGCGGTATTGTGCACACCGCTCCCGGCCACGGTGCCGACGACTTCTATTCTGGCCAAAAGTACGGGTTGGAGATCTATGCGCCCCTCGACGACAAGGGCGTCTACCTCGAAGGCTTGCCCGAATACAAGGGCAAAGACGTTTTCACCGCGAACCCCATCATCGTCAAATTGCTCGGTGAGCGTGGCGCTCTTCTTGGCCATCACGAATACAAGCACAGCTATCCGCATTGCTGGCGCTGCCATAATCCGGTAATTTTCCGCGCCACCGAGCAGTGGTTCATCAAGATGGACCAGGCCGCTCACAGCAAGGACAAATCCCTGCGCCAGGAAGCGCTCGAAGAAATTCATCACGTGAAATGGATTCCCGCCTGGGGCGAGGACCGCATGTACGAAATGATCGAGAAGCGTCCGGACTGGTGCGTCTCGCGCCAGCGCTTCTGGGGCGTGCCTATCATCGTTTTTTATTGTGAAGGTTGTGGCACGCGCCTCGAAGATTTCAAAGCGCTGGGCAATGTCGTCAAATGGTTTGAAAAGGAAGGCGCCGACGCCTGGTACCAGCACACGCCGGAAGAATTGCTCCCTGCTGGCACCACTTGCACCTGCGGCGCGACAAAGTGGCGCAAGGAAAATGACATTCTCGACGTGTGGTTCGATTCCGGCTCTTCGAACTTAGCCGTGCTGAAGGGAACCGAGTGGCCCGCCGACGTTTATCTCGAAGGCCCCGACCAATATCGCGGCTGGTTCCATAGTTCGCTGCTGGTGGCCACCGGCGTGCGCGACGCTGCGCCCTATCGCGGCGTCGTCACGCACGGTTGGACGCTCGACGAACAGGGCCGCCCGATGTCCAAGTCTCTGGGCAACGCCCTCTATCCCATCGAAATTTGCGAAAAGTGGGGCGCGGATTTGCTTCGCCTTTGGGTTGGTTCCGTCGAATACCAGGCTGACGTGAAAATGAGCGAGCGCGTGATGACCCAGCTCAGCGAAGCCTATCGCAAGATTCGCAACACCTTCCGCTTCGCACTCGGCAACCTCGGTGATTTCAATCCCTCGCGCGACGCGCTTTCGAACGATCAACTCGAGGGATTTGACCGCTGGATGCTCGGCCGCACCGCCGAGCTCGTCAAGGAATGCCGCGAGTGGTACGCCAATTATGAATTCCACCGCGTCTATCACGCCATCCACGACTATTGCGTCGTGGATCTCAGCGCGTTCTATTTCGATGTGCTGAAAGACCGGCTCTACACCAAAGCGCCCAGAAATAAATCGCGACGCTCCGCGCAAACCGCCATCTGGAAAATCTCCAGCGCCCTGGTCCGTCTCGCCGCGCCAATTCTGGTTTTCACCTCCGAGGAAATCTGGAAGTATTTCCCCAAGTCACAGAGCGAACCGGAAAGCGTGCACTTGGCGCTCTTCCCGGAAGCTGCGGCAGTTGCTGGCGGACTCGCTAAAGACGCCGCCGAAAAGTGGGAGCGTCTCGCGCAAGTTCGCTCTGCTGTGCTCCTCGCCCTCGAGCAAGCGCGCGCCGCAAAAGCCATCGGTGGCAACCTCGAGGCCAAAGTCTTGCTCCATGCCGATCCGCACGGCTCTGCTCTTCAAAAGCTCCTCGAAGAAAAACGTTCCGTTCTTCCCGCTCTCTTCATCGTTTCGCAAGTTGAAGTTCAGCCTTCGGCCATTCCCGGCTCCATCCAGGCCGAATCGCTGCCCGAGCTTTCCATCAAGATCGACCGCGCCGATGGCGCCAAATGCGATCGCTGCTGGAACTACTCCACTCACGTCGGCGAAAACTCACGTTACCCGAAGGTCTGCGAGCGCTGCTCCGAAGCCCTCGCCGAAATCGAGAGAGATGGGTCGGTAAATGTGGCGGCGACTTAAAATGTTCTCCGCCGCTGTCTCCTGTACCTCCTTAATCTCCTTCACTTCCTTAACCTCATGACCCTTGCTTCTCGCCTTCGCTTTCTCTGGCTCACTCTCGCCGTCGTCTTCCTCGATCGCGCCTCCAAGGCCTGGATCGAGTCCCGCCCCAGTGACCACTCTCCGCACCTCGTCATTCAAAACTTTTTCTATCTCGTTGACTCCCGCAACCCCGGCATCGCTTTCAGTTTTCTCGCCGGTCTTTCCTCTCCCGCCTTGCGCGTGTTCCTTATCTGCGGCTCCCTCATCATCATCGCTGTCATCGCTTGGCTGCTCGTCGCTGGCCGCGGCATCTGCTCCCTTCACGCCGCAGGCCTGGCCCTTCTCCTCGGCGGCGCCACTGGCAACGTCACCGACCGCATCCTGCATGGCGCCGTCACTGATTTCATCGAAGTCTATCTTCATTTCCTTCCATGGCGAATTTTCAATCCTTGGCCCGCTTTCAATGTTGCCGACTCCGCTATCACGATTGGCGCCATCCTTATCCTTATTGACGTATTATTTGGCCGCCGGTCTGATACACCGCATTCAAGTTCGTGACCGCCGCAGTCGAGGTGAAACTCTGTGAGCCGATGGAACAGTTTCAATCGCCGTGAATTTCTCTCCACCGCCTTTGGAGCCGCCGCTTCTTTTTCTATCGTGCCTCCTGGCCGTCGGCTCCTCGGCGAATTGCTGCATCCTCAATCGAAGTTCGCGCCGCTCCAATTTCCCGAGGAGTTTATTTGGGGCGCCGCAACCGCCTCCTATCAGATCGAAGGCGCCTGGGCCGAAGACGGCAAAGGCGAATCCATTTGGGACCGCTTCTCCCACACTCCCGGCAAAGTGAAGGGCGCCGCCACCGGCGACGTCGCCTGCGATTCCTACCATCGCTATAAAGAAGACGTCGCTCTCCTCAAAGCCCTAAACCTGACCAGCTACCGGTTCTCCATTTCCTGGCCCCGCATCCAGGCGACCGGTTCCGGTGATCCCAATTCCAAGGGCCTCGACTACTACAAGCGCCTCGCCGACGCGCTTCTCGAAGCAAAAATCCGCCCGCTCTGCACGCTCTACCATTGGGATCTCCCGCAAAAACTGGAAGAACGCGGCGGCTGGCCCAATCGCGATCTTGTAGCGCGCTTCACCGATTACGTTGACATCACCGTGCGCGCCTTGGGCGACCGCATCTCGCACTGGTGCATTTTCAACGAGCCTTGGGTCTTCACGTTTCTCGGTTACGCCAGGGGCATCCATGCTCCCTCGCGCAAGAATTTTGCCGAGTGCATGCGTGCCACCCACGTTGTCAACATCGCGCAGGGCCAGGCCTTCCGCGCGATCAAAGCCATCAACTCTAAACTTCAAGTTGGCACCGCCTTCAGCATGGCCCACTGCCAGCCCGCCACCTCCAGCGATGCCGATCGCCAGGCCGCCGATCGCGCCCACGCGCTCGGCAACGTCTGGTTCGTCCACCCCGCTCTCCATGGCGAATATCCGAAGGCTTTCCCCGGTGATAATCCGCTCGACCTCATGGGCGTCAAATCCGGCGACATGGAACTTTGCCGCGCCCCACTCGATTTTCTCGGCATCAACTACTATCGCCGCCAGCTCGTCTCCGCCATTCCTCCTGGTGCCGGCGAAGACGCCACCGGTGTGCACAATTTCGACGCCCATGACGGCCCGCTCACCGATTTCGCATGGGAAATCTGGCCGGACGGCTTCCACGATCTCCTGATGCGCATCGCTCACGAATACAAAACCACCCCTCTCGAAATCACCGAGAACGGCTGCTCCTATCTCGATTGCCCCGACGAGCACGGCAGCATCCCCGACGAACGCCGTGTCCAGTTCATGCGCGGTTACCTCCACGGCCTTGGCAGAGCCCTGCTTCATGGCGCCAACGTCCGTGCCTACCATCACTGGAGCCTGCTCGATAATTTTGAATGGGCCGAAGGCTACGCCCAGCGATTCGGCCTCACCTACGTCGATTTCCGCACACAAAAACGCACCATCAAGGATTCCGGCCACTGGTACGCCAAGCTCGCCTCCACCGGCAGCCTCACTTAGTCTGTTGGAACACCATCGCTGGAAACCATTTTGTCCTAAACAACGTCATAAAATTATGATGAGAACTATTCTCGCCGCCATTTTCCTGGCGGTTTTCGCCGTTCCGGTCTTGGCGCAAGACCCGCCACCAACGGCGTCTACCCGTGGCGGCTGCGGCCCCAGCGAGACGTATTTCGACGTAAAGACGAACAAGAAGCAGCGTCCTGTGGCACCCACGGATAGTGGCAAGGCCCTCGTCTACGTCTTCGAGGATATTGAGCGTGGTCCCACAATGAGAGTGGGGTTCGATGGCGCGTGGGTCGGAGCCAACAAAGGCAAGTCTTATTTTTTCTTTTCCGTGGATCCCGGCGATCATCAAGTCTGCACCAATTGGCAATCGGGCACCTTCAAGGAAACCTCCAAGCGCATTGGTTCGGCCACTACTATTACGGCCGAAGGAGGCAAGGTTTATTACTTGCGGGTCCAAGTCTATGAACGAAGCGAGCAGGACCGCAATGTGAAACTGGAACCGGTTGAGCCAGCCGAAGGCCAGTTCCTTATTTCCGCTTCCGCGTTCAGTACCTTCCGCGCCAAAAACTGATTGGCTCTAACTTATTGCTGCGCTGGCCAGTTACGCGCCATTCAGGTGTCTCCCATCTCCTTTTGCAGCATCCACCCGATTGCCTTCGCGTTTCTGGTGGTGCATACCTAGAGCGGCTGCAAGCTGCCTCGAAGCTAGCCGAATGCGAGAAAGGGTGGATGATCAAGTTCAGGGCGTGCGAAGAAGAACGTAATCGCACTCTAAGCCCAAACGTTTGGAAGGCGCAGCACTTTTAGCGCGAATTCCAGGTGCTCCTCGTCCCTGCCGTTTCCATGACTCTGATTTGAAGCATGGCGCGCTCGCCCCGCGCGCTTCAGGCATGGGTAGTTTGTTCTGACAGCGACAGAATCCATCGCCCAGCACCCTACGGAGGAAAGATGCGCAAGCTGAATGCTGTACTGCTGCTGTGTCTCGCGTTGCTTTTTGGTTCGAACGTTCAAGCTCAGACCGGCTCTGGTGTGAACAATGCCGAGCTGAGTGGCAATTACGCTTTTACGTTCAGCGGATTCACCGGGAATAGCGGCGGCTCGTCCGTTTTCGCAACTGTTGGAAGATTCACAGCGGATGGTTCCGGCAATATTACCAGCGGCGAACTGGACACCAACGGTGTCGGCCCCGGAGCTGTGCTGACCGCGCAAGCGTTCACCGGGACCTATTCGATCGGTGCTGACCATCGCGGCGTCATGACTCTGAGTATTCCCGGCGGCGCAAAACTCGCCTTCGCCATGACGGCCAACGGTAATGCCCAGTTTATCGAGTTCGATGCTTCGGGAGGAACGGGAACGATCGGCTCCGGGACCATGGAAAAGGCGGACGCGTCCGCGTACAACGCTGCAGCCATTTCGGGAGACTACGCGTTTGGTGTTGGGGGGTTCGACGACGCCAACAATCGCGCGGCCATTGCCGGCCGGTTTACTTCGAATGGTGCGGGCGCTTTGACCAATGAAGCCGCGGACATCAACGCTTATGGCACAACTTCTTCGATGACATTTTCGTCGGCAAATTACACCGTGTCCGATACCGCCACTGGGCGGGGCACAATCAACTTTTCTTTCTCGCTCGGAGGTTCGCCGTTCAGTTTGAATTATGCATTTTATGTTGTGAATGCAGGAAAGCTCTTTGCGATGGGAAGTGACCCGGTCTCGGCTTCCACGCCGTTGCTGAATGGCGTTGTGTTGCGGCAACAAAGCCCTGCTGGAGGTTTCTCCAATGCCTCGCTGAATGGCGGCATGGTGATTTACATGACCGGATTCACTTTTTGCGGCAATGGATCCGGCCGTGCTTCTGATGCGCTCGCCGGTTTGCTCACCTTCGACGGTAACGGCGCCCTCGACGCTGCGTTTGATGAAAACTGCGGCGGGGTCTCCAATTCCATCAGCGGCCTGACGGGGACGTACAGTGTGGCGAGCAATGGCCGCGCATCCATCGCGGTCGCCAATGGCGCGGTCGCCTACCTGGTGAGTCCGAATCAAGCATTCCTCTTCGCTACGGACAGTTCCATTGTGTCCGGCTTCGGTGAACCGCAAGCGTCCGCGTCGTTCGCGAATAGCACGCTGAACGGAAATTATGCGGGCGTGGCGGCTACGCCGGCGTCGTTTGGCGTTCAAGTTTTCTCCGGTGAGTTCACGGCGGACGGCGGCAGTCCCACGGGCAACATGACCGGCACAGAGGACATCGGCGCTTCCACTGGACCAGTCTCGGGCGCGGCGTTCCAGGCCGCGTACTCCGTAGCCTCCTCGCCGACAAACGGGCGGGGAACCATGACGGTTTCTTCCGGAACGGGAGGCAACGCCGTCATTTATATGATCTCCGCCTCGACGTTCGTAGCCGTCTCGCTGAACGATCCAAATCCGGCTGTCTTGCTCTTCGAGCTGTCTCCAACTTCTTCACCATCCGTTACCCTTTCCACGCTATCGCTGAATCCTACGACCGTCACTGGCGGAGACTCCTCTACAGGCACGGTAACGCTAAGCGGTCCAGCTCCATCAGGTGGAGCGCAAGTTGCGCTCTCCAGCAGCGACACATCGGTAGCTACGGTGCCTTCCAGCGTAACGGTTGCGGCTGGAGCCACCAGCGCGACGTTCGCGGTCAGCACCAGCACTGTCTCTGCGTCGACCATGGTCACTATCTCGGCATCTTACGCCGCAGTAACCAAAACGGCCTCGCTCACGGTGAACCCCGCACCGCCGCCGACGCCCACACTCACTTCACTGACACTAAGTCCCACGAGTGTCATCGGCGGAAGATCTTCCACGGGTACGGTAGCGCTGAGCGGCCCGGCTCCATCAGGCGGAGCGCAAGTCGCGCTCTCCAGCAGCGACACGTTAGTAGCTACAGTTCCTTCCAGCGTAACGGTTGCCGCCGGAGCCACCAGCGCGACGTTCACCGTCAGGACTAGCGCCGTTAGCGCGTCGACCACCGTCATTATCTCGGCGTCTTACGCCAGCTTAACCAAGACGGCTTCGCTCACCGTGAACCCCGCGCCTCCTCCGCCACCGACGCTGTCCTCGCTCACACTGAATCCCAGCACCGTCATCGGCGGCGTGCAATCTTCCACGGGCAGAGTCACACTCAGCGCACCCGCTCCAACAGGTGGCGCGACGGTCATCCTTTCCAGCAACAGCGGTGCAGCCAGCGTGCCGTCCAGCGTGTTCATTCCGGCAGGCGCAACCAGCGCGACGTTTACGGTGAACACATCCATCGTTCTCATTTCGACTTCCGCCAATATCTCTGCTATGTACAACGGTACGACGCGGACGGCAACTCTTACTGTACTGCTCTAGCGGATGCTCGTCTTGGCTCGTGAGCCGCGCCTTGCCTGGTTCCAAGCGCGCGGCTCCATTGGCCTTGAAAAGCGTTACCGCGGATTGCGGGAAGCAAAAACACCCTCTTACTTCTCGGCGCTTGCCAGTGGCTTCAACCGTTCCTTGTTGATCTTGAGCACCATCCCCGCGTTGCGGTCGGCAACTTCGCTCACTTTGTATTCCGCAGACGTGCCCAGCACCTGCGCGACCTCGGAAGGCGTTAACTTATATTCTTCCGTTAGCCATTGCGCCATGTTCGCTGTCGCTCCGCGGAATGCATCATCCAGCGATCCAGCGAGTCCCATGGCTATCAGGTGCGTTGCGGACTCCACGCGCGGCCCCGGGACTCGTTTCCCCGGAATTACATCCACGGTGAACTCCACGTCCATCGACGTTTCGAGAGCGTTGCCGTTGAGCTCTCCGTCGCCCTGCAGCGCGTGCCCATCGCCCACGTAGAGCAGCGCGCCAGGCACGCTCACCGGCAAATATACTGTTGCGCCTTCCACGATCTCGTTGAAGTCCATATTTCCTCCGTAGCGCCCGGAATCGCCGGATCCGGGAGGCGCTTGCGCCACGTTTGGCGCCACGGCGACGCATCCCAGCATTGGCCGCAGAGGCACCGAGTAACGCGTCAAATGCTCGGCCGGTTTTTCCGGTGTCGCCAGGCCGCGTTCCCTGTCCAGATGCCATCGCGCGGATTTGCCGGCGTCCTTCATCTTCACTGCCAGTTCGCTGTCTACGGCGCGTCCCACAAGAAAATCATCGCTCTCAGCCCAGTCGCGATTCAGGCGCACGCGCGTAAAGTGCACCGTTAGCGTGTCTCCCGGCGCCGCCGTCTCCACGTAAAAAGGCCCCGTCTCCGGATTTCCACCCAGCACGCGCGTCACACCCTTTTCATCCTTCCCGCCGGCATCGACGGTCGTCGTATGCACACTGTCGCCTGGAGCGACCGTCAGCACCGGCTTGTTTAGCGCTGAGAATTGCCGGTAGAAAGTTGTGGGCACAAATTCATGGTGCTGTGACACTCCAGTGCGTCGCGCCGGAACGAGTTCCGCCGTGAACTTGTGCGTCTCCGGATGCGTCGGGTCATCAGTGTGTGTAAACACTACTGTTCCGGTGATCGCGCCGCCTTGCAGTGTGGCTTTGCCTTCGTCCGTACCGCCCTGCTCGTCCTTTGCCAGGAAATAAATCGTGTTGCCTTTCAGTGCTCCTTCTAGCTTGTCGCCATCAAAATTCCCGCTCAGCTTTTCTCCTTCCTGCTTCAGCTCCATACGGAAGTAAATCGTCGAGCCATAAAAATCCGTGTTCACTACCCATCGTCCGGAAACGCCGCCTGTTGCGGGCCGCGCCGGTTCTTGCGTCTCGTGCGCCGCCAAAATCCCCGGAACAAGCATCAGCAAAAACAAGACTTTGCGCATGGTGGTCTCTCCTCGCTGCGACATTCTAGACGACCCCACATGCTCACAGTTAGTCCGTTTCCCCGACCTTTGGAGAAGCAAGTTTGCGTGCCGGGTCTAATTGGGGAACCTCTCCATGTTCTCGTTTCTCCATTTGCGATTTTTCTTTGACCCCATACCCCACCCGGATGTTTTTTGTAAAAGAGTTCGGAATTGCTTGAAAACAAGAGAGTTGAGTTTTTGATGAGTGCAAAAGAGCGCGCAAGCGTATGAAAGCAAAGGAGTTGAGTACAGTGGCAAGAGATGAATGGCGAGGAATTGATTCCAAAAGGTTGTCGATTGGCCGTTGTCTAGAAGAGCTGGCAATCGTCTGAAAAGAAAAGAGTTAAATGGAAGAGGACGGGAAGCGTAAAGACCTGGCGGGAAGAGATCGGGATTGGTGAGCGGCAAACACGGGGAAATATTAGCATGAAACTAAGTTACGTGTTAAATAATTAGTTAGATACCATTCGAATGGAGGGCAATATGTTGGAAGGACAGGGGTTGAGGAGTTGACAAGTTGATGGGCGGAGATCAAGGGATGCGGATCTCGGGGAGGGAAAGCGGAGAATCTTGGGGAAATGAGGTCGCCGAAAAAGACGGCGGAGAAATCAAACCCGGACTACGGGGGTTGGCCACTCTTCACCACGCGCTGGCGTCAGAGTATCCAGTGGGATTTGATCCATGAAAGTCATTCTTTCGAGGAGAGGGCTGGTTGCCGCGATATTAGGTGCTGGCTCTGTACTCGTTCAAGCCAAGCAATCGACTACTCAGGAAGCTCCACGCTCCCAAACGCAACCCTCCGCTCAGCAAAGCGAAGCCAGAACTAAAATCAGCGTCAATTCCGAGCTTGTCGTCGTCCCGGTGACGGTCAAAGATCGTCACGGCAATCTCGTTCCCGGTCTTCAGAAAAACGACTTTCGCATTTTCGACGATAACGTTGAGCAATCCATTGACGTTTTCACTGCCGAGGCTTTTCCGCTATCGCTTGTCGTCCTGATCGACGACGATTTGAAATCGCAGGACGCCGCCCAGATGGCTCCCACTTTACGCGCCATCACTGGCGGAATTAGTCTCGACGACGAGGCCATCATCTGCCGCTTTGACCTCTCGTTCTATCCAGGCAATGGGTTTAGCAGCGACTTCAACAAGCTGTGGGCGGATCTAAAGGATGCTCAAGATCACAGCAGCCCCTCGACGTCCGCCCCCGTCCCCTTTGTCACTCCTCCATCGAGCCACCAACTCGGAGTGGGCGAACCTCCCCTGGCCGCGCCGACTAATCTTGGTTCCCGCCCAACCAAAGCTCTCGACGATGCCGTCCATTCTGCCGCTGAATTGCTTCATGATCGCGGGGCCAGTCGACGCAAGATCATCCTTCTGATCTCCGATGGTCTCAACGAGCCCCAATTCAACCACCATACGTACGCCGACACTCTCGAGGTTCTCCTCCAGGACAACATATCTGTATACAGCCTGGCAGTTGGGCATTCCTTAAAACGAAAGTTCTCCCGCCTGGTCAATTATGCGAACGATTCCGGTGGCGACATCTATTACGCCGTCCAAAGCGCCGCCATGGAAAGGCTCTATTCGCGAATAACTGAGCAGGCCCGCCACGAGTACACCCTGGCCTACGTGCCTCACGTCAACAACCGCAACGCCAGCTATCACAAGGTAGAAGTCCATACCACACGCGAAGGTGTCACTATTAGGACTCGCCAGGGGTACTACACAGGTCCTCTCGTCGTTCCAGCAAAGCAGTAGCGTTGGCATTCCCTTATAGGACGTACCTCTCATCACAGCCTGCTACAATCGGCCTGTGCTGGCTGGGGCCCAACCCGAGACTCACGAACTTCTGGCGCTGGATACGGACGCTGGGACGCGGCTGGACCGGTTCGTGGCCGCGCATCGGCCGGAACTTTCACGCTCACGAGTCCAAGAACTGATCGATGGCGGACATGTCCTTGTCAATGGCAAGGCGGCGAAATCTTCGCAGAAACTTCGCGGCGGGGAACTCATCACCGTGTGGGCATATTCCCGGCCGGCGACCCGCGCCGAAGCGGAATCGATTCCGCTGGATGTGCTTTACGAAGACGACGACGTCACCGCCATCAATAAGAGCGCCGGGATGACCGTTCACGCCGGGGCGGGAAATGTTTCGGGGACACTGGTCAACGCGCTTCTGGGGCGCGGGCAGGCGCTTTCAACGGGTGGCGATCCGCTGCGGCCGGGAATCGTACATCGGCTAGACAAGGAAACGTCGGGCGTGATCCTGGTGGCGAAGAACGACGCGGCACACGCCAAACTCGCGGAAGCGTTTCGCCAGCGCGCCATTAAAAAAACATATCTCGCCCTGGTGCAAGGTGTTCTCGCAGGGGAAAGCGGCCGCATCGAATTGGCGATCGGGCGCGACCCGATTCATCGCACGCGCATGGCGACGCAGCGCAAGTCCTGGCACGGAGCGGGGATCGCGAATCCGCGCGAAGCGCGCACGGATTGGAAAGCGCTCGCCAAAATCAACAGCACGACACTGGTGGAAGTCCAACTCCATACCGGGCGAACGCATCAGATTCGAGTGCACTTCGCGGCGCTGAAACATCCGGTAGTGGGCGATACGCTGTACGGCGCGGCGCGGGAGTTGCGGATAGGCAAGCTCGATTTACCTGCTCTCGGGCGAAATTTTCTGCATGCCGCAAAGCTGGGATTCGCGCAGCCGCGGACCGGCGCATGGATCGAAGTTCGCGCGGAGTTGCCGGCAGAATTGCGCGATTACTTGAAGAAACTTTGCAATGCCGCGGGGGAATCGCAGAGCCGAATTGACGCTGCGCTAGCGGGATACCTATAATCGATGCACATGCGACGGATCATTACTTCCATCTTTTTGACGCTGGCGCTGCTGCTACTTCCACTGCCCGACCGCGCGCAGCAGTCTTCGTCTGACAAGCCTCAAGCACCCTCGCCGGAGGCGAAACCCCAGGCGCCCGCACCGGCGCAGGCCGCCGCGCCGAAGCAAGATCCTGCGCAGCAAAGCGATCAAACGATCAAGTCGGTCGTCAACCTCGTCGATGTGCTCTTCACCGTGCTCAACCGCCGCAACAAACTTGTCCCCGAACTCGAAAGGAGCGACTTCAAAATCTGGGACGACAAGTTCCCGCAGGAAATCCGTTACTTCAGCAAGCAGTCCGATTTGCCGCTGCGCATCGGCATGCTGTTGGATACCTCCAACAGCATCCGCGACCGCATCAAGTTCGAGCAGGACGCTTCGATCAATTTTCTGTTCAGCGTGCTGCGCCGCAATAAAGATGAAGCATTTGTGATGACTTTCGACGACGAGCCGCAAATCGTGCAGGCCTTCACCGGCGATGCGGGAGCATTGCGCGACCAGATCACCAAGACGCGCGCGGGCGGCGGCACGGCGATTTACGACGCGATTTACCAAGCGTGCGTGAAGGAGCTGAGCCATCCGCCGCGCCCACCGGGCGATCAGCCGGACGTGGTGCGCCGCGTGATGATTCTCATCAGCGACGGCGAGGACAATTTATCGACGCACACGCGCACAGACGCCATCGAAATGGCGCAGCGCACCAGCGTGGTCATTTACAGCATCAGCACGAGCACGCAGTGGGTTTCCCTCTCGCAGACCGATCCGAGCAAGGCGGCCGACCGCAAGTATCACCTGACGGACGGTGACAAGATTCTCCAGGACCTGGCCGAGGAAACCGGCGGCCGGGCGTTTTTTCCATATCACGTTGACGATCTGGACCAATCGTTCCAAGACATCGGCGACGAACTGCGCAACCAGTATTCCATCGCCTACCTCCCGACGAACTACGTTATGGATGGCCGCTACCATAAAATCCGCATCGAGGTGCCCGAACATAAGGGCTACCAGGTGCGCGCACGCCGCGGCTATTTCGCCCGCGCCAACACGCCGGCCACGCCAACTGCTCCGAGCGGCACGATTCAGTAAAGTTTTTTGAAAGTATTTTTGCGCTGCGCGATTCGAAAGTCAGCTTAATTACTAGCGGGGAATATTGCGGAGCAGGACGGCGTCGGAATCGGCGTGGCCCCGTCCAACCGCGAGCCGCGTGCCGTCCTTCGAATATCCATACGCGCCGATTTTTTCCGAAGTGAAGCGCGTGAGCTGACGGCGCGCCGATCCATCCAGTGGCTGCACCCACAGATTGTCGACACCCTTTTCCCGCACCGCATAGAGGATCGCCTTACCGGAGGGCATGAACGCCAGGCTGGGGAGGGCGCGGGGATCAAATTCGAAGGAAGATTTTTCTCCATCCAAAAGAGAATACAAGACGAACATAACCGTGTGATCTGCTTCGCGTGCTTCGAATGAGGCGACAGTTTTGCCGTCGGGAGAAAGGTCATAAGGCTCTGAGGGGGACTTGATAATTGTTTCAGGCGTGCCGCCGTCGATGGGAATGCGCTTCAGGAAATGGTTTTCTGCGGCGTCGATGAAGTACAGCCATTTGCCGTCACGCGAACAGACCGGCACTCTATCGTTGACGCCAAAAGTAAGACGCACAAGGTTTGCGCCATTTGAATCCACACGCCAAAGATTGGTTTCGGCGCCGCCGGACCGGCCGATACTTCGAAAGACGACATAGCGCCCCTGGCCGCACGAGGCGACCTGGTCCACCGCATATTTCGGGTCGGAGAAAATGACGCGGTCTCCGCCAGATGGATTGACCAGGCGGATGTCGGAGCCCTGGATAAGAAGAACTTGAGAGTCGGGAGTCAAGTCCCAACTCCGAATAGGCAGAGTTGAAGGTAATTTCAGCGGATTGAAGTTCTCGAGCGGGCCCGCGGGCGCGATCTCCACCCGGTATTTTGCCTGGCTCTGATTGGCAGCGATGGATTGGCCATCCGCGGAAAGGCTGGGATGAAAGTAGTCGTTGGTATCTGTGGTCAAGAGACGGAAGGCGCCGTCAGGGAAGGAAACGATGCCAATTTGTCTGCGCCTAAACCCAGTTTCCGCCATGGCGGCAGAGACGAGGAGACCGGTCATGTCCGGGAGCCAGACTGGCTCGTTATAGAGGCGATCCTTGGCAATGGCTACCTGCTTCATGGAACCGCTCGCGACGTCCACGGCGAGGAATCCGCCGATATCCTGTGGCGTAGGCTGGACGATGGGAATCACGATAGTTTTTCCATCGGGAGACCATGCGAGTGTCAGGTTATCGACGTGAAGTTCCTTGTGATGGAAGAGATCACGTTCGAGTGTGCCATCGCGCCGAGCGATCTTGAGGTCAGCCACATGGGAATCGCCATGTTGGTGCAAGTAGGCGAAGCGCTGGCCATCTGGTGAAAACGAGATGGGACTGTCCACGTCTTTTATGAGCAGGCGCGGAGTTCCCCCGAGCATGGGGGCGTCATAGAGGGAAGCGATGGCTTGCTCGGAGTCGTCGCGGCGGACGCAATAAATGTAATTGCCGTCGGGAGAAAACGTGAGGCCGCTGTAGCGCGTGGCGGCAGGCGTGATGACTTGAGTGTTGCTGCCCGTGGGAATGTGCCGGAGCCAGAGGGATTGTAACCCATTCTCGTCAAGGACATGGAGCAGGTATTTTCCGTCAGGCGAAATTCTGGAGAGGAACACGTGCCCGTTGTTGGTGAGATTTTCGACCGACATTTGTTCGACGGGTAAAACTTTCTTGCGCGGCAAGAAGGAGTAGACGCCGAACGCGGCAGCGACGAGCAGCAGGACAACGATTCCCATCAGGAGAGCCGTGCCGAATTTGTTTTTGCTCGCAGCGGCGATGAGGATGGAGCTGCTTGAGGGCGCGCGCGGAGACTCGGCGGGAGTGACGGCAGGCGCGGATGATTGGGCAGGGATGCGTGTTGAAGAAGACGTGACAGGAGCGGCTTTTCCGGAGTCCAATTCGCGCTGAAGGCGTTTGAGGTCGGCGCGCATTTCCGCGGCGACCTGGTAGCGGACGTCGCGATCTTTTTCGAGGGCTTTGTTGAGGATACGCTCGAGTTCGGCAGGCGAGCCGGGATTCAGGGTGACGGGAGCTACAGGCGCGCTGTGCAAGATGTTGTCAAAGACGACGGCGCTGGTGCTGCCCGGGAAAGGGAGCTTGCCGGTGGTCAATTGATAGAGGACGCCGCCGAGCGAGAAGAGATCGCTTCGAGCGTCGAGTTCCTCGCCGCGCGCTTGTTCAGGAGACATGTAGGAGATGGTGCCGACGGCGGTGCCGGGGCTGGTGAGGAGGAGAGTTTCGGAGTCGCCAATCGTCTCGCCACCCAAGCCAGCATGATGTTCGGGGAGAAGCTTGGCGAGACCAAAATCGAGGATTTTGACGGTGCCGCGTTCGGTGACGAAAATGTTGGCGGGCTTGATGTCGCGATGGATGATGCCCTTCTTGTGGGCAGAGTCAAGAGCGTCGGCGAGCTGGACGCCGATGTCGATGGTGCGCGAAATGGGAAGGGAGCCGGCGGGGATGAGTTTGTCGAGGGTTTGGCCTTCGAGTAGCTCCATAGCGATGAAGGTTCGGCCATCGTGTTCTTCGATGGCGTGAATCGTGCAAATGCCGGGATGATTGAGCGCGGAAGCCGCGCGGGCTTCACGGAGGAAACGCTCGAGGGCTTGTTCGTCGCGATGCGTGGCTTCCGGAAGAAACTTCAGGGCGACACGCCGGCCAAGCTTGGTGTCTTCGGCTTCGTAGACGACGCCCATGCCGCCTTTGCCGAGCTGGCGGAGAATGCGGTAATGGGCGATGGTTTCGTTGAGCATGAGTGAGGAATGAAGAAAGGATGGTAGACGGTCGGGGGATTGGGGTCAATTCGTGGTGTGTTATACAATGCTTGGCGCTTCCGCCTCTAAAATCGTGAGAGGAGATTTTGACCTCATGATCTGCAATAACACACACCGGATCTTACAAAGCAATGTTAGTTCCACACGAAACAAATATCGATCCAACCCAGTGGCATATAGGGGGCAATTGTTCGTTGCGATTCTGTTGTTGATTGTCTGTGCGCCGGTCGCACACGGGCAGACGCAGGACGTCACAAGCAAACTGAGCGGTTTTGACTCCTACATGGAGCAGGTCCTGAAGGATTGGAACACTCCCGGAATTGGCGTGGGCATCGTGGTCAACGACAAACTGGTTTTCGCCAAGGGCTACGGCTATCGCGACTATGAGAAGAAGCTGCCCTTCACGCCGACGACGCTGTGCCAGATTGCCTCGAACTCAAAACTATTCACCGCTGTTTCCGCGGGCATGCTCGTCGAAGAAGGGAAGCTGACTTGGGACAAGCCGGTGCGCGAGTCGGTTCCAACGATTCAGTTTTACAACGATCAGCTGAACAACAACGTCACGCTGCGCGACATGTTGTCGCACCGCACCGGAGTTACACGTCACGACTTGATCTGGTTCAGGTCCCCTTTTACAAGGAAGGAACTCTTCGAAAAGTTGAAGTATCTCGAACCGCAAGAACCGATGCGGGAAGCGTTCCTCTACAACAACCTGATGTACGCGGCTGCCGGCGAAATCATCGAATTAAAATCCGGGAAGCGCTGGGAGGAGTTCGTGCGCGAGAGGATTTTCTCGCCGCTTGGTATGAACACGACGGCCTTCACGATTTCCGATATGACGCAGCATCCGGACCACGGCGTTCCCTACCGCGAAAAGCGTGACTCGTTCGAGCTGTACAAGATTCCTTATTATGAGGACACCGAGGGCGTGGCTCCGGCGGGCGCCATCATTTCCAATATCGATGAGCTGTCCCACTGGCTGATTGCGCTGATGAATGAAGGAAAGTACAACGGGAAACAAGCCCTGCCGGCGAGTGTGCTCAAAGCCACCTTGCAACCGGCCATTGGCTTGCCAAACACCCTTGGGGAAGCCCTAGGATTTTGGGAGCTGCTCAATCCAGCTTATGGCATGGGCCGGCAAACCGCGGCCTATCGCGGCCATCTGCTTACCTATCACGGCGGTGACCTTCCCGGTTTCCATTCGCAGGTTTCCTTCATGCCCAACGACAAGATTGGCGTGATCGTCCTGGTAATCAGCGATCATAGCGCTCCGCTGTACAACATCGTCAGCTACAACGTGTACGAGCGGCTTCTCGGCTTGGACCAGACACCTTGGAGCCAGCGCCAACTCCAACAGCGGCTCGCGGGAAAGAAAGCAGCCACGGAAGCGCGCGCGAAGGCCGGCGGTGACCGAGTTCCAAACACAAAGCCATCTCATTCGCTGGCGGACTACGCCGGCGATTATGAGAATGCGGCTTACGGCATCCTGAAAATCGGGCTTAAGAGCGACGCGCTGCAATTCGGTTTTCACGCGTTCGATTTTCCGCTGAGCCACTTTCACTACGATCGCTTTGACACGCCCGATGACGAGCAATACGGCAAGTTTTCCGTCAATTTCCGGACGAATCCGCAAGGTGATATTGATGGCGCCGTGATATCACTGGACCAGGCGGAAGTTGTATTCACACGCAAGCCCGAAACGCTGGACCCGGCGCTGCTCGAAAAGCTTGCGGGTGGATACTTGACTCCGACCAAGGTCAAATTTGAAGTTCTCTATCAGCCGGGGGCCGGTCTCTCGCTCGCCTTCCCGGGCGGACCTCCTATCAAGCTGATTCCACTCAAGGGGCTCAAATTCAGGACCCCGCAATTTGCCGATATCATCTATGAGTTTGTCATGGAGAACAGCAAAGTGACCGCGCTGAAGCAGCGCAACCCGTCCGGCGAATTCACGTTCCCGCGGCAATAGCGGGGCGTGAGCTGATAACGCGTAGCAATGGCAGCCGCGAGAATAAGTGGCCCGCGCGTGCTCAAGAACCCGTCGAAGAATAAACTCCAAGTCATTCCAGACTAGAGGGATGTTGCGCCTTATCCGTGCGTCTTATGCAGGGACAAGAATAATGCTTGACATATTCCTATATAGGAATGTATTGTGAGGACATGGCACGAGCGGCGACAACTTCGGATGCGTTCAACGCGGTGGCCGAGCCGCGGCGTCGGGCTATCCTGAACTACCTTGCGATGCAGGAGCGGCCCGTCGGTGAGATTGTGGATTCGCTGGGGTTGGAGCAGCCTTCGGTATCCAAGCACTTGCGAGTGTTGCTCGAAGTGGGCCTGGTCAATGTGCGGCGCGACGGCCGCCGCATGCTGTATCGAACCAATGCCGAAGCGATCCGTCCGCTTCACGAGTGGACGGAAACATTTGAACGATTCTGGCGTCACCAATTGAGCCGCATCAAGGAACGCGCCGAAGGAAAAAGCAATCCGCCAAAAGATTCAGGTCCGCATTTCATTCCACGGAGGAAGCATGATTACGACGGGAATAAAAATTGAGGATTTGACGTTGAATGTCACAGAGGAAATCCAAGTGCGCGCGCCGCTGGAAGCGACGTTCGCCGCTCTCCTGGAACAACTCGGGCCATTCAACGAAACGGCCGAAGGCAAGCCCATGCCCATGAAGATCGAGCCATGGCCGGGTGGCAGGTGGTACCGCGACCTGGGCGACAGCAACGGCCACTTTTGGGGAAGCGTGCAGGCCATCAAGCGCCCGACTTTGCTCGAAATTACGGGGCCGTTGTTTATGTCCTATCCGGTTGTTTCCAACGTGCAGTACCGCTTGAACCAGGTGGACGGCGGGACGCTGATTCAGTTCCGGCACTCGGCGCTGGGATTGATTCAGGACGATCATCGCAAGGGAGTTACAGGTGGCTGGAAGCACATCAACGAAGGTGTCAGGAAGCGGGCGGAGGCGGCGCGTCCGCGGTGAGCGCGGTTGTCGAGGAAGGAGATACTTTATGTGCCCGGCGTGTATTGCGAGTGCGACTATGGTGCTCTCGAGCGTCATGTTGACGGGTGGATTAACTGCACTTGTCCTGAAGGTTAGGGCGAACAAGGGCGCAAAGAATTCAGTTCAGCACACAAATCCAAAGGAGGAAACATGGGCCAAGTAACCAACGAGCAGGTGAATCTGATGTTGCGGCTGTACGAGGAACGGCGCGAGCCTAAGTTGAGAGAAGCGCGCGACTGGTTCTCGGCAAACTTCCACGTGAAAACTGCCGACGACTTGATACGCGTGTGTCCTCCCGGCAGCAAGGAAAACACGTACATGCGCATGGTGCTGGGTTACTGGGAGATGGTGGCCAGCATCGTGAACCGCGGGCTGATCGACGAAGAGTTTTTCTTCGAAAGCAACGGGGAACAGTGGGCTGTCTGGGAACAGGTGAAGCCGGTGATCGGCGCGTGGCGCGCCATGTTCAGCAGCCCGAACTTCCTCGCCAACCTGGAGACGCAGTGCAATCACCTGGAGGTCTGGAGAGAAAAGCGCAGCCCAGGATCCAACGATGCCATTCGCAAGGTTCTTGCGCAAACGCAACAGGCGACGCAAGCACAAAAGGCGCAGGCCGCCGCCAGCTAGAACCGCGGTTCGCACAGTTATCGGTAACAGCCAGTGGATGCGGGGCTCGGCCGAAGCTCGGCCGGGCTTCCGCATTCACCTGGCGCAAGACTATCTTCGGTGAGAATAGACAAGCAGGAGAGGAGAATCAGGCATGGCAACGAGAGCGATGGAACATGCAAAAGTCGTGTCGCCGACGGAATGGCTGGCCGCACGCAAGGAGCTGCTAAAGAAGGAGAAGGAGTTCTCGCGGCTTCGCGACCAGTTGAGCAAGCAGCGCCGCGAGCTGCCGTGGGAGAATGTTGAGAAGGTTTACGTCTTCGATGGGCCAAAAGGCAAAGAGACGCTCGCGGATCTTTTCGGCGGCAGAAGCCAGCTGATCGTGTATCACTTCATGTTGGGTCCGGGGTGGGCGGAAGGCTGCCCAAGCTGCTCGTTCATCTCGGATCACATTGACGGCAGCATGGTGCACCTTGCAGCGCGCGATGTCAGGCTGGCGGTCATCTCTCGCGCGCCGCTGGCGGAGATCGAGGCGTTCAAGAAGCGCATGGGCTGGCGGTTCCATTGGGTGTCGTCGCACGGCAGCGACTTCAATTATGACTACCAGGTGTCGATGAATAAAGAAGAGTTGGGCAAAGGCGAAGTCTATTACAACTACGGAATGCAGCAATTCCCCAGCGAGGAACGCCCCGGGACGAGTGTGTTTTACAAAGACGCGGCCGGCAATATCTTTCACACCTATTCGAGCTACGCTCGCGGACTGGACATCCTCATCGGCGCGTACAACTGGCTGGATATCACGCCAAAGGGCCGCGACGAAGAAGGACTAAAACATACCATGGCCTGGGTGCGGCATCACGACAAGTACGATGAGGGGTACAAGGTAGACGCGAAGGCCGAATACGTGCAACCTGCCAAAGCCGCAGACGTTGCAGGCAGTTGTTGCGAGCATCATTGATCGCGAAGCTTTCGGATTGCACGCAAGCACGATCGGGCGGCGACGCGTACTTCTTCAGAAGGAGTCCGCGTCAGCTTTGCCGCCCACAACTTCGGAAGGCTCACTCTTTAGGCGCGTAGTATCCCCTGCGGGCGAGAGCTTTCAATTCCTTGTCGGCCATTTCCATTTTGATTTTGCGGAATTTCCCATCGTGTGCCGAATTTGTAGGGTAATATCCGAGCGTGTATTGGTCGCGCAACTCCTCTGCGATCTGGTCGAACGCTTCCTGCAGATGTTTCATCGATCCCACGTCAATGACGCGCCCGCCGGTTTCCTCGGCCATTTTTTTGGCGACGTCGGGCCGCGTGCCGTAACCGGGATCGTGGACCAGCAGGATATGAATCACGGCGTCCGTGCGCTCGGCGACTTCGATGGCTTCCTTTAGCTCTACTTTGCTCCCTTGATCGTCTGCGTCGGTGATGATCACCAGCGCCTTGCGTCCTGCCTCGGTCGCCAGCTTTTCGGTGCACGCCACCCAAACAGCGTCGTAGAAGGCCGTTCCGCGCAAGCCGCGAGTCCGCGATTCGGGCGGTAGCGGCCCCGCATTGACCATGCTCACGTTCGGAGCGTTGATGCGCGCGCTGCGGATGGCACGGTCAAGCTGCGCTCGGTCATCGGTAAAATCGGAAAGCAGGTCAACGTCGGTCCCGAACGAAATCACCATGGCTTCGTCGCCCTTGCGGAGGACTTGGTTCAGAAAGCCCGTGGCAGCTTCCTGCTCGGCGGGCAGACGATTCTCCTCGCTAAGGCTGGTATCGATGAGCAACCCGAGGGTGATGGGCAAAGCTCTCTCATTCGAGAAGAAGGCGATCTTCTGCTCTTGGTCGTCTTCGAAGACATGAAAGTCTTCCTTCTTCAGGCTGGGCATGATGTGTTTTTTCTTGTCGCGGACGGTGGCGAAAATGTTTACGAGGTTCACTTGGCTCTTGATCACCGGCGGTGCTTGCGCGGCAGGCTCCTGCGACGTGGCGGGAATCGATAAACTCGCCGCAACCGTTGCCGTCACACAGTGCATCAAAAGCTTATGCATCGATTGCATGTATACTTTCCTCAGCGAGAGATGCCCGGCTGTAAAAATGCCGCGGGGTTACTGCCGCCCTGTAGGATGCCGCGAAGCGGTGCGATGGATGCGTGACCGAAATCGCCGGCGCGGATAATTTCAATAGGAAGTTTGGCTTGAGGACTATGAAAAGTCTACGAAAAACGGTGTGGATGGCTGGAGCGCTGTTCTTCGCTGTACCCTTTGCCTATCTTGGCGCGCAAACCACGAAGCAAAGTGCTCCTCCTGCAACGCAGGAACAGGGCTCTCCGGCGCCCGCTCAACAAGGCGGTCCAGCCACCATCCGCATTCCTGTTAACCAGGTCATCGTCCCAGTCACCGTTAAAGATGGAGCCGGCCGGCTCGTTCCCGACCTTCGCCGGGATGAATTTCGCGTCTTCGAGGATAACGTCGAGCAAAAAATCGCTTCCTTTATTGCCGAGCCGATTGCCATCTCCATGGTTGTGCTGATTGATAACGACCTGAATTCCAGGGACGCCAGGCAGGTAGAGCAAAGTCTCCGCGCGATTGTTGCCGGACTGAGTCTGACTGATGAAGCCTGGGTTTGCCGCTTCGACCAGCGCTTTCACCCGGGCAAAGGCTTCCTCAGCGACCAGGACAAGCTGCTTACGGAATTGAAGCGAACGCGCCTGGACGGCCCCCCCCCCGCGGGACCTTCGAGCGCGGCCATCGCCAATAGCCCTTCGATTAACGGACATTCCGCCATCGGTGATGCGCCGAATATCGCCGGAGGTCTGACGAATCTCAAGGGCCAGCCGACCAAGGCATTGGACGATGCGGTCTACGCCGCAGCCCAGTTGCTGAAAGACCGTGATCCAGAGCGCCAGCGCCGGAAGATTATTTTTTTGATTTCCGACGGCGTCAACGGGCCAAAGTTCAATGTGAATAACTACGACACCGTGCTGAAGGAACTGCTTCGCTACAACATTACGGTTTACGGAATTGGCGTGGGCAGCGCTTATTTCGAACGAAGATTCGAACGCCTTTCCAAGTACGCGCACGATACGGGAGGCGATGTCTACTATGGAATGAAGAGCCGGGCCATGGAGGAGCTATACGCCCGAGTTACGGAAGAGGCTCGCAACCAATACACGCTGGCCTACGCTCCCAGCGGAACGGACCGCGGCCTGGAATATCATTCCATCGAGGTCCGTGTGAGGCGCGAAGGCTTGACCATCCTGACCCGCGAGGGGTACTACACTGGGGCGATGCCGAGATAGCCTAGTTTTTTTCTTGCAAATTATCTTGACTCTTGCACGGACCACTCGTATATGAGGTCGGAGGCGAGTGGCTGGCGGTGACGCTGGTTGTCTGCCCAGACTGAGGAGGAATTTCGCATGAAGAAAAAGACTAAGAAGGACGAGAAAAAAGCCCCAAAGAAAAAGAAATAAGTGATCTCCAACAAGATTTTGCAGCTTGGGCGCCCTGACGAAGGTTGGGGCGCCTCTTCTTTTTCGCCTTAGTCGCGAAGGAAGAGAGATTCGGTCAGGTCTTGCCCACCACAACAGCTTCACCTGTTCCCGGTAACCCTTCCATTGCGCGTTCGCGAAGATAGAGAAACAGTGGGAACGCCAGGCTCACTCCAACTGCGCATAGACCGGCAATCGGAAGCCAACGGAACGGCAGCCGGAGCCGTCGTCCCTCGATGCGCATAAACACCAAGAGGACTATGGAAGAGACGAGGACGTCCAGACCGAAGAACGCGCTGATGCGGTTGGCGAAAAGCTGGCGCATCAGCAGCCCGAGCGGCAGTCCATTCTCCATGACCCACGGGACGAATTGCGAGTAGGGGATCGCTGTGCCCAGAACGCAAAGGAACAAGTAAACATTTTTGCGGTTCATAGGATATTCTCCAATTCGTCGAGCGTTGCGAGGTTTGCGGATATTCACTCTTCCAAAAAAATTGCTTCAACCGCTCAGCGTTTCTTCATGCGCCGGGCAAATCGGCCTATAGGCGCAATTGCGGCAGACGAAGCCTCGTTTCGCTCGGAATTCTCCCGCGCGAATGTCCCCAGCTACTTCTTGCACGATTTTCTGCGCTTCATCCAATTGCTTGGCGTCCCGCGTGGTTTCTTGCCGCTGATTGTCTTGCAAATAATGAAACACGAGCCGTACCGGGTTCAGCTCCAAAATTTCTTTAACAGCCAGCGCGTACAAGCTCAACTGTAAATCTTTCTTCGCGTCCACATCCTTTTTTGGGCGTCCCGTTTTGTAATCGACGATTTCCACGTCCCGCTCGTTCCCCAACGCATTGATCTGGTCGATGCGCCCCTTAATGATCACGTCGTTGTCGAGGGGCAATTCGAACGCCTTCTCCTGCCCCAGCGCTTGCGGCAATTCCTCCATCATACCCGCATGAAACGCTCGTAACTGCTCCAGCCCGTCTTTCTTGTATTCCTGTTCCTGATATTCGTCCTCGAATCCTTTCGAATTCCATTCTGTCTCAAAAATTCTTTGCACTTCTTCGAAGGGGAGCTTCACTCCCTTGCGCAGTTGGTCCACAAAACGTTTGATCGTAGTGTGCATCACCGCTCCAAAACTCATCGCCGCCTTCGGTCCCTCTCGAAGCGACCACAAATACCCGAACAGATACCGTTGCGGGCAAGTCCGGTAGCCGCTCAGCGCTGAAGGGCTGAGCGTCAACGGCTCCGGTGACGGCGGGTGAAACTCCTCCGCCCAATCCGCGATGCGCGAAAAAATCCTTGCCGGCTCTGCCGCGGCGGGGAAGAGCTGCGCATCTTCTCGATCGTGTTGCGGCGCTCGATCCTCCGGTCCCGCAGGAGCCAGTTTTGGCATCATTTGACGCACGTCCTGCCGCTTGATCGCCGGTTCCATAACGATGTCCTCGATGAACACCGGCACTTTTCCTTTTTTCTCCGTAACAGTCGTGATGGTCAGGCGTTCTTCCGCGCGTGTCAGCGCCACGTAAAACAGCCGCCGCTCTTCCTGGATGTGAAACTGCTCTGCGGGCGCGCCCTCTTTCATGAGTTCCACAGGGAATTCGAACACGCGCGGCCTCTCGGTTGCCGGAAAGGCGCGGTTGTTCACGCGCAACAGAAACACCTGCGGAAACTCCAGACCCTTCGCTCCATGGACGGTCATCAACTGCACTGCGTCCGGCGGCGCGTCGTCTTCCAGGCTCACCACTCCGCCGGCCTGAGCGTAGTAATCCAGATATTCGATAAACTCAGGAAGGCCGCGCGTTTCGCTTTTCGGTTCCCACTCCTTCATGAATTCCGCCAGCCGCTTGACGTATTTTCGGTCGTGCTGCTTCGCGCGCTGCGGAATCTCCAGCCACTCCGTCAGAGTTCCCAGAATCTCTCGTGCCGTGGAGCGCTTCAGCGTTTTTCTCTGCGAAGAAATAAATTCCACCAGTTCCCCGAGCGCCGCATGCGAGCGGTCGAACGCCAGTTGCCCCTGGGGCAGTTGCAGAAGGTCGTAGACTGCCTTTTTCTCTTTTCGCGCGCGCTCGGCCAGGCGCACTAAGTCCTCCGCTTCCGAGTGCCATGCTGGCGCTGCCAGCACGCGCGCGCAGGCGATGTCGTCGTACGGCGCGGCAATCAGCCGCAGGTACGCGAGCACGTCTCTTACCAGCGGATGCTCCAGGATGGAAAGTCTCGTGATTACAAAAGGAATCTTTCGCCGCGATAGCTCTTCCACCAGATCGTCCCGGTGCGCATGCTGGCGATAGAGCACGGCAAAATCCTTCCAGCGACGCCCTGCTCCATGAATGCGCTCCAGTTCGCTCGCCACCCATCGCGCTTCTTCTTCCGGAGTTGCCAGCTCCACGATGCGGATTTTTTCGCCAGGAGGTTTGTTTGGCGAGAGGACTTTCTTTGGAAAGTCGGCGCTTACGGCGTTTTGCCCGATCACTTGCATCGCCACGCGCAGGATGTTCGGCGTCGAGCGGTAGTTCTCCGTTAGCGCCACGCGGAACGATGTGGAGTCCTGGCCCTCCTTCCATCCCGCAAATCGCTCCAGGAACAATTTGAAACTCCCGAACGAAGCTCCGCGGAACCGGTAAATCGCCTGGTCGTTGTCGCCGACTGCGACGATATTCTTCGCCGACCCGGCCAGCAGCTCCAGCAGTCGGAGCTGTGCGATGTTGGTATCTTGAAATTCATCCACAAGGATGTAGCGGTATTTGTTTTGCAGAGCCTCGCGCAGTTGCGTGTCCCGCTCCAGCAGCCCAACCGCTCCGGTGATCAGCGAGCCGAAAGAAACGCGGTTCTTTTCGCGCAGGAGCTCTTCGCTGGCTCGGTAGGCGCGCGCCAGTTCCTGCTGCAAAGCCACCGTCTCAAGGCGTTCCGCGAAGGTGTCATCGTCCAGCATTCCCCGCTCTGCCTCCAGGCGCGCCGCCAGCCCGTCGGCATAGCGCTGATAGTCTTCGCCGGATACCAGTTCGTCCTGGCAGCGCGAAAAAAACTCCACGAAATCATTTAGGAATTGCCCGGGGTCGGCCAATCTCCGGTATTTTTCCAGACGCAGCCGCCGCAGGTTGCGCCGCAGCAGAATCCAGTGATCGAACTCGTCCAGCATCACGCGTTGCGGTTCGGCTGCCGCCAGCAGCGTTTCGCAGAAGGAATGAAACGTCGCCAGCGTCACCGCTTTGCCGCGCTCGCCGGTGGCTTTCACCACGCGGGCTTTCATTTCGCCGGCAGCTTTCTTCGTGAATGTCAGCCCAAGAATATTTTCACCGGAGAGCGTTTCATCCGATTGCAGCAGGTGCCGGATGCGTTCTGTGATGACGCGCGTTTTTCCGGTTCCCGCGCCGGCAATCACCAGCAGCGGCCCTTCGCCGTGCGTGATCGCACGCCTTTGCGCGTCATTCAGCTTCAGCCCGCTCTCTTCCTGCGGCGTCATTTCAAACAGCGTGGCCATGACTCAGGCAGAGTATCGGATTGTGGGGCGAAGGGGAAGCGAAGATTGCAGAACTTTAGTCCATCCCTAACGTTGCGACTTCTCCCCGACGGCAACCTGCTTGTTGAACTCGCCCGACTTCTTTTTCGGGATCGTTAGCGATTGCCACTTGTCACCGGCGAAGTGCCGCGCGAGATAGACAATTTGCCCCACGTGATAAGAGTAGTGCGCGATCTGGCGGTTGATTGCTTGCATCACGGAATGCGGCTCTGTCCGAATTGTCACTGTTCGCGACGCGTCCGTATCAGTGAGCGGTTCGAGCGCATCGAACAAATATTTCCACCCGCGCTCCCATAGCTCCATCAATTCCGCGCGCGTCGCTGGCGGTTCTTCAAATTCCGTATCGCGGTTGCGGTCCGGTTTCTCTCCATCGGTGGTCAGAAAATCCGTCCAGCGCGACCGCATGTTGCCGGCCAGGTGTTTTACGATGATGGCGATAGAATTCGATTCCGCATCCACTACAGTGAAGATCCCTTCGTCCGGACACTGCACCATCGCGCGCTCGCCCAGCTTCTTGTAGTAACGAAAAAGGTCGATGGAATCCTTCAAGTAGGACGTCGTCAACTGGTGTGCCATAGCGCCATTTTCTACCGTGGACGGAACTTGTCAACCTCCGCTTTCATTTCTGACGCGCACGTCAATTTTCATTCATCGCAGGCAACCGAGCGCCTCGCTCGCGCAACGAAACAGAGCACGAGTTGAGCCGCCCGAAGAACGGTTTCGAGCGACGAGAAAGAAATGCTTGACAATTCGCTTTTTGTTCGCCTAATATCGCTGCGCTGAAATTTCGAATTTCACAACGGAGGTTCGTATGACCATTGGACAAACCATGCTGTCCGAATTCGACGAGGAGATGAAAAACACCCGCAAAGTCCTGGAACGCTGTCCCGACGAAAAGTGGAACTGGAAGCCGCACGAAAAATCCGGCACGCTCGGCTGGCTCGCCGGCCACGTCGGCACTGTCCCTGAGTGGATTACCATGACCATTAACACGGAAGAGCTCGATTACGCCCCCGTTGGAGGCCCCGCCTTTGAGCCGCCGAAAATCACCAACCGCAAGGAACTCCTGGCTGCTTTTGATAAAGGCGCTGCCGAAGCCCGCGCTGCGCTCGCCAAAGTCAGTGACGCCGACATGGCGAAAGGTTGGAAACTGCTGGCAGGTGGCCAGGAGATCTTCACCATGCCGCGTGTCGCGTGCATTCGCGGCATGTGCCTCAACCATCTCATCCATCATCGCGCGCAGCTCACGGTTTACTTCCGGCTCATCGGAGTTCCCGTGCCAGGCCTCTACGGTCCCAGCGCGGATGAAAGCCAGCCGGGCGCGGCCGAAGCGGCGGCTCATTGAGCCCAGCATGATTTATCTGGGGGGCGGAGCAATCCGCCCTGTGTTTTGTCCGTGGCGACAGCCTCCTTCATCGCATCGCGCTATAATAGTGTGCGTCTCTCCTCTGGAGGCGCGTCATGACCACGGAAACCCCCGTCATTCTCTCCGCTGTTCGAACGCCCATCGGCAAATTCCAGGGCGGCCTTGCTGGATTCTCCGCGCCCGAACTTGGCGGCAAAATCGTCGCTGAAGCGATTCGCCGTGCGGGCCTCGATTCAAATCAGATTGACGAAGCGATCCTGGGCAACGTGGTGCAGGCGGGCCTCGGACAGAATCCCGCGCGCCAGGCTGCGCTCAAGGGCGGCTGCAATCCTCGCGTCGCTGCCATGACCATTAATAAAGTCTGCGGCTCCGGATTGAAGGCCGTCGCTTTGGCCGCACAAGCCGTGCAGCTTGGCGAATCGGAAATCGTCGTCGCAGGGGGCATGGAGTCCATGTCGAACTGTCCGTATCTTTTGCCGCAAGCGCGCACGGGTTACCGCATCGGTGATGGAAAAATTGTCGACTCCATGATCAATGACGGCCTCTGGGACGCTTACGAAAATTTTCACATGGGCATGACCGGCGAACTGGTCGCCGAAAAATACGGCATTACGCGCGAAGAGCAGGACCGCTTCGCGTTCGAGAGCCACCAGAAAGCGGTGCGCGCGCGTAAGTCCTGCTTCTTCGAAGCGCAAATTCTGCCCATCGAAGTGCCGCAGAAAAAAGGCGAGCCGTTCGTCATCAAATACGATGAATCGCCGCGTGAAGACACGAGCATGGAAGCGCTCGGGAAATTAAAGCCCGCGTTCAAAAGAGATGGGACAGTCACCGCAGGCAATGCGCCCGGCACCAACGATGGCGCGGCGGCGCTGGTGGTCACCAGCGAGCGCAACGCTTCGCGCCTCGGCAAGCAGCCCGTCGCGCGCATCGTCGCACAAGCCTTCAGCGGCGTGGAACCTAAGTGGGTGATGATGGCGCCCGTTGACGCTGTCGAAAAGCTCCTCACAAAAACCGGCTGGGACCGCGACAAAGATGTTGATTTGGTCGAGTTGAACGAAGCTTTTTCCGTTGCGGCCATCGCCGTCACGCGTCAGCTCAAACTCAATCCCGAAAGAGTAAACGTCAATGGCGGCGCGGTCGCGCTCGGTCATCCCATTGGCGCGAGCGGCGCGCGCATCCTCGTTACCCTGCTCTATGAATTGGAGCGCCGCAACCTTAAGCGCGGCATTGCCGCACTCTGCCTCGGCGGAGGCAACGCCGTTGCCCTCGCCGTCGAACGTTTCTAAATTCTCGAAATTATTTTTTACTGGACGAGCGTGCTTTGGCTGGCCACGCATTTCCACTGGCCGTTCTGCTTGATCCAGGTGTCCGTGAATCGCGCTCGCCGCGTGTACGGTTTTCCCTTGGTCATTCCCGTTTCGCGATAGACGCCGGAGACTACTCCCGCGTTGCTGTAGACATGAACCTGCATGCCCTCGTCGTACATGTGGTCCGGAGTCGAACTGGGGCTGGCAACGGATCGCAGGTATTCCGCTCTAGTCTTGAGTGAGCCGTCGTAATCCACATAAACGAGCGTGTCGTCGAAGAGCGAAGCGATGGCTCCGGCGTCGCGTCCCATTTCCGCTTGATTCCAGGAGCGTTCCAGTTGGATGAGCTGAGTTTCGTCGTCGGCCGCTTTGGCGCGCCCCTGGATCAGGACTACGAACCCGACCGCCATGATCGGCACAAGCAGCAAAATTCTTCTCATGAGGACTTCCCTCCACGTGCTAAACGTTACGGCAACAATGCTATCGGCCACTTCGTCCGTCAAGAAGAAAGGGCGCTAAGGAAGCGGTGAAGTAACAGCCCGCCATATTCCTCGGAAAATTCTAAGGAGCTGACCGACGCATATCTTCTCTGGACCGGGAATACACCTTGTGGCAATATGCGAGCCGCTCATTCTGCGTAAGCCGTGTCTCGGAAGATTATTCGGGTATTTACCTGACTGGAATTTCGAGCATGGCAAGAATAGAGTACCGCGGGGCGGGGAGGGTGGTCTCCACGTCCGGTCGGTGTTCGGGAAACAGGGTCGGTGTCCGGAAAAACAGGTCGGCCCAGGAACCAGCTTTCATTCTTCTCGCGATGGGGTGACGTATGATGAATGCCTTCTCCAAATTTGTGCTGGTAGTGTGCTTTGCCTTGTTCGTTTCGCAGGGATTGCTCGCGCAGTCAGACCTCGGCAAGATTTCAGGTTTTATCAAGGACCCGTCAGGCGCGACGATTGCCAACGCCAAGGTTACGATTCGAAATAACACGGGCGGCGTCGAGCGCCAAACGACGACCAACGATTCCGGGTACTACGTCGTTACGAATGTGCCGCCTGGCCTCTACACGATGATCGCAGAGGCAACTGGTTTCCAGAAGTACGAGAGCACGAACAACAAGCTAGATCCGGCCGCGGATCTCGTCATCGATGCGACGCTGAGCGTTGGTTCGTCCAGTCAAACCGTCGAGGTTTCGGCATCGACGGTGCAACTGCAGACGGAATCAGCAGCAGTGCAAAAACTGGTCACACGGGAACAGATTGACTTGCTCGAGTTGAATGGGCGGAACCCGATCGGCCTCGCGGGACTGGTTCCCGGGGCACGCGGCGGCACGGCGGCGAGCCTGACGTTTGCTTTCAGCCAGGGTCCGGCGAATTTCAACGGCTCGCGCAACCCGGAGAATTTGATCACCTACGACGGTGCTCCGGCTACGCGCACGCGCTCCAACGGAACGAGCCTGGGTGCCGCGGACGTGGACTCCACACAGGAAGTCGAGATACTGACCTCGAACTACGCCCCTGAGTATGGCCGCACGTCCGGCGCGCAGATTCGCATCGTCACTAAGACCGGCACGCAGAACTTCCACGGCGCCGCTTACGAATACCTGAGGAATGACGCGTTCAACGCCAACACCTGGACGCGCAACACTAATGCTTTGACAGCGTATGTGGCGCCCATGAAATACAACCAGTTTGGATACAACCTCGGCGGCCCGTTCTACATCCCCGGGAAATTCAACACCAATAAGAAAAAGGTTTTCTTCTATTGGGGGGAGGAATGGGTCAAGTACCACTTTCTCGAATCGGGTTCATCGGTCGGGTCGGCAGGCCTGCTATCGGTTCCGACGCTCAAAATGCGGCAAGGGGATTTCAGCGAATTGCTCAGCCCGAATCCCTTCTACTCAGCAACCAAGATTATCAACGATCCGAACACGGGCACGCAATTCGTTGCATCAGCGAGTCCCGCCGCCCCCAATTACAGTCCCGCTTGCACGAGCGCGGCTGGCTGTCCCAACGTCATCCCGGTCAACCGACTTAGCCCGAACGGCGTCGGCATCCTGAATGCGTGGCCAATTCCCAACCTCACGAACTTTATCGGCGGCAATGGCAACTGGTTTGCCGCGAAGCTGCACACTTTCGACCAGCGCAAGGATACCGCCGGTGTGGATGTAAACCTCACAGAGAAGCAGCGTCTCAGGTTTCACGCAATGAATTACGCATATCTGGAGTACCAACCTCTTGACGGCAATACCGATCGCACCCCGAAGTTTTTCAATCGCCCCAACAAGACCGGCTCACTCAACCATACGTGGACGCTCAACCCCAGAATGGTGAATGAGGTTCTGATCAGCGCCAGCGAGGACGTCGTGTTGATACCTGTCGACACGGCGAACTTCTTCGATCGAACGAAGGCGTGCGCACAATCCACCGTGCCATGCAGCCTCAATTACCCCTACATATTTCCGACTGGGAAGCTGCTTCCGAACCGCATCCCGACGGTGAATTTGTCCAACTTCTCGGGACTGAGCGGCGGGCCGTATCCGTCGCATTCCGCGGGCCCCATCTATGACATATCCGACAGCTTCACCTGGGTAAAACAAAATCACACGCTGAAATTCGGTGCTCTTTGGGAGCGCTCCGGCGAAAACGACAATGACGAGATAAACGTTCAGGCTTGCCCGACTTGTACGAACAACCAGAATGGCCAATTCCTCTTCACCGATGGCCGTGCCGGCGGGACAGGGGTCGCCGCCGCTAACGCCGCTTTGGGCCTGTTCGACAGCTATTCAGAAATCGGGCATCGTGCATACACGATCTTTCGCGCCAACATGTGGGAGTCGTTCGCGCAAGACTCTTGGAAGATGAGGCAGAATTTGACTCTTACCTTCGGCCTCCGCTATTCCGTCATTGTTCCCTACCATGCCCTGTGGGGAAACATGATTGTTTTCGACCCGCGGTTTTATGATCCGGCTAAGGCAGTTACCATCAGCCCGACGACCGGTCTCATTCAAGGCACCGTTGACCCAAAGACGGGTCTTGTTACCGGCACCGGAGCAGACACTTATAACGGCATGGTCATCCCCGGCAGCGGGTTCCCATCTTCCGCAATAAAGCACTTTCCGGAGGCCGACCCGACTCAGTTCGATTTCAGCCGCCTGTTTCGCGGCGTTTCCGACCATTACTCCGACATTCAGTGGGGTGAAATCCAGCCTCGTCTCGGTATTGCTTACCAGTTGAACAAAAAGAACGTGTTTCGCCTTGGCGCGGGGCGCTACACGACTCGTTTGGGCGTGAGTGACTCGATCTTCCTCGGCGGGAATCCGCCGTTCCAACCGAACGCCAGTGTCGCCAACGGCTCGGCAGATAACCCCGGAGCTGGCGGCGGAGCCAACATTACCCGGGTGGTCACAACGCAAAGCAAAGGTTTTAAGCCTCCTGAATCGTGGGCCTGGAATGTCACCTATGAGCGCGAGATGTTCTGGAAGTCGCTCGTGAGTGTAGGATACGTGGCACGTCGCGGCTTGCATCTGCAGCGCGAGGCCGACATCAACCAGCCGACGACAGCAGTTGTGGCGGCGAATCCTGGTGTCAACATTAACGCGCTGCGGCCCTACAAGGGCTTCGGCTCCATTCGACAAACGGATAACGCAGCCAACTCCATGTATAATTCACTCCAGATTTCTTGGAACCGCCGCTACTCGAACGGGCTACTGTTCGGAGCGTCCTACACATTGTCCAAGAGCATAGACAATGGCTCGAACCAGCGTGACGTTGTCCCCGATACATATGACATAAGCATGCTATGGGGCCCGTCGGAATTCGACGCCCGGCACATCTTGGTGTTCAACTACCTCTACGACCTGCCATTCTTCAAGGACCGCTCCAAGTTGACTGGGAAGGTGATAGGGGGCTGGCAAATCAGCGGCATCACTCAGTTCCAGACAGGCACGCCCTGCGGCGCTGCCGAGGCTAAAGACTACGCTGGCGTGGGCCTGGACTCGAACTTTGGGTGCGGTACTAACGGGCAGTATTATACCGTCAACGGCACTCCCAGAATCATCGGAACGTTCGGCACCACTGGTCAGTGGTTCGACACCTCAGTTTTCTCCAAACCGGCTGCGGGAACTTTCAACACGCAGCGCGTTCGCGACTTGATCTACCAGCCCGGATACCAGAACTGGAACCTTGGGCTGTTCAAGACGTTCCCCATTACCGAGAAAATAGGTCTCCAGTTCCGCGCCGAGGCGTACAACTTCATCAACCACCCAAACTGGGGCGGAGGTAGCGGCGGCGGCGTGAACTTCAATCCGACCAGCTCAAACTTTGGGAAAGTGACAACAAAGGGAGGCGGTGTCGCGGGCGGCGAGCGGAACCTGCAGCTGTCGCTGCGCTTCTATTTCTAGCTGTCGCTATCCTGCGCACGGCACTAGGCTGTGCCTTGCGCGGGAATCTCGGCGGCGTTTAGCGCTGATTTCAGATCGTTGCCGCAGTAGGGGCAGAACTTGTCGGATTCCGCGATTTCGCGCTTGCACTGCGGGCACGAAGGATGCAAGTTGCACTTGCAGTTCGGGCAGAAGTTGAACCGCGCGCCCACGGTGTTTCCGCATTGCGGGCAAGGATACGGAAGCGGCTCGCGCATCAGAAAATAAATCACGAAGCCGATGAAGCCCCACGCGGGCAGAAGAATAAGCACAAGAATTGTCCACAAGGCAGCGCTCATTCCGCGGCGCGAAGCATCGCGGTTGACGTAGGCGATCATGAAAATCATCACCGCCATGCAAAGGCTGGCCGCGGTGACGATTCCTGCCAAAGCTAACGATGCCAGCGCCGGGTTATCCCGCAGTTCCGGCGGAAAAATCTGGTCCCCGCGCTGAGGCGCGCTCATGTTCACCAGAAAAGCGATTGCTTGCGCGGCGAGGAAGAGCACAATCACCAGAATAATCAGCCATCGGGGAATAATTCCAAACTCTTGCCAGAAGCGCAGATTTTCTTTCCGCCGTCGAAGGCGAATCAGACGCTTTCTCTCGTTGAATGAATCGGTCACGCGTTGCTGGTAGTCAGACATTCTTTTCTCTCTCCACGTGTCGCAGTCAGCTTCCCTGATTGATCCAATCGGCTTGCTCGCCCCTTCGCGAAGCTTCCATCAGCAGCACCGCCACGGCAAACAGCGCCGGAATTGACCACCACAGACCAAATCCAACTTCCCAGACCAGCTTGGGAACTCCGGTGCGCTGGCCGAGCCATTGAAACAAGCTCCACACGTACGGCGCGCTCGCGACGCCAAAAATCCAGGACAGGCCGCAAGCCAGCCACAGTGCGCGGCGCTTGGGTTCCCGCTCGCGCAATTCCTGGGCGCGCAGGCGTACACGGAATTGCGTGCGGCTAGCAAGTCCCGCCGGAAGGGAAATGGGCGCGGTCCGCAACAACCGCAAAGCGCGATCGGTCTGGCGCGCATGCTTGGCGCAGAAATCACATTCTTCGAGATGCGCGCGGAGCCAGTTGCGGTCGGTTTCCGGCATTCCTTCCACGCGCGCTTGCGCGATCAATTGCAGGGCGCGTTGGTGCATGTTTTCGCTCATGCTGCGGCGCCTCCCTGAAGCGCTCCGCGAAGCGCTTCGAGGCCGCGATACAACCGCGACTTCACGGTCGAGAGGGGAATGCTGAGCACGCCCGCCATTTCGTCGATTTGCAATTCTTCCTGGAAGCGCAGGACCAACACTTCGCGATAAATGGCGGGAATTCTCTGCAGAGATGCTTGAACGCTTTCTTCGGCCTCTTGGCTAAGAACCTGGCGCAGCGGCGAAGGATCATTTTCGTCCGCGAGTTGGAGCGGATGCTCCTGTTCGGGATCCGTCAGCGTGTCCAGACTTTGCGCTTTCTTGGAGCGTTGCCAGTCGATCACCAGGTTTCGCGCAATCGCGAAGAGCCAGGCTTCGAATTTTGATTTGCCATTGTATTGATGGCCGCGCTCGAGGACGCGGATCCAGGTTTCCTGAAAAAAATCTTCGGCGCGTTCCTTGTTCCCGGTGATGTAGATGAGATAGCGGAACAGGCGGTATTGATATTGCTCGATGAGGCGGTCGAGGAGATCGGGGTCGCGGCGTTGCAAACCGCGCGCGATGGACTTTGCTTCACCGCTCATCAGCGTGGAAAAAAACAGCGTCGGTACCGGCGTCGCCGACGGACCGAAGAAGATGGACGGCTGCGGCGTCAAGCATGAGGTCGTGGCGCACATTCTAATGGGTATACGAGGAAGTATGGAAAAAGACTCAGCAGGTGACAGAGAGGCTAGATGCCCCCCCACCCCCCCTATGATTATGTATGAATATAAAAACAAAAGAGTTACAGAAAAAGCATTTCGTAAGCCGTTGATTCTAAAGGACACGATTTTGGTTGTTTTGGGTTGGCAACGGGCCGAAATTGCCGGTCTGAAAAGAAAAAGCGGGAGCAAGCTCCCGCACTCCAAATGCAGTTTTCTACGGAAGGAAGTGTACCACAAATTACTGGAAAGTCAAAGGAAAACCTTGGGAATGTCAAACCCCTTTTTGAAATGTCCCCTTAGCCAGACTCGAGAAAGTGTAACCTTGGGGGCTGGAAAGGCCTGGAGCACCATGTATTGTCCCCGGTGTAAAGCGGAGTATCGACAAGGGTTTACGCGTTGCGCCGATTGCGACGTAGATTTGGTGTATGAGCCTCCCGCGTCTGCGGGCGGCCCAGGCGAAACAGGTGGACGGCCTCAAACTCCGGAGGATCCTTTTTGTTCCTTTTGGCGCGGCGACGACCCACGCATTCATGCCGAACTTTGCGAACTGTTGAACGAGGAAGGAATACCTCACAGGACTGTCCGGCGGGAAGACCACCTTTTCAACCTGAATACCAAGAGTGCCTTTGAGATTGGGATTCCGTTTTCACAATTCGAGAAGGCGGAAGCCGCGATTAAGGCGGCATATGGGACGGAAGAAGAGCAGCAGGATGCTGCTCGCCTTCTGCCTTATGGAGAGGGGTACACGCCGGGGGTTCGCGGCGTTTTTCCGTGGCGACCTTCGGTAAAGGGTTTTGTTCGAGCCGCAATTGATGGGGAAGAGGAACCCGAGAATGTAATGACGCCGGCTTCTGAAGAACCCGATATAGACGGGCAAGCGGAAAACATCCCGAAGGGTTGGGATCCCACGAAGTGGAATCCCGAAGAGGCCACGGTGCAAGTGTGGCTAGGGGAACAGTCTTATCCCGGAGAGATCATCGAAATGGCGCTGCGGGAAAATCAGATTCATTCGCGCTTCGAAAAGAAAACTGGAAGAAACACCATTTGCGTTTTATCAGAGGATGAAACGCGTGCCCTAGCGGTTGTGAAGGAAATCGTCGAAGGCGCGCCGCCCGAGTAGGTTATTCGCGATGGCTCATTTGAAACAGGCGGCTGTGGGGTTTCGCGTGCACTCCGGGTGGAGCGCGGCTGTTGCGGTATCGCTTGAAAAGGGGGCGCCGGTGGTGCTGGCACGGCAGCGCATCCACCTGGTTGAAACTTTCACGTATGAGTTCCGGCAGCCGTATCACACGGCCGAGAAAATGCTGGGTGGGCAGGCACGTGAATTCATTTCGCAGATGCAGCTAGAGGCGAGACGGCTTGCTTACCGCGCGATCCGGGAGCTTCTATCCAGGACGCGAGAACAAGGGGTGAAACTCACGCGGTGCGGGCTGCTGCTTGCTTCCGGCAGAGCGCTTCCTGAGCTGGACAAGATTCTTGCTTCGCATGCACTGATACACACTGCAGATGGGGAGCTCTTCCGCGAGGGGATTCTCCACGCGATCGCCCGTTGTGGCCTGGAAGATTTCCGAATCAAAGAAAAAGAACTCCTGGACCGCGCTGGGCGAATGCTGCGTATCAAGCCAAATGCGCTGATGCGACGCGTTACCGACCTTGGGCGGTCGGTTGGCTCCCCGTGGTCGCAGGATGAAAAATTTGCGATGTTGGTCGCATGGCTGGCCCTGGCCGCTCCCTCGAATAATAATTCCAAGAAGCGCGAGAAGGCTGCGGCATCTTGACGTTCCTGCTTGTCCTGTGATTCTGTTGCCGCTGACGTTTTCTCTGGAGGTTTCTTGAACTTTGTTGATATGAAGACGGTGGCGGTGCTGGGTGCGGGGACGATGGGGAATGGCATCGCGCATGTGTTTGCGCGGTCGGGATTCAAGGTGATTCTGCGAGACGTGGAGAAACGGTTCCTGGATCGCGGGATGGAGACGATCGGGAAGAATCTCGACCGGGAAATCAAGAAGGGGAAGATTGCGGAGGCGGAGAAGGGAACAGTGCTCGGGCGGTTGCGGCCGGTGACGGATATGGGCGCGATTGCAGTGGCGGATTTTGTCGTAGAAGCGGTGCCGGAAAAAATCGAGATCAAACGGATGGTGCTTGGCGAAGCGGAGGGAATTCTGCGGCCGGAGGTGATTATTGCGAGCAATACTTCTTCGATTTCCATGACGGCACTGGCGGCGTTGACGAAGCGGCCGGACCGGTTTGTGGGGATGCACTTCATGAATCCGGTGCCGGTGATGGCGCTGGTGGAAGTGATTCGCGCGCTGCAGACCAGCGACGCGACGTTTGAAACGACGATGAAGCTGGCGGAGAAATTGGAGAAGAAGCCGGTGGCGGTGAACGATGCGCCGGGGTTTGTTTCGAACCGCGTGCTGATGCCGCTGATTAATGAAGCGGCTTACTGCGTTATGGAAGGTGTTGCCACGGCAGAAGCTGTAGACGCGGTGATGAAGCTAGGAATGAACCATCCCATGGGGCCGCTGGAGTTGGCGGATTTTATTGGGCTGGATGTTTGCGTGGACATCATGCACGTGCTGCAGGAAGGTTTGGGCGATCCGAAATATCGCGCGTGCCCTTTGCTGAAGAAATATGTGGCGGCAGGTTGGCTTGGGCGGAAATCGGGGCGCGGGTTTTACGGCTACTCTTAGGATCAATAATTTTCGCCTTGAGCATAGGAGACTTGGAGTTCATCTTGAGATTCATACCAGTGATTGTGATTCTTGGCTTGGTGGGAGCCTTTGTTATCTTTAAGGTTCTTACTCGGAATAAGCGGTATAAGCGTACAAGCACGGAAGTTGCGGATCTTCTAGAGGCTTTCTTGTTGCCGACTGGGGATCCTTGGGCCTTTGACACTCTTACCTCCTTTCCACTTGAGGATGAAGAACTCGAGAAGATTCGCATTCGGTGTGCGAACCTCGACTCTGAGTTCCCGCCGGAAATAAAAGGACACTTCTGCGGTGAAAAGGGACTTGAAGTGATTCGGGGCTATATTAGCCAGTTGCGAGCGGCGGCGAAGACAGGCGCGTCGAAATAGGCGAACATAAGGCGAAAAATAATGTTTGCTTTTTGTTCGCCATAGTGATAGTTTGGCCTCGCTGTTTTCAACAGGTGCACCATGCACGGTTTTTCAAGCAGTGTTCTAAGCTGTCTGGAACGTAAGAGACTCGAAGAGGATCTCTCCGAGGCGCGCATCCGGGGCCGGAACCTTTCCCGGCTGCGGCAACTGACCCGGCGGGAACGGATGGCACTGGATGAACGCGAGCAGACGGCTCAGGCGCAGCTGAGAGACCATGATGCGGAGCACGGTTGTCAACGGTGATCTTGATGACACTCAAGCTGTTCTGAGGCTCGAGGTTTGGACGAAGCGAAGAGAGATTTCTCGCTTCGCTCGAAATGACGAGATGACGTCAAGATCAAAAGCGGGCGGCTGAAAAAAGGGATGGCGCGAAGATGAATCGAGTGGTAAACTCCACACTTCGTTACGCCCCTGGGCACAGGCGATGCGCTTTCCCTGCGCGGAACCTAGGCCGTCGGCCCCGCAGGCCAAGGCTCCTACTTTCCTCCACCGAGGTGTGAAATGGCAGACGACAGAGAAAGATTGCTGGCAGCGGCGATATCGCAAATTGAAAAGGACCACGGCAAGGGCGCGATCATGCGCCTGGGCAGCCGCGATATTCTGGTGCCCGTTAGTGTGATCCCCAGCGGATGCCTCTCGATTGACGCGGCGCTGGGGGTTGGCGGTTTTCCGCGTGGGCGCGTGATCGAGATTTACGGGCCGGAATCCGGCGGCAAGACCACGATGACACTGCACGTGATCGCCGAGGCGCAGAAGCTCGGTGGACAGGCGGCGTTCATTGACGCGGAGCATGCGCTCGATCCCGTCTATGCGCGGAAATTAGGCGTGGACGTGGACAACCTGCTGGTGTCGCAGCCGGATAACGGCGAGCAGGCGTTGGAAATCGCGGAAACGCTGATTCGTTCCGGCGGCGTGGACATCGTCGTGGTGGACTCCGTCGCAGCACTGGTTCCCAAGGCTGAACTCGAAGGCGACATGGGCGACCCGCAGATGGGACTGCAAGCGCGCTTGATGTCGCAGGCGCTGCGCAAGCTGACCGGCATCGTCTCGAAGTCGCGAACTTGCCTGATTTTCATCAACCAGATCCGCGAAAAAATTGGCGTGATGTTCGGCAACCCGGAAACGACCACGGGCGGTCGCGCGCTGAAGTTCTACGCCTCGATGCGCGTGGATATCCGGCGAATTCAGGCCATCAAAGAAGCCGACAAGGTGGTTGGTTCGCGGACACGTGCGAAAGTAGTGAAGAACAAGGTAGCAGCGCCGTTCCGCGAAGCCGAATTCGACATCGTCTATGGCGAGGGGATTTCGCGCGAAGGCGACTTGATCGATTTGGGCGTGGATAAGGGTGTGCTGGAAAAGAGCGGCACGTGGATTAGCTTCGGCGGCGAGCGCATGGGCCAAGGCCGCGAAAATGCTCGCGTCTTCCTGAAGGAAAACAAGGACATTCGCGACAAGCTGGAAAATGTGCTGAGGAAAAAGCTCGAAATCCCGGTACCGGGCAATTCAAACGCTGCTGCGACGGGGCCGAATGGGCACGCTGCCTCTGCACAGGCGGAGAAGCCGCCGATGAAGACCTCGGCGGCAACGGCAGGCGCGGATGCGTCCAAAGCGCGTCCAACCCGTTAAACACAACCGCATGACGGTTTGAGTCGGCTCTTCTGCCAACAGGCGAATGTGCTGCGTCTTTCTCATGGAGACGGCAACGCCTGGAATTCCACGCGCAGGCTGCCGCCTTGACCGGACGAAGGTTCAGGCTCCTGTCCTGATGGTCAGCTATTCAAAATAAAGCACATAGCTCGTACTAGCGCTGGAAGACTATTGTGCAGGCTGGCCAGAAAACTCTAAAATATGTCTCATTCTGAGAGAAAGTGTTTCTCTTGGATACTGAGATTCCTGGCCGCACTGCGGCTAAGTTGCATCAAATCAATGGTGCTCTTGAGTGGCGGGCGGGATGCAATGTGTCTCGGCAGCGTGTCCGACGGCAGTAGCGAGCCGGTAGCAGCGACCAACAGTTTTTGTGAATGTTTGTTGACCCTGCGGGGCACGTAAGGTAAAAGTCTGACCCCGGGTGTTTTTTTTGCGTGGGCAGAACGGGGCGAGTTGACCGGTTTGCGGTCATCCGGAAAAGGCGGGAACGGTGAAGCAGTTCGGAAAAGCAAGTATCGCGATGTTAATGGCGGCAGTCACTGCCATGCCTTTGCCGGCAGCGCCCGGGGCTGCGCGTACTCCCGTGAGGCGCGCTCGCAAATCCGTTGCGCGATATCGCGGAGTTCCCACGTTTGCGGATTCCACCAAGGCGGATGACGGCGCATACGATGATCCCATCGTTCGCGAAGCCGCGGTTTCCGCGCTTGGCCGTTATAACGGAGCAGTTGTCGCGGTCGACCCGAACACCGGGCGGATCCTCACGGTCGTGAACCAAAAGATTGCTTTCGGAGACGGCTACATTCCTTGCTCTACGATTAAGCCGACCATCGCGCTGGCTGCCCTGGAAGAAAATGTCATCACTCGCGACACCATGCTCAAGGTGGGGCGCCGCAAGTACATGAACTTGACGGAAGCGATGGCGCACTCGAACAACGTGTTTTTCGAGCAGCTCGGATCGCGGATGGGATTTGAGACAGTTTCCAAGTACGGCCGCCTGCTCGGGCTGGGAGAACTCGCCGGATACAACCTGCCTGATGAGCATCCGGGATCGTTTCCGACCACGCCTCCTGCCTACGGCGGAGTCGCGCGAATGTCCAGCTTTGGCGAAGGGATTCAGGTGACCCCGCTGCAACTTGCCGCGCTCTCTGCTGCCTTTGCCAATGGCGGGACACTGTATTATTTACAGTATCCGCACAGCCAGGAAGAGGTTGAGAATTTCACGCCGCGCGTGAAGAGGGAATTGAACATTGGTCCGATATTGCCGGAAATCCGCGAGGGCCTGCTCGCCGCGGTGCTTTATGGGACCGGCAAATCCAGTTTCGACCGGGGCGGAGACGAGATGCCGCTCGGCAAGACGGGCACTTGCGACGACCACACGAATCCTTCGAAAATCGGCTGGTTCCTTACCTACGCCGATGACGCGCACCCGAAAATCGCGCTCGCGGTTCTGTTGCGTGGAAACACGCGCCGAGTAAAGGGTCCTACGGCCGCCGTTGTGGCGGGGCGCATCTACCGCAGACTCCGCGAACAGAATTACTTTGCGGACTCCGCGCACGCCGTAGCCATCAATACCGGTAATTAACCTGGTATTTGGATCGCCTGCTCCTCAAACGCTGCAATCTCAAATTTATCATTCGTCCCAACAGAAAATTCATCCAATGTGAAGGATTTAGGATTTAAGGAGGCCAAGTAGATCGAGTTTTTGCCGGAGGCTATCCATCGTGCATGGTTTCTGGATGTATTCGTTGGCTCCAGCATCCATCGCCGTGCCAACAAAGTCGGATTCCGAGTTTGTAGTCACCATGATCAGGGGAAGCGGGTCGTAGACGTGCAACTCGCGAACTGCACGGATGAAATCGATGCCGCTCATCACGGGCATGTTCCAATCGACCAGCACAAGATCGGGAGGGGACATCTTCTTCAAGCGCTCCAAGGCTTCGCGGCCGTCGGCAGCCTCAACGACCTGAATGTCCATCTTCCGCAGATATTCGCAGAGGATCATGCGAATGGTCTTGGAATCTTCAACGACGAGAGCGCGCATGCTGTCTCTTTTCTGCGCAAAATGTATTGTCCGGCGAGCAATCTCCGCATCTCCCTGCGGAATGAAGAAGTGCCCCTAGACGCGGCCCCTGCGACGCGCAGTGCTAAGAAGGCTTCCGGAGCTGAGTGAGTGTGCTCATCAGAGCCGTATAGTCTTTGCTTCCTTCCTGGCCGGTCGCCGCTATTTCCGTCAAGATTTCACGGACCGCATCCACCAGGGACAGGAGCGCGCTGATGATTTCCTGGTTGGTTACCAAGGCGCCGTCGCGCAGGGGAACCAGCAAGCTTTCGCCCGTGTGTGTGAGCGCGCAGAGTTTCGTGAAGCCTAGGAAACTCGTAGCTCCCTTTATCGTGTGCATGGCCCGGGAAACTTCAGCCAGCAATTCCCGCGAGCCTGGATTTTTTTCCAACTGAATCAGGTGGCGCTCGACTTGGTCTGCCTTTTCATTGCCTTCTTCAATAAATTCCGTGACGATGGCGCTCATATCCCCCATAACGCGATCCTTTCTCTAACACTGGCCTTGACCTTCCTGATGAGGTCCTGGTTCATCTGAAACTCAGGGCACGGGAGCCGGCTGCGCTCGCAGCGACCTCGCGAGTAGAGACCTCACACGAGCCGCAAGGCGGCGAGGCTCGACGGGCTTCAGGATGTAGTCATCGACTCCAGCCTCAAGCGCGAGCGCTTCTTTTTCGACGCTGTCTTCTGAAGTCAACATCAAGACCGCGATCCCGCGCGTCGCGGCCTCAGCGCGAAGTGTCTTGACCATGGACATGCCATCCATGCCCGGCATGTTGTAATCCGTTACAATGACGCGCGGTTGATCTCTTCTGGCGGATTCCAGGCCGGAGATTCCATCCTTGGCCAGCAAGACCTCGAAGCCCTCTAGCTCCAGAAAATACTTCACCACTGAGGCAATGGTGGTGCTGTCCTCGACAACGAGCACCCGTTCTTTGGTTTGCGCTTCGCCGGGGTTGCCCACTTGACTCCTCGGTAGACTAGGTGCTTCATCCAAGTCGGACGCTTCCCGCTGTTTGGCTTCTTGGTGCGCTGCGGAGTCGTCACGACGAGCGGGAGAGGAGCCTCTCGTTTCTGGTTTGGTGGCTTCCTCTTTGTGGGCGGCTGCTTCATCCGAGGCCACGACGCGAACGACGTCTTCTAACGTGGTGAGGCCTTGGGCAGCCTTGAGAATTCCATCTTCAAGAAGCGTGCGCATCCCTGCGATTCGCGCGGCTTTGCGTACCGCGTGTTCCGACGCACGGCGGGTAATCAACTCCCGCACTTCATCGTTTACGACTAGAAGTTCATGAATGGCAATGCGGCCTTTGCTCCCTGACTGCCCGCATTCCTCACAGCCACGACCCGCAAGCCACCTGGCATTGGCCGGCAAGCGGGAGGCTCCTCCCGCTTTTTCAATCGAGTCCGCGCAGGGAGCCTGAGGAACACAGCAGGAAGGACAAGGCCTGCGCACCAACCGCTGGGCAAGAATGCCGATCACTGCCGATGAAATCAGAAAGGGCTCAATTCCCAGGTCCAGCAAGCGGGTGATCGTTCCAGGGGCGTCGTTGGTATGCAGGGTGCTCAGCAACAGGTGGCCGGTCTGGGCCGCTTCAAGCGCAATGCCGGCGGTTTCCCGATCGCGGATCTCTCCAACCAGAATGATGTTGGGATCTTGCCGCAGAATGGATCGCAGTCCAGCCGCGAAGGTGACGTCCGCCTTAGTATTGATCTGGACCTGGTTTACTCCTTCCAGTTGATACTCAATGGGATCTTCGACGGTGATGATATTCTTGGCCGGAGACTTGACCCAATTCAGGGCTGTGTAGAGCGTCGAGGTTTTCCCGCTGCCCGTTGGCCCGGTGACCAGGACCATTCCTTGCGGCCGCGACAACATCAATTGAAACGCGTGTTTATTTTCGGCGGTTAGCCCCAATTGCTCCATCGTCACCTGCGCGCGCTTATTGTCTAGAAGACGGATCACTACTTTTTCGCCGAATTGTGTCGGGAGCGTTGAGACGCGAAGGTCAATTCGCTTGCCCTCGTATTTAAGACGGCTCCTACCGTCCTGCGGGCGCCGCCGGTCTGCGATGTCCATTCCCGAAATAATTTTCATGCGGGAAATAGTGGCATCCATTTGATTTTTGGGAACCTTGATGATCTCGCGCAGGAGTCCGTCCACGCGATAGCGGACTTGCAGGAAATTCTCTTTCGGCTCCATATGGATGTCGCTGGCGCCGTTCTTTGCCGCTCCGCTCAGGATCAGATTCACCAGACGAACGACCGGCGGCATCTTGGTGTCTTTTGCTAATTTTGCTGGGTCGATGACCTCGATTTCTGCATCTCCAACAGTTTCCACTTCGCCTTGGGCATCAGCGCCGCCCAGGGTGTCCAGAGGTGTGGGAACTTCTTCAGGATAAATCTGCTGGATCAAGGCCCGGATCTGACTATGGCTGGCAACGACGGCCAGAACCCGTTTGCCGCTGCGAAATTCCGCATCCTGGATCGTCGAATAGTCCATGGGGTCAGCAAGCGCCAACCTGAGGATCTTCCCTTGGAGTCTCAGAGGCGCAACCGTTCGTTTGCGACAAAAATCGGCCGGGAGAAGCGCTGCCACTTCGGCCTCAACCTCAGGCAATTCCGGACCAAGCGCCTCCAAACGCATACTCGTGGCGATCGCCGCAATCACTCCCTGCTCATCTGCCAATCCCAATGTTGCTAGAGTCGTGGTCAAAGGAAGCCCGCTCTTCTCCTGAGCCTTTCGAGCGCGGGCGAGTCCGGCAGCGTCGACCACTCCCGAACGCATGAGTAGATCACCTATTCCTGTTTCCTTCATTTGTATGCCATCTAATCGCTTTTAGGGAAACAGAGACCCTATGGTCGAGGGGAGGCCCTTCTGACCGAACAAATCCAAATGCATGCCATCAACCAACCGACAATCCGGCGACAGCGTGTAACCTATAGAAAACCAACAAGCTACGCCAAAGAAGGATGCCACCCAGTGTGCGGGGTTTCCCGGTTCGGAACACAAGGGCCACTCTGGAACATCCGCCTTAGGACGAGAATCGCGCTTGGGCTTAGGCTTTGAAGATGCGTTAACAGAGTGTGGGATATTCAGTATCAGTAAATGATAGGTAGCTTTGAAAAGTCCGAGGCAGTTTCGTCCGTTACCCGGAGGACGACGAGGGTGCGATCGTCGTGCGGGGCAGAATCAGCGCCGCTGTGATTGTCGGTTTCAGCGAGGATTCGATCGGCAATCGCGCGAGCGGAATCCTCCGGAGAAATTCCCGAGAGGAGGGCAGACAAACGCTGCAAGCCGAACTCCTCTTCCGTGGCGTTTGCTGATTCGAGGATGCCGTCGGAAGCAAAAATAATCACGTCACCGGGTTGCAGATCGATGGTGGATTCATCATATTCCGTGCCGGGTAGCAGGCCGAGCGGCACACCTTCCAGTCGAATCGAAATCACATGGCCATCGCGGACAAGGAGCGGATAAGGTCCACCGGCGTTGGAGAGCGTAAGCCGCCGAGTGGACGCGTCGTAAATGGCAAAGAGCATGGCGATAAAACGCGAATCCAGCCGCGCGGCGTGCAACCGTTGATTCAGAAGGGCCAGCATGGACGCCGGTTCACAAGCATGGTCGACGACAATTTCGCGAACGGTGCCGATGGCCAGAGAGCCGTACAACGCCGCAGCCGTGCCTTTACCCGAGACATCGCCCAGAGCCAAGGCTAGGCGGCCTTCGCCATACGGAAGAAAATCGTAAAAGTCTCCGCCCAACTCCCGCGCAGGAACATACCCCGCCGCCAAATCGAGACCCGGCACTTCACGTGCGCCCGTAGGAAGAAGTTGCCGCTGGATTTCCCTCGCGGTGTCCAGTTCGCTGCGGAGCCGGCGTTCGCTTTCCCGGGCCTCCTGATAGAGCCGGGCGTTTTCGAGGGCCACGGCGACATATGAGCCAAGTGTCGAAAGCATCCGTTCGTGCTGCATGGTGAAGGCGTGAGGCTCGCAGCTTTCGAGATCGAGGACTCCGATGAGACGGTCGCGCAACAGAAGCGGCACGACAAGCTCCGAGCGAGCGACGAGACCGCCATCACAGTGGAGGTAACGCGGATCTTCCGTAACGTCATTGACCCGTAGAACGCGGCGCTCGCCTGCAGCCGATCCGGTGAGCCCTTTGTGCAGCGGGACGCGCGTGCGTGCGGCAATGGAATCGCCGCAGCACATGGCAAAAACGCTTTCCAGATGCTGAGACTGCTCGTTCCAGAGCATAACGCTGAAAACGTCATACTTCACGATCTTCTTGATGCGCTCGGCGACGCGGCGAAGAAGTTCTTCGCGGTCGAGGATGGAGGTTACTTCGCGGCTGACGTCGTAGAGCAGAGCGAGCGTATTGGCCTGATCCGGATGAGAAAGGAACAGGCTCTGCGGGACAGGGTCCGCGTCACCCAACAGCGCAAAGGAGCCGATTTTTGAAAGGTCTTCCATGGAGCGTTCGAAGGCTAGCCTTCATTGGATGTAGCAAATCCGCGGAGGTTTCACAATTGAATTCTTAGGGATGGCTGGAAAGGCCAAGGAATGGCATGACCACAATGGCCACGGCGCTTTCGGATGTATCAGGGAAAAAGGCGGCCTTCGCAGTGAACCAACGACTACTTTACTTCCCAGGTGTCGCCGGCCCGCAAAAGCTTCCCAAGGTCGCCGGGGCCGCGCTTGGCGATGACGTCCTTGATCTGCTGGTTCATGACGTCTTCGTATCGAGGAAGATCATCCCAGGCTCTGAAAACGCCGATCGGCGTGGGGAAGCCCGGCCGGTGCTCCATATGCGAGAGTAGGAAGGCGTAGGAAGGACGCGGGTGGTGTGCGTCGTGCACCGCGAGATCGCTCTCCGTAATGCCGTTGCCGAGCTGGACGACTTCAATGTCACCATCCGGCTTCCGGCGGATTCCCTTGTCGCGGTTCTTGCCGAAAACGAGGGGCTTACCATGTTCGAGCTGAATCACGTGTTCGCTGCGCGCATCGCGCTCGGTCAGGGAGAACCACGCTCCATCATTGAAAATGTTGCAGTTCTGAAGAATCTCCACAAACGCGGAACCTTTGTGCGCCGCAGCGTGCTTCAAGGTTTCTTTCAGGTGCCCCTGGAAAACATCCACGGAGCGCGCCACAAACGTCGCTTCCGAACCAATCGCCAGCGACATCGGATTGAAGGGCCGGTCCACGGACCCGAACGGCGTCGATTTCGTCTTCTTGTTGAATTCAGAGGTCGGCGAATACTGGCCTTTCGTCAAACCGTAAATCTTATTATTGAAAAGGAGAACCTTGATGCCGACATTGCGCCGCAGCATGTGAATCGTGTGATTTCCGCCGATGGAAAGCGCGTCCCCGTCGCCGGTAGCTACCCAAACTTCCAAGTCCGGCCGAATCGCCTTAATGCCGGTGGCCACTGCGGGCGCGCGGCCATGAATCGTGTGGAAGCCAAAAGTGTTCATGTAATACGGGAAACGGCTGGAGCAGCCGATGCCGGAAACGACCACGAAGTTCTCGCGCTTGATGCCCAGCTCCGGAAAAACGGATTGCACGGCAGAGAGAATCGCGTAGTCCCCGCAGCCGGGGCACCAGCGTACTTCCTGGTCAGTTTGAAAGTCCTTTTTCGTGAGAGGCGGTGGCAGAGTCGCTGTTCCCATGGTGGATTCTCCTAGAGTCCCAACATCTCTTCGATTTTTTGTTCCAGCTCGGCTTGCTTAAACGGGCGGCCCTGAATCTTGTTGAGGCCGATGGCATCCACCAGATACTTCGCGCGCAGCACCCACAAGAGCTGGCCCATGTTCAATTCCGGCACGAGCACTTTCTTATAGCGCTTTAAAATGTCGCCCAAATTTGACGGGAGCGGATTGAGGTGCCGCAGGTGAAGATGGCCGATCCTGCGCCCCTTGGCGCGCTGCGCCTTCAAGGCCGCGGTAATCGAGCCGCAAGTCGAGCCCCATGCCACGATCAGCAAATCGCCTTCCGGATCGCCCGCGGGAAGCAAATTGGGAATGTCCTGCGCGACCGCCGCGACCTTGGCTGCTCGAACGCGCACCATATTCTCGTGGTTCAGCGGCTCGTAGTTGATGTTCCCCGTCGGATCCTGTTTCTCAAGTCCGCCGATGCGATGTTCGAGGCCGGGAGTTCCCGGCACCGCCCATGGGCGAGCCAGAGTCTCCGGGTCGCGCTTGTAAGGCAGGAAGCTGGCCGGGTCGGTCGCAAATTTTACCGGGAAATCCGGGATGTCTTTCAGCTCCGGTATTCGCCACGGTTCCGCTCCGTTTGCCAGGTAGCCGTCCGAGAGAATGATTACCGGCACCATGTACTTGACGGCAATGCGGCAGGCTTCGATGGCTACCCAGAAGCAATCCGCAGGCGTCGCCGCAGCCAGAACTGGAATCGGTGCTTCCGAGTTGCGGCCGAAGAGCGCCTGCAGCAGGTCTGCTTGTTCGGTCTTGGTCGGAAGGCCGGTGGATGGTCCGCCGCGCTGGATGTCGCATATAACAAGCGGGATCTCCACGGCAACGGCCAAGCCCAGCGCTTCCGTTTTCAAAGCCATTCCGGGGCCAGACGTCGTCGTGATGGCCAGCGCCCCCGCGTACGCCGCGCCGATCGCCGACGTGATGGCGGCGATCTCGTCTTCCGCCTGAAAGGTCATAACGCCAAAGTCTTTGTACTGCGAGAGTTCATGCAGAATGTCCGAAGCTGGCGTAATGGGGTAACTGCCTTGGAAAAGCCTTAGCCCGGATTTCTGCGCCGCCGTAACAAATCCCAGTGCGAGCGCCTGATTGCCGCTCATGCTCCGGTAGAGTCCCGGCGTAAGCTGCGCCGGCGGAATCTCATAGCTGATCTGAAATGCTTCCGTGGCCTCGCAGTACGAATAGCCGCCCTTCAACGCGAGTTTGTTCGCTTCCACCAGAAGCGGCTTGTTCTTGAACTTGTCCTCGATCCACCGGACGGTCGGATCCATCGAGCGGTTGTAGAGCCAATAGCACATGCCCAGCGCGAAGAAGTTCTTGCAGCGGTCCATGGACTTGGCATCGAGTCCCAGATGTTCGAGGGAGCGCCGTGTCAGCCGTTCGAGTTCCACCGAAAACAGCCGGAACTTGTCGAGGGAATGATCTTCCAGCGGATTCGAGGTCATTTGCGCTTTGCGCAGGTCGCCTTCTTTGAAGCTATCGCTGTTGACGATCAGGATCCCGTTGGCTTTGAGGTCGGCAATGTTCACTTTTAATGCCGCCGGATTCATGGCAATCAGCACGTCGATGGCGTCGCCGGGCGTATAAACCTCATTGGAAGAGAAGTGCAACTGAAAACCGCTGACGCCGGGAATCGTTCCGGCAGGGGCGCGAATTTCGGCGGGGTAGTCCGGAAACGTAGCAATATCATTGCCGTAGAGGGCGGCGGTATTCGTGAACTGGTTGCCGGTGATCTGCATGCCGTCACCGGAGTCTCCCGCGAAGCGGATGACCGCCTGATCCAGAACTTCGCGCTTGTTTTTTACTGGTGGAACCTCTGCAAGCGTAGACATTCTTGTCCGAACCTCCGCACTTCGATGAACTCCCTTGTCCCCCGGGAGTGTGGCTCATTCACAAGGATGAGGCGGTGCGGTAAAAGGATGGTCTCTAAGGCAGCCCGCCAGGAGCCGACACCCAAAGGATATCACACCGGCCTGCGTGCGGCGGAGAGAGTGCCCGCCGCAATCGGATGTGCCTTATCCAGAAAGGGATGCGGTATGCGCCTTGGCATTATCGAGGGTCCGAAGAAGCAGTTGAGATTGAAAAAGGTCTACGGAAATGAGCTTCGCTGGGGCACTCCAGCCTGCTGGTTATTGGTCCATATGGTTGAAGAGCGCTTTCGCTTCTTCCAGGCCGTTCTGTAAATCTGCCGTCGTCTTGACAGTGAGTAGCTCAGCGCCGATTCGGACCAAAGTATCCGCGATCCCTAACGAAATGCCGGCAAGGATGACGTGCGCTCCCAGGAGGCGGACCGCGTCCACAGTGCGCAGCAAACCATCGGCAGTTTCCGGGTCAATCTTCGGGACTCCCGTCAAATCAATCACCACGGCCTTGGCACGTTGCGCGCGGATGTCATTTAGCAGTTGGCTGCGCAATTGCATCGCGCGCCGCGCGTCCACCAGGCCGATCAGCGGTACAACGAGCAGTCCTTCCTGCGCCTGCAGGACCGGCGTAGACAATTCCTCGATGGCCGCTTCCAATCTGCGCCTCTCCGTAATATCCATGATCGTCGCAAACAGGCAAGGATTGCCGGTGAACTCGATTAAGTCAGCGGAGAGTTGCACTGTCCGTATCTGGCCCGACTTGGTCCGCATTGTGGTCTCCACTTCCCGGACTGGATGCCCAGCGGATAATTCGGAGACGATGCGCGTACGCACGTCCGGTTCCACCCAAATCCCCAGGTCGATTGACGTTTGACCGATTAATTCTTTGGCGCTGTAGCCTGTCAACCTGCAAAAGGATGCGTTCACCTCAAGATAGCGCCCGTCTTCCAACGTGCTGAGCATAATCGGATAGGGGTTGACACGAAACAGCTTCTCGAACGTGGAGCCCATGGCCCACTTGCGCTCCGTCAAATCGCGCGTGACTTTTCCAAAGCCGCACAGCCGTCCCTGCTCATCTTTAATCGCAGTGATGATCACGTTGGCCCAAAAACGCGTGCCGTCCTTCCGCACACGCCAGCCTTCCGCTTCGAACCGCCCCTCGGCAGACGCGATGCGCAGTCGTTCGCGGGCTTTCCCTGCTCCATTTCCTCCGGAGTGTAAAAAATCGAGAAGTGCCGGCCCCGAACCTCTTCCGCCTTGTACCCTTTAATGAGTTCAGCTCCCTGGTTCCACGTCGTAACATTCCCTTCGACATCGAGCATGAAAATTGCGTAGTCCTTTACGCTCTCCACCAGCAATTGGAGCTGATCTTCGATTCTCCACGAAAGTTGAGTTCCCTGATTCACGGTATCCGTAACCTCGGTCGCAGAATAAAAAAATTTGACAGCGGAGGCCGATTGATTGGCCTCCGGGCAATTCCCAAGGGAAACTCTCAGTCGAGAGCCGGAAAATGAGTTCAAGCAGCGATGATGCGTGACTGGGGATGATTACAAGAGATAAGTGGCTCCGTATTCGATCAAACCCTTGCCAGCGCCCTTGCGCGAACTAACGATCCTGGCAGGCGCGTAGATATTCGGGGCTCTGGAAGTGTAGGGCACCGCCATTTCCACCTGCGATCCTTCGGGATAATTGCTGGCGCTAAAGAAGCTGAGGCCCCCGCGCGCCAAGTCTCTAACGAGCACAACTTCGCTTCCAAGAGTGGGATGCCGAACACAACCAACCGCCTCGACTCGGACGCGCTCGTGGGAGCGCTGATTCTGCGTTCCAGGGGCCAAGAGGTGGCGTGACGCGGGGTGAAGACTATCTTGCTCATCCAGAGTCCCTGGCGCCGGGGAAGTATGACTGTATGGCCGAGTCCAGGTAGTCCATCCACCGCAATGCTGGCAGATGCGGGAGATGCAGTGGTGGTGAAGGAAAAGATCGGCCTCAAATTCGCTAAGGTAGGACACCGCCAGCCGGCCACAGGCGATACATCGGAGCAACGCCCGGAGCACAGCCTTCTCTGCGTCAGCCAGCGAGGGAAAAGAAATGTCCCACAGATTAACTTCGGGATCGAGCAAAACCAGCCCGAACAGATTTCCCCCCGAACCGCCTGGAATGCGGCCTACGACACGGGCCATCGCCTCCTTGCCAACTCCAACTCGCTGGATCTTTACGGCCTGGCCGGGGGACAGTTCCCGTTCCACCATGATAGCGGCGCCTTGCCGGCTAACGTCTACCGTTTGCGCCTCCTCCACGAAATCAGCGCCTTGTTTTCCGGCACCAGAAATGCGAACAGGCAAAGTCAGAAAAACACGTTCGGTAAGGCGGTGATTTTTGTCCAGAACAGGAGGAGCATGACCCTGCGCAACAGCGCTCGTGCTGGATTCGTTGCCGAGATGGTTCGCCATGTGGCACCACCGCTGATACAAGAACTCAACAGGTTTCCGCTTCTCAATCTCGGCGGAACAGGTCCATCCGAGAGCCACGGGCATAGCAACGCGGGCTGGACTGCCAGTACAGTTTCATGAGATTCATGCACATGACAATCAGGTGAAAGAAGGATTTAGGAGAGGGTAATTCCACCTACACAGTGACCTGAGTCAGTCCAATCGTTGAAGGTAAAATTTAAGCTTGACGTTCGCTTTCTTTTCGCCTAAAGTGCCTGTGGAAAACATTTGCAATCGGAGGCGCGCACATGGCTCTGACCAAACGGCAAAAAGAAGTTCTCGACTACCTCGTGGCGTTTGAGACCAAGCATGGCTACGCGCCAAGCTTTGAAGAAATCGGCAAGGGTCTGAAACTCACTTCCCTGGCCACCGTGCACAAGCACATTACTACGCTCGAGAAAAAAGGCTTCATTCGCCGCGGTTACAATCAGAGCCGCTCCATTGAAATTGTGCAATTGCCGAAGTCGGTCAAGGAACAGGTCATCGACCGCAAGATGCAGGAGCTTCCGCTGGTTGGAAGGATCGCTGCGGGACGTCCGCTGGAGGCCGTGGAAGAACGCGAAACGATTTCGCTGGGCGATTTCGCGCGCGGTGGCAACTCCTTTGTTTTGCAGGTCAAAGGCACTTCCATGATCGAGGACCACATCATGGATGGAGACTTTGTTGTCTGCGAGCAAACCCAGGTCGCCAATGCCGGTGACATCGTTGTGGCCCTGATCGGCGGCGAGGAAGCGACTCTCAAGCGCTTCTATCGCGAAGGCCCGGGGAAAATACGCCTCCAGCCGGCAAATTCGGAAATGTCTCCCATTATGGTTGCGGCGAACGACGTCAAGATTCAGGGCCGCGTGATCGGCGTCCTTCGCAAATATTAGTTCTTAGCACTCGAAGTACACGCCAACTGTAGGCAACCCGCCTTCAGGAATGTTGGCCCTCCGTGGCCAACCTTCGTCGCCACTCCCTCCCTGTTGGTAAATTGTTTGTGTCAGAATCCCGTTGCGTGCATCAGAAGAGTGTTACCGGTTATCCTCATGGAGCCCTTTCGGGCAACGTGGCAGGGAAAATCAAATTCGCCGAGAGATCCTAAACTCTTGAGGTCGCAAACTTGTCCTCGAACCGCCAGAGCATTTTGATCGTTGACCCCGACGCGGTCTCGCGCCAAGTGCTTGAGGAACTTGTGCGTTCGGCTGGCTACGACGTGGCCGTGTCTTCCTCCCAGGTCGAAGGATTCAAGTTTGTTCAAGAGGCCAGCATCGACCTCTTGATTCTGTCTGCCGACCTTGCCGACATCCAGTGCTGCGACGCGCTCGCCGAAGTCAAAGGCAATGCCGCCACTGCCGGGACACGCGTGATCCTTCTCACGAAAGGGGGCGGGGCGGAACGGGCTCGGGGCCTCGATCTCGGCGCGGATGAAGTGCTCACTTCGCCGTGGGAAGCGGCCGAATTGCTCGCGCGGGTTCGTGTCCAGTTGCGCGATAAACATGCGTTCGATCAACTCCAGGAGAAAACGCGTATCGCCGACGAAAGCCGGGAGGTGGCGCAGACGGCTTTTCAGGCCCTCGCCGTCACGGAGAAGATGACCCGCGATGCCTTTTCGCTCGAGCGTGCGTTGAAGATTGGCGTCTCCGCTCTATTTGCAATTGCCTTGGTGATCGCCGGAATTTTCGTTCTTTTCTCCAGGCGTGCCAGCAAGGAAGCGAATCGCGCCTATGCGGTGATTGCCCAGATGGAGCGTGGCGCCCATCGCCAGGAACAATTGATCGCGGATGCTCGCAGCGCGCGCGCCGATCTTAAGCAATCGGATGTTCTCGAGCAAAAGCAGCAGCTCAAGCAGCAATCGGATGTTCTGCGGCAGAAAATCTCGGACGCCGAGCCTGGCGACGTGTCCGCGCTTCGCAAGGAGCTCGAGGAAACCACTACACGCCTAAAACGTGTGGAGACCGAGTCGCAGTCCGCGGAAGAAGTGATTCGTGCCTACGCGCCGAGCGTGTGCCTCATCCACGTGTCCGTGGCCTTTGTAGACCGCGCTTCGGGCCGCCCCCTGCGATATGGCGGAATCAATCCGGACGGCGAGCCGCTTCACGACAGCGACGGCAATCCGGTGTATACCTTGGAGGGGCGCGCACCCGAAGTTCGCGCTGATTTCTTCGGCACCGGATTCATGGCCGGAGAAGGCCGCATTCTTACGAACCATCACGTCGCGCAACCCTGGTGGAAGAATGACGAGCTCACGGCCGTCACCAGCCAGGGGCTTAACCCCACAATTTCAGACCTGACTGCCTATTTTCCAGACACGAGCGCTGGCGTTCCCGTCAGCGTTTCCGAAATTTCCGAGGTAGCGGACCTGGCAGTGCTGAAAGGCGATTTGTCCGGCTTGAAGAAACCCGTCCTTAAAATGGATGCGCGCAAGGAAGCGGCGGTCAGCGGCCAGCCTCTGCTTTCGCTTGGCTATGCCACGGGTATCAGCGCCATTCTTGCGCGCGCGGGCGAAGACGTGGTAGACGAAATCGCCAAGACCACCGGCGGGAAGCCGAAAGAGGTTGTCAACGAACTTCTTCGGCGCAAACTCATTCGCCCGCTGGTTACTCAGGGTCATATCGGCGACGTTCTTCCGGACAAAATTGTCTACGATGCGCAAACCACTTCCGGCGGCTCGGGCGGGCCGCTCATCAATCGCGATGGAGAAGTGATTGGCGTGACGTTTGCCGTGGTCAAGGGATTTGGCGGTTCAAATTTTGGCGTTCCCATTCGCTTTGCTCAGCCCCTCCTCAAGCCATGAGGGAGCGTTTTGTTTTATTCTTTAGCCGTGGAGCGGAGACGACATCAACCTTTGCTAACTCAAAACAGGAAGCGGTTGCCCAATCCTATTCGTTTGACTCTCGCTTTCCTGATCGCCCTTCTGCTGGCCTTGCCAGCTCCCGTTTACGCCTACGCTGTTCTGTCTCATGAGGCCATCGTTGACGCGGCTTGGGAAACGCACATCAAGCCTCTCCTCTTGAAAGAATTCCCTCAGGCAAGCGAGGAAGATCTGAGCAGGGCGCAAGCTTACGCTTACGGTGGCGCCATCATTCAAGACATGGGCTATTACCCGTACGGCAGCCCGTTTTTCAGCGACCTCACCCACTACATCCGCAGTGGCGATTTCATCCAGGCTCTGCTGCGCGATGCTAAGGACCTCAATGGGTACGCTTTCGCCGTTGGTGCGCTGGCGCACTACGCCGCGGACAATGACGGTCACCGCCTTGGCACCAACCGGGCAGTTCCGATCCTATATCCAGGCCTTGGCAAGAAATTCGGCGACAGCGTTGCGTTTGAGGACAACCGGCTGGCGCACGTGAAAACTGAATTTGGTTTTGATGTTCTCGAAATCGCGCGCGAACGCTACGCTCCCGACAGCTATCACGACTTCATCGGCTTCGAAGTTTCTCGCCCGGTTCTCGAGCAAGCCTTTCGGGAAACCTACGGCCTCGAGTTGAAAGATGTACTCGTGAGCGAAGAGAAGGTTCTCAACTCCTACCGCCGCGACGTCAGCAAACTGATTCCGAAGGCTACTCGCATCGCCTGGCACCTCAAGAAAGACGAAATCAAGGACGATATTCCGGACGCGACGAAGAAAAAGTTTCTCTTCAACCTGTCCCGCGCCAATTACGAGCGCGAATGGGGCAAGGACTATCGCAAGCCCAGTCCGGGCGAGCGTTTTCTGGCTTTTCTCTACAAGCTAATTCCCAAATTCGGGCCCCTCAAGATCCTGCAATTCCGGACGCCTACGCCGCAAACCGAACAGATGTTTGAAGCCAGTTTCAATGCCACTCTCGACCGCTACCGGGAGCTATTGACTGAAGTTCGCGAGGGCAGGCTGGACTTGCCCAATAATAATTTCGACACTGGCGAGAAAACCGGCCCCGGGAAATACCGTTTGAACGATGAAGCCCATGCGGAACTGCTGGATAAGCTGGCGGAAAACAAATTCGTCGGCGCCACTTCGGAAGTAAAAGCGGAGCTTTTGCGCTTTTTTGCCGAGCCGGATGCTCCGTACGCGACGAAACGCAACGCCAAAGCCTGGACTAGAGTCCAAACGCAGTTGCAACGGTTGAAATCAGCGCAGATCGCAGCCGCCCCTGCCAATTCTGCTCAACAGATCCCGTGCGACCCTCCAGTCAATCTGTAGGTCAGGACTGAGGGTGCGGCTCCCTCTCTCGACGCACAAAAATAATTGATTCTCTAAATCGAAAAAACTGCAACTGAGTCGCGTCGTCTGCATGAAACAATGTAGAATTTCGCGCGACGCCTTGATCGCCTCTGAGATGAAGAAGACCAAACCTATTCGAAAACTCCTCGCCGCCAATCGCAGCGAAATCGCCATCCGCATCTTCCGCGCAGCCAATGAGCTCGGCTTGCGCACCGTAGCCATCTATTCGCAGGAAGACCGGCTTTCGCTGCATCGCTTTAAGGCCGATGAAGCCTATCAGGTTGGCGTCGGCAAAGGCCCCGTGGAAGCCTACCTGGACATCGCGGGAATCGTCGCCCTGGCAAAAGAAAAGAGCGTCGACGCCATCCATCCCGGTTACGGTTTTCTTTCCGAGAATCCTGCGTTTGCGCGCGCCTGCGAAAAGGCCGGCATCACTTTCGTTGGTCCCCCGCCGCAGCTTCTTGAGTTGCTTGGAGACAAGACAGCCGCTCGAAGACTCGCTACATTGGCAGGCGTTCCCGTCCTTCCCGGAGCTGAAAATCCCATCAAGTCGCCAGCGGAGGCGCAAAAAGTTGCTCGGGAGATCGGCTATCCCGTCATCGTGAAAGCGGCGATGGGCGGGGGCGGCCGCGGCATGCGCGTCGTCCATGACGCCGCGCAGCTCGATGCCCTCCTCGAAGAAGCGCAGGGTGAAGCGCGCTCCGCCTTCGGTGACCCTTCCGTTTTCCTTGAAAAATATTTGCCGCGCGCACGCCATTTGGAAGTCCAGATCCTCGCCGACCATCAAGGTAACCTACTCCATCTTTACGAACGCGACTGCTCTGTTCAGCGCCGCCACCAAAAGGTTGTCGAAGTTGCTCCGGCTGCGAATCTTTCCGCGAGTATTCGCGCCGAACTCTGCAATGCCGCCGTGCAGCTCGCGCGCAAAGCCAACTATCGCAACGCCGGCACCGTCGAGTTTCTCTACGATGTCGATTCGCAGAAATGGTATTTCATTGAGGTCAATCCGCGCATTCAAGTCGAACACACCGTGACCGAGATGGTCACCGGCATCGATCTGGTGCGCTCACAGATTCTTGTCGCGCAGGGTTACCAGCTACACCAGCCGCCAATGGACTTGCCAAGGCAGGAGGGTGTTCCGCTCAACGGCGCGGCTCTCCAGTGTCGCGTTACGACGGAGGATCCGGAGAACAACTTTGCCCCGGATTATGGAAAGCTTTCCACCTATCGTTCGCCCGCGGGCTTTGGCATTCGTCTCGATGGCGGCACCGCTTATGCCGGAGCCACGCTTGCCGCGTATTACGATTCGCTGCTCGTCAAAGTGACGGCGTGGGGTGCCAACCTTCCCGAAGCTTGCCAGCGAATGGACCGTGCTCTCCGCGAATTCCGCATTCGTGGCGTGAAAACGAACATTCCCTTTGTGGAAAACGTTGTCAATCACCCGAAGTTCCGCGCCGGCGAAGTCACCACGTCTTTCCTCGACGAGTCGCCTGAACTTTTCCGCTTTCCCAGCCGCGGCGATCGCGCCACAAAACTCCTTTCCTATCTCGGCGATGTCATCCTAAACGGCAATCCCGAGGTGAAGGGCAAGCAAGTCCCGAAAGAAATCGAGACCGCGGTAATTCCGGCGTCACCGACGGACAAGCCGTCCGCCGGCACACGTCAGCTCCTGCAAAAGCTTGGGCCGGCAAAATTTGCCGCCTGGGCGAGAAAAGAAAAGCGCCTGCTCATCACCGACACAACTTTCCGCGACGCTCATCAATCCTTGATGGCTACCCGCGTTCGCACATTCGACTTGCTCGCTACTGCAACCGCCGTCGCGCATCGCCTGCCCAATCTTTTCAGCCTCGAGATGTGGGGCGGCGCAACGTTTGACACTTCGATGCGCTTCCTGCACGAAGATCCCTGGCAACGCTTGCGCGACCTGCGTGAGCGCATTCCCAACATCTGTTTCCAGATGCTTCTTCGCGGCGCCAACGCTGTCGGCTACACTTCTTATCCCGACGGTCTCATCACTGAATTCGTCCGCGAAGCACATTCCCAGGGCATCGACATCTTTCGCATTTTCGATTCACTCAATTCCGTCGAAAACATGCGCGTCTCGATCGATGCCGCGCTCGAAGCCGGCGCCGTTTGCGAAGCCGCCATTTGCTACACCGGTGACATTCTCGATAAAAACCGCCCGAAATATTCGCTCAAGTATTACGTCGCGATGGCCAAGCAACTGGAAAAACTGGGCACCCACTTCCTGGCCATAAAGGATATGGCGGGACTTTGCAAACCTTATGCCGCGTTCGAATTGGTGAAAGCTCTCCGCGACGAAGTCGGCATTCCGATCCACTTTCACACGCATGACACCAGCGGCATCAACTCCGCCTCCGTGTTGAAAGCTGCCGATGCCGGAGTCGACGTCGCCGACGGCGCCATCGCCGCCATGAGCGGCGGCACCAGCCAGCCCAATCTCAATTCCATCGTCGCCTCGCTTCGTCACACTCCGCGCGACACGCAGCTCGACGTCGACACGCTCAACGAGTGCTCCGACTATTGGGAAACGGTTCGCACGTATTATCTTCCGTTTGATTCCGGTCCCAAGGCCGGTTCCGCGCGTTTGTATCAGCATGAAATCCCCGGCGGCCAGTTCACCAACTTGCGCGAACAGGCCGCCGCCATGGGCCTCGGCCATCGTTGGCGCGAAGTCGAAAAAATGTATGCCGAGGTCAACCAGCTTTTCGGCGATATCGTCAAAGTCACGCCTTCCAGCAAAGTCGTCGGCGACATGACACTTTTTCTGATGGCCAAGGAGACGCAGCCGTCTGATGTTCTCAAGCTCGACGAAAAACATGACGTGTCCTTTCCCAATTCCGTCGTCGAAATGTTTTCCGGTGTTCTCGGCGTCCCTCCCGGCGGCTGGCCGAGAAAATTGCAGAAAATCGTTCTGCGTGGCCAGGCTCCTCTGCGCGGCCGCCCAAGCGCAAGCTTGGAAGCGGTGAAATGGGACGACGAGCACCAATCCCTCGAGAAAAAAATCGGTCACGCTGTACGCCGCGACGGTCTGCTGAGTTATCTGCTCTATCCCGACGTCTTCACCAAGTACAACAAATTTCGCCAGACCTATTCAGATGTCAGCGTTCTGCCTACGCCTGCATTTTTCTATGGACTCAAGTCCGGCGAAGAAGTCACCGTCGAAATCGAATCCGGAAAATCCCTCATCATCAAGTTTCTGACCATCAGCGAGCCGCATCCCGACGGCACTCGCACGCTCTTTTTTGAATTGAACGGCCAGCCTCGCGAAGTGAACATCCGCGATCGCGCGCTGCGCGTAGTCGAGCGCGCTCATCCCAAGGCCGACCCTGCCGATCCCGGCCAGGTCGCCGCGCCCACCGCCGGCGTCATCAGCGGCATTGCCGTGCAATCCAATCACGCGGTGGAACGCGGCGCAAAACTTCTCACCCTCGAAGCCATGAAAATGCAGTCCAACATCTATGCGCCTATTTCCGGACGCGTTATGAAAATCCTTGTCACCTCCGGGCAGCATGTCGAAGCGAAAGATCTTCTCGTGATGATCGCGCCGTGAGTTCCGGTCAGCTTCGCAAACACGAAAAATTCCGCTCGCGCTTTCTTCGCAACCAGCGCGATCTCATCGTTTACACGCCGCCCGGTTACGCCGATCAGCCTGCGCGTCATTTTCCCGTCCTCTATCTTCACGACGGCCAGAATCTTTTCGATGGCGCCACTTCCTTTATCCCCGGGCAAGACTGGCATGTCGGCCAAACTGCGGATTATTGCATTCAATCTGGCTCCGTCGCTCCTCTCATCATCGTCGGCATGTACAACACCAAGGCGCGCGTTCGCGAATACACGCCCACTCCCGTTCCCAAGCTCGGCGGCGGCCGCGCCGATCGCTACGCAAAATTTCTCATCGAAGAAGTGAAGCCCTTCGTCGACCGCGAATATCGCACGCTCTCCGGCGCGCAGCATACCGGCATCGGCGGTTCCTCGCTGGGCGGTCTCGTTTCTCTCTACGTAGGTCTCAAGCATTCGCCCATCTTCGGAAAAATTGCCGCGCTCTCACCGTCCGTCTGGTGGAACCAGCACGTCATTCATCGATTCGCGCGCACATCAATCGTGGAGCCCCGCCCGCGCATCTGGCTGGACATCGGCACTCGCGAAGGCCCGCGCATCGTGCAGGAAGTCGAAAAATTCCGCGACGTGCTCCTCGAAAAAGGCTGGAAGCTCGGTCACGGCTTGCACTATGAGCGTGTCGAAGGCGCGGAGCACAACGAAGCGGCCTGGGCGCAGCGCGTCGGCCCGTTTCTGCAATTTCTGTATCCCGCGCGCGAAGCCGCTGTATAATCCGCGCTCAATTCAGTCGGGATCCTGGGGGCGTCGCATGTCGGAAGGCCGGCCTCTCACCATTCTCTGTGTCAGTTCCTACGAAAAGGGACAGGAATTCATCCGCACCTGCAAAGCGCTCGGCTGCCGCGTTTTCCTTCTGACCGTCGAAAAACTTCGCCACGCCGGTTGGCCGTTCGAATGCATCGATGAAGTCTTCACCATGCCTGAAGATCTTCCCCTGCAGGGTTTGATTTACGCCGTCAGTTATGCGGCCCGGTCGCGCAACATCGATCGTATCGTCGCGCTCGACGAATTTGACATGGAGAATGTTTCCGCCCTCCGCGAGCATCTCCGCATTCCCGGCATGGGCCTCACCACCGTCCGCTACTTTCGCGACAAGCTGGCCATGCGCGCCCGCGCCCGCGAAGCCGGCATCCTCGTCCCCGAATTCGTCCACGTCCTCAATTACGACCGTCTTCGCGAATTCATGTCCCGCGTTCCCAACCCCTGGCTGCTCAAGCCTCGTTCGCAAGCCTCCGGCATTGGCATGAAGAAGATTCATTACCCCGACCAGTTATGGCACTGGCTCGACCAGCTCGGCGATCAGCAATCCTTTTATTTGCTGGAGCAATTCGTTCCCGGCTCGGTCTATCACGTGGACAGCGTGGTTTCCGAGCGCACCGTTGTCTTCTCCGAAGCCCATGCCTATGGCACGCCGCCGCTGGACACCTCTCATCAAGGCGGCGTATTCACCACGCGCACTCTTCCTCGTGAAGGCGAGGAAACCAAATCCCTTCTCGAGATCAATCGCCATTTACTGGATGGCCTCGGTCTCATGCGCGGAGTCACTCACGCCGAATTCCTCCGCTCCCACGCCGACGGTAAATTTTATTTCATCGAAGTTGCCGCCCGCGTCGGCGGCGCTTACATCTCCGATGTCATCGAAACTGCCACGGGAATCAACTTCTGGCGCGAGTGGGCCCGCCTGGAAGTTGAGGCAGGGAATCAGCCTTACCAGCTTCCGTCACCGCGCTGCGACTATGCCGCAGTCGTTCTTTCTCTCTCTCGCCAAGAACATCCCGACACTTCCGCCTACGCCGATCCGGAAATCACGCACCGCATCACCAAGTATCATCACGTTGGATTCATCCTGAAGTCCCAAAGCCCCGAACGCCTTCAGCAGTTGCTCGATTCTTACTCCACGCGTTTTCAATCCGATTTCGTCGCTACCCAGCCCGTCCCCGACAGGCCAACCTCGTAGCGCTATTTTCCGCCCTCACCTTCGGTCGTTTTCCAATAACTACGCTGATCTGGAGTTGGAGCAGAAAGATTCAAGCCCTCAACAGCCTTCGATTTCGATTGCTGGATTCAATGATTTGATTGTAAAAATGAAGTCGTGAAAGCCATCCATTTGGCTCAGCAGATGAACCCGTCCTCCTTGGTGCGCAATGTCTACGAAACCCACTGCGTAACGCTTTGCCCGCACTGACTTGATCTCGTGAGGAGAAACGGTTGCTCTTCGGAGAATGCTTCGGAACTCGATCATGTTAGCGTCGTCAATCTTGATCTCAAACGGTATCCTCAACCACATGTACGCGACGAAAAGTGCGCCACAGAGCCATATGACAAATGCCCACACTGGTGGGCCATCTGAGCCAAACTTTGCCATCGCTCCCAAGATGATTCCGATTAAGCCCGCGAAAACCCACGCTGCGAGCATGAAAAGATAGAAGACCAAGAGCGGCTTCGCGAGGTACAGTTTGTATAGTTTCATTTAGGCGTTTCCCCTACTCCTTTACACATGGGCCGTTCACTTTGCCTCTATTCTAGCTCTCGACTGCACTACCCTCAGCTTTACATTTCCCCCCGTTTCCTCCACTATTCCCCCGTGCCGCAAACCAGCCCCGGCGCGACCTGTCCCAAAGTCTAGTTAACTGTCTGGAACAGCAGCTTCAAGCATTGTTTGCCGCGCACTCTTCCGGGGAATACAGTTTGCAGTACCCCGGACGGAATTCTGCGTTGGGGTGGTTTTGTCGCTTGGAGGTCCGATGTGGGGCAATAAAAAACCGGATGCAGCGCAAGCAGGGCAACCGGATCAAAGAAATTTACAAACGAATCAGTCGTCGAAGCCTGCTTCGCCGGCTTGGGAGGATAAACCCGCGATGAGTACAGATGCGATGCGTCCATTGGGTGCAACCTCGGATCGCGCCACGGCGCGGCTCGGGGCCAGCCTGCAAGTGAAAGGGGAGATCTCCGGCAACGAAGATCTGTTGATCGACGGTTCGGTCGAAGGACTGATCACTCTCGATGAGCGGAAACTGACTGTCGGGCCCTCAGCTAAAGTAACCGCTGATATCATTGCCCGCGAGGTAGTGGTGTACGGCAACGTGAAGGGCAACCTTCGCGCGAAGGATCGAATTGAAATCAAGAAGGATGGTTCGGTCAACGGCGACCTGACCACTTCCCGAATCATGATCGAAGACGGCGCCTACTTCAAAGGTTCCATCGAGATCGACAAGAACCCCGAAAAGGAATCTGGTTCGAACGCGTTTGCTCGCTCCTCTTCGCACGCGGCCGCGCCGGCAGGCAAGACCATTTAACTTTTTTTCTCCCTCACTCTGTTTCAACCACGGCGTCCCGGTATCCCCGGGGCGCCGTTCTTTTGTTAACGCATTCGCATTTCTCATCACGCACCTGTTTGAGGCATAGAATCAGTTGTAGGGGCGCAGCATGCTGCGCCCCTTCTTGCCCAGGCGGTTCTTTTTATCTCGAATCTCCAGACGGACGAGCCTTGCCGCCTTCTATTTGGATTTGCAGTCTTCTACAATCCCAACCATGCCACCTGTCATTCTGACCGGAGGGACGGCGGTTCTTGCCGTCCGGAGTGGAGGAATCGCACCTCAACTTCTAAATGCAGACGGGTTAGCCACTCATTTCAGTCTCCCATCCATTATTTCTTAACTTGACACTTGAAGTGGTGAGCGTATCGTTGCGTCGGGCATCCTCTCAGCGCTCCCGGCCGGTCCCATGGATTTGTGCGGGTTGCGGCGCTGCATCTTCAAGTTCTCCGCCTCCTCCGCCTGCGCCAGACTTCACTCTCAGCTTGTCGTCGAATTCGATTTCCATCCCGCAGGGTGCCACAAGTCCCTCCGTCAATGTCTCCGTAAACGCCGAGAATGGCTTCGCCGGCGCTGTCCAGGTGACGCTCAGCGCGCTTCCTTCCGGCGTCACTTCGAATCCTGCGAGTCCCTTTAGTGTTACGGTTGGCGCGAGCACACCCGTTGTCTTCGGCGCCTCCACAAATGCCACTACCGGGAATTTTACAATCTCGATGCAGGGCACAAGCGGCGCGCTGTCCCATTCCGCCAGTCTTGCTGTCGCCATACAGGGCGCCATGAGTCCCGCGCTTCCGCGCACCGCTTATGCGCGGACGGATTCCACTTCATCTTCCGACGATCCCTTCGGCGAGCCGCACCATCGCCACATTGCTTACGATCCCGCGAACAAACATCTCTTCGTTGCCAATCGCGCCATGAATTGTGTCGAGGTTTTTTCCACCGCCAGCCAATCGTCCATCGCCCAAATCTCTGTACCCGGCGCGAGCAGCGCCGATCTCTCCGCTGACGGTTCCACAGTTTGGGTTGGCACAGCCCTCGAACAGATCGTCGCCATTGATACTCCTTCCTTGCGCGTCAGGAATCGCTACTCGTTAACCGGACTCACTCCAGTACCCAACACCATCTTCAGCCGTCCCATTGAAGTCCTCTCGCTTTCGAACGGCAAGTCCATGTTGCGCCTGCGCCAGCCCGCCTCCTCCCAGGCGCTGCTGGCTCTCTGGGACCCCGTCTCGAATTCGCTCACCAACCTTACTTCCGCTGCCCCTGCGGTTTTCCAGCAAGGTGTAGGTGTCATCGCGCGCACGGGCGACCATTCGAAAGTTCTCGCCGCGGCCAACGACTCGACCGGGGAACTCGCGCTGTTCGACTCCGCAGGCAACGTCGTTGCAGGCCCGCTCACTCTTGGCGCAGGTTTAATCTCGATCGCCGCAGCCAACTCCGACGGCAGTCGGTTTGCCGTGCTCTTAGCGGCAAGCGGGAGCACGCAGCTTCTCCTCCTCGATGCTTCCCTCAAACAAGTTGGGGTCTACGCGCCAGCGGTCACGCACGGCCTCGCCTTCTCGGTGGATGGAAATCGCTTGTATCTCAGCGAGTCTTCCTCCGGCGCGCCTTTCGTCAACGTTCTCGACGGTCACACCGCCCAGCTCATCGGCCGCGTCCCCGATGCGGCCGTTCAGGGCGTCTCCTCGGAGATCGAGGAAGTCGACGAAACGCAGCTCCTCTTTGGCCTTTCGAATCGTGGAGTCGTTTTTGTCGATACTGCAACCCCAACAAGCTTGTCCTCTCCCGCTCCGGCCATCGCCGCCGCGCCAAGTCTTATACCTTCCGAAGGTCCACTGGCCGGTGGGACTTCCGTTGTCCTCGGCGGCCAGAATTTCACCTCCCCTACGCAACTAAAATTCGGCACGCAATCAGCTTCGGGCGTCACGGTTTCCGGCCCCGCTCAAATCCAGGCGAGCTCTCCTCCAACCGTCACGAACAGCGTCGTCAACGTCACTGCTTACTTCCAGAGCGGCTGGCTCGCCATTGCGCCCGATGCCTTCAGCTACGGTCCGCAAATTCTGCGAATTCTCCCAAACGCCGGGCTGAATGCTGGCGGTGACTCGCTTGCAAATTTATGGCTACGGTTTTGGCAGCCATCCAACCAAGATCACCGTCAAGATCGGTGGCGCAAACGCCGTGGTGCAAAAAGTGGAGAACGTTACCACTATGGCTGCCTCCATCGGACTTGACGCCAGCTATCCCTTCTCTCTCGAACGCATCACCTTGCAGACGCCAGCCAGCTCTTCCGGCAAAGCCGATGTTTTCCTTTCAACTCCCGCCGGTTCCGCAACATCTGCAAAGTCCTTCCAGTTTGTGCAAAGCATTCGATCGTATGCGAAACCCGCTCTCTTCAAGTTCCTGCTCTACGATCAAGTACGGCAGCACATCTATTTAACAAACATTGATCACGTCGATGTTTTCGATCTCCAGCAAAATATATTCCTCGGTCCGCTCCAGCCCCCCGGCGGCCCTCCACCGAATGCTGGACTGCGCGGCCTGGCTTTGACTCCCGACAGTTCTCAGCTCATCGTCGCCGATTTTGGCGCGCAGAGTGTTTATCTTCTCGATCCTGTTCTGGGAACCGGCACAACTGTGCCCGTCGGCGGCGTCCCCGGCTTCACGTCCCGCGCGCGTCGCCGCCACCAGCACGCAAACGGTTTTCATCGGTCTCAGCGGTGAAGGCGGTTCTACGGGAGCCTGTTCCGCGTGTCTCGCCCAGATGAACTTGATGGCGAGCCCGCCGACCGTTCAGCCGGCTCCACAGCCGGAGGTCGCCAGCATCACGGGCGCGCCGCTCGTCCAAGGCTCTGCTGCGGGCGATCGTGTTTTTGTCGCCTTCGGCACTTCTTCCAGTGGCCCCGTCGCGGTCTGGAATGCAAGCGCCCCAAATCAGTTTTTCACTTCTCCAGCCAATGTCTCCACAACGGATTTGGGAGCTTCGTCCGACGGCAGCATGTTTGTCTTCTATTCGAATGCCGCAACCGAAATGCACGCGGCGGATCTTTCTCTAACTTCCGTCCCCGCTTCCCCTGAACTTGAACAAATCCTCGGGCGTGTCCTCGTGCCCGGCACTGCTCTCCATCCTTCCCGCGCGCTGCTCTATCAACCTTTCCTCACCGGCGCGCCCGGCAGCGCCAGCGTGAAAGGTGGCATCGACATTCTCGACGCGCATTCGGGTGCGCTGCGTTTACGAATTTTTCTTCCGCAACAATTTATGACCGATATCGATGGTCTTCATGGCAGCTTCCTTACCACGGATGAAAATGGTCAGCGCCTCTTCGCCATTACCTCTTCGGATGGCACGCCACAAAACTCCGCCTTAACGATTATTCAGCTCGTCGCCGTTCCCCTGGGAATCGGCACGATTGCGCCCGCAACGGTTTCCGCAACGGGCGGCGCCACCCTGACTGTCCGCGGCAGCGGCTTCCAGAACGGCGCCACCGTCAGCATCAATGGAAAATCTGCCAGCGCCACATTCAAGGACATCAACACTCTCCTCGTCGTCACTCCCAGTCTCACGCCCGGCTCTCAGCAAATCGCCATCACAAATCCCGACGGCGAATCCGTTTCCCTCGACGCCGCCTTCACCGCCAACTGAGTAGGACAGACATTCCTGTCTGTCTGCTTTGTGCTGTCTCTCTCTCTTCTCCGCATCCCTTCTAACCTTTTCGCCGTATCCTCATCCAACTTGTAGAAGATAAAATAGCCAGATTCGCCGCCAGGGAAATCTGCCTCGCGGCCCGTGAGAGGATTCGAATGGAAACGCGAAAACTGGGAAACTCCGACATCAACATTACGCGCATCGGCTTTGGCGCTTGGGCTCTCGGTGGCGGTGGCTGGGAATTTGCCTGGGGTCCGCAGGACGACGCCGATTCCATCGCCGCAATTCACCGCGCGCTGGAGCTCGGCGTCAACTGGATCGACACCGCCGCCGTTTACGGCCTGGGCCACTCCGAGGAAATCGTCACTCGCGCGCTGAAGGAATGGCGCGGTCCGCGCCCCTACGTTTTTACGAAATGCGTTTTGCGCTGGAACGAGAAAGGCAAAATCTGGAAAGAGTTCAGTCCCGTTTCCATTCGCCGCGAATGCGAAGACAGTCTCCGCCGCCTCCAAGTCAACACCATCGATCTCTACCAAATGCACTGGCCTCCGGAGGACAACAAACCCGGAATCGAAGAAGCCTGGCAAACTCTCGCCACGCTGAAGGCAGAAGGCAAAGTGCGCTTTATTGGCGTGTCCAACTTTAACGTCGCTCAAATCCAGCGCGCCGAGAAAATCGCTCCCGTCACTTCTTTGCAGCCGCCCTACTCCATCGTTCGCCGGAAAATTGAAGCCGAGATTCTTCCGTATTGCCAGCAGCAGGGAATCGGCGTGATCAACTACGCTCCCATGGCTTCCGGACTTCTCACGGGCGCGATGACCCGCGAACGCGCCGCCGCCTTGCCCGCCGACGATTTTCGCAGCCGCAATCCGGAATTTCGCGAACCGCGCCTTTCGAAAAACCTTGAACTCGTCGAACGCCTTCGCCAAGTCGGCGCGCGTCACGGCCGCACTCCCGGCGAAGTGGCCATCGCCTGGACGTTGCGTCATCCCGCCATCACCGCTGCCATCGTTGGCGCGCGCAACGCTGAGCAGGCCGAAGGCGTTATGCGCGCGGGCGAACTGAAACTCACCGCCGACGAAATCGCGGAAATCGAAGGCGCTGCCGCCCTTGCCACTGCCCGATAAAAACCATACTCGCAGAGAGAAAAAAAATGGACCTTGACCTCAAGGGAAAAACAGCCGTCGTGTCCGGCTCCACTGCCGGCATCGGCTTGCCATCGCCGCCGCGCTGGCCGCCGAGGGCGTCATCCGCAGTGTCTTCTAGAAGAACCTGCATTTAAGCGCGCTGGTAGTCGGGCCTCCAGCACTTGATCAGTTGCTTGATGGCCTTGCGTTCCGTCACCTTTTCGTCCAAGACTTTTCGGGCCAGCGCCGGCAACTCCGCATCACTCGCGAAACGCATCGCAACAATCTGGCCGATCGTCAGCTCGGCGCACCTCGCCTGCAAATCCGCGGGCAGCACCTGCGCGTATCGCAGCCTTTCTTCCAGCCGAATGACGCGGTCCTGCACGGCCAGCGCAAACAGCCGTGCCTGAAACGCCAGAATTACCAGGGCCGCGGCTAGAATCACGCCAAAGATTCCGGCGAAAGAGAAACCTAAGTTCCACAGCCGAACCAGCGACCAAACAAAGTTAATCACAAAAACCGGCACAGCGAAAAAATGAAACGTGGGAACAAACTTTCCATGATTCGCAAAATTCTGTTCTTCCATTGGTCTACCTTCCTTATGATAACTTCATGCTACTTCGCCAGCTCGTTCTTGAAGACTGCTCCGTTGTGCATTACAAAGCGGACGTGCTCCAATTCTTCAATGCTCTTCAGCGGATCTCCTGATACTGCGATCACTTCCGCATACGCACCGGGAGCGAGCACACCGATTTCGCCTTTCATGTCTAGCATTTCTGCCGCTCGCGAAGTCGCCGATTGAATCGCGTCCACAGGCGCCATTCCCAGTCCCACCATGCGCTTGAATTCTTGCGCGATCGGTTCAGTCCACGGAATTCCGCCCATGTCCGTTCCAAAAACAATTTTCAAATGGGCCTGCAGCGCTTTCTTGAATGTGATTTCGTGGACTGCGGCCCGCGCGCGGTCGCGTTTTCCCGCCGGAGTATCCGCCGGCGCCCAGTCGTCGTAATACGGGGAAAGCGTCGGGCAATACCAGGTCCCTTGGCGCTGCATCTGCGCCATCTGCTTATCCGTAATTTCCAATCCGTGTTCGATGGAATCGCATCCGCCATCCAACGCCCGCTGGAGACCGATGCCGTTGTACGCGTGGCACGCCACTTTTTTCTGCCATCCGTGCGCTTCATCCACGATGGCTTGCAACTCTTCCACGGTCAGCGTCGGCTGCGAAATCAGCTTGCCCTCTTTGTCCACCCACGAGCGGTGGGTCATGTACACCTTGAGCCAGTCGGCTCCGTGCTCCAGCTGCTGCCGCGCGGCTTTCCGCGCTTCCACCGGCCCGTCGACAAGTTGCGCGCCCTTGGGCACTTCCAGTTCGGGTGCGTAGCCTTCCAAGTTGTATCCGCCGGTCGTGGAGATTGCTCGCGTGGCGCCAAAAATTCTTGGCCCGGGAATCGTGCCTTCCTCGATCGCTTGCTTGATTTCGATGTCGCCGTAGCCCGCACCTTCCGTCTCCACATCGCGAATGGTGGTGAAACCCTGCTCCAGCGCGCGCCGCGCCGCATAAGTAGCGCGAGCTGCCCGCAACGCAATTCCCGCTTTCAAAATATTTACATCGTAGCCGCCCTTCGCCGGATCCTCTCCCCACAGAAAAATATGGGTGTGCGAATCGATCAGCCCGGGCAGCACCGTCGCGCCGGAAAGATCAATCACCTTTGCCCCATCGGGGACCTTTGTAGAAGCGTCGGCTACTTTTTCAATGCGTTCGCCGCGCACAAAAATAAGCTGGTTCTTGCGCGGTGCTTCGCTGACGCCGTCAAGCAGTGTGCCAGCGCGGATGACCGTGAGCGGCGCGGGCGCAGGGGATGCGGATTGACCGCGTGCGGAAACAGCGCACAAAGTCAGGGCGAGCGCGAAACAAGAAAGAGAAAGACGCATGCGGGGCTCCTCAACAGCGTCCGGTAGCTTGCCGCAAAGCGACGGGCGATTGCAACCATTCCGCACGGCTCCAGAGTTCATGACGGTTTCTTCCTGGGGTCGGGCTCTGGGATAGAAGGATCCCAAGTATTGTGGGAGGCGGAAGCAGAATCTGGCTTTGTCTTTTGGGTCGAGGTTTCGTCTGGGCTTGACTGCGGGAGCGAGTCTGAGCCTGGGACAAGGTTAGAATCTTCGACGGAGTCGGTGGCTTCGTTTTTTGTGGAAACGTTTAGCAGCGGACTGGCGGGGTAGGTGATTCCAGCGGCATTGTCGGCGTCGATGGCGGGGAGAGTGCGGAGGAGCAAGCTATTGATGTATGCCAGAACGGCGGCGCGGCGAGGGGAAATGTGGTTTTTAGCGAGAAGCTCGTAGAGGTTGCTGAGAGAGTAGTTGATGCCTTGTGCGGTTTGGAGGCCTTGGGAATTGCGGATGAGAGGTGCGTAGACGTTGCTCGTATCTTTCTGTTTTTCGATGGCGAGGTGATGCGAACACAGAAGGGAGTTCTGGTCGGAGGCGAAGAGACGGCATTGGCGGCCCGACGGCGTGTAAAACTGGCAGCGAGTGGAAAGTGCGGAGGGGCTAGCGGCTTGCAGTTTCATTTTGGTTCTCCATGGAGGGGCGGAGGCTACCCCCACCCCGGGTGTTTTGGGGGAAAGAGTGCGGAAGTGACTGTAAACAAAGAGATTGAGTTTTGGCGCGTACCAAAGAGTGCGCAAGCAACAGGAAGCAAAGGAGATAGATGAGGTAAAGGAAGTGAGGGAGTGGAAACCGGTTGGGCGAACGGGGGAGCTGGGCGGCGCCCTGCACACAAGTCGCTCAGGGTAAAGTGGGGTCGAGGCCTTTCCGGCCAGGCTGGAATCCGCGATTGACGATATTCAAAGTAAGAATTCAAAGTCAGCGGACGAGCTGGCAACCGCGATCGGAGCGGATCCACGCGCGCTCTACCGTCTGATGCGCGCTACCGCCAGCGTGGGAGTACTTTCGGAAGGTGCCGATGGCAAGTTTTCGGAAACGCCGCTCTCCGCCGTGCTGCGCAGCAACGCGAATCCCAGCTTGCGAGGCTTCGCGATCATGCATAGCAGGGAGTGGCACGGACTCGGCTGGTCCCACCTCGATGATTGCGTGCGCACGGGGAAACAAGCCCTCGACAAAATTTATGGCGAGCCCATCTTTCAATTCTTCGAAAAGCGCCCCGAGGAAGCGCAACTCTTCAATCAATCCATGACTGATTTATCCATGATCGATGGGCCGGCGGTGGCGGACGCCTATTCCTTCGACGAAATTCGTTCCATCGTGGACGTGGGCGGCGGGCACGGGCTGCTCCTGGCGACCATCCTGGCGAGGAATCCACAGATGAAAGGCACACTCCACGAGGTAGCGCATGTCGTGGCGGGCGCGTACATCATGAAGCACATCATTCACGACTGGCCGGATGACGTGTGCATCAAAATCCTGAAAGCCTGCCGAAAGGGCGTGAATCCCGGCGGCAAATTGCTCGTGGTGGACAACGTGATCCAGCCCGGCAACGATTTCGCACCGGGCAAATTCCTGGACCTGCAAATGCTGATCTTTCCTGGCGGGTGCGAGCGCACAGAAAAGCAGTTTCGCGAGCTGTTCTCGGCAGCGGGCTGGCAGCTGAGCCGTGTTATCCCGACGGCTGTTCCTGAGTCCATCGTGGAAGGTGTTCCCGCCTAACGGCCCATAGTCTGCGAAGCGGGGTTATCCAGAAAAGTCAAAATCCCCAGGCGCAAACCCGGCGCCGGGGAACGTAGCAAAGCGTCTAAATTCTAGCCAACTGCAGCAGATCAAATCGGTTCTTCAATCTTCAGAGACGCTTCTTCGATCACGTCCTCGGAGATTCGGAATTTCAATTCTCTCTTGAGTCGGTTGATCAGTTTTCTGGCGTCCTCAATTTGTCCGTCGCGCTGCAGACGGAAGAGGATGCGCGCCACTCCGACCGGTTGAATGCTCATGTTGGACGCGACACTTCGGGCTTTCTTTTCATCAAGAATCACGCGGTCGGCGCGTTTTTCCTGCGCCTGAGTAATGCTTTCCGCTTCGCCCTCATCTAGTTCCGTCATTAACAGGCGCACATTCGTTGGGTTTCCGGCTGAGCATCGTTGGAACAAGCCAGTGCCGTATAACTTGTTCAACTGATGCCGGAATTTGTGCTTTTTGTTTACTTCTGTCTGCACTTGTCTAGGCACATGTACGACGTCAAAAAAGAGGGACAACTTTGTGGCCAAGTCCAAGTGTACAATTGCCCGCAGGGACGAGCTGTCAATCACCGTGTGGCGCACTTACTCCTTCGCGACAGACGAAAGTAATAGCAGACCCAAGCCCACAGCGATGATCGCGCCGGCTGCCTGAAGCCGCTCCTTGCTCAACTTTTGCTCCTTCAAGTACGCAATAATCTGCGATTCCAAATTTCCAGGGGAATGAGACGGAGAGAACCAAAATACCTGGCAGCTGTCGAAAAGAGGCGGGAGCCGAATGCCTTCATAAACAATGGGAATGATTACTTTCTTCCGTCCCATCGCATAACTTAGTTCGGCTTCTACTGCGCGGTCCGCGCGGGATGTGATGATTGCTAAAATGATGTCAGAGCTTTCGATCTCTTTTCGCGTGGCAGCCGTTAGAGTCCAGGAAGACCCGCTGGTTAACGGTCTCCCTCCGCCTCTCGCAGGCACATAGGCGTGTATCCCTTGAGCAGCTGCGAGGGTCTGCAAACGCCACACCACACCCTGCTCGTCGGCGTTGCTGCTGTAGCTGATGAAGACCTTGAACGCCATGATCTCAATTCTATGATAGGCCGCGAGCGGGACGAAGGTTTTTCAATCAGCGCCGACCGCGCTTACCTGGCCTCATGTGCCGAGGAGGTTGGGCTGGAGGCGCGAGTAGCCGTGCTCGTGGGCCCAAAGGGTGAGGGGAATGGCGGCCAAGTCATCGACGAGCGGGATGGCGTGGCCGTCTTTGGTGAGGTCGACTGTGGTGAGGAAAAACTTGCAGGTGTCGCAGGCTTCCACGCGGATGTGTGGCAACTGCTCCGCCACATAGACCGGCAGTTTGCTTTCCTCTTCTTCGCCGCATGTGGAGCAGAAGATTCGCCGGAATTCCCATTCTTGAGAGCAAAACGAGCAGAGGAGGAAGCGTTTTCCGCTGTCGCCTTCCACTCGCAGCACACCCATGAGCGGGCGCGCGCCACACAAGGGACAAACCCGCACCGTGATGACCATGGGAGGCTTCGGCGTCATGGCCGCGCGGAATTCGGCATAAGGCTGCAGGAACGCTCGCGCCAGGAACTGCGCGAACGCCCCGATTTGCTGGTCGTACTTGCCGCCATATTCCCAATACGCTTCGAGGCTCGCAATCCAGGAATCCGTCGGCAGCAGGGACATCTGATGCGCGGATTCGCGGAGAGCGGCGGGCGCGTGCTGCTCAATCACGGAGAGAAAACCGCGGAAGTGGGGAAGGAGCACAGCGAGATCGAGCGAATCTCTTATTTCGGCTGCAGGCGTGCCGCTTGCTTTCATTCCACTCGAAGAGGCGATGCTGGGACGGAGGGTTTTTTGAAAAGCCGCGACGTGTTTGTAGAAATTCAGAAACTCGGAGGCGAAAGAGTATTCGGAGGATAAGCGCGCGGCGCGCCGGAGGCGTGCGTCGTGCTCGGTTCCAGCGGTTTGTGTAGTAGAAGCCATCTCATAAATACGTCTGAGGGCCGAAACACTCTCTTCAGGGGCTAAAGCCCAATAACAGCGGCTTTAACGTCGGAGCTAAAGCTCCGACCTCCTGAAGTGCATCCATGAGACAGACGCTTGTCATTTGCGCGGCGTGGACGATTGGCCGACGATTTCCTTATACCAGCCGGGATGGTAGCGCTTGGCGAAGGCGATGGAAACATCGCCGTGAATGACCGAGCTGAGGGCTCCGCGCTCCGCAAACACGCCCATGTAAATGTGAATCAGGAACAGGCCAATGGTGAAGAGCGCCGCTGACGCATGGACTAGTACCGCGATACGCATCGCAATGAGGGAATGCCACGCAAAGTATTGCGGAGACCACATGACGACGCCACTCAAGAGCAACAACAGGCTACCCCAGAAAAATCCCCAGAAAAGGAATTTTTGCCCCGCGTTGTAACGTCCCGCGGGCGGCATCTTGTCGTCCTGATTGGTGCTGTAATAGCGGACCGCTTTCCACCAAGCTTTGTCCACGTCAGTGTGTTTCATCTGCGGCGCCCACATGACGTACATGTTCCAGACCGCTGCGAAAAAGATAAGGCCGGCCCAGGGATGGAGCATTCGCGAAACCGGCGCTCCGCCCAGGATTACGGCGACCCAGAAGAGCCACGGCGACCAAAACGCGAGCCCGGTCATCAGCAGATAGATGTACGCGACGGCCGCCACCCAGTGCGTCAATCTTTCTTTCAGGGTGTACCGAAGGACGTGACCGTGAGGAATAATCTGTTCGGATGTGCTCACGGTTTTCCTCCTGGATTGATGTCTTCTTCCTCACGCGCCTTCGGGCCGTAGCGCAGATAGTGCACGAAGAGGCCGATCAATCCTCCAACCATCGCAACGTTGCCGAGCCACTTCAGCGGGCCTTTCCACAGCTTTACGGTCCACGGGACGTGGGGATCTTTCGGAAGGCCGCCGTAAATTTCCGGCTTGGTCGCGTCATGCAGAACATAAATGACACCGGTGCCGCCGACGCCTGGAGGATCGTACACGCCGGCATTCGGGTGGTTCGAATGCTCGCGAAGCTGTTTCGCGCGCCCTTCGGCAAGAAACTTCATATCCTCCTTGCTGCCGAAGTGCAGACAGCCCGTCGGGCAGGACTTGATGCACGCCGGCTCGAGCCCTTCGCTGACGCGATCCGCGCACAGCGTACACTTGAAAACGCGATGGGTCTTGGGGTTCATCTTCGGAATGTCAAACGGGCATCCGGTGATGCAATAGCCGCAGCCAATGCAATTGGCCTGCTGGAAATCGACGATGCCATTGGTGTACTGCACGATGGCGCCGTCCGCGGGACAAGCCGCCAGGCAGCCGGGCTCGGCGCAGTGCATGCACTGGTTCTTGCGCATCAACCACATCAGCGAGCCGTCGTCTTCGCGAACATGCTCGTTGAAGAGGATGAGGTTCCAGTAATTCCAGCGCGTTTCCGGCATCGTCTGGTAGGTGTTGTCGAAAACCGTTTCGCCGAAGGGAAGGTCGTTCCACTCCATGCAGGCAACTTCGCAGGCTTTGCAGCCGATGCAGGTGGTGGTATCGATGAGTTTGCAGACGGTGTATTCGCGCTGGGTGCCTTCGCCAGGAACGGTTCCGGCATGGCCGGAGATTTTTTGAACGCGTAGTGTGGCTTGGCTCATGGCATCCCCTACGCTCTCTCGAGCTTCACCAGGAAGCCCTTGAATTCCGGCGTGTAGGCGTTGGGATCAAATACGGTCGGCGTCAGCAGATTCACCAGCGTTCTCGCATCCTTGCCTTCGTCCTCTTTAATGCCGCGATAACCTTGATGAATCGGAATGCCGATCTGGTAGACCTTTTTGCCGTCGATCATCATGGACTTGATGCGCTTCGTGACCATCGCTTTTGCGATGTACTCGCCGCGAATGCTGGAGACCTTTACTTTTTCGCCGCCGCGCAGGCCCATTTCGTCCGCCATCTCCGCGGAAATTTCCACGAACGGTTCCGGCACCAACTGGACATTCATCGGATTGTTTTTTGTCCAATAGTGATAGAGCTCGGTGAGGCGATAGGTCGTACAGACGACGGTGTAACCGTCTTTTGGAGTGGCGTATTTGTCGTCCGGAGTCTTGTAGCGCTTCACCACGGGATTGTGCGTTTGCGCCGGATGAAGCGGGTTGTCAATCGGACTTTCGATTGGCTCGTAGTGTTCCGGGAAAGGTCCATCGGCGAAGGCTCCAAGCGGGGCAAAGATCCGCCCGACGCCTTCCGGATTCATAATGAACGGGCCCATATGATCCTTGGGCTTGGAGTCGACCTTGAAGTCCGGCACGTCGTTGCCCACCCATTTTTGCGTGCTTTCGTTCCACCAGACTTGGCGACGCGTTGGATCCCAGGGCTTGCCGTCGGCATCGCACGATGCGCGATTGTAAAGCACGCGGCGATTTGCCGGCCAGGACCAACCCCATCCCGGATGCAATCCGAGATTCGAAGGATCCGATGGATCACGGCGGGCGGTCTGATTGCCCGCTTCGGTAAATGAGCCGCAGTAAATCCAGTTACCGCAGGACGTCGTGCCATCGTCCTTCAGCCACGCAAAGCCGGGGAGCTGCTGGCCGGTCTTGATTTGCTGCTTCGTCGCCGGATCCTCAAGATCCGCCAGCGCCTTGCCATTGACTTCCTTCAACACCTCGGCAAGAGGAGGACTCGATGGGTTGCTGTAATTCCAGGTCAGATTCAAGATGGGAGCGGGGAATTTACCGCCTTCCTTTTTGTACAGTTCGCGGACTTTCAAGAAAATTTGCGCCACGATGGCCTGGTCCAGCCGGGCATCTCCCGGCGTGGGCAAAGCAGTATTCTTCCAGAGCAGCCAGCGCGCGGAGTTGGTGAACGAACCGTCTTTCTCGGCAAAACCCGCGCAAGGCAGACGGTAGACCGTGGTTTGAATCTGCTTCATTTCGTCCTGGGTGATACCGGGCGACTTCCAGAATTCGCTGGTTTCGTCAGGATAAATTTCGCCGACGACCAGCCAATCCGCTTTTTTCAGCGCGTCAATGTTTTTCTTGGAGTCGGGACCGATGGCCACGCCGTTCATCCCGAAGGCCAACATGCCCTTGACGACTCCGTTGTACATGTTGTCCCACATCTGTACCCACGAATAGTTGCGATCCACTTTCGGCAGATAGTCGAACGCAAAGCCGTTTTGTTTGGTGGCCGCGTCTCCAAAGAGAGCTTTCAGATAGCTGGCCGCGAATTTCGGCGTGTTACCCCAGTAATTGAACGAATCCCACGGGGCGGGTTTTGAGGATGTAGGCGTTATGCGCTTCATCCAGGAATCGAAAGAAGTATCCGCGGGAGTGGGAACCTTCAGATATCCGGGCAAATTGTCGAAGATGCCGGCCATGTCTGTGGCGCCCTGAATGTTCGAGTGTCCGCGCAAGGCGTTCACGCCGCCGCCGGCGCGTCCGACGTTGCCGAGCAACAATTGCAGCATCGCCGCGGTTCGAATGATCTGCGTGCCAAAGCTATGTTGCGTCCAGCCGACGGCGTAAATAATCGTGCCGGCCTTCTTCATATCGCCGTCTTTGCGAATCGAAGTGTACAGCTCGGCGGCTTTGAGGAATTGTTCTTTGGGAATGCCGGTGATGCGCTCGACCATCTCCGGGGTATACCGCGAGTAATGCTTCCTCAGGAGTTGGAAGACACAATTGGGGTTCTGCAGCGACAGATCGAATTCAACTTTTTCCGGCAGCTTGGGAGCAGGCGGAGCGCTTCCGCCAACGGGATGCGTCGCGTCTCCACCGCCCGTCCCTGCGTAATTCCATGTGGACTTGTCGTAGCTCTGCGACTTGGCGTCAAATCCAGAAAATACGCCGTCCGTGTCGGCGGGCATCTTGAAATCGCCTTTGACGATGAACGCGGCGTTCGTGTAGTTGACCAGATAATCCTTCGCGATGCGGCTGTTCTCGATGGCATAGCGAATGACGCCGCCGAGGAAAGCAATGTCCGTGCCGGCGCGAATCTGGCAGAAGAGATCAGCGACCGCGGATGTCCGCGTGAAGCGGGGGTCTACCGAGATTATCTTTGCATTGCGCGTGCGTTTCGCTTCGACGGGCCACTTGAAACCGCAGGGATGATTCTCGGCAGGATTACCGCCCATGATGAGCATCATGTCGGTATTCTTCATGTCGACCCAGCCATTGGTCATTGCGCCCCGGCCGAACGTTGGTCCCAAACTTGAGACCGTGGGGCCGTGTCAAACCCTGGCCTGGTTTTCCAAATGCACGACCCCCAGGGCGCGCATCGATTTCACTACAAGATAGTTGAACTCATTGGTGTCCGTGCAGCCGCCGATCCACGCGACCGATTCGAGCCGGTTCACCGTGTGCCCCGCTGCGTCCTTCTCGATGAAAGTCTCATCGCGCGTCTTTTTCACGCGCGCCGCAATTTCGTTGATGGCGTCGTCCCAGGAAATTTCCTGCCACTCGGTTGCACCCGGGCGGCGAACCAGCGGTTTCAGCAACCTGCGCTCGTTCATGATTTCTTGCTGCAGCGAGGAACCCTTGGGGCAAAGCGTGCCACGGTTGGTCGGATGATCAGGATCACCTTCGACGTGGACTACTTGCGCGGTCACATTCTTGGCGCGGTCGCCAATGGTATAGATGATGGTGCCGCAACCCACCGCACAGTACGGACACGTTGAACGGGTCTCGCTTGCACGTGCGATCTTGAGAGTACGGAGCTGCGCGAACGCGGGCTTCAAATCGAATCCGAAGACAGCGGCTGCAGCTCCGCCAACTGTCGTTATCTTAAAGAAATCACGGCGGGTAGGATTCATGCCGGGCCTCACCTGCGGGGGAATAAGGTAGGGAAAGTACCCGCAGAACCTCCTTAATAAGACTTGCCAGCCAGTGTGTCAAGGATGAAATTGCGGCATTCGAAATTTGCTCTTGTCCGCGAAATTCATGGTATCCGGCTGCTTTCGAGCGGCATCTAAGAAGGCCAATCGGTTTTGGCGTGCTTCGCGAGGTTTCACGAAAATTTCGATGCACGTGCCTTCAGCAATTCTCCACGCTCTTCAGCCGATCTCCCTCTCAAGTTGAACCAGCCGTAGTCCGTGACGACGTATTCCACGTCCTCCGCGTCTCCCGGCAAACAGGCTAGAACGCGACCTCAGGCGAATAAGTCAAATATTTGCCAACACTTAAGGAACGCACAAAAAAATACGAAGCCTTGTCGATTTCGCGGCTCCTTGTTCGACGTATCAGCAGAAGGAGATCCAGCCAAGAAGAGAGAAGGACTTCTGGAGGGTGACTTGACTCACGCAAAACCCGCCGTCCGAGATAGAATGGATGTGACCCCTATACCGCCTCCAACATCTGTTATTTTCAGACGGTGGAATTCGTAGGTAAGGGTGAATGTTCCCAACCAGGAGGGAACGGGGCGCTGATGGCTAGTCCAGAAATTTCTGCAAAACCCGATCTTGGCTCACTGCGCATCCATGATGGCCAGCGGAGCCAGTCGAAGATGGGCAAGCGCATCTTCTACGCGTCGATCCCCGTACTCATTTTCGCAGGCATTGTCGGAGCCGCTTATGCCTTTCGGAGCCAAAAGCCCATCGTTGAGGTTGCCGCCGCGGCGAAAGCGGACCCCGGCGGCCGACAGACACTGTTGAACGCCAGCGGCTATGTGACGCCGCGGCGGCGGGCCACCATTGCCGCGAAAATAACCGGCCGTGTGACCGGCGTTTTCTTCGACGAAGGAACCCGCGTCGCGCAAGGCCAGTTGTTGGCGACGCTCGATGATTCCGATGCCAAACGCGCTCTGGACTCCGCCAAAGCCGATCGCGACGCCGCGCGCGCTGCCATAGCCGACTTGGAAGTGCAGCTCAAGAACGCGCAAATTGCGCTGCACCGCGCGGAACAACTGCAAAAGGCCGGCGTCCAGACGCAAGAAGCTCTGGACAACGCCACAACCAACGCCGACAGCTTGAAAGCGAAAATCGAGTTGGCCAAGCAACAGGTAGCTGCCGCCGAATCCCGAATTGCCGTCGCCCAGCAGGCTGTTGACAATTGCACGATTCGCGCTCCGTTCTCCGGCATTGTGGTTTCCAAGGACGCACAGGTCGGCGAAATGGTGTCGCCCATTTCCGCGGGCGGGGGCTTCACGCGTACAGGCATTGCCACCATCGTGGACATGCATTCGAACGAATTCGAAGTCGACGTTAATGAATCGTATATTGCCCGCGTTGAACCAGGACAAGACGTGAAAGCTGTTCTCGATGCTTATCCGGACCGGGATATTCCGTCAAAGGTTCGCACGGTGATTCCCTCGGCGGACCGCCAAAAGGCGACCGTCAAAGTGCGAATCTCGATCCCTAATCTGGAAAAATACAATTTTATTCTTCCAGACATGGGAGTGAAGGTGAGTTTCGAAGGCCCACCGCAAGCAGCACCTGCAAAGGGACCCGAAGCCTTGTCCTACGTTCCGAAGGGCGCGATTCGAACGGATGGCGGCACTTCCTTTGTCTTTCTCGTGAAGGACGGAAGAGTCGAACGGCGCGCGGTCAGCGTTGGGTTGGATCGGGGCACGGACGTGGCGATCCTGGCAGGCGTAACTCCCGGCGATTCGCTGGTAGTGAAAGGCCCCGAGAATTTGCGTGACGGCGATAAAGTCGAAATCCGGCAATAGGAGCAGAGAATGATCCGAGTCGATGGTCGCGGTGATTCTTCGAGTCTCATCCAAGTGCGCGGTTTGAATAAGACCTACAGCCGCGGCGGCGAGCAAATCCAGGTATTGCAAGGACTCAATCTCGATGTAGACAAGGGCGACTTTGTCGCTTTCATGGGCCCGAGCGGCTCGGGCAAGACCACGCTACTCAATCTCCTCGGCGGCCTGGACGTACCCTCTGCGGGCAGCATCACCGTTGACGGCGATGAAATCACGCATATGTCCGCCGGCAAGCTTACACACTGGCGCGCCCGCCACGTCGGTTTCATCTTTCAGATGTACAACCTTATTCCAGTGCTGACGGCGTTCCAGAATGTTGAACTTCCCCTGCTCTTGACGAAGCTTTCCAAGTCCGAACGCCGCAAGCATGTGGAAACCGCTCTGGGAGTCGTCGGCCTCTCCGACCGCATGAACCACTACCCGCGGCAGCTTTCCGGCGGACAGGAACAGCGCGTAACGATTGCTCGCGCCATCGTCTCCGATCCGACTTTCCTTCTCTGCGACGAGCCCACCGGAGACCTGGACCGCAAGAGCGCGGACGAAATCATGGCGCTGATTGATGAGCTGGTCGGCAAGTACAACAAGACCATCCTGATGGTGACGCACGACCCGGTGGTGGCCGGGCGAGCGCACACGACACTCCATCTGGAAAAAGGCGTGCTCATCGAAGGCGGAAAATCCAGACAGCCGGTAATGGCGGGAGGTGCAGTATGAAATACAGCAGACTCATCTTCGCCAATCTTTTTCGCAAGAAAGCCCGCCTCATTCTGACCATCGGCTCGTTTGCGGTAGCCCTGTTCCTTTTCACCTTCCTGGCAGTCGTGAAGAATGCCTTCAGTCGCGGCACGGAGCTCGCCGGCGCAGACCGGCTAGTGATTATCAACCGGGCGGGCCTCATTCAGACCATTCCGCTCGCGTATCGGGACAAGATTCTGGCCATCCAAGGCGTCAAGGCGCTTACGCACAACAATTGGTTCGGCGGCGTCTATCAAGATGAGAGGAACTTCTTCCCCCAGTTTGTGATCGACCCCGAAAATCAGCGCCAGGTCATGACCGAGATGAAGGTTCCCGACGACCAGTGGAAGAACTTCGTAAATGATCGTCAGGGCGCAGTCGTGGGGGCTGGACTCGCGAAACGGTTTGGCTGGAAGACAGGCGACCGCATTCCCCTAAAAAATGCGCTCTATGGCCCGACCAAAACGTGGGAATTCAACCTGGATGGCATTTACAAAAACGACCACCCGGGCGGCGATGAGAGTCAGTTCTGGCTGCAATGGAAATACTTCGACGAAAACGTTCCTTCGGTCATGAAAGGTTCGATCGGCTGGTACGTATTGAAGCTCGACACCCCGGACGATGCCGTGCGCGTGGCCAAAGCCATTGACACGGAGTTTGCGAACTCATCCACGGAAACCAAGACGGAGACGGAATCAGCCTTCCAGGCGGGTTTTGCCAAGCAACTTGGAAACATCGAATTCCTGATCCTGACTATCGGCGGCGTGGTCTTTTTCACGTTGCTGTTGGTCACGGGCAACACCATGGCCATTTCCGTCAGGGAACGAACCAGCGAGCTGGCGGTGCTGAAGGCGATTGGATTCACGGACCGCTTCGTGCTCTTTTTTGTGCTGGCGGAATCATTGGTGATTGCCTTGATCGGGGGACTGATCGGATTGGGCTTGGCGATACTGGCGATTCCGGCTGTCGGCGCTGCGCTCAATGGCCTGATGCCGCCATTGCTTCTGTCGGCCGTCATGTTGTTGATTGGACTGGGATTCGCTCTGCTGGTCGGAGCTGCCAGCGGATTGCTGCCGGGTCTCGGCGCCATGCGCTTGCGCGTGGTTGATGCGTTGAGGAGGGTCTGAAGTGGCCATCCCGGTCGTTTACAATTTGCGAAGTGTCAAAGCACGCTGGACTTCGGCCATCGTTGCGGTTCTCGGAATTGCCGGTACCGTGGGCGTCTTCGTGGCGATGTTGTCTCTCGCTCGCGGATTCAAGGCGACTCTGGTTTCTTCCGGCTCCGAAGACAACGCCATAATCATGCGCGCCGGGGCGACATCGGAAATGACCGGAGGCGTGGGCATCGATACAGTGAAAATTGTTCAAGACGCGCCGGGAATCGCGCGAGGCGCGGACGGGCCTTTGGTGACCGCTGAGGTTGTGATGGTGGCTCCGATTCCGCTGAAATCGACGGGGACGGACGCCAACGTACAGCTTCGAGGTGTTTCCAAGAATGTTCTGGAGATTCGCAACAAAGTCAAAATCGTGGAAGGCCGGATGTTCCAACCCGGCCTTACCGAAATCATCGTCGGTAAGAATGCGAACGTCTCCTACGAAGGACTCACGGTCGGCAATATCATCAGCCTCGGGAGTCTGAGATGGAAAGTTGTGGGAGTGTTCGACGCAGGGGGGAGCGCGTTTGATTCCGAAATCTGGGCGGATGGACACCTGCTTGGGCCCGCTTATAACCGGCCCGACACTTTTTTTCAGTCGGTTACGGTGCACTTGACGTCCCCGGATTCACTGCAGCAGCTCAAAGACTCGGTCACGTCGGATCCGCGGCTGAATGTGGATGTTTCGCGCGAGATTGACTACTACTCGAAGCAGTCGACGAGGCTGACTACTCTCATCACCGTGCTGGGACGACTGGTTGCCGGCATTATGGCGATTGGCGCAGTTTTTGGCGCGCTGAACACCATGTACTCGGCGGTTTCCGAACGCGGCCGGGAGATCGCCACGATGCGCGCGCTGGGGTTCGGTGGTCCATCTGTCGTTTTTTCGTTCGTGATTGAGGCGCTTTTGATTTCGTTTGTCGGTGGGTTGATTGGTTGCATCGCCGTACTCCCGCTGAACGGGTACACGACCGGCGCGATGAACCTGCAAACTTTTTCGCATTTGGCTTTTGCCTTCAAAATCACAACGGAACTGCTCATCAAAGGCGTCATCTTCGCGCTGTTTATGGGAGTTCTGGGAGGCCTCGCCCCGGCCATTCGTGCCGCGAGCCTGCCCATTTCGCACGCGCTCCGCGATCTGTAGCGAAGCCCGCGTCCGCCCAATCCCGCCGCGCTTGGGAAACCTGATCTCCCTTTCAGTGTCATTTTCGAAGCAGGGATTTACTCTTCCGCACGCCGTCCCTTGACGATTCGACGGCAGTGAATCTAGCCTAGGAAGAGAGGTGGTGGGCAGTCGTATGGGTGCCATGGCAAGACCGATCGCGGATAAGCGCCGCTGTGTATTCTGCGGCAAGCACATTGCGGCCCATCTGACACAGTGCCCGTTTTGCCGCGAAGCAGTTCCGCAAGTACAACTCTCTCGCCCGACAGGACCCGATGGCCGCCATCAGATTCGCCGCGGACTTCTTTACGTGCTCCTCGCGGGTGTCATTCATTATTTCGCCGCCGGCTACGCCGATCCCATTAAGATTCCACTGCCGGCCCCCATCCTTCCGCTCGTGACGCAATACGGCACGCCACTTCTTTTTCTCGGTGGCCTGGGACTGGCGTTCTACGGCGTCCTTCTTCGAATCAGACACTAACCTGCAGCCGCCCGATTGAGCTTTCCGGATACAGAAGCTAACTGTGATCCAACAAGAGAACCTGTTCGAACGGCCAGCTTGACTGATTGGAGTAGTACCGACTTATCGGAAGCGCGGTCTTGCTCTCCCGCTATGGCCTACTAGGGGAGAGGCCCGCATCTCCCAGCCTTGTCCAAAGATTTTCCACTTAGGAGTCACTATGAAAAGATCGATCTTGGTTGTGGCAGTGCTGATTTTAAGTGTTTCGATGTTCTCGACCGTAGGCGCGGAGCGCACAGCAGCGCAAGGCCCCGCAGGCGCGGGCGCATCCACCGCGTCGCAAGGAAGTTCGAAGTTGTCGGACTCGAAGAGCGGACATTCGCTTAACCCCATCAAGTGGGTGAAAAAAGACAAGGGTTCAAAAAACTCCGCCGACGCGAATGGCAGCCGAAGCGATGTTGAAAAGAAGCTAACGCCTAAGCTGCAGGCTCAGGGTGTCTTGCCGGCCAATGCGAACGCCACTGATGCGTGCGCGCCTTTCGTGGCACTAAACGAGTGTCTAGCGGTGCTACACGCCAGCCACAATCTGGGACTCGACTTCAATTGTTTGCGTTCCAGCGTGACGGGCGTGCTCACGAGCGCCGACGTTTCCGGCTGTAAGAGCGCCGGCGATAAAGCGCAGAGCTTGCATAAAGCGATTCATCTGCTGAATCCAGACGCCGACGCCAAAGGAGCAACCAAGAATGCCGAGCAGCAAGCCAAGGACGATCTGAAGGATCTCGGCGCATAAGACTAAAGCCGTAGAAAAAATTACAACGCGGTTAAATGGTTTCTCGACGAGAGACGAGAAAAATCCGCGGAATCAAAAAAGGGCGAAAGCCGATGCATGCGGCTTCGCCCTTATTTTTTGAGCTAAAGAACTGTCCAGAAACGATGCCGGGCGAAGGCACTCCAACTTAGCCAGAGGCCGCGGATGCAGACGGAACAGAAACCGGTTTTGACGCAGCGGACGCAGCAGCGGAGGCAGAAGATGACGACGAAGCGGAATCTGGGGCGTCGATGTCCGTGGTAGCAGCAGCGGCAGTGGCGCGGAAGCGAACAATGAGCAGCGTAAGGTCGTCGGCCTGGTGGGCGCCGCGCGCGAAGTTTTCGACAGCTTCAAGAACGCATTTTTGAAGCAATTCGAGGGGGCACTCGAGCTGGCCGGTGAGAAGTTCCTTTAGGCGCGTGATGCCGAACATTTGTTCGTCGGGATCCATGGCTTCCGTAACCCCGTCGCTGAAGAGAACGAGAGTGTCGCCGGGCTCAAGCTTCAGGCAAACGGCTGTGTACTCGGCTTCAGGAACCAGCCCGACCGGATAAGAGCCTTCGGTGAAAGCCTCTTCGGCGACGCCGCGGCGAATGAGAATGGGCGAAGGATGGCCGGCGTTGATAAATTCCAGATGGCCATCCTGATCAAGAGTGCCGAAGAACATGGTGGCGTAGCGGCCGACCTCCGAGTGATCGCAAAGGAAGCGGTTGACATGATTGAAGACGCTCGCTGGGTCAATGCCGAGAGTCATTCCTGAGAGCGCGCCCTGAAGCATGGTGGTGAGAATCGCAGCGCCGAGTCCCTTGCCGGAAACATCCGCGATGAGAAACGCGGTGCGGCCGTCGCTCAGCGGAAAAACATCGAAATAATCTCCGCCGACCGCCAGGCAGGGAAGATTGAATCCGGTGACGGAGAGGTGCGGGTATTCGCGGAAATCGCGGGGCAGAAGCGCCTGCTGAATGTCGCGGGCGATGTTGATCTCCTGCTCGAGGCGCTGGCGTTCACGCTCGCGTTCCACGAGGCGGGCATTGTCCAGAATGTTCGCAGCGTCGGCGGCCAGGGCATCCAGGATCTGGCGGTCGAGCTTGGAGAAAGCGGCAGGGCGGCGCGAATCCAGGTATAGAACGCCAAGAAGTTCTCCGCGCTTGATGTTGACCATCGATTCCTGCGCGTTCGCGCGCGCGATGGCGAAGAGAGGAACCACCACAACGGCTCGCAGACGTTGCGCGACGACGCTTTGGGCGGCCTGTAGATCCACGTCAGCTTGCGCCAGGTCTTCGGTGATCACCGGCGATTGCTGTTTGAGCGCAAGTTGGATGGCAGTCTTGCTGGGTGTCACGCTTTCCGGCGGTACGCGCAATGCGCCATTGCGCCGCGCGAGTTTTACTTTCAGCGCATCCGTCGCGTCCTTTTCGAGCAGCAGGCCGCGATCCGCATCGGTCACGGAGACGGCGTGATCCAGCATGTGGCTCAACGCTTCGTCGAGGGGAAGCTGAGAATGCAGCAAGGCACTGGCTTCGAGCAGACGCTTGAGCTTAATTAGGCCGCCGCCGGATGGTTCGGAGCTGGTGATGTGCTCCATCCGCGTGAGCAGTTGGGGAAGGGAATCACTGTCCGTACCCTTGGCGGAACGGAAGATTATTTCGTACGAGTCGTCGAGACCGAACGTGATGGAGTCGCCATCCTGAAGCTCGCGGCTATCGACTTTTTCTCCATTGATGAAGAGGCCGCGGCGCTGGCCGCGATCCTCGATATAGAAGCGATTGGCTTCGATGACCACGGCCGCGCAGTTGCGGGAGATGCGGCGATCGGAAAGTTGCAAATGGTTGCCGGTCTCCACGCCGCGGCCGATCATAAAAGGCGTTTGCGTGATGCGGGCGTAGCGGCGCGCGCCGTCCGGAGAGACGACTTCGAGAACGGCTTCACCGGCAAGAGGTACGGTGTCGGGCATGGGTGAGTCCCAATGCGGGGAATTGTAGCATGCGAGGGGCAGGTGAGTGGCCTGACGCGGACGGATTGCCCTTGTTAGGCGGCCGATGGCTGGCCGGCGGAGGACTTTGTTCTTGCGGGCTCGAGGTTGGGGAGAAAGGCTGTGAGGATGCCGATGGCCGGGAGAAACGAGCACACGTGATAGACGAAATTGAGGTCGGTCAAATCCGCCAGCTTGCCGAGCAGGGCCGCGCCGACGCCGCCCAAGCCAAAAGCAAATCCGAAGAAAAGACCGGAAACCGCTCCCACTCTGCCGGGGACTAATTCCTGAGCGTAAACCAGAATCGCGGAAAAAGCTGACGCCAGGATGAACCCAATCACCACGCTGAGGATGGTGGTCCAGAGCAGGTTGGCGTACGGCAAAACCAATGTGAACGGAAGGACACCAAGAATGGAACACCAGATGACAAACTTGCGGCCGACCTTATCGCCCACCGGGCCACCGATAAACGTCCCGGCAGCGACGGCGCCAAGAAATAGAGAGAGATGGAGCTGGGCATCGTGCACGGAGAGATGGAACCGGTTCATAAGGTAGAAGGTGTAGTAGCTGATCAAGCTGGCCAGATAGAAGAATTTTGAAAACATGAGAGCAACCAGGATTGCTAGGCAGAAAGCGACCTTCTTGTTGGAAAAAGCCCGGTGACCAACCGACTCCAGGGATGCCGGAAGAGCGGAATCATTTGGGAATGATTTCAATTGAAAGGACCGATGCTGGCTCAACCAAGTTCCGATGTTCGCGAGCAATACCATACCCAGGAGAGCCACCAGCGAATACCAGGCAATGCTGGCTTGTCCTTTGGGAAGAGCTAGGGCGGCGAGCGATGGACCCAAAGCCGTGCCGGCGTTGCCGCCCACCTGGAAAAGCGATTGGGCCATGCCATGTTGCCCGCCCGAAGCCATGCGCGCGACGCGCGACGACTCCGGGTGAAACACCGCCGAGCCAATTCCGACCAGTGCCGCGGCTACGAGAATAGTGCCGAAACTCGGAGCCATGGAGAAAGCCAGCAAACCAATCAGAGTAATCCCCATGCCGACGGCCAGGGAATAAGGCTGCGGGCGGCGGTCAGTGTAAAGGCCCACAAGTGGTTGAAGGAGAGAAGCCGTCACCTGGGAAGTAAGCGCGATCAAACCGATTTGCCCAAGATTGAGATGGAAGGAGGTGCGCAGAATCGGATAGATAGCCGGAATCAGCGATTGCACCGTATCATTCAAGAGGTGGCAAACACTGATTGCCACAAGAATCTTGAAGACAGTCTTCCCGCCAGTCTCTGCTGGAGCGCCTGCCTGAATTGCTGTCAAGTTTGTCTCGCTAGCCATCTAGAGCCGGAGTCTCCGAATCATCGTTGCTAGTGCGCATTGCTATTACCGCGCAGCAGAGGCGAGGCGGCGCGAGACGTAGTCAGCGACGTAAGCGTCGAAAATTTCGTTGAGGCGGTCGCAGACGAGCCCGCGAGTGGGGATTACGTTGCCCGCGATTTCGCACACTTTAATGAGATTGCGGTTTGTCGACGAGATAAAAACTTCGTCGGCGGAATTGAGGTCTTCGGGGCGAAGAGACTGTTCGACGACGGAAACTCCAGCCTCCGGCGCGATTTCCATGAGGATGCCGCGCGTGACGCCTTCCAGGCATCCGGAATTTAGAGGGGGCGTGAAAACCTTTTCGCCCTTGACGACGAAGATGTTCGCGGAGGTGCATTCGGCCACTTCGCCGCGCTCGTTGAGCATGATGACTTCGTCGAATCCTTCTTTGACAGCCTCACCGACGGCCCAAACATTATTGAGCCAGGAAATGCTCTTTACGCCGGACATGGGAGACGCCGCGTGGCGTCCGTGTTGACGGAGGGCCAGGCGAACAACCTCGCGATGTTCGGGGAGACCGGCAGTGTAGATAATCAGGTCCACCTGCGGATGCTTTTCGTCGCTCTGCCAGAAGCCGACTGTGTTATAGACCAGATAGATGCGTGCGCAGCCTTCGGTGACTTTGTTGGCCCGAATCACTTCGTGGAGATGGACGCGCACTTTAGCCGCAGAGTAGGGCATGGGGAGGCGAGTGATACCGGCGTCTTTTTCCAGGCGGCGCCAGTGGCGCTCGTAGGCGAAAGCCTCGCCGCGAGAGATGCGCAGCGTCGTGAAAATACCCCAGCCGCAGATCAGCCCGGCCTGACCGGGAGAAAGGCGCACCTTCTCGATAGGCAGCAGCGCATCGTTGTGAAAGACGTTCCGGTGAATCACCTGGGCCTCACGAAAAGTGTTTGAGACTGCTTTCCATTGTATCCGAAATCTGTAATTTGGGCCGGACTGCGGAGTTGCCAACGGCGGTGAACCACAGGAAAAAGAAAGAGGGCGGGCCGAAGCCCGCCCTCTGCAGAAGTTAAGTCGTGTGGCGTCAGAACTGCAGTTTGAGAGCCAGTTGCAGTTGCCGCGAAGAGCCGGAATCTGCAACCGGGAAACGAGTTGCAGTGATTTTCCCGAATGTCGACGTCGCAGGGTTTATCGGAAGCGATACCACTGAACTAGTGAAACCACTGAAGGGGCCAGGTTGGGCAAAGTTTGGATGGTTGAACAGGTCGAACCCGTCAGCCCTGAATTGGAGATTCAGCCGTTCCGTCAGCTTGGTGTTTTTTACGATGGAGGCGTCGACATCCGTGAATCCAGGCCCTATGAAAGCGTTGCGGCCAAGATTCCCGAAAGCGTTTCCGGGGAGGGAAAGCGCCGCGGCTGCGCTGGTAAGATCAAACCAGTTAGCAGGGTCGCCGGTAACGTTTATCTTACCCGAGATGTTCGGCCGCACGGTGCTGCTCACCCCATTGATGCTCGCGGAGGCGACAACCACATTGAATGGATTGCCACTCTGAGCAGTAATGATGGAGGCCAGCTGCCAACCACCCACAAGGCGATTCCTTTTAAATGGCAGATCATAGATGGTATTGACAATAAAACGATGGCGGACGTCAAAATCCGAACTGCCGCGCTCACCCGCAACGTTTGTACTATCCTGCATCACAATGGTCTCAGCGTTTCGTGAGTTGTCATCAATCGAGTGAGAGAAAGTATAGGACGCGTTGAACTGTAGGCCGTGAGAGATACGTTTGTTGGCCGTGATCCACAAGGCGTGATAGATGGAATTGCTCGATGAGTCTCGCTCCGTGATCGTTGGGCCGAGTCCAGTGCCCGGCAGGATGCTGCCCTGCAACGTCCGGAACGGTCTGCTAGTCGAGCTGCCCAGAACCGTGGGCTGGTTGAGATTGCGGTCGATCTCCAAATGGGTTCCTTTGGCGCCGAAATACCCGATCATAATGCCCATATCGTTGGTTACTTGACGCTGGACGTTAAGATTCCAGGACTGCACGTTCGCGTTCCGGAAGTCAGGATTAATCGTCAGCGGCGAAACGCTGGCTGGCGTTCCGCTGAAGTTTGTCCCCAGCGTCGAAACAGGTCCCGGAGCGCCTGGTGGGAATGTCACGCTGATGGGGAGGGCAAACGGCGGATTGGAAGCCAAGCCCGTGATGATACCGGTGATGGGCTGATCCACTTGATAGCCATAGCCGCCGCGCACAATCGTTTTGCCATTGTGCCTGGCATCCCAGGCAAAGCCGGCGCGCGGTTGGAAGTTCTTGGAGTTCTGGTTGTAAATATTGTCGAGCCCGGCGCCCGCTTGAATGAGTGAGACCGTACCGGGGTCGAACACGACAAAGCGGCTCTTGGCTTCACTGGGTGTCTTGTTCCACGAATAGCGAAGTCCTAGCTCCAGGGTCAGAAAGGGTTTTAACTTGTAGCTGTCCTGAGTGAAGAAGTCTAGTGCGTTTGCAGTGACACGACTGGCAACATTTCCTATCGTGCGTGCCGCGGAGTCCACATTGCCGTTGATGAAGTTGGTCGTCGTGTTGAAAAAGAGTTGTCCGGGATCGTTGTTGAAGTTGTTGTTGCGGAAATTGCGGAATTCGCCCCCGAATTTAAAGGAATGGTGCCCGCGAATGTAATTCAGCGTGTCTCCCAGAACTGCTGTAAGGTCACCGCGGCCTTGTGGGAAATTGCGCTCCGCGCCAAACACTAGCCCCAAGTCCTGAATCCGGATGACCGGAACGAACTGCATGTTGGAACCCAGGACGCCACCAAGATTGACGCTGGCCGGGTCTGTCAAATTGTTTGGACTGAAGGTGATGTGAATGCGATTAACTCCTAGGCGCGCTTCGTTCACCAGGGCTGGAGAAAAGATGTGAGTCTCGCCGAGCGTAAAAGCCTGGCGGTGGCCCTCTCGGGTGTCGCCGAATCCCGGAATATTGGCCCCTGCTGTGGGCTCTTGGCGAAGGTCAGCCTGATAGATGTAGTAGCCGTGCAGATGGTCTGACTCACTAAGATTGTGGCCGATATCGGCAGAGCCTTGATTGATGTTGACAGGCGCCGTAGCTGACCCGAAGAAAGCGGGGGTTGTCCCGATCAGCCCGTTCGACGGGGGGATAAGGCTCAGAAGACCTTGGGCGGAAGGACTGCCGGAACTCTGAATCTGTGTGCGCTGAGCGTCGGACAAGACGGGGCTGGTCGTCGTGAGACCTTGGCGATGGCGAAGGCCTTCATAGCTCAGGAAGAAGTAAGTCTTTCTGTGCTTGATCGGGCCACCAAAATCCCCACCGAACTGATTACGCTTCAGAGCGGACTGCGGATTCGGAGCACCGGTGGACGTAAACTGCGGATTGAAGAAATTCCTGGCATCAAACCAATTGTTACGGACGTAGTCATAAGCTTCGCCGTGAAGCTCTTCCGTGCCGGAGCGTGTGGCGATGTTTACGATGGATCCTGAATTCCGTCCGTACTCGGCGCTATAAGTTGAGTTGTCGATTTTGAATTCAGAGACGGTGCTAATGGAGGGCTGAAAAGTGACCTGGTTTTGGACCATGTCGCTCAAGTTGATGCCGTTGATCATAAAATTGACGGCGTCCTCGCGGCCTCCGGCAGAATTGAATGCAAACGATCCTTGACCGCGTAGCGGTGCGGTTAGGAACCCATTCGAAGGTGGAGTCACTGTCCCTGGGACGAGCAGAGCCAAGTCAACGAAGTGACGACCGTTGAGGGGAATGTCCTGTACAACGTTTTGATCGATGACCTGTCCAACCGTTATCGTGGTCGCATCTATAACTGGCTGTGTGCTTTCCACTGTAACAACCGTGTTCGTTTGGGCGACCTTCAGGCTGAAACTCTGAAGCGTATTCTGGCTGACCTGGAGCACTACCCCTTTGGCAATTTGAGTTTCAAATCCCGCCTTCTGGACCTCAACATCGTAACTCCCCGGTGGCAGAGCAGGAACCTCGTATTCACCGGCGGTATTCGATTCGGCGTTTCGTTCAAGACCGCGAGCCGCGCTTTTGACGACTACCTTCGCGCCCGCAACGGAAGCGCCGGACGCATCCGTAACCGTGCCTTTGATGCTTGCAGTTACCTGTGCCATCGTCGCGCTTCCCAAGCCGGTCAAAAAAAAGAACAAAAGGAACATACGAAAGAATAAATTGCGGAAACTCACAGATTTCGCCGCTGCAACTTCCATAAATTTGCTCCTCCTGATTCAGGAACGCACTTGGATTGTTCGACCCGGTCGCTAATCATAGCGCAATCGCTGTGCCAGAATAGGAGCATCTCCGGCCATCTTCAAAATAAGCCGTATCAATGGCTTATAGGTTTACCCGAATGTGTTTGCTGGGGAATTACCAGGCTGACTTCCAAAAACAGAAGGCCTTCCCGAATATCGAAGGTGTTTATATTGAGTTTAGAGGACGGCAAGCCGCTGCATGCTGCGGAATTTCTATGGCTTGCAGTTGGCGGGAACCAGGAGCACTTGGCCTTCGAAGATCAAGTTCGCGTCGCGGACGACTGGATTCGCCTGAGCTATGCAGGACCAGCTCGAGGCATGACCAAAATGGGCCTGGGCGATAGACGTCAGCGTGTCGCCCTTTTTCACAGTGATCTTCGTTGCAGTCCGCGCTGAAGAGCCCGATGCAGGCAGGAAAATCTGCGAGCCTGCCTTGATCTGGTTCGCGTCGGTGATCGTGGGATTGACGGAGAGCAGTTCTTGCCAGCGCGTTCCCTTGCCCAAATTTTGTTCTGCAATCTTCCAGAGCGAGTCGCCCGGTTTTGCGATCACCGCGTTGAGTTTTGCCGTGCTGCTCGGCACAACAGGAACAATCGGCGCCGCGGGTGCGACCGGAAAAGGAGCAGCCGGCCGCAGCGGAGCAATCCGAGCCGCGGGCGGACGCGAGAGCGGGATGCTCGGTGGCGCAACAAAAACTCTCGGCCGCTCGAAAGGCGAACGCTTCACGGGCGGCTGATAAGGAACAAATTTTGGCGGAGCTGGATTGGAAACCGGTGGACGCAGTGGCATCACCGGAGGTTTTGGCGAAGCGAGCGCCGGAGCATCCGCGAATGGAAGATGGAACTCCGCCGAGCGCTGAAGTTTCTGCGATTCTTTCTGTTTGCGGAAACGCCGCGCGACGTCGCCGAGAGGAGCGTCAGCCGGAAGCGATTGCGCGTCGACAGCCTCTCCCGATTTTTCCGCGGGCGACGGAACGGTCTGGTTTTTCTTTGCCTCCACCTGAGCGCGATCTTCCGGCGTCAGAATCCGCGCACGCTTTAAATCCCGCTCGGTGTAGACATGCTTCGACTTTTTCTGCTTACTTTGCTTTTGAGTGCGTTCGTGGCGAGCTGCCTCGGCGACATCCTGAGCGGAGCACTGCGCGGCCCCAAAGATGGCGGAAGCAGTTATCAGAACCGCAGGGAAGCACATGCTTCGCGTACAAGAAGAACGCCTCGCGGCAAGCGAGAGCGCAGTCAAGGCTGGAATCTCGAGATCAGTTCGTAGCATTGCAAACCGACCACGGGGGGACACCGCTTAGGAACGTAATATACCAAAATAGGGGTCTTATGGGAACAAGTATTTTTTGCCCGGGGGCGCCCCTCCGGTCCTCAACTGGGTACTTGACCGCCGCCTGTTGCGTTATGATTTGCCCTCGGGAGACTGCGCTCGGCTGCGGCAAGGAGGAAAGAAACCATGAGCAAGAAGCAAAGCTTTTCCCGGAGACAATTCGTATCCTCGGCGGTTTCAGCCGCCACGATTTCTTCCTGGCAGCCTGGACGAGCACTCTTTGCGGCTCTCGCAGCTCCGAAAAGGGGAACGCGCGAACTCGCTCCGCATTCGCAAGTCGCGTTGACAACGACTCCGCCTTGGCGCGACCAGGGCATTCTCAACCTCGCAAAATCGCCGTACGCGAAACTGAGAAACGTGCCGGTGCACGCGGTCACGATCGAAAATGGTTTCTGGGCGCAGCGCCGCGAAGTCAACGTCAACAAGAGTATTCCTTCGATGGAAAAATTGCTGGAAGCCAACGGCCGCATGGATAATTTCCGCCGCCTCATCGGAAAGAGCTCTGCCGCGCAGCGCGGGCCGGTGTACTCCGATTCCGACGTTTACAAGTGGACCGAAGCCGCCGGTTTCGCGCTGCAGTCCGGCGAGCGTCCCGAGCTTCGCGCAGCCGTGGACAAAATCACGAAGGACGTCGTTGCCGCGCAACAGCCCGACGGATACTTGAACACCTATTACGTCGGCGACCATGCTGCGCAGCGAATGGAGCCGAGAGCCCAGCAATGGGGCCACGAACTTTACAACATGGGTCATTTCCTGCAAGGCGCTATCGCTTACTACCGCGCCACCGGCGATCGCACTCTGCTCGACGCGGGCATCCGTTTTGTAAATGACTTCCTGCTTCCTAATTTCGGTCCGGGCGCGGACAAGAAACCTTTGTTCTCCGGCCATCCGGAAATGGAATTGGCGCTGGTCGAGCTCTATCGAATTACTAGCGACAAGCGGCAGCTTGATCTTGCTGGTTATCTGCTTGCGGGTGACTCGCGCATTCAGGTGAAGCCTTGGGATTACGTCTACCATTTTTGCGGGACTCCCTTCACTTCGCGAAAGCATCTCGAAGGTCACGCCGTGCGCGCCATGTACGCTTGCTGCGGCGCGACGGACTACTACCTCGAAACCGGCGATGCCGCGTATTGGAAGACGCTCAACGTTTTATGGAAGGACCTCGTCTCAGCGCAAATGTACGTCACCGGCGGAGTCGGCGCGCGCAGCGACGGCGAGGCTTTCGGAGATCCCTATGAATTGCCCAATGCGCGGGCCTACGGGGAAAGTTGCGCGGCCATCGGCAACATGATGTGGAATTGGCGCATGCTCGCCGCGACCGGCGAATCCCAATACGCCGACGTGATGGAGCGCGCGCTCTATAATGGCATCAATTCCGGGATGTCGCTTGATGGCATGCTCTATTGCTATCGCAATCCGCTGGCGTTCGACCCTTCCCGGGGCGACAAGATTCGCAACGAGTGGTACGACACGACGTGCTGCCCGCCGAACCTGGAACGGACTTTCGCTTCGCTGCCGGGATATTTCTACAGCACCAGCAGAGAGGGCGTTTATCTCCACTTCTATGACAACTCGCAACTCGACTGGCATCTCGAGAACGGCGTAGGCTTGAAGGTTCGTCAGAAGACAAATTATCCGTGGGATGGCGGCGTCGAAATTACCGTCACGCCCGCCGAGCCTGTCGAGTTCACATTTTTCCTGCGAATCCCCGGCTGGACGGACACGGCACAAGTGAGCGTCAACGGGAAGCCCATCGCAAGCGCAACTCCCGGCCAGTATCTTCCGATTCGACGCCGATGGGCCGCTGGCGACGTCGTCCGCGTGCAATTCAATATGAAGCCGCAACTTCTCGAAGCCAACGCGGAAGTTATCGAAAACACTGGCCGCGTCGCGGTGCAGCGCGGACCGCTGGTGTATTGCCTGGAACAAATCGATCAGCCGGAAGGCGTGCCGCTGAGAAAGGTAGCGTTGAACCTGGGCCCCAAATCGCGCGCGCAATTCCAGGAAGAATTTCGGAACGACCTGCTTGGTGGAATTATCCTGTTGCGCCATGCCGGCGCGGCTTATGGAGAATCCGTGGAGCAGAGCCGTCTCTATTTCCCCTATTCCAGCGAGCCTCGAAAGTCGCGGTCTGTCTCGCTGACCTTTATTCCCTATTACGCGTGGGCCAACCGCACAGCAACTCCGATGCAGGTTTGGACTCCTGTCTCACAAGCTATCGCTGGCTAAAGAGCGTGCCGTTCGTGGTATAACTTCACGCCATGACGGACAAATGGGGAAGGCGCCTGTTCAAAGCAGGCGCGGTGGCGTTGCTGATTCTGGGATTGGTGCACTCGCTCTCGCTGATTCGCGAGCAGGTTCCGGCGAACGAGACGGAGAAACAATTGCTGGGCCTGATGTCCGGCTACAGATTCAACTTGATGGGATCTATGCGCAGCATGGATGACCTGGTGCGCGGTTTTAGCGTGTCCTTTATGCTGGGGGCCCTGGGCTTTGGCTTTTTCGATCTACTGCTGTGGGGGGAACGGCCTGTGCTTCTAAAGCGAGCGGCGCTGGCGAATATCATCTGGCTGGCCGCGATGACCGCCGTTTCTCTTCGTTATTTTTTCATTATCCCGATTTTGTTTCTCGCCGTCACGCTGCTGATTTTTGTTCTGGCCTGGTTGAAGCTGCCGGCTGAGGGGACGACTTAGCTTGTAAGAATCCAATATCCTTAGTTATATTTGGTTCCCCGGCAAGTTCTTCCAAAGAGAACTTTCGTTGACAAAAGGAGAGGGTAACTCTAAGATTAGAGTTTGTCTCTAGAGGGAAAGGTGTGACTGAGCGCAATGAGGACGTACGTAGCCAAGGGTGAAGAAGCCGAAGCGCTGAAAACGGGCGCGAACTGGTTTGTTGTGGATGCGACCAACGTGGTGCTGGGACGCCTGGCGACCAAGGTCGCGCGCATGCTGATCGGCAAGGATAAGCCGAGTTTTACGCCGTACCTGGATTCGGGCGACCATGTAGTGGTGATTAACGCCGACAAGGTCCGCATGACCGGAAACAAGGTCGAGCAAAAAGTTTATTTTTCGCATAGCGGGTATCCTGGCGGACTGAAGGAAGTGCCCGCGAAGCGGTTGCGCGAGGCCAAAGCCGACTGGATGATCCGCGAGGCCGTTCTCGGTATGCTGCCGAAGAACAAGCTGCGCGCGCGGCGGGCAAAGAAGTTGCGCATTTACCGCGACGCCGCCGGTTTGGCGCGGCACGCCGGGCAGAAGCCACGAGCCATTTCGCTGTAATCGAGATTGTTTTTTTTCCGCACGTAGCTGTTCCTTCTAAGTGGTGCCTTAGCGGGGAATAAGCAGGCGTGAAGTTTGAGATGGATCCGCAAGCAACGGAAGGGATATTTGCCGCTGCACGGACTGGTATCGAGATGACTGCTGCGCAGTCATCCATCGCGAGGAGGAACGTTGAGTTCTACGGGAACGCCCCTAGCGGGCACACAGACATGGTTTCTCGGGACGGGACGGCGCAAGGAATCGGTGGCGCGCGTGTTCGTGCGTCCAGGGGCCGGCAAGTTTACGGTGAACGGCCGGGAAGTCGAAAAGTACTTTCCGAATCATGCCTGGAAGCATGACGCGACGGAGCCGCTGAAGTTCACGAATATCGCTGACCAGGTGGACGTGGTGGTGACCGCGCATGGCGGCGGAGTGGGCGGCCAGGCAGGGGCGGTGCGCATGGGATTGTCGCGAGCGATTTCGCGGTTCAATCCAGAGCTGCGGGCGGCGCTGCGCAAGAACGGATTTTTGACGCGCGACTCGCGGATGAAGGAACGCAAGAAGTACGGGCAGAAAGGCGCGCGCAAGCGCTTCCAGTTCACGAAGCGCTAATTTTTGTGGCCCCGATTTGATCGGGGCCAATCGAGCTCCAGCGGGTTGACGCAAGTCAGCCCGCTGAGATCACGGCCGGCAAGAAGCCGGCAAGAGGCTGTTCTGTGGCGACGATTTGTTAAATGAAGCGGCGCCACCGCAAACAGCTATCCTATTAGGAGGTAACTTGGCAGTAGAAATTACGATGAAAGAGTTGCTGGAGGCCGGAGTCCACTTCGGTCACCAGACGCGGCGCTGGAACCCGAAAATGAAGGAGTACATTTTCGGCGAACGCAACGGCATCCACATTATCGATCTCCAGAAAACCCTCAAAATGTTCCGCGAAGCAAGCCGCTTCGTGGGCGAACTTTCCGGACAAGGCAGAACGGTTTTATTTGTGGGCACCAAGCGGCAGGCCCAGGAAGCGGTCGCCGAAGAGGCCAAGCGCTGCGGCGCGTTTTTCGTGAACCACCGCTGGCTGGGCGGCACGCTGACGAATTGGGCGACGCTGCAGAAATCCATCAAGCGGCTGAAGCTGCTGAAGGCCATGACCGAAGACGGGCGCATCAAAGAACTTTCGAAGAAAGAACAAGCCCGGCTGGACCGCGAGATGAAGCACCTGCATCAGAACCTCGAGGGCATCGAGAACATGACGCAGTTGCCGGACGCCATGTTCGTGATCGATTCCAACGCGGAAGAGATCGCCGTAAAAGAAGCGCGGCGCATGGGCGTGCCCGTCGTTTCCGTGGTGGACACGAATTGCGATCCGGACGTGGTGGACTGGATTATTCCCGGGAACGATGACGCGTTGCGCGCCATTCGCCTGTTTACGACGAAGATTGCGGATTCCGTGCTCGAAGGCCACAACGCTTACCAGCAGTCGCAGGTGGCGGATCAGAAAGCCGCGGAAGATCAGGCGTTGGTGGACGGCGTCGAGTACGTCGATACCAGCGCGTACGAACAGTACGAGAAGCAAGAAGGCGACTTCGTCGAGGGCGTTGTGGAAGCCCCGGCGGAACCTGCCGAAGCCACTGTTCCTCCTGACGACGAGGAAAAACGCTAAAGCAATTTGCGCGGGTAGGAAATTTGTGAGGCCCGCGCCGAGCGATTCGGTGCGGGCCGTTTTGTAACTAGTAGCACCACAAGAAATTGCCAATCAGCAAAGAGAAAAAAGGATGAGTACACAACAGCCAGCAGTGCAAATCCCGGCACAACTCGTAAAGGAATTGCGCGAGAGGACCAACGCCGGTTTCGCGGATTGCCGTGCCGCGCTTGTGGAAGCGGGCGGCGACATCGAGAAAGCCATCGCGATCCTGCGAAAGAAAGGACAGGCCGCGGCCGCAAAAAAAGCCATGCGAGAAGCGTCGGAAGGGCTCGTGGGCAGCTACATCCACGCCGGGGGGAAAATCGGCGTGCTTGTAGAGCTGAATTGCGAATCTGATTTCGTGGCGCGCACGGATGCGTTCCAGCAGCTTTCGCACGACATCGCGATGCACATCGCGGCGCTGGATCCACGCTACGTGCGGCGGGAAGAAGTGACGCCGGAGATGCTCGAAAAAGAGCGCGATATTTACAAAGCGCAGGCGCTGGCGACCGGCAAGCCGGAGGCGGTCGTCGAAAAAATCGTGAACGGCAAGATGGAAAAGTTCTACGAGGAAAACTGCCTCTACGAACAGCACTACATCAAGGACGAGAGCGTGACCATCGGCGAGATGATCGCGCAGGCGATCTCCAAACTGGGTGAAAACATTTCGATCCGGCGCTTCGTGCGTTTCAAGGTCGGCGAAGTGAGTGGCGAAGCCGCCGGGCCGGAAGGCGCACCCGTGCCGGTGAAAGCATAGTTCAAACACAACTCGAATCAATCTTCAGCGTCCCGGTTACCGCCGGGACGCTTTTTTTGGAAAGCGCGAGCTTGCTCCCGCACCCCAAAATGTGCGGGCGCGAACATAGTTTGTTACAATTCACGGGATTTTAGACCGCTCGAATCGGAGACTCATGGCAGCCGCGAAGAAAGCTGGAAAGAAGAGCGTGAAAAAAAGCAAGCCGGCGTACAAAAGAATTCTGCTGAAGCTCTCCGGAGAATCGTTCCAAGGACCGCAAGGATTCGGCATCCACGGGGAAACGATTCAAGGCATCGCGCGCGAGCTGAAGGACGTGCACGCGCTGGGCGTGCAGACGGCGATCATGGTCGGCGGAGGAAACATTTTCCGCGGCGCGAGGCAGAAAGGTTTTGAGATCGAGCGCGCGACCGGAGACTACATGGGCATGCTCGCCACGGTGATCAACGCGCTGGCGCTGCAGGACGCGCTCGAAAAAGAAGGCGTGTTCACGCGCGTGCTGAGCGCCATCGAGATGAAAGAAGTTTCCGAGCCGTTTATCCGGCGGCGCGCGATGCGGCACCTGGAAAAAGACCGCGTGGTGATTTTCGCGGCGGGGACCGGGAATCCCTATTTTTCAACGGACACGGCGGCGGCGCTGCGGGCGATGGAAATCAAGGCGGACGTGATCCTGAAAGCCACGCGCGTAGACGGAGTTTACGACGCCGACCCGGAACAAATTCCGGACGCGAAATTCTTTGCCGCGATTTCCTACCGCGAAGTACTAAATCAGAACCTGAAAGTGATGGACTCGACGGCGATTTCGCTGTGCATGGACAACGGCATGCCCATCGTGGTGTTCAACATGAACCGTCCGGGAAATATCAAGCGCGTGGTGCTCGGAGAGCGAGTGGGCTCGAAAGTTACGCCCGCGTAAGGAAAGTTCGCAGCCCCGACAGGGTCGGGATCTTCGATCGACAGTTGAAAGTCTAAAGTTCAAAGATCGGAAAAGCCTCACCCCTGAAGGGGTGAGCTACAGGGACGTTATGACGACGATGGGCACGGTGAAAGAGGCCATGGCCGCGGGCAGGACGCGGATGGAAAAAGCGGTGGATGATTTTCGTAAGGAGCTTGGCACGCTGCGTACTGGGCGCGCCAATGCTTCCATACTGGACGCCATCCGCGTGGATTATCACGGCACACCCATGCCGGTGAATCAACTCGGCACGGTGATGGCGCCGGAGGCCACGTTGCTCGTGATTTCACCGTGGGACCCAAGCGCGGTGCCGCTGATCGACAAAGCCATCCGGAGTTCGGACCTGGGACTGAATCCCACAAACGACGGCAAGGTCGTGCGCGTGCCGATGCCGGCGCCGACAGAAGAGCGGCGCAAGGAAATCGTAAAACATCTGCACAAGGTGCTGGAGAACCACCGCACCGCGGTGCGCAACATCCGGCGCGACATTAAAGAAGCCATCGACAAGCTGGAGAAGGACAAGAAAATCAGCCAGGACGAACAGAAACGGGCGCTGGACGAACTGGAAAAAATCGCGCACGCGGAAACCAAAAAGATCGAAGATCTGTCGGCAGCGAAAGAGAAAGAAATTCTCGAGATTAGGTAGCGTCGTCTTGCTAGCTTAAAGTTTGCTCGCACGCGTTTCCACTTCCTTTTCCTCACGCGGCCACTCCTAGGCCGGCGGAACAAACGTAAAAAACTCCCACATGACAGGCGCGCTAGAGGCCGACGCTGGAAGTGTTTTCACACCCAAGCCTTCGAGGATCAGTCGAAGCACACTTTGGTGCTGGTAGAGAGTTGTAGACGAATACCCAGCCTTGGAAAACGCCGGGCTGACCAGCGCTGCCACGACGCGTCCGCCGCCATGCGTGTTGTCGTTCCCGGATTCGTCGAAGACGACGATCAAGAGGCCGTCCTTTTGAAAAGCGGAATTCTTGATCAGCGGATCGATGTTGGTCTTGAGCCAGGTATCCGCGACATTAAGACTGCAATCGTGCGCGTCGTCACATAAGTTGGGCACGATGAAGGAAAAGTCCGGCAAACTCCCGGCGGCGAGGTCTAACGGGAATTGCGTAAAGGGCACGAGGTTTTGTTGCTGCGATGCGGTGTTCTGTACGTCGGCTATATAGGCCAGCGGGTTGTGCCGTACGGCGTAGTTTCCCGTGTCGCCACCGGTGTAACCTACGGAAGGCAAGTCCTCGGCGTAGGATTTCCATGTCTTCCCCGCCGCTAGCAACTCCCGCACCACGTTGTTCGCAGAAACCGGAAAACTCTGCGGTGTTTGGCTGTCGTCGTTTGTCAGCACTTGTCCGGTGGTCAGCATCATGTAATTGCCGATGGATGGGTGCGTGTTGGCGTAATACTGCGTTGCCGAACCGTATTGCGTCATGAGGCCGTTCAAATACGGCGCCTGGCTGCTGCCTACGACGTTCGCGTAGTTGGTGTTTTCTTCCACAACGATCACAACATGGCCGAACGGGGCTGCTGCGGTCGTGGCTGTGATAATGATTGTCAGAGGGGCCGAGGCGGAGTTGCCTGCGTTGTCGCTCACTTTGACGGTGAACGGAAAAGTTCCGGCGGCCGTAGGCGTGCCGCTAATCACGCCGGTAGTGGCGGCGAGCGTGAGCCCGGTGGGAAGGGAACCCGAGCTAATGCTCCAGCTATAGGGGGTTGTGCCTCCGGTGGCCTGCAAGGTGGCGGAGTACGCAGTCTGTAGCTGGTCATTCGGCAAGCTCGTCGTAGTGATTTGCAATTGCGGTGGCGGTCCTGAGTTCACGGTGAGCGTGGCGGCGCTGCTGGCCACGCTCCCTGCCGAGTTGCTGACGACAACGCGAAATTGTGCGCGGTTGTCTGCGGCTGTCGTAGCCGGCGTGGTGTACGACGAAGAAGTCGCACCGCCAATGGTTGTCCCATCCTTCTGCCACTGGTAGCTCAAGGGGGGCGTACCGGTCGCTGCTACTGTGAAAGTCGCCGTCTGGCCGACGGACACGGTCTGACTCGCCGGTTGCGTGACAATCACAGGTGCTGTGGGATTCGATCCGCCGGAAGTTGTCCCCGAGCAGCCGCCCAAAAGGGAGCCTACAATGATTGCCGCCCAGGCGAACGCAGTCGAGCGCAAGAATAAAGAGATACGCATCAATGGAATCCTTGAGGGCAGGGCGTGTTTGACGGCGACGGATTCAAGCGCCCGTGAAGCCGATCCTCGGACGCCGTCCGTTTACGATTTCAACATGAATTCAAGCTGGGGCTAGGTGTTCTTATGGACCGAGAATGGCCGCGTGCATTCGTCAGACTAAAGGGCGAACTGCTCGCAAGGCGAACAACTCTTGTTACATCGAAGGGCCGCTCCTGTCAATTCCGCATTCCCCTCAATGCAAAGTGAGGATCGTCTGGCTCCAAATCTTCAGGGCAGGGGGTACCCCACCCCCATTACACGCATGACTGTCAAAATAAAGGGCTTACAAAATGGGCATCTTGTTAAGCGGCTGAATCTAAAGAGCTTGCTTTTTTTGTGGTCATGTTGACACAGAAATAAGCACAAGCTGAAAACGAATTTCTCATCAAAGGCGAGGTTTTGCAGGACGATTGGCTTATTCGTTGCGGAGTTATTTACAGAAATAAGTATAGCACATGGAAAAAATGTCAAGGAAAAGCTGCGGCGGGTCGGAATTTCTTGTAACGGATTGAAAATCAAGAGGCTTGACTTTGGTGGCGTCGAATGGGACCGACGCTGCGATCAAGGTTTGGGGGTTGGGGGGGGAGCGGCGACTGAGGAAGCAGTGGGCTTGGCCGCTGGCCCGGTGAGTGAAGCGCGGTCGAGGGTAAAGCCCTGGGCTTGGTCGTTCTGGACCGCGCGGAGGAAGGCGTAGTAATCGGCGGCGCGGTCGGCAGGAACCTGCCGTTGTAGAAAGTTGATATGGCGCGAAGCCGAGACGGTCTGTCCCTTTGCGGAGTATTGGGAAGCGAACGTGGCGTAATCGCGCACGACGGAAGTGCCGGTTGGCGGGGCGACGGTCGTGCCGGTGGGGAGATGTAGAGTCATGTGCGTCTCGACTTCGAGCGGCGTGCCGAGCTCAATGGGCGAAAGGGCCGCGCCTGAGGCGGGCTTTGCGGGCAGATCGGGCAATCCTAGCTGGGGAAGCAGAGCGGGGATGTGAACGGGCTTCTTCGACCAATCGACGAATTTGGGCTGGGTGATTTCGTATTCCACGGTGAAAGGTTCTTTTGTCGCGTAGGGATCGGCCGCGGTGACGCTGGTCACTTGGCCACGGAAACCGTCGGAGAGGGAAAGGAGCTGGGCGAGATCCTTCCATTTTTCTTTTGGCGACTTATGGAAGGTGAGCCGGAGAAGCAGTTCGTTGTCGCCACGCATGGAGTAGTGAACTTTGGCGTTGAGATTGCCGTCGTTTGCGAGTGCCGCGTCAACTTGTACTTTTTGGTGGGCTGCAGATGGAAGTCTTCTCTCGAACGGCTGCCATTCGTGCCCTGTTGAATTCATGGCAAAGAATTTGCGATTCAAGACAAATATGCATTTGTGAGGCAGGGAAGAGATCATGCCAAAAGGAGCAACTTCAAGGCTCGGATCAAGCCAGAAACTGGTGTCGCCATCCCGTCCAGAAATCAGCAAATGCTTGAATACCGTAGAGCGAGGTACTCCACGCGCGTCACAGTAGCCCGTGAGAGCGGCGCCCGCGCTGAGTTTAACCGCGGTGGCTAACGCAGCGAAGAGAACGAACTTATCTTCTTGAGTTGCATAGCCAGTTGCTAGTGCCTCTTTGGCTGGTCTCGCCTTAAACCCCGTGGCTCCTAGCGGGAGATCAATGGTGCGGATCTTCTGAGAGACAAAATCGTAGATGGCTTCCAGCCTGCCCCTGCTGGTTGCGGCTGCTTTTGTGAGTTCAAGGGCTTTCGAGGCAATTTCTGGAGTGACCGTGCGTTTTCGAGACAGCTCCTCTACCGATTCTTGGTAGGTACGGACATTCTCCAGTGGCTTTGCATCAGGCAAAAGTGCCTCGTCGAGTCGAACGGAAAGCGTTTCCCATGCTGCTGTCGAGAAGGCGACATCGGGAGCGGTTTCCCCGGATTCCTTGGCAGGGGCTGGAAGTTCCTCAGTTGTATTTGCAGTTGCTCGTTCCCAGCGATAAATACTGCGGGCGGAGTTCCCATCACTGGGCTTCTCCTGCGAGTGGGCTGGAGTGCTTGGATTAATGCGGATTTGCAATTGAGGCAACGCCGGCAGATCCAACTCGAAGATTTCGTGGGAGACGATGCCGGAACGGTCGAAGGAATGGTCGAGCCAGAAGTCGGGGGCGAGAGGGTGGTGAGTGGTAGTGGTGATGATGCGGTATTCGAGAATGTCGCCAGGAGCGAGGCCGAGGATGCGGACGGATTTGACGCGGACATCCTGATAAGCGGGGGCGTTGACAACGGCAGGATTGGGATTGTCGGTAATAGCGCTGGGGAGGATGTCAGCCGTGCCGCCGCCGGGATGGGTGATATGGACGAGAGGGATTTCGATGGATTGGAAGGAACGGTTGTAATCGAAATTGACGCGGGCGAATTGGCGGACGCCGAGCTCATTGTTGATATGGACGCGAGTGTGGACTTCCTTCCGGCTGTCGCCGTTGGCTTCGAAGCGGTAACGAGTTTCGAGAAGCTCGATCTGATAGGGGTTTTCTGATTTCTCAGTGGGAGACGAGGGCTTCGCGGTGGGTTTCTCGGATGGCTTTTGGGAAGCTTGCTGGGCTGGCGAGGCGGAAGGAATAACAGAGGCAAGCAGAAAAGATACTGCGAGTGAGTGCAAGAGCGAGCGAAAGGTGAGATGAAGACGCAAGATGGCCTCCGTGGCAGTGTAGGGTGCGGAGGAAAGTGCGTAAAGAGAGGGATACAAGGGAGTTGCCGGAGATGTACCCACGCATCAAACGCAAGACTCAGGGTCGTGAATCGGCAAGAGGACAAGAGAAAATATAACGCAGAGACGCCGAGACCCGGTCGGGGTAGACGCCGTACGCAGAGGAGCGCAGAGAAGAATTGAAGAAACCGAATAGCGGCGGGCGCGTCTGAGAGCGTGATAGAGTTTGTCCGCGTGAAGGGCGCAAGGAGAAAACGAATGCGACGTTTGCTAGCCT
>Ga0209350_1000003_pt1 | contig 175947 bp, 137 predicted proteins | sample GraSoi013_2_20cm_2_FD_185822 | JGI IMG/M metagenome (GOLD analysis project Ga0209350, IMG submission 185822) | Grasslands soil microbial communities from the Angelo Coastal Reserve, California, USA - Sample 09_27_2013_2_20cm (SPAdes) (version 2) | ecosystem: Environmental > Terrestrial > Soil...
TGCGCTTGAGGGAATCCGGCAAGGCCTCGAAGACATAAAGAAGGGTCGTGTGCGTCCGGCGCGTGAAGCTCTGGAAATGTTCCGGCGCAACCATGCCATACCTCGTTAGGTTGGCCGACCGCGCCCTGCGAGACATGGAGGCCATCTATAAATTCATTGATGCGGAAGCCTCCGAAAGCGCCTTTGAATGGTTCAACGGTCTGGCCCGCGAGATTTATAGCTTAGAGCGCTTTCCTGAGCGCGGTGCAGTCATTCGGGAAAGCAAGAAACTTCGCCATCTGCTCTTTGGGAAGAAACCAAGCACCTACAGGATTATCTACGCGGTGGATAAACGCAACGACGTGGTGACCGTTCTCCACATCCGGCACGGTGCCAGGGCGGCGCTCTCCACAAAGGAAAAAAGATAGCTGTAGCTCTCCTCGGATTCAGCGTTTGCTTTGCTCACGGGATTCCCTCTTCCCATGGACGAGGACATCTAAGTTTTCAGCGCGAAGCGATGCTGCGCGAGCGACGCTCGTTTGCGGTTGAGGATCTGGTTGTGGACATAGAACTGTTGGAGAGCGCTAGGGGAGCAGGTTTCACCACGAAGGTGGTCTTCATTTCCACGGAAGACCCCACCCTGAATGCCGGACGAATCCTCGTTCGGATGAGTCGCGGCGGACAAGCCGTGCCGCTGGGCACGATTCCAGCGTCGTATCAAGAATCCATGAAAAGTCTGCCCGAAGCCCGAAGGCACGCCGACGACCTCCTTGTGTATGACAATACACCGAACGGGAGAGGGCACCGGCTGGTGGCACGTTTCATCGCCGGCGAGTTAGTCAAAACAACTCACAGCGTTCCTGAGTGGGTGAAGGATGTCTTCGGCCGTGAATTGCGCAGCGAAGTGAAACGACAAGAAAAACCCTCGCGCGAGCGTTAGGAAGCGAGAGCCGTTCGCAGTCGACCTCTCCGATGTAGGCCGTGAGGTTCCCTTCGCTCTCGCCGCCGTCAAGGGGCAGGCCCGCTAACGCGAATCCCGATGGTCGCCCTTCACTGCGACTTCGCTGCGGGAGTGATCCAGCCATGAGAGGCGTTGACCTCTCTGCGCCCAATTAACGACTGCGGTACTACGTCGGAAAGCAGTTGGACTCAGTATGTTCAGGGTTATGACGGAAACCGAGTGTTGGGGGAAATCGACCAGAAAATGCGGTCCGATTTTGATCGTTTTCTGCTGTAGTGAAACTGCGTTCGGAGTCGCGAAGCTGTTGGCCGACGTCATCGAATCCGCGTTGATTGTCTCAATGACGGCGCTGGAAGAGACCTGCGCCCCAGCAATGTGGACTGAGGTGCGCAGCTCTCTCTGCGGATCTGTATTAACGGCTTTGATGAAGATGTGCTTACCGTCAGCAGTGCGGCTCACCACTACATCCAAATAAGGCACGCCTTTGCCCTCCCTGGTTGCGTCGAATGTAGGGCTGCTTACGCGCGCGGTGATTCGTTGTGCGCCAAGGTGGCGATTGTAAAGTTCATTGACCAGGTACGTTGGGGTGACGAATAGGTTGTCGTGGCTGGCCTGAACCATTCCCCCCGACCACCCGTTCACCATGTCGGACACGGCGCTCATGGCCACAATGTCGCTGCGCTCGAATACGTTCATAAGCCGCGCGGCGTATAAGGCAGACTCCATCGAGTGTTGGCGTGGCACGGGCGACGAGGTGTTCCATTCGTTGATGGCCAGTTTGATTGTGCGTCCGGGAACGAGATCATGAATGAGATCACCAAGTTGCTTGTAGAAGCGTTCGTAGGACAATGGGTGAGCCATGAGGTTTGACGGATCACCCATCATATCCCTGGTACCGTAATAATGATGGATCGCAAGATAGTCGATATGAGGGCCCGCAAGCCGCAAGACCGTGCGGTTCCAGTCCATGTTGTTGTCACCGACAGCGATTAGCTGGATGGACGGGTCGACGCCGGACATGGCTGCGGCGTAGCGTTCAAAGTTCTGTGCATAGGTATTGGCATCGCTGTGCCCGTGAACCCAGTCTCCCCAGATTTCGTTCCCAACTTCCCAATACTTCACCTTGAACGCATTGGAGTTGCCGTTCGCTGCCCGCATGGCGCCTTGACGGGAAGATACCGGGCCGTTCGCATACTCGACCCACGCCGCTGCCTCAGTAGCTGTTGCGCCGCGGCCCTCGACATTCACGGTAATCGAGGGTTCAGCGCTGACATTTCGGCAGAGACGAACGAATTCATCAGTGCCAAAATCGCTGGGCTCCGGCTCGTTGCCCCAGGAAAGGTTTGTCCATGTGAGGCGCTGATCGCGCGGACCAATGCCCCACACCCAGTGATAATCCTGAGCAACGTTTCCGCCTGGCCAGCGAATAAAGGCAGGGCGCAACGCTTTGATCTTCTGGAAGACATCGGAGCGCACGCCATCCACGGCATCGCCCGGTAACATAGAAACCTGGTCGAGCCAGACGCGGCCCTTTCCGCTTAACAGGATGACGATCTTTGCGAGCGCATCACTCTTTGAAGGAGTCAGGGTGAAATCGTATTTCTTCCAGTCTCCGAAAACATCACTGATCTCCGCAGACGAGTAGGTTTCCCCGCCGGTCCTGTCCGCTTCCAGAGCAACATGGATGCGAGCCTTGAATACATCGGTCTTGATCCACAGATAGCCATGGTAAGGGAGTCCCTGCCGAATGGGGATGCCCCCCTGGCGGATTCCACGGCGCTGGCCATCGTCTTCAGCAAGATTCACCCGCAGCGAATGTTCGGTTCGCTCACTCATGAATTCGTGGCGCGTTGGGTAATACACTGCGTCGTCCCAGTGGAAGTGCAGCCCCGGATCATCATTGCGGTCATCTGGTTCGCGTTCCCAATAGCGAGGCAGCCCTATCGCATTTGGTGCTTCGTCGAAACTTCGATCGCGAATCAGTTCAGCGGTTAATCCACGCTTCACACCTTCAAACATGAATTCATCAAATTGGCCGTAGAGCACGGGGCTTATTTGACCCTCGACCCGATCCGCATCGATCTCTACTGCTGCGACAGCCGGGCCTGGTTGATGCTGGGCTCGAAGCGCAGGCCAAGTGAGATACAAACCGCAGAGAACAAAACTGAGCGATGACCACAGAGCCAAACTCATCGCGGGGCTCACCCTTTTAGTTCTAGCAGATTTCATGCAGATTCGTCAGCCGATCGAGTAAAGACACTGCTCATTGGCTTTGGCCGCACGGCGGCGATGACAATTACTGAGTCTAGCGCATTCGGAAAGAGGTCCGATGTCGACTTGGTGTTTGACGCCGACAGGCTTACCCCATGTTCCCGTGGTCAAACAACATGAAAGGCGCCGAGACAGAATCTACGACGCAATCTGCTGCCGGTTCTAAGTCGGGTGAGGGTGACTTTCGATTCGAACCCTGGAGGATTTGCTTCGGCGTTATCCGATCATGCGCTATCATACGAGGCCTTGGGCAGCTTGGCAACTTTCATTTGTAGCTTTGACTGTTGGACCCGGATCGATGGACAGTCGCGCGAAAGTTAATCGAACTCTAGGCTTGGTCGTTCTCCTGGTGGGTTCGATTCTGCCCGGCCGGGCACAGCTAAGTAAAAATGAGCCGGCATCGGTCAGCCAGATTCAAGATGAAATAAAACAACATCCTGACAGCCCCAAGCTCTACGTCGCGCTTGGCCTGGCATATTGGGACCGGAACGATTTCTCGGATGCTCTCGAAGCCTTTCAGCACGCGGTGAAGTTGGGCCCCACCTCTGCCGAGGCACACAACTGGTTAGGTGTCGCTACATTGCAGAGAGGTGATTTGCCCGGCGCCGTCGCTGAATTCACGAAGGCCGTCTCGCTTGACCCGAAATACGCGCGGGCGTACACGAACCTGGGATCGGCGTTAGCCAAGAATGGCGAATTGTCCGAAGCGGTTGGGGCCTTTCAAAGAGCGCTCGCGCTTGAGCCTGGCAATCTAGTGGCGCACCTGAATCTGGGCGTCGCTCTTCGGGAAAGAGGTGATGCCAAGGGCGCGCTTGTGCATCTACGGCTGGTCGCCGAGCGCGAACCGGACAGCGCCGATGTTCAGTACGTGTTCGGCCAGACGCTACAACAGAGCGCAGATCTTCAGGGCGCAATCGAAGCGTTTGAGAGCTCGGTGCGCATCAATCCGGAATTCCACGAAGGTTATTATGCGCTCGGCTTGGCCCTGAAGAAGCAGGCTGCATCGCTGCGCAAGCCACGCCAGCCTCTGGCGAGTCCGGCAGACGACCTCTACAAGCGTGGAGAGCAGACTGCCGCCCAAGGCGACCTGAAAGAAGCCGAACGACTACTCAGCGAAGCCCTAAGTGAAGATGATAGTCACGCCGGCGCGCACAATCTGCTCGGTTTCATACTAGGCCAAAGAGGAGATTTGCCTTCTGCGCTGGTCCACTTGGAGCGCGCCGTAGCGCTCCGGCCGGACCTTTCTGACTCACACTACAATTTTGGCGTTGCGCTGTGGTACAGCGGTTTGAAAACCAAAGGCATTTCCGAGCTGCAAGAGGCTGTTCGACTTGATCCGTCGGCAGGCGCTGGCTACGCCTTTCTCGGAACCGCTCTGGGCGAAACGGGCCAGATAGAGAACGCACGACGAAACCTACAATGCGCGATTGCGCTCCTGCCGTCCTTCTCCGCCACATACATCGACCTCGGAACTGTTTATCTTCGCGCAGGCGATCTCGATAAAGCGCTGGCACAATTCGAGGCCGGGATCAATATCTCCGCTTCGTCCGGTCCCAGCCCCGATTGGGATACGGCGATTGCAGGCATTCGCGGAGCGTTGGCTGTGAAGCCGGACCGCGCCGAAGCACACAACATACTCGGACTGCTGCTTGGACGCAAGGGTGCAGACAGCAAGGAGGTTCTGGCGGAGTTTCGTGAGGCCGTTCGCCTGCGCCCGGATTTCGCGGATGCACACAATAACATAGGGCTGGTGCTAGCGCAGGGCAACGAGGACAAAGCAGCTATCGCCGAGTTTCGTGAGGCTCTGCGCATCCGACCCGATTATGCGGACGCGCACGCGAATCTAGGCACCGTCCTCATTTCCACGGATAGTCGAGAGGCCGTGCGGGAACTCCAGCGAGCCGTAGCGCTCGCCCCGGGACTGTTGAAAGCGCAGTTCAATCTCGCGGTGGCCTACAGCTCAGACCCGAGCTCTGGGTCGGGCAAAGAAATCGAACAGTTGCGAAAGGTAGTCGCGACCGAACCAAACTTTGCGCGTGCGCGCCTCGCTTTGGGTAAGGCACTTCTCAGCGACGGGAAAGTGGAGGAATCCATCGGAGAACTTCGGGAAGCGGTGCGGCTTGAGCCACAGAATACCAAGGCTCATTACCAGCTTGGGCTGGCTCTGGCGCGGGCAGGACAAAAGGATGAGGCCATTGCTGAGTTGCAGAAGAGCCGCGAATTGGCTTCTTCCGACGACCGGAGGCAGAACGCTGATTTGGATATCGCCGAAGGCCGCGTGGCGCTCGACAAGGGTGATTTGGATCAAGCCGCCGCCAAATTTCGGCACGCGGTTGAGCTCCAGCCCGAATCTTCAGACGCCCAGCATTTCTTGGGAGTGGCTCTTGAAAAGGAAGGCGATGCTCAGGGTGCTTCCGCGGCGTATCGAAAGGCAGTGGAGTTCAATCCCGGCGACGTCTTCGCCAGAGAAAAGGTTCAGTTGCTTTCGAAGGACCAGGCACTTGCGGACGACTCCCAAGGTATCGCCGAATTTGAAGGCTACATCCGAGCGGGACGATTCCAAGAGGTTGAGCCGCTCCTGGCTGCTTATGTCAACGAGCACCCGAAAACCTCTTGGGGTTGGTATGCCTTGGGCTACAGCCAGTTCGCCCAACGGAAAATCGGCGAATCCATTCAGGCGCTCACGAAATCGCTCCAACTCGACATCCAAAATGCTGAGGCGCACAAGATTCTCGGCCGCAACCTGATGATCATTGGCAGGTACGACGCCGCCCGGGCGGAGTTCGAGCAGGGGATCCGGTACAACCCGCAATCCGCTGAGATGCATTTCAACTTGGGCAAATTATTCTCCATCCAGGACAATTGGAGCGTTGCACGAAAGGAATTTGAAGCCGCACTCCATATCGACCCTTCGTACATGGAAAGTTTGGATGGTCTGGGTTTTGCTCAGGAGGCTCTGGGCGATGACGCCGGAGCTGTCGCGAGTTATGAGAAAGCCATTGCGATCAACGAAGCCAGGAAGGGAAAGTTCGTGTCGGCACATGTGAACCTCAGCGCGTATTACAATCGGAAGGGTGATTCCGAAAAGGCTCTCGCGTACGCCCGCGCTGCGTGGGAACTCGATCCCAAGTCTGATGGCGCTTGGTTCCAGCAGGCAAAAGCGAGGGAAGCACAGGGAGGGCTGATTGATGCTGTCGATGCCCTTAACCGGGCCATTTCATTAAATCCTCGAGCGTCTTCGTATTATTACGTTCTGGCCCACGTCTACCGGCGGCTTGGGAAGGTGGAAGATAGCCAAAAGGCTCTGGATTCGTTCACGCGCCTGGAGAAGGAAACAAGCGACCTGGAAGAAATGCGGCGAAATCTCGCAAATCGCTCCGCCAACCCGCCTCAACCGAAGAGCCAACGCGACTAGAGGACCCCGGCGGCGCAATCACCCCGCAACTTTCTTACAGATGCATTCCGATGAAGGGATTCCTCGGGCGGGACGGTAGCGCGGCGCAAGACCACTTTGGGAAGGTTTGGCGGACCTACTCATTGTGTTCTACGAAGGTCGCCGGGCCGTCTACAAGATCTGGAACCTCTCTGCAGCAAAGAACTAATCAAGGTTTTCGCAGCGGATCCCCCTGCCCCTCCACGAGTGTAATGTATTGATTGAGTGGGAGATTGGTGAAACGTTCCACGCGGCCGCTTGGCAGCGGCCACTTCACCTCGACCCAGTCGATCTGGGTGCGCCTGCCGATGCCCAACACCACGCGCGGGTCGTGAGAGGCCAGATAACTTCCCGCTCCCGTCTTGAAGTGTGATCGCTTCAAGTCTCCGGCCTGCCAGGTAATCAGCGCACCCACAGCGTCGGGATTGGTTCCCTTCGCGACCAGTCTTACGCCCAACCAATGGCTTAGCCGGCCAACCTGATTCTTGAGCAGCAGCGGCGACCCATTGTTGATTGCGACCAACACATCGAGGGCGCCGTCGTTATTGAAATCGCCAATCGCCATGCCGCGTGCGGCATAGGGCTTTGAGAAAACGGGACCGCTGCCAGCCGTCACATTCTCGAATCCTCGGCCCGTGCCGTGAAAGAGCAACATGGGCTCGCGGTATTTCACTTCGCTGGAATGCTCCTGGATTTTGTCGTCAGGGTGGCCGTTTGCAAGCAAGAGGTCGGGCGTGCCATCGTTGTCGTAATCGAGAAATTTCACGCCCCAGCCGCTCATCAGGCGCGTGACCTTGCCAATGCCATAAGGAATGGCCATATCGTCGAAGGTCTCATCGCGATTGTTGTGGTAAAGCGAATACATCTCCTGGTCTACGTTGGTGACGAACAGGTCCATCCAGCCGTCCTGGTCGTAGTCGGCGGAGTCCACCCCCATCCCGGAGCGCGGCCGCCCCTCGGCGCTGTAGCCCACGTTGGCCTGAAGGCCTATCTCTTCGAACTTCCCATTGCCACGATTGACAAACAGGAAATTCGCCACAGTGTCATTGGCGACGAATAAATCCATCCGCCCATCGTTGTCGATGTCGCAGGCGACGACGCCCCAGGCCTTGCCGAGGGACTTCGAGATCCCAGACTCGTAGCTGACGTCTGTAAAAGTGCCGTCGCCATTGTTGTGGAACAGCCAGCTCGGCATAGGCTCGTAGACGCGTGGGATGCAGTAGTAGCGTTGGCCGGTCTGAGGGTTGCCGCAAAACTTGTTCTTGGACTTGTCGAAATCCACAAACCGGCAAATAAAGAGGTCAAGTTTTCCGTCGTTGTCGTAGTCAAACCAGACGGCACTCGATGCCCAGCCCTTGGTGGGCAGGCCAGCTTTCCTGGTCACATCGGTAAACGTGCCGTCGCCGTTGTTGTGGTAGAGAATGACGCCGTTGTACTGCGTCACAAGGAGGTCGGGCAAGCCGTCGCCGTCGTAATCGCCGGCCGCCACACCCATCCCATACCCGCCGCCGCCGACGCCGGCCTTTTCGGTCACGTCAGTGAATGTTCCGTCGCGATTGTTCCGGTAAAGCGCATTGCGGAGCGGTGACTGGGGATCGAAGAAATCACACTTGCCGCTGTTGACCAGGTAAATGTCCATCCAGCCGTCGTTGTCATAATCGATGAATGCGCATCCCGCACCCACGGTTTCCGGCAAGTACATCTCCGGGGAGCGCCCGTTGTGGTGTACCCACGTAATCCCGCTCACCGCAGGCGGGACAAGCTCAAACGGAAACTTGCCACTGCTCTGAAGCGCTGTGAGGCAGTATGATCGTGGGGAGCGTGGCAGATAGCCCCCGACGAGCGCAGCGAGCAGACGCTTCAGGAAGCCACGGCGCGAGCGGAAGTGCGGTCTTCTCTGATTGAACATTAAGCTGTGGAGCTCCCCAGATAGCTGCACGACTTCAGCAGAATACCGCCCAACTCGTTGACAAGAGAATTTACACCTGCGGACGCACGCTCACAATGTTTTCGCGTGTTCGCACGTTCACAAAAACTCTAAGAAGTTGCCCCGGTTGTGGCAGCTTGCTATGATGAAGGAATATGCGCAGTTTTGGTGAGCGCGCAGAGTTCCTCCGGCACTGCGCTTGCCGGGCTGGGCCCACACTCTGCTGGTACAAGCTGTGTCTTGCACTTCTGATTTTCCCCATCGTCGGGTTGGCACAGCTCAACCATATTGAGATGGCGGCGCGTCTGCTGAGCCAGGGACAAATTGACCAGGCGGAAACTGAAGCGCGCCAGGCCCTGGGAAATCCGCCCACTCGAGCGCTGGCTTTGGCGATGCTGGGGACGATTCGGCTGCAGGAAGGCAAATATAAAGAGAGCACGAGCTTTCTAACCCAGGCCTTAGCGATTAATCCTCATTTGGTGGGCGCGCGAACGAGTCTGGGAAACGCCTACTTATTGCAGGGTAAACCGGATTTGGCGCGGAGAAGCTTCCAGCAGGCCGTGAAACTCGATCCCGGGAACTTCAACGCCCGGTTTGAATTGGCCAAGGTTGATGCATCTCTCCATAACTATCGGCGATCCTTGGAAGTGGCAGGCCCGATCGTAGCTCAACTAAGTGAGTCCGATGACGGTATTCTGTTGCTGGCAACGGACTATGGTTCGCTGGGGGAAAAAGAAGCCCTTAGGGGCCTGGTTCGTAACTGGCAGCAGTTGCCCGCCGCGTCCGACGAAACGTCCCTGGAATTTGGCAATGTCTTAGCGATGTTCGGAATGATCCTCGAGGCGAAACAGGTTTTCGAAGCCGAAGAAGTAAAGATCGCTGAGCATCCTTCCCCCACGCTGGCGTTGCAGCTCGGAAAAAGCTACTTGTCCCTGGGAGTTATGGACAGAGCAGAGCAGAACTTTCAATGCGCGCTCGACTTGAACCCGGCGTGCACGGTTTGTGACCAGGGCCTTGCCGAGATTGCGGAGCGGCAAGGGAATACAGAGAAGGCTTTGGCGTACCTGGTCACGGCGAAACAACTGGATCCTGAAGATCCTGAAATCCTTTTCGAGTTCGGAAGAGTGTGCCTACAGCGAAATCTGCTGGAGGATGCTTTGCCTGCGCTCGAAAAGGCGGTCGCACTGAAACCCGACCGAGACCCATACGTCTTTGTTTTGGCTTCCGCCAACGTCGCTCGAGGCAACCTCTCCAAAGCTGCGTCGCTTTTCGCACGGCTACTGCAAAAGCATCCGCATGATGCCGTCGTGAAGTATTCGATCGGGGCAGTGAACTACCTGCAGGGCAAGTACCCCGAGGCCGAGTCCTTGCTCAAACAAAGCCTGCAAGCGCAGCCCGATCAGGTTGCGGCTTCCTACTACCTGGGCCTTACTTATGATGCGCTTGGCGAGGATGACCGGGCTGTTGCAGTGTTTCGCGACCTGCTCAGGAGTCACGCCGAGCATGCGCCTTCGTGTGTCAAGCTGGGGAGCATACTTTTGCGACAGCACCACTATGACGAAGCCCAGGAAGAACTCGAACGCGCGGTTCTGCTCGATCCCGGATCCGTGCAAGCCCACTATCAGCTCGGCTTGTTGTTTCGCCGTCTTGGCAGAACCGCCGAGTCCGATAGTCAGTTTGCCGAGTCACGCAAGCTTGAGGCAGAGCGGAGTTCGCAGACGGACTTGAAACTCCGATTGCTGTTACCCGAATGATCAAATGAGCCTTCGTCTGTCCAGCAATCTCTCAGGATCACGGCGTGACTTTCTCCGCCAACTTGGCCGTTTGGGCTCCGTGGTGCCCGCGTCTCTACTGCTGACAGGGCTGCGTGACGCGGCGGCACTTCAAAGATCGCCGGCATCACCTGCTAGCCGGAAACCCCAGAGCAGTCCTGACCGTGCGGCGGGATTTTCTTTCACAGATATTAGCGCAAGGGCGGGTTTGGGCGGAGCAATCAACGTTTTTGGCAACGTTACGCATAAGCGCTTGCTCCTAGAGGAAACCGGATGTGGCGTCGCTCTTTTTGACTACGACAACGATGGCTGGCTGGACATCTTTATGGTCAATGGGACGAGATTTGAAGGCATCTCGCAGCAACATCAGCCGGCCAACTTCTTGTTTCACAATAACCGCGACGGATCCTTTGCTGACGTAACAGAGAAAGCCGGGCTGATTCGATCGGGGTGGGGGCAGGGGTGCTGCGTTGGAGACTATGACAACGATGGACATGACGATCTCGTCGTGACCTATTGGGGTGGGATCGTCCTTTACCACAACAATGGAGATGGGACATTCACTGATGTCACGCAAAAGGCTGGCCTTGTTCAAAACGGTCCAGCGCCGCGATGGAACACGGGTTGCTGTTTTGTGGACTACGACCGTGACGGCCACCTCGACTTGTTTGTTGCAAACTATGTGAATTTCGATCCTCGAGTGGCGCCTCAACCCGGCGAGAACCAGTACTGCAAGTATTATGGTCTGTCCGTCGGATGCGGCCCGCAGGGAATGAGCGGCGGGACGAACATCCTGTACCGCAATCGCGGCGACGGAACGTTTGAGGACGTCTCCGAGTACTCGGGTGTGTCGGTCCCGCGCGGCCCAGCGGCGCCGACTTCTGTCAGCAACCAGTGGGTGCCCGCGGGCTCTTACGGACTCGGAGTGTGTGCGGCGGACTTCGACAACGACGGCTGGCCGGACATCTACGTAGCGTGCGACTCAGTGCCCAGCCGTTACTACCACAACAATCAAGATGGAACGTTCCAGGAGATAGGCGCCGACGCGGGCTGTGCCTTCAACGAGAACGGGACGGCCCAGGGCGGAATGGGTGTGGGAGTTGGCGACTACGACTGCGACGGTTGGCTCGACATCGTCAAGACAAACTACTCCGACCAGACCGCGAATCTATACCATAACAACGGCGACGGCACATTTTATGACGCTGTCTTTCAGGCGGGATTGGGCGTTAATACGAAGTATCTCGGATGGGGAGTTGGCCTTTTCGATTTCGACAACGACGGCTGGCCGGATATCTTCATGTCCAACGGCCACGTCTTCCCTACGGTCGACACGAAGAGACTACACGTGACGTTCAAACAAGGAAAGACTGTCTACAAGAATCTCGGCAACGGGAGCTTTACAGATGTCACATCGAGCGCCGGACCGGGCGTAACTCAGCCGCACAGCAGCCGAGGGACTGCCTTCGGAGACTTCGACAACGACGGAGACGTGGACGTCGCAGTTCTAAACATGAACGAGGCGCCTTCGCTGCTCCGCAATGATTGCAGCTCGCGGAACAACTGGCTAAAGGTCAAATGCATCGGCGCCAAGTCCAATCGCAGCGCCGTTGGCGCTCGCGTGCGCGTGGTTACTGGCCGGCATTCCCAAATCAATGAGGTAATGAGCGGTTCCAGTTACATGTCCCAAAATGACTTTCGCCTGCACTTTGGGCTTGGCCGGGCCGGACAGGCGGACTTGGTTGAAGTCCAATGGCCTTTGGGACTGATGGAATCGTTCAAAAATGTTGGCGCAAATCAACTGCTGGTAGTCCAAGAGGGCCACGGCATAATTCGGGGCAAGAAATTTAGCAAGTGATTGCGTAGCTTTCGCCGCTCAGGCGTTTTTCCGCTGGCCGCAAGCATCATATTTTCACATAAGGAAACTTGGCGGATCCCAACTCAGGAGGGACAAAGACTTACCGATGGATGGCCCGCGCTTTGCGTGCCATCCACCGGTTGGTTAAGGGGTGTTGGGTGGCCTAGAAAAAGATTTGCAGCCCGAGCTGCACTCGCCTCGGGACATTACACTGGCTGCCCGTATGCCCAAAGTTGGAATTCCCTGGCGTCCCGTCTGCTTTAGTCGGCAGCCAGAACTGGTCCACGGGGCAGAAGAAAACACGGTTGAAGACGTTGCCGGCATCGGCTTGGATCCGAACATATCGGCCCTCACCGAAGTGCGTGTCCTTGAAGATGGAGAAGTCCTCGTTGAAGTACCGAAAACCACGGACGCTCGCATCCTCGCGGGGAGCATTACCGAAGGCAAGCACGCCAGGGTCGGCCCATCCTGCCTGGTTGAGATAACTGTCCGTCTTGGGGTCTTTGAACGTTCCCGTCAGTCCGCTCCCGGCTTTGTTCGGGAACGTTGCATAGTTAAAGAGGAATCCCCCGAGCGCGCCGTTGTCTGTGGTGATGGAGAGCGGCCTCCCAGACTGGTAAGTCTGCGTCCCCGAGATTTGCCAATCGCCGATGAGCTTGTCCAAAACCCCCGACGCGTTCCTTCCGACCGCCTTGCCCTTGCCGAAGGGCAACTGGTACACCCAGCCGAACGTGAAAATGTGGGGCACGTCGTCGGAGCTGACCGAGTAAAGGTTGCTCATATCGCTAGGATTCTGCACGGGAGGTCCCCCGGCACCCAAACCAGTTTCCGAGCCGTTGTTCATCAGCCGGGAATACGTGTAAGCAACACGGAGCTGCAGGCCTTGGCTCATGCGGCGGTCAAAGCTGGCCTGGAAAGCGTTATAGTGGCTGTTGCCGTTCGGAAAATAGCGCCAGTTAATCTGGTGGTACTGCGGCCACGTTCTCAAGGATTGGGCCACTGTCCCCGTGAACGTGGGATAAGGGGGAGTCGTAAATCCAGCCGCCGCCGCTGTCGCGTCAGGCACACCGTCGGTGAAGCCCGCCCCGAGAACGCCCGCTCCCAAAGCGAGCACGCTGCCGGGGTTCATGTTGTCGTATACTCCGGCGGAGCTGCGGCCATCAATCAGCCGCGTCCCATGGTTTCCTACGTAGGCGATATCGACCGCCATGTTTTGGCCCAGTTGGCGCTGGAACGAGATCGACCAGTTCTGATACCGGGGCATGGTGTACGTCTTGGGATCGACGCCCACGGGATTTCCTGGAATTCCGCCGGTATTCGCTACGTCAGCTCGCAGTTGGGGTGGCAATTGGGAGGCGATAAGCCCTACCGGCCATCCGCAAGAGACGGGCGAGCCGGGACCGCTGTACACGGCAGGACAACTGCCCGTTCCTTGGAAGTAAAACGCGGGGAACCGCCCGTTGGTGATATTCGGCGCCACCGGGTTGGTCTGGTAACCGTCCACCGGGTAAGGATCCCACGAGTCTGCCTGTGCGCCGGCGTAGTACATCCCGTAGCCGCCGCGGATCACGGTTTTGTTCTTGATCTGATAGGCAAAGCCGAAGCGCGGACCGACGCTCCAACTACTATTCCCGATGGCCTTGCTGCTGCCAAATACCGTCGCGCCAAGATGGCCTCCAGCACCCGGGTTCGGAGCAGTGGGATCGAAGGTGGAAAACTTTCCATGCTGCTCCGACAATCCCGATTGCCAGTCGAAGCGGAGACCCAGGGTCAGCGTGAGCTTGGGCGTCAACTTGAAGTCGTCGTTGATCCAAGGAGAGCCATACTTCATCTTGGGCATGTAGCTGAACGGTGCGGTGAAATTGGCGCTGTCCACTTGGCCCAATATGAAAGAGGCGAACCCGTCCCCGGTGCCTCCATTCAAGTTATTGCCAAACTTGTCGTAACCTGCAGTTTCGCTGGCGTTGAAATTAAAGTTGCCGCCAGTGTTCACGGCCCAGCCGGTTTGTGGGAAAGTCATATAGCGGAATTCGAGCCCCGCCTTGATCGTGTGCTTGCCGGTAATCCAAGTGATGTCGTCGAGAAATTGATAGCGATTGTTGATGTCGCTCCCGCCGCTCGCCCACGGCGTGCCATAGTGGGTGTATCCAGCCGGACCATTGAAATTGAGTTGAGGGAAGCCCGCGCTATTGAATACCGGCTGATTTGGCAGGCCGAGTCCGAGCTTCTGATTCCAACCCACGCCACCGGACAACTGGTTGCCTTGCATATGCCAGCGGTCGTAGGCCAGCGTGGTGTGATTGAATAGGTTCGGCTTGATCACCCAGTTCATCTGCACGTGCTCGAAATGGTTGGTGATGCGCTGGAAGAATCCCTGGCCGATGTAAGTGTCGTTGGCCGCAGAATCCGTCTGTCCATTGTGCACCGTGGTGCAGCCTTGCGGCCCGCCACAGTGAGCCGTGCGCGGCCGGTTGTTCTGGTAGTAGGTATTGCTGATGGAGAATTTATTGTTGAACGTGTGATCGATCCGGAAAAGCCAGGTTCTCACATTGATCTTGTTATTGTCGTCCGAACTCCCGCCAAAGCCGTTCTGCCGCAGGGTGTTGCGGTCGAGCGCCGGGATGTTGGGAATCACAAAAGCCGCCAACGAACTCCGTAACGGGTCGCCGACCGGGATGATGTTGCCCGCATAAGGGGTCCGTATCGGACCAGTCCGAGTGATAGTATTCCCGGTGCAGGGATCGACGAAAGTGCCTGTGGCGGTCGTCGTACTCGTTGGATTGAATATCTGGCCCGAAAGCACAGGGTTGCCCTGAAGATCAGTCACATTGTATGTCGTACCCGCATTCAGCGTGCCCGCCCCGCATTTAGCCGTTAGTTGCGGGCCCAACAACTGGCTGAAGTCCCCCCCCCTCTCCGCCGATGTCGGAAGAGTATTGACAAACCCAGTGTTGACTGTGCTGTGGTAGTCCAATCCATCCACGTTGACGAACCAGAACGTCTTGCCCCCGTAGGTAATTTTCGGAACCGGCCCGCCCACGGCTGCCCCCCAGTTATCCTGGGTCAAAGGAAGTTTCTTATTGGGGATTGTAGGTATGCCGGCAAAGAAGAAGTTCCCTGCGTCCAGCTTATCGTTCGTGAAAAAATTATATACATTGCCGTGCACCTGGTCGGTGCCGGATTTTGTCGCGTAGGTGATAAAACCACCGCTGGTGTGCCCATATTGTGCGGAAAAGGTGTTCTCGACAACCGTCATTTCCTGCACGGAGGGGTAGGGTACCGCGCTCTCCTGCGTCCCCTGGTGACCTTCGGCATAGCCGAAAGCCGCGCCGTCAAACCAATTTTCCGTTGCCATCGTCTGGCCGCCGTTGATCCGGGAAGTAAACTGGCTGCCGCGGAAAATCGCGTCGCCGTTCGGCTGCATGGGCACAAAGCCCGGCTGCAGTTGCAGTAGGGACTCGGCAAGACGAATGTCAGCTCCCATCACTCCCGGAAGATCGCGATAGTAGGTCTCGCCGATCGTGTGAGACACCGTTGAGTTTTCAGTGTTAATGAGCGTGGCACCGCCCTCGACCTCGACGGACTGAGTCACCGAACCGAGTTCGAGCTTCACATCCTGGCGGAAACTCTGCGCGCCGCTCAACATGATCCCGGGGTGGGTGGCATGCTTGAAGCCTTCTTTTTCGACCTCTATAGTGTAGGTACCTAGAGGGAGCGGCGGCGTGCTGTAGTTGCCGGCACTGTTCGTGCCCACTACTATTTTCGCACCGGTATCCTGGTTGATGATCGACACTTTGGCATCCGGAACCGCCGCACCGCTTGCGTCGGTGACGATACCGGTAATTTCAGCCCGGTCGGCCAACTGGGCGTACAGGCTCTGCCCGCTGAACAAAACCAAAACACACAACAACAACACGACGAGAGTTGATGGCCGCTTCATCTTTACACCTCCCCCAAACTTACGCGCCCAACCTCATTCCCGCGTGAAAGCCTCTGATGCGCGGCCTGGAACAGCCTTGAAAGTTAGTTTCGAAATTGACCCGGGCTTTTGGAACACTCGCCCCTAAGTGCGAGGTTTGAAACCAAGGGCCCAGTGCATCATTTGCTCTGTTCCAGCTCCATTTCGATCGTCTTCACGCAGGATTCAGGTTCACCCCGAACAACTTGAAGCTCCCGGTAAACGTTTTCCCGAGCGCATTGCGTGCACTGATACTCCTCCTGAAGCGCTGATGTCAAGTAGTTTTTTCGAACAATCAAAGAAGTATCTTGCACGCCTGGGGAAAACTGCCTGGAAAGAAAGCTGAGTGAGTACCTCAGGCCAGCACTGGGACCGGCTGGCAAACGGCGGTTCCTCCTCGCGAACGGGATTTCCACAGAATCTCATCAAAATACCTCGATCTATCAGCCCGGCACGACTAATCCCGGCCAGTCCTCGAAAGACGACCCAACTCCTACCAATCCGCAAAGCTCCGGCCGGACAATCCGTCCTGCCAATTATTAATGAGGCGGTTCCGAACCTTGGAGGATTAGCTTCGGTGGCATCCCGACGCTGCGTTATCATACTGGCCGTTGGCAGCATGACCATGAATGCTCATGTGTATTCCGGAACTGAAAATAGCCTTAAGAAAGCGGCCAGCCTGAATCAGGACTCGGTCTGGGCCGCGCCTCGAAGGTAGGAAGCGCAGATCTCGCGTGGGCTGGTGGATTGAAGGAGAGCTTTCTGAACTCGCACGCCAATCACCTTTTTGTCCTGCAGGAAAGCGAAGGAATTGTTAGCAACCAGTGGATTCGATAGCATGCCATGGGGAGATATTCAAATGCGCGCCGCTGGGTCGTGTCCTTTGGGCTTTTCTTCTGTGTGACCGCGGCCACAGCCGGTCCGGAGGTGCAGTTCACCGATATCACTCGGTTCACGAACATCGATTTCAAGCACGAAAACTCCGCAACTTCCCACAAATACTTGGTGGAAACTATGGGAGGAGGCGTGGCCCTCCTGGACTATGACAACGATGGGCGGCTGGACATCTTCTTCACCAACGGCGCGAAGATCGACGATCCGATGCCGGACGGCAAGCTTCCGGACAAGTCCGATCGCAGGTTTTGGAACCGGCTTTATCATCAAAACCCCGACGGCACATTCACGGATGTGACGGAAAAAGCCGGCCTCACTGGGATGGCGCAGAGCTACTATCCGATGGGTGTGGCGGTGGGTGACTACGACAATGATGGTTTCGAAGACATCTACGTGACAGGCTATGGAGGGAACACGCTCTACCATAACAATGGGGACGGCACGTTCACCGACGTAACGAAGCGCGCCGGAGTTATCGCTGGCGGATGGAGTGCGAGCGCCGGGTTCTTCGATTACGACAATGACGGCAACCTCGACCTCTTCTTGACCCGTTATGTGGATTGGAGCTTCCGGAACAACCGCTATTGTGGAGAACAGAAACCCGGCTTGCGGGCCTACTGCCACCCCGACAATTTCAAGGGCGTCGCGAACATCCTCTATCACAATAATGGGGACGGAACATTTACCGACGTTTCCGCGAAGGCTGGCATTGCTAACCCTGAAGGCAAAGGACTAGGGGTATCTTTTGCCGATTATGACGACGACGGCTTCACGGACATCTTTGTCGCCAACGATTCGGTGCCTAGCTTCTTGTACCACAACAACGGAAATGGCACGTTCACCGAAGTCGGCCTTCCCGCAGGCGTTGCCTACAATGAGGACGGCAAAGCGTTTGCAGGGATGGGGGCCGACTTCAGCGATTACGACAATGACGGTCGCCCGGACATTGTCGTCACGGATCTTTCTAATGAACGCTATCACCTCTTTCACAACAACGGTGAAGGCACCTTCCAGGATGTGACCAACTCGTCTGGCGTGGGTGGCTCGACTCTCGCTTTTTCCGGTTGGAGTACGCATTTGTTCGATTACGACAATGATGGCTGGAAAGACCTCTTCGTTGCGCAGGGGCATGTGATGGACACTATCGAGCAGACCTCACCAAATTTGAAATACCTTGAACCGCCGCTACTGTTGCGGAACGAGTCTGGCCATTTCGTGAGGGTAGTTCCCGGCGCCGTTTTTCAAAAAGAATGGGCGGGCCGGGGTGCGGCGTTCGGCGATATCGACAACGACGGTGATGTCGACATCGTGGTCAGCAACGTGGGTCAAAGAGCTTACGTGCTGCGAAATGACGGTGGGAACAGCAGAAAGTGGTTAGGGATACAAACCATCGGCAGAAAATCAAACCGTGATGGCATTGGCTGTCACGTAAGAGTTGTGTCCGCGTCTGGGTTGGCGCAATATTTCACCGTTAATACGGCCGTCGGATATCTTTCAGCTAGTGACAAGCGGTTGATAGCGGGCTTGGGTGGCGATCCCATGGCGAAGTTGGTCGAGATCCGGTGGCCGTCCGGAGTTGTCCAGAGATTCGAGAACGTCAAAGCCGGCCAGATGCTGAAGGCTATTGAGCCGGCGCAGTGATCAGCCGACGCAATAATCACCACTATCCGGGGCGCAGCTAGCACCGCAATAGTTAGTTAAATCCGCGCTGAAAACGCTGTGAACCTGACAATCTGCTGGGGAGATGGCGCTGCGGAGAAGCTTCCAAACGTTGGGGCGGACCAACTCGTCATCATTCAAGAGGGCGCGGGAACTATAGGTAAACAGAAGTTTCGATAGCTGCTCGGGGTATTTTAGCTAGCTCGCGATATCTGCCTTGCCATAGTCGCCAGTCGTGTGGTAAACGTTTACCGATCACAAATGTAATCGGCCTAGAGTCTCACTTGCGAGGAGAATACGTACATGTTTTCCGTCGACCGACGCAGTTTTTTGCATCAAGCTGCGAATGCAGGCGTCGCCTGGGGTGCGAGTTCTCTACTTGGTGGCGCTTTTCTACGGGCTCAAACTTCGCCGCTGAGCGCTAACGACGTCGCTCGCGTTTACGTGGACTCGCGTCGCGTTACAGCCCCGCTCGACCGCAATCTTTTCGGCTCCTTTCTCGAGCACTTGGGCCGTGCCATCTACGAGGGCGTTTACGATCCCGGTTCGAAGCTATCGGACACCAATGGGTATCGCAAAGATGTCATCGGTGAAATTCGCCAGATGGGAGTTCCCATCGTTCGTTACCCCGGGGGCAATTTTGTCTCGGGCTACAATTGGCTCGACGGTGTGGGTCCCAAGGAGAGCCGTCCCCGTGTGCTTGACAAGGCCTGGAATGCGATCAACACCAATCAGTTCGGCACCAATGAATTCATGGCGTGGTGCAAGGCTGCCGGCACTGAGCCCTTGATGGGCCTCAATCTTGGGACGGGAACTCCTGAAGAGGCGGCCGCTCTGGTCGAATACTGCAACCTGGATCAAGGAACAAAATGGAGCGATCTCCGCCGCAAGCAAGGCTTCGCCGAACCTTATAAGGTGAAGCGCTGGTGTCTGGGTAACGAGATGGACGGCCCTTGGCAAATAGGCCACATGACGGCGACTGAGTATGGTTTGAAGGCTCAGGACGCCGCCAGGCAGATGCGCTACGTTGATCCTTCCCTTCAATTAATTGCTTGTGGATCAAGCGGCCCGTTCATGCCCACTTATCTTGAATGGGATCGCGAAGTTTTGGAACAATGCTACGATTACGTCGACGGTCTTTCCCTACATCGCTATTTCACCAATGCTCCCGCGGACACCGGCGGCGATAGTTCAAAGTTCCTCGCGATGAACCTCAGCATGGAACAGCAAATCGCAGAGACCGTCGCAGTTTGTGACCTTGTACGTGGACATAAGCGGTCACCAAAACAATTGTGGTTATCTTTTGACGAATGGAACGTATGGTATAGAGCCCGGAGCGGCGATTACACGAACGGGCATCACCAGGAAGCGCCTCACTTGCTTGAGGAGGTCTACAATCTGGAGGATGCTTTGCTCGTGGGTGGCCTGCTCAACTCCCTGCTGCGCAACGCGAACCGAATCAAGGTGGCGTGCCTGGCCCAATTGATCAATGTCATCGCGCCGATCATGACCAACGCAAACGGCTTGCTCCGTCAGACGATCTACTATCCGTACAACTGGGCGCTTCAATATGCTCGCGGTTCGGTGCTTAATCTTCTCGCGCAGTCACCCACGTACGAAGTTGCGAAAATGGGTCAAGTTCCGTACCTGGATGTAGCCGGCACCATCGATCCCGGGGACGGAAAACTTGCGATTTTCGTTCTGAATCGTGACCTCTCGAAACCACATCTCGTGGAAATTAATTGGCAAGACATAATGCCGGGCCAGGTGCTTGTCTCTAGTGTTCTGAGCGGAACTGATTTGAAAGCTTTCAATAGCTTCGAAGCGCCCAAACACGTCGCGCCGCAAACGTTTGATAAGCCTTCGACGACCGGCGGGCGAACCAAATTCGAAGTGCCCGCACGCTCGTACACCGTGATTCAGTGGTCGGCTTGATCCGGACGGACGAAGTTCGAGGCGCAGTGTTCCACGAAAGCGGTTCCCAGGTCGATGACAGAAGCATTCACTGCGGTCGCGCTGGAAGCCGCAAATACCAGCCGCGAGTACTCCGTGTTCCATCCAAGCACTTCACTACAGGGCTGTACTGCACTGACCGCCAAAAACAAACGCAGCAGTTCTTCAAGTTGACGCAGTAAACGTATACCCAAGTCGTGTGTGCTAGAGTATAAGCTGTAAGCGTCTAGTCAAGGCGAATCCTCAATTACTGTTATGGATCTCCGTGAGATAGCTCGAAGGGCAAAGGTTTCCACTGCCACCGTTTCCAGAGCGATTAACCACGTGTCCACGGTCAATCCTCAACTGGCCAAGCGCGTTTGGAAGGTCGTTGACGAACTCGGCTATTTCCCCAATACCCAAGCGCGGGCCTTAGTGTCCGGAAGAAGCCGCATTTTGGGCCTGATCGTATCCGAGATTACCAACCCGTTTTTCCCGGAAATTGTTCAGACCTTTGAACATCTCGCAGTGGAGAACAATTACGAGATTCTTCTTACCTCCACCGTGAACGACCCGAAGAGAATGGAGCAGTCGGTGCGGCGTATGATCGAACGCCGTGTCGAGGGCGTGGCGATCTTGACCTTTGGCATGGAGGAGTCGCTGCTTGGGCATCTTCGGTTCCGAAAGGTACCCTTGGTCTTCGTTGACGTCGGTCCCGATGCTCCCGGCATTGTCAACATCCGGATTAATTACCTGAACGGCATTCGCCAGGCGATACAACACCTGGCTGCTCTGCGGCATACCCGTATCGCGTTCGTTGCCGGGCCATCACGACTGAGATCCGCGCTGGCGAGGACAGAAGCTTTCAAGACTTCCATGGCGGAAATCGGCCTGCTCCCGGAAGTTATTGTGACGGGGGACCATACTATGGAGGGCGGCATGCGCGCGCTGGTCGAACTTCTCGGCGCGCGCGATCAACCCACTGCTGTTGTGTGCTCCAATGATATGACGGCCATTGGAGTCATGCGCGAAGCGTATGATCACGGAATTACGATTCCCAACGACCTGTCAATCGTTGGATTCGACGATATCCGGCTAGCGCAATTCATGACTCCGCCGCTGACAACGGTGCAAATGTCGCAGAAAGAGCTGGCCCAGATTGCGTTCCGAGCATTGCTAGATGAAGTCGGCCGGGAATCGCGGTCCACTCAGAAAAGCGAGTACGAACTGATTACCAGTCTTATTCTTAGGCGTTCAACGGCTATGGCCCGCCCGTTGAACGATGCACATCGGGAACAATAGTGGTCCCTTCCCGTGCATCCCGCGTTGAATCCTCGGTTTGAGATGGAATGACATCGACTGGGAAGATCTGCGTTTGCGGTACGAAAAGCTTATGTCTATGGAATGCAAGGGGACGTAAAAACGCAGGCCTCTCACCGATGGATGCCTCTTGACCGTTTGCTCGCAGAGAAACTTCGCCAACATAAGGCGAGGCTGGCTCCGCTCGCGAAGAGAGATATAGAGTTGGTGGCACGAATTGCTTGCATGCTCTGGTTTGTCTTAACCGTTGGAACTTTAAGCTACGCGCTTGAATTCCACTCGCCAAGTGGTAATCCATATCGTTCCACCTGAGCCCTTGTTCGATGTGAGGCGACCGCTTCCTTTGAAGGCGTTGCAAGAACCTTTCGTGAACAGCGGCGCGGCTGCACCGCCTCCACTGCTGGCACTGCGTTCTCTGGCAACTTTGAAAGCTACCCCGGGACTCTGCACAAGATCTCCGGGTTGCGCTAGGGCGATCCCATCACTCCTGAGGGACCACCGTTCGGGGTGTGGAACGGTGGTCCCTATCGTTGGCGGCCGAAAACGGACTAGAACGTAATCTTCCCTCCTATTTGCCACCACTTTGGCAACGTCTGGCTCGTTGCCTTACCAAAGTTTCCGCCGGTCAGGTTGGAACCGACGTTTCCAAAATTCGGATGGTTGAATAAATTGTAGAATTCAAACCGGACTTGGAAATTAAGTCTTTCCGTAATGTGAGTGTTTTTGTAAACCGTCAGATCCGTCTGCACAAAGTGCGGATTCCGGAATCCATTTGACTTCTCGTTGCCTTCCGTACCCGCTGTAGGCGTCGTGAACTGCCCCGGCGCGAAGATGCCGGTGAGAAAAGCGTTCTTGGAAGTCCCCTGGTTGTAACTGGAGACGTTGGGATAATCCAGGTTGTCTCCATCCGCGTTGTAGTCACCGCCCCCAGTGAAAGAGGCTCCGTTGAAGACCGTGAAAGGATAGCCACTCTGGTAAATGCTCGTGCCACTGAGTCCCCACCCTCCCGTCCCTTGTCCTACAAACCCCGCACCATTGTTTAAGCCGGGCAGTTCATAGTTGAAACTTGCAGAGAAACGGTTGGGAACATCCCAAGGCGAGGCCCCGTAGTATTGGTGAGGGTTCAATGCCGTCGGATACCGGCCCGCGTCATCTTTAGAATTAGAGCGCGTGTACGATACGTCAAAGAACCCACGCTTAACTCTTGCTCTGACGTCAAAGGTCACCCCGTTATAGTTCCCCACGCGATCGTTCTGAGTATAGTTGATTTGTCCGAAGCTCGAATTGAGTCGCGTAGGTGCCGAGTTCGGCGGCTTGCCAATCAAGTCACCGGGCATTGCATTGATGTCTACGCCATAGGAGACCTGACCTGATGCGTTACCGAAACCAACGAGGTTGGCCGTGTGGGATCCGCTGTAAAGCACACTGGCAACAAAGTGGCTGGCAATCTTGTGCTCAAGCGTGGCCGCAAAAATATACGCGGTGGGGGATACTATGTTCGGGTCGATTCCCCCAATCGTCAAGCCCGCGCCGGGAATTCCTCCTTTGGAGTCCAGACAAGGAACTGTAGGACACAATGCCGTCCCTCCCAGGGCAGGGAATGTGAAGCCAAACGGGGGTTTGCTACTGGTCCCTTGAACGAAAACTGGCCGGTTGGCAGGTGCATTCCCCGCGAAAAACGTAGGCAGGATTAGACCCGGCGGGTTGCCTCGAAATTCCTCTTGAATGTTGGCAGGCGTGAGCCAATTGGAATACATCCCGAATCCACCGCGCAAAACCCACTCGCCCTTTCCGTTAATATCCCACGCCGCACCAATGCGCGGATTGTAGGTTTTAGGTGAGTGATTCAACGCGTTCTTCGACGGTTTGGCAATGCCACTGGCCACTTGCTGCTGGAAGGTCGAGCCGCTCCCAAGGAGGAAGTTGCCAAAAACCGTCGAAGCGGACCGGGAATAAGGGTTTCCCTGATCGTCGAAACGGAAGCCTAGCGTGACCGTCAAATTACGCCTGGCTTTCCAAGTGTCCTCCGCGAAGAGCCCCCATGTTTTGGAGGCCGCGTTCCAATCCCAAAGTTGCTGCTGGCCTGTTATCGGGTTGTACATCACTCCACCTTCCGTGGCAGGTGCATCTTGAGCGAGCTTCAACAAGTTGTCGAAGCTGAATCCTGGGTGCGACCACGGTCCTTGGAACGGTTCGACGTCATCTCCAAACCATCCTTCGTAGCCCACCTTCAGCACGTGAGCGCCACGAACGTGAGTCAACACATCGCGCCAGTGATAGTTATGTTGGATGAAATCGCCCTGGGCGAAGCCAACGCCGAAACCAACGTTTTGCCCTGTAACGCCGATATTAGGAATGGTGAAGTCACCGGTCTCCGCGAGGAAGCCCTCGATGCGGTTCTGGGCAAAGATCACTTCATTCAACGTTGTAGGATTAATGGTGTGGGTCCAGTTCACTTGGAAGGCGCGTTCCACGGTGTGATTCGTGGTCGAAAACTGGGGAGTAACAGCTGCTCCGCCAAAGTGAAGAATCGTCCGGAAAAAGCTCCCGTAGATTCGATCATTCTTGAAATACTTATCAACGCGGCCGAAGTATTGATCGCCATTCCGGAAGTTGCTGGAATTGAAAACTCCCGTGTCAATCATCTGTGTAGCACAGGGCAAATTGTCTGTCGCGGCGGTTCCGCATGTGCCAGGGAAAATAGCTGCCGCGGTCTGGGGTACGCCGTTTATGACCTCGACGCCATTATTGGTCGCTCGGCTGGGCGCATAGGTATTCAAGATCTTGGTCCCAAAAGTATTTGGATGATTCGCCTTGGCCCAGGCCGTGAACTGTGGGTCAGCAAACGTCAGAACCTGGTTCCCCGTGGATGCCGACGAGCGCAACGGTTCCAGGCCGAAGAAGAAGAAGAACTGGTGATGGGGAATGATGGGACCGCCGATTGCCCCCGACAGGTTGTTGCTATGAAACGGATTGTACGACTGAGCGGAACCGGGCAAAGAATACTTGGCATACATCTTTTGGTAGTTGAAATAGTCGCTGGCCAAGCCATGAAATTGATCCGAGCCAGATTTTGTCGTCATTGCGACCTGTAGGCCACTCCCGTGTCCATATTCGACCGAAAACGTGTTGACCTGAATGTTAGCTTCCTGAACCGCGTCGGGGTTCGGCGTGAGATTCACGACGCCCTGCCTAATGGCGCTGGTGACGTCGAGTCCATCCACGATCCACATATTCGCAACTGTGCCTTGACCGTTGACACTAACGTCGAGGGCCGTTTCCGTCGAAAAGTTGTCCACGCCGGATCCAGGTGCGCTCCCACCAGCGTTGCCAAGCCCAGAGACACCCGGAGCCAAACTCACGAGCGAAAACAGGTTGCGCCCTGCCAGCGGTAAAGTGGCCAGCTCCTGGGTTTCCAGCGTCTGTTGATTGCGCGTCTCCGCCGTGTTCAGAAGTGGAGCTTCGGCGGTGACGGTCACGGATGAAGTTGCTGCACCGACCTTTACTGCGAATGGCACGTTAAGGTTTTGATTTGTCTCGAGAGTTACCGTCGTTTCCGCCTTGGCAAAGCCCGCTGCTTCAACGGTAATTTTGTACGAGCCGGGAGCGAGACTCAGAAATCGATAGTCCCCCGAGGCATCGGTCGTAGTCGTCGCCGAAACCTTGGTGACAACGTTCACCAAGTCAACTTTTGCTTGCGCTACCGCCGCCCCGCTCGGATCTGAGACCGTGCCCTGAATATTGCCGGTGAACTGCCCCCAGGTGGAACTTGCCATCACCAGTACAACGAACAACACCCGGATAGACCATGAGACAAATGATCTGGCTTGCATTCGCTTCCTCCCCAAAAAGCCGAGCGTTAACTACTACGAGGTCTTGTAGAGCAAACGTTTTCTCAATTGGCCGGATTTATATATTCAATACTTCAGCGCTGTCAAGCGATTTCTACCCTTGATCGGGCGTGGTAAGGAGGAAAACGTGTCCTGGCGGTTGCGCCCTTCGGCTAGGTCTTAGACCAGCCTCTGCTTGGCACGCGTCCCGCCCCCTCCCTCAAGATGATTAGTTGATTGGCTGGGAGGTGCTTGAAGTTTTCGTGAAGCCCGTTGGGCCAATACACATCCAGGTCGGCCGAAGTAAGGCCTCCGAGACCGAAATGCAACCGGGGATCGTTGCAGGAGTAAAAACTCGATTGGCTCAGGACGGTTTGAGCCTGCGTTTTCCCCCCGTAATGGGCGAGCACTCGGGCTCCGATAGCGCTGCGGTTTGATTTAACACCCTCCAGTTTCACCTTGATCCAATTCTGTTTCCCGCGGATATCGTTGCGCAGCAGAGACGGGGGCTCGTTCAAGTTGACAATCAGCACGTCGATATCGCCATCATTGTCGAAGTCGCCAAAGGCACATCCGCGACTGCAGCGCGCGTCTGCCACGCCGGGACCAGCCGCCTCAATCAGTTCTTCGAATGTGTGATTGCCGAGATTACGAAACACGGCGCGTGGCGTCTTGTTTGCATATTGTGGCAGCTTTCGTTCCACCTCTGGGTACACGTTGCCGGTAACAAGAAACAAATCCGGGTGGCCGTCGTTATCGAGATCCACAATTCCAGCGCCCCAGCAGACGTAGCGCGTCTCCACCCCAACGCGTGATGTCCGGGTTACATCGTCGAAATTCCCCTTACCGTCATTGCGATAAAGAACGTTGGCATCGTCGGCGAAATGTGTCTTGAAAAGATCAAGATGTCCGTCAAGGTCATAATCGCCGATTCCCACGCCCATTCCTGCCTGCTCCGCGCCGTCGTCGCTGAGAGCCACGCCCCGCAATACTCCCTCTTCGCGAAACGTTCCGTCATGATTGTTCATGAAGAGCAAACTGGGAGTAGAGTCGCAAGCAACGTAAATGTCTGGCCATCCGTCTTCGTCGAGATCCGCCGCCACCACCGTCATGCCGTAGCTTTGTGTAGCCTGCGCGATGCCTGCCTGCCGGCTGACGTCGGTGAACGTTCCATCGCCATTGTTCCTGTACAGCGAATGCCTTCCTGTTGGCAGTCCGCGCGGGCCACATTCCACGGGAATGCCTTTCCAATTGCAATTGTTGTTTTGTCCCGGAACTGGCGCATGTTCGAAGGAGAAACGGACGTAGTTGGAGACGAACAGATCAAGGTTCCCGTCACGGTTGTAATCCAGGAAGCTACATCCGGCTCCCCATCTCCGTTGCTCGTTCAAAAGGCCTGCGGCTTTGGTTACATCGCTGAAAGTTCCGTCGCCATTGTTGCGATAGAGGACATTTTGTCCGTAGTAAGTGCAAAAGATATCTTCAAAGCCGTCGTTGTTGTAGTCTCCGATGCAAACCGCGGAAGCCCAATCGGCCGCGCGCAGGCCAGCCTTTTCCGTGACATCAGTGAATGTCCCGTCACAATTGTTCTTATAGAGCCGGTTGGACGCGTCGACAGGCGCACCTTCCAGCCGTGTCCCCGAGAGCAAGAAAATATCCATCCAGCCGTCATTGTCATAATCAAGGAAAGCACAGCCGCAGCCGGTGGCCTCAAGGATGTACTTCTTGCTCTCGACACCTCCATAGATCACCGGCGCGTGCAGCCCTGCGGCAGAAGCCACATCGACAAAGTGTGCGTTGAAAGGTCTCCCTGAAGGGGCCTGCCTGGGCAGGGGCTTCGCGGTGTGGGTCGAAACACCTTGCGCAAGCAATCGTTCGGCAGTCGCAGTCAATGAGATCGCTGATCCCAGAGAGAGTCGCACAAACGTACGGCGTGTGAGGGTCATTCCGAAACAGTTTCCTCAGTTGGTGATCTGACGCAACTTTTCAATTATCGCCGCGACCCCATCACGAGTAAAGGTTTTGGCGAAAATTTGGTGGACGCGTAAGAGAGCTCCTCGCAACTACGGTTGCACTTGCGGCCTGGGCGGAGTGTCCTCTTCAATCAGTTTGTAGCGGTACCGTTCCCTTTCTTCTTTTGTAGCTTGTTCGCGAAGTTGCGCGAGCCGCTTCAGCAAATCGGGAATCTCGGCCTTCTGCCCGGTTTTCCGGAGCGCTTGAATAAGTCGATATACGGCTGTCTGATCCTTGGGATCGCTGATCAACGCTTTTCTGCACTGGTCAATCGCCGCCTGATATTCTCCGGTCTGCATGTACATCTTGGCCAGGACGGCACGGGCGGCGGCAAGTGTGGGCTGCAAAGCGACAGCTTTCTTTGCCGAGCGCATCGCGAGTTGAAACTCAGGCGTGCCCGGGTCTGCGCCCTTTTGGGACAAGACATCTGCTTGCAAGTACAGCAGAAGCGGGTCGTTGGGATTTCGCGCCAACTTTGACTGCACCGATCGGAGCGCGTGATCAAGATCATTCGCTTGCACAGCCACCAAGCCTTGCGCGGCAGAACTCAACGACTGATTCGGGTTCAATTCATAGGCTCTCTCGAAGTCTGATTCCGCTTTGTCGTACTGCGCCAGTTGGGCGTATAGGACACCACGCGCCAAGTAAAGATCGTCTGCGTTTGGCTGCAGGGTCAATCCCTCGGTAATCACGTCAATCCCCACTTGAAACGATTCGTGCGCAAAGGAAATGTTGGCAAAATCTAAATAAAGGCTGACGTTCCGCGGGTCAAGCAGCAGGGCTTGCCGAAGCGTGCTCACTGCTTGTGGCGTGTCGCCGGAATCCTCATAGGCATTCGAGGCGAGCTCCAGCGTGTCCGCACGGGGATTGCTGGCTTCAAGCAGCGGCCCCAACGTGGCAAGGGCGTCTTGAGGCTTGTGAACCGTAAGCTGTACGGATGCTAGGAGTTGGCGTTCCTGTCGGTCGTCAGGGTGAAGAGCCACCGCCCTCTGAAAGACTGTCACCGCGTCATCAAGTCGTTTGAACTTCACGAGGCAAGTGGCGTATGCATGCAACGCGTCGAGTTGAGAGTCGAGAAGCTCGCCAGCTTTCTCGAAATGAGGGGTCGCCGCAGCGCAGTTTCCCTGCCGATACTCCAACACCGCCAGCATGGCGTGGCCGGTGGGATCGCCGGGACGCAATTGCAGCAAACGATTGAGCAGCGACACTGCATCCCGATTGCCCGCTTGGTACTCTATTTGAGCGGCACCGGCTAGCGCTGCAATGCTGTTCGGCGAAATATTCAGCGCTTGCTGGAACGCCGCCAGGGCTTCTTTGCTATCTCCCTTGCTGGCGAGGGCGATGCCTTGCAGGGTCCACAATTGCGCATTGTTCGGCGATTCTCGCAATGCGGATCGGCTCAACTCCACCGCCTTGTCGAATTCCCTCGCGCGCAACGCCGAACTGATCGACTCGACCTGGTTTTCGTGGGTTTGGGAAAGGGCCACGGAATGACATGCCAACAGGACAATCGTGAGACTGAGTTTCCTCAATAGAACCATCACAGATACCGGGCAGACCTGGAATCTCTGCGGCCACAGGATACTTCATCTGGGAAAGCGATTACAGGTAGTGTTTGACGCCGCCGCTCGCTCGCGTTATACATGGGTCCGTCGAGCAAACGATTGCTGAGAATCCTTACTTAGCAGATTGCTTGCTGGGCATCTCTCGGAATTTCGGGAATGAATGACGGCCCAGCGGCCAGTTCAGGAGATTACGCCATGAAAACTAAGTCCAGGCGGCAGTTCCTAAAGTCGGCGGCGGTTTCAACTGCGGGTGTATTAACGATGCGTTCCATTCCCGCATGGGCACAAACAACGCCGAAAGAGTCCATCGTCCCTGCACTTTCGGTCTTCGGATACTCGAATGTGCAGCTCCTGGACGGGCCCTTCCGTCAGCAGTTCGAGCAGAACCATGAACTGTTCCTTCATCTCAATGAAGATGGGTTGCTCAAACCGTTTCGCCAGCGTCAGGGGATGTCGGCTCCCGGCCCCGACCTCGGCGGCTGGTATGACAATGGGGACGACTTTAACGAGGAGAATAACTTTCACGGCTTCATTGCTGGACATACGTTTGGTCAATACCTTTCCGGGTTGGCGCGCGCCTATGCTGTGACAAGATCGAAGCCAACGCAGGAAAAAGTTCACCGGTTGGTGCGCGCCTTTGCGGAGACCGTAGAGCCCACTGGGAAGTTCTACGTTGACTACCGGCTGCCAGGCTACACATTCGACAAAACCTGCTGTGGTCTCATCGATGCCCATGAATTTGCGGCGGACCCTATCGCGCTAGATGTGCTCAAGCGAAGTACGGACGCCGTTTTGCCCCATCTGCCCGAGAAGGCATTGAGCCGGGCCGAGCAGGAAGCCCGGCCCCATAAGACCATCGCCTACACGTGGGATGAAACGTATACGCTGCCGGAAAACCTCTTCCTCGCGTATCAACGGAGCAGTGACAAGCGCTATCGTGATTTGGCGGTGCGCTTCATCTATCACGAGTACTACGACGCGCTCGCGGAAAACCACAATGCCCTTCCCGGCAAGCACGCGTACAGTCACGTCAACACATTAAGTTCGGCGATGCAGGCCTATTTGATGTTGGGTAACGAAAAATATCTCCGCGCTGCTGCGAACGGACTGCGTATGGTGCAGGAACAGAGCTACGCGACGGGAGGATGGGGACCGAACGAAGCATTTGTTGAACCGGGCAAGGGCCTGCTTGCCGCAAGCTTGGGCACGACCCGCTCCAGCTTCGAGACTCCGTGTGGCGCATACGGGCAGTTCAAGATCACGCGGTACTTGCTAAGGGTGACGCGCGACTCCCGTTACGGTGACAGCATGGAACAGGTGCTGTACAACACGGTCGCCGGCGCCAAACCGATTCTTGCTGACGGCGCTAGCTTCTACTATTCAGATTACAACAGTGAGGGTGCCAAGAAAGTCTATTACAAAGACAAATGGCCCTGCTGTTCCGGCACTTTCCCGCAGTTGACCGCCGACTATGGCATCAGCTCATACTACCCTGGCAAAGACGGCATCTATGTCAACCTCTTCGTTCCTTCTCGAGTCACTTGGATGCAGAACAGCACCCGTTGCACTCTCACGCAGCAAACCTCCTATCCCACATCCAACGCGACGCAACTACAGCTCGACATGGCGCGTCCTGAAAACTTCACGGTCTATCTACGAATTCCCGCATGGACGGACGCGAAAACACGGATTTCCATTAACGGCAAACGCGCGGAAGGCGACATTCTTCCAGGAAAATTCTTCGCGTTGCCACGAACTTGGAAGAATGGAGATCGAGTGGATTTTGAAATTGGAATGCCGCTTCGCCTGCAAGCGGTGGACGCGCAGAACGCGAGTACGGTGGCACTGGTCCGCGGGCCACTTGCCCTCCTTGGCGTTGGCAATCTGCCCGCAAAGTTTACTCGTGCACAGCTTCTCGCCGCTGCGGCTGCATCCCAATCTTCAGAAGACTGGCTGGTGCAGACCGATGCCGGGAGAGTGACATTTCGTCCTTTCGCGGCAATCCGTGATGAATCGTATCGCCTATATCAGAACGTGCCGGTCGAAATTGCCGACCCAGTCCGCGATTGACCTTGACGTGAGCGGCCTTCGGAGACTTTCGTCCGGCCGTGCAGTCAATTCCAATTGGTTAGCTTCATCGGTCCGGGCGGAAGAGGGGAATTGATTGTGATTGCCTGCTAAGGCTCGAATACCTCAGGGCCGTTTGCTTGAAGCGCCGCATAGTTGAAACAGTGCAGAATTCTAGAAAACGTTCTCTGCTATGCATGGCGTGGACTTCCTCGAAGGAGAACTGCATGACTATGGCAAAAGACATGTCGCGAAGGCGGTTTGTGAACTCAGCGATCTCGAGCGCCGCTATTTCATGCATGCCGGTGAAAGGGCTCTTTGCCGGCTATGCGGAGAGCGTACGGACCGCGGACGCATTTCGACAGCAAACTGGCTCGGTTCTGACCGACAGCGCCGCTTGGAAAGACCAAGGTATCGAGAACCTTGCGAAATCGCCGTACTCCAGGCTGCACAATGTGCCTGTGCGCGCTGTCACGATCGGTAGCGGTTTTTGGGGCCGCCGGCGCGACACTAATGTCACGAAAAGCATTCCCAGTATGCACGACCTGCTCGAGTCTAACGGCCGCCTGATTAATTTCCGCCGACTGGCTGATAAGAGCAAGGGTGATCAGCGAGGGCCCGTTTTTTCTGACTCCGACATTTATAAATGGACCGAGGCGGTGGGGTTCGCGCTGCAATCGGGCGACCGTCCAGAGATGCGGTCGATGGCTGAAAAATTCATCGATGATGTTGTCGCTGTGCAGGAACCCAGCGGCTACCTTAACACCTATTACGTCGATGATCGCGTATCACAGCGCATGCTGACTCAAACGCAGACGACCGGTCATGAACTCTACAACATTGGGCACATGCTGCAGGGCGCTATCGCCTACTATCGGGGCACCGGCGACCGCAAGATGCTGGATGCCGGTATCCGCTTCGTCAATAACTTTCTCCTGCCGGATTACGGTCCCGCGCCTAAGAAGCCGATTGTTTCCGGGCACCCGGAGATTGAGATGGGCCTGATCGAGCTGTATCGCATGACCGGTGACAAGAGGCAACTTGATCTCGCAGCCTACATCCTCCAGGGAGACGATCGCCTGCAACTGCCAAAGCCAAGAACAATCTACATGTTCAGCGGGACGCCATTTACATCGCGAACCAAGCTTGAGGGACACGCTGTCCGTGCCATGTATGCTTGCTGCGGAGCGACCGACTACTATATGGAAACGGGCGATCCCGCTTATTGGAAAACACTCAACACGCTGTGGAACGACATGACGGGAAACAAGATGTACGTTACAGGAGGAGTTGGCTCGCGCGCGGCTGGCGAAGCCTTCGGCGATGCCTACGAACTGCCCAACTATCGGGCCTACGGGGAAAGCTGTGCTGCCATCGGCAACATGATGTGGAACTGGCGAATGCTTGCGGCTACCGGAGACGCGAAGTTCACCGATGTCATCGAAAGGGCGCTGTATAACGGTATCAATTCTGGAATGTCGCTTGACGGTACGCTCTACTGTTATCGAAACCCACTGGCATTCGATCCTTCCAACGGGGACAAGATTAGAAACCCGTGGTACGACACGACCTGCTGCCCACCAAACCTTGAACGCACCTTCGCTTCGCTGCCGGGCTATTTCTACAGCACGAGCAGCGATGGAATTTATCTGCATCTCTACGATAATTCTGAGCTCGATTGGCGCCTGGAAAATGGCACGGCCCTCAAGGTCACTCAGAAGACTAATTATCCTTGGGACGGCAACGTGGAAATTGCTGTGGTGCCGGCGGAGCCTTCGCATTTCACTTTCTATCTGCGCATTCCAGGGTGGGCCGAGCGCACCCAAGTTTCCGTGAACGGGAAAGCGCTCACGGGCGCGAAGCCCGGTGAATATCTGCCGATTCAGCGCCATTGGTCGCCGGCGGACGTGATTCGTTTGCAAATGGAAATGACCCCGCAAATGATCCAAGCAAATCCTCGTCTCGTCGACGACACGGGGCGCGTTGCCATCCAGCGCGGCCCTCTCGTTTACTGTATGGAAGAACTCGACCAGCCGAATGGAGTGGCGCTTGCCGATGTGGCTGTGGATTTGGACCAGAAGGCGGGGGCGGTGTTCCACAGCGAACTCAGGAGCGATTTGCTCGGCGGGGTGCATGTGCTGCGTCACATGGGCGCGGTTTACGACAAAACAAGCTCGAGTGACGCTCTCTACTCTCGCTACAAGAGGGAGCCGGTAAAGACCCGGCGGGTTCCGCTGACCTTCATTCCCTACTACGCGTGGGCAAATCGGCAAGCGACTCCGATGCAAGTTTGGACTCCAGTGCTAAAATCTTCGGCGCTAAACGCATGATCATTTCATCAGATGGGAGCCGGCAACGGAGTCACCTGCGCTACTCAGAAAGATCGAAATGGCTGCTTGGCGAATTGCTGTCCTGGTGAGGTTCTCTGTCGCCACCAGCTATCTAGCCCGTCAAGCACTTCCTGTTGCGATAAAAGCGATTGGTAAAGACATCCCCCACGACGCGGTCTTGAAGAAAAACAGCATTCCGGTGGAGATGATCAACTCTAGCTTGACTAAACACGCCGGATTCAAGTCGAGCTGGAAGTTTTGTGGTTCCGATCCGAACACTCAGTAATGTGTTTCACGGAATAAGTCCGGAGGAGAAAGATGAATTCGGGACCATAGAAAGCCAGATTGGCGCTCGAGCTATGTTGACGGTCATGCCGCATCATGAAATGGAACAGGAGATAACGCCGATGAACGAACAACATAGTCGCCGCCAGATATTACAAGGCATGGGCGCAGCCTGCGCGACGTTTCTACTGAAGAGGAAGATATCGCCGGCGGTGCCAAATCTACGCGTTGCCGGCGCGGAGGTTGAGATCCAGGTTGCTTCTGTTAGCGCTCACACCGTGCGGTTGACCGTTCTCCCGATCAACGAAGGCAAACTAGCAGACGTCGCTACCAATGGATCGCTCGTACGATCGTCCTGGGGCATGCCAATTATCAAGGTGCGAGAAGAAAAAGGTCCCCAAACCGTCAAGTCCGGCGATTTAGACATAAGACTATCAACCGATCCTCTCATATTCACCATTGAAACCGCGAAGGGCGAAAGAATCCAGCAATTCACGGTGGACAAGGAGACCGGCCTTGTCTGCTTCCCGACCGGGAATTCACCGTTGCTTGGCCTAGGAGAGGGTGGCCAGCAATTCGACCGCCGCGGATCGACTGATCGCATGCGCAGCGGCCAAGGCGGTTACCGGCTTGCCACACATGGCGCACGCGTTCCTGTTCCTTGGATCATCAGCACGGCCGGATGGGCGATTTTCTTTCACCAGCCATTCGGCACGTTCGACTTTACAGCATCCGAAAGCAAGTTTCAGCCGACGGGACGAGGCACGGCTTTGCCTCTTGATATTTTTTTTGTTGCAGCGCGCGAACCCGGAATGATCATGGCCGAGTACGCGCGTCTAACCGGTTACGCCGAAATGCCACCGCTCTGGACTCTCGGCTACCAGCAGTCGCATCGCACACTCGCTAGCCGCGAGGAAATACTCGCCGAGGCAAAGACATTCCGTGAGAGGAGGTTGCCCTGCGACGCGCTGATTTATCTGGGCACCGGTTTCTGTCCGTCCGGTTGGAACACCGCGAATGGATCGTTCGCGTGGAACTCTCGTGTGTTCCCCGACCCCAAGGAAATGCTCCATGAACTACATGAGGACAATTTCCGAGCCGTGCTACATGCAGTGATCCTAACGGACAAACTTCGCGGAACAGTTCACGATCGATGCGAACCCACTCGGTACAACGCAGAAGAGGCTAGCTGTCACTGGAATGCCCACCGCACGGACTTCGCTCTGGGCGTGGACGGTTGGTGGCCTGATGAAGGCGACCCGCTGGACGTCGCATCGCGCCTCGTTCGGAATCGAATGTATTGGGAAGGCCCACAGATCGACCGGCCGAACGAGCGCCCATATGCGCTTCATCGCAACGGCTATGCTGGCATGCAGCGGTACGGCTCGTTTCTATGGTCCGGAGATGTTTACTCTACCTGGGAAACATTGAAAGTTCACATTCCGATTGCGATGAATACATCACTGACGGGCATTCCCTACTGGGGAACCGACGTCGGCGGATTCGTGCCGACAAAAGAATTTAGTGCCGAGCTGTACTTGCGCTGGTTCCAGTTCGGAACGTTTTGTACGCTCTTCCGCTGCCACGGCCGCGCATGGAAACTCCGGCTTCCTTGGGGATGGAACACAGGCGATCCGGGCCCGGTCGAGATAAGTAACTACAGCGAAGCCGACATTCCAGATTCCACCCAACTTCACAACGCGCAGGTCGAACCAATCTGTCGCAAGTACTTGGAGCTTCGTTACCGGATGCTGCCCTATCTTTACAGCGCGGTGCGCGAATGTACCACCACTGGCATGCCCGTCATGCGTGCATTATGGCTTCACTATTCCGACGATCCAGTGGCTACCGCTCGCGAGGATGAGTACTTGTGGGGTAAAGACGTGTTAGTGGCGCCGGTGGTTGAGAAGGGTGCAGCCTCTCGCCAAATCTATCTTCCTCGAGGCTTCTGGTACGATTTCTGGACAGGTGAGCGCATCGAGGGGGGGCGCGAAATCACCCGTGAGGTTGACCTCGAAACCATGCCGCTCTATGTGCGCGCTGGATCCATCCTGCCGCTCGGCCCCATAAAGCAATATACAGGCGAGCAGGTGGACCAGCCGCTCGCCATTTTGATCTACCCTGGAAACGATGCCTCATTCCTACTGTACGAAGACGACGGAAAGTCCTTCGATTATCGCAAGGGCGAGTGGACAGGCATTCAAATGGCGTGGAATGATTCCCGACGAATGCTGAGCCTGCGTCTTGCCAGTGGTTCGCGTCTCCTGCCGCCATTGCGACGGAACATTGACGTAAGGCTCAATCAAACCACGCGGCCAATCGTGTTCGAAGGACATCCGGTCGAGGTGCGATTCTGATTTGTCCAACACGAGTTTCAAACGTATTACATGTTCTCTAATCGGCTGAATTGGCGCGCGATATGACGGTTTTATCGACTTGTCCCTACCAAAAACTCAATCCGCAGTGGAAGGCATTCCAGAGAGATGATCGGGCCACGGGTGGAACAGCTTCTGTTCTCTTGTGTTCCCACGCTGAGGAAGCAGAGTCTGTAAGTGCTTGATCTAATGGAGCGGCCTATCGGAATCGAACCGACCTGGCACTTTTGGTGTTTCTTAGCCCTGTGTATCCGGCAATGCCGGTGTCAGTTCTGGTGTCACTGGGGTTGGCGATTTATGGCGAGATGTGAGGCGGCTGGGCGGTGCGATATTCCCGGATATGATTGAAATTGCGCCTCTTGACGGATTGAGGCGCTTGCTGACGCGAGCACCAAGATGGCTTAAAAGGCCGCTGCTCTACCACTGAGCTACGCCCCTATGGCGCGAAATTCCCATTGTAGCATGCTCGCAGCCCGCAAAAAGGCAAGGGCCGCAGCAGCGGCTGGTGCATGACCGCGACGAAAACTTAGGCATGATGGAAACGCGATCGCCGCAGTGGATGCTGGCTGCGACAAAGGCTGTGCGCGGCGATGGAAGGGCATACGGTACGCACCGTGGCGACAGAAATTGTCCGCCACAATAGTGACGCAGAAAGAGTTGTCGAGTTCCCAGGCCATCGAAACAGCTTGCGAGAGAAATGAGATGCAAGAGCTTCAGCCAGCGACGGCTTGAGCGACACGCTCAAGAATTCAGGAGAGAGCCTCGGCGCTGGGGAGGGGGCGCTTGCGCCTCCATTCGTAGTCTTTGCGCAGCTTGGCCTGGTGTTTTTTGACTTGCGCTTCGAGATCGCCGAAAGCCTTCTTGCAACTGGTCCGCACAGTCGCGCCGATCCCGGTAGCATGCAGCGTTCCGCTCGGGAGCGATAAATTCAGGGTGCAGGAATTCTCGTCCGTGCGCGGCGTCTTTGAAAATACGCCGTGCAATTGAATGAGGTCCGGCGAATAACTCTGCAGGAGTTTTTCTAGTTTACCAACGTGACGCTCTACTTCGGCTTCGGCCGGTTTGTGCGAATGTACATGCTTGTAATTGAAGGAGAGTTTCATGTATGCACCTGTAGAAAAAGCTGGGAACGAGGAGGCGGGCACGGATCGGCTTCTCGCAGCACATCCGGGAAAAGCATAGCAGCCTGCAACTCTTGGGGCAACGGCAACCGGAAAATTTCTACCTTGCTCGCGTTGACACTTCTCTATCGTTCCTTCTACTCTGCATTCACAGCCAATCGCCTGCGCCACTTCATGACAACACGCAAAACACGAACTGCGGCGCCCTCAAACGAAGACCATCCTTCTTCCAGTTCCGGGGCGGGCCATCCTGCGCCCGCAACGAATACCGTGCGCATCGGCCCCGCAGGCTGGTCTTATCCCGACTGGGCCGGCTATGTCTATCCAGCTCGACGCGCCAAAGGATTCCACGAGGCGACCTATCTCGCGGAATACTTTGACACCATCGAGATTAATACTTCGTTTTACCAGCCACTGCCTCCAGAGCATGCGGCGCAATGGATCGAACGAGTAGGGGCGAATCCGCGTTTTGTCTTTACGGCCAAGCTGTGGCAGCGATTCACGCACGACGTAAGATCCGCAACATCCGGCTCGGCTGCGGCGGAGGAACGCGAGGTTCGCGCGGGCTTCGATGTGCTTCGCGCGGCGGATAAGCTCGGCGCGGTCCTGCTGCAATTTCCTTTTTCGTTTCATCGCACGGAAGAGACCGTTGCCTATCTTTCGTCGCTGCTCAAGCGCTTCGCCGACTACCCACTGGTCGTCGAAGTGCGGCATGGGACGTGGGATTCTCCTGAAACTTTGGAATTGCTGCACGGCGGCGGTGTGAGTTTCTGCAACATCGATCAGCCCATCATCGGACGGTCGCTTCGCCCGTCCGCCAAAGCAACTTCTGGTGTCGCGTACGTGCGGCTTCACGGGCGGCGCTACGACACGTGGTTTAGCGACGACGAGGCCATCCCCGCACATGAGCGCTACAACTATCTCTACAATGCGGAAGAGCTCGCGCCATGGGCAACGCGCATCCGCAAAATGTCGGAGCAGGCTCGCGAGACGTTTGTGATTACCAACAACCATTTTCAAGGCAAGGCAGTGGTCAACGCCCTGCAACTCATCAGCATCCTGAAGGGATCGAAGGTAAAAGTGCCGGAGCCGCTGCGGCGGCACTTCCCGCAACTTGAAGAGATTGCCGACAGCCCGCCCACTGAGCCAATGCTGTTTCCCATTGGAAGAGGAGGTAAGGACGAAAAGAAGTGAAGATGTCGGGACAGAGATCTATCTTTCGTTAGCAATTCGTCTCCCCCTCCCCCACCCCCGGTGTTTTGTTGACAAGAGTGCGGAATCGACTGAAAACAAAGCAGTTGAGTTTTTGAAGAGTGCAAAAGAGTGCGCAAGAATGTGAAAAGAAAGCACTTGAGTAAAGCGGAGTGTAGTGAGTGGCCTCTGGGCTTGCTCGGCGCGAGCTTGTTCCAGAATGAAAATTGTTGGTGCACACGCCCGCAGTTTTCGTAAGAGTGGCAAACAAAGGGCTTACAGGATACGGAACTTGGAAGTGTGTACGGAAGACGGGAGACGGATGAACCGGGAGAGGTTTGGCGGGGATGCGGTCGACAACTCACGAAGGATACTACCATGAATTATATGAGTTGTCAAATACTATTGTAGTACTAGTATTTAGCGTGACGACATCATTTGTTCGAATGGTTTTGCAAAGAGAAGAAAACAAAGGGGTAGAGCTCACTATGTGCCCGTGCAATTCTATGTGGGCGGCGCTGCTAGCGGGTGAAGACTTCTTTGAGGAGCGAGGTGACGCGGGCGGCGGGGTCGGTGCGGATCTTCTTTTCTTCTTGGCCGAGCATGAAAAAGAGGCCGTCCAAGGCCTTGCCAACCACATACTGGTTGATATCGAGGGAAGGGCTTCTTGCAAAGGGGATGGATCGAAATTGACCGACCAGGGCGTTCCATTGTTGCGCGACGGTAAATTTATCCATGGACCGTTCGACGATAGGACGAAATGCTATGGTCAGCTCACCAGTGGTCTTTGATTTGAAGTAATCGGTGGCCGCGGTATCTCCTCCGTTTAATATTTTGCGGGCATCCTCGATGGTCACTTTCAAGATGGCATCCGCGAAGATTCTTCTCGCTTCCGGGGCAGCACTTTCCGCTGCGCGATTCATGCTGAGCTCGAATTCATCAATCTTCTGCCCGCCGCCGACGGCGCGGATGCCCTTCTCCATGCTGCGAAGATTCTTTGGCATAAGAATCTTGATGGCTTCGTTGCGATAGTAACCATCGGTTTTTCCGGTTAGCTTGACGGCGTTTTCGGCGCCGACTTTGAGGGCTTCCTTGAGCCCGGAGGCGATTTTGGTGTCGCCGAGTTGAGCCTTTGAGCCGAGACCGAGCTTTTTGCCGATCTGTTCCAATTGGGCGGAGGCGGGCGGGCTCGAAATCAGAAAGGCAGCCAGCCCTACCAACAGTCGAAGATGCATTGTGTTACCGTCGCTTTCCGAAACGGCTTCGCAGAATTGGCGGAGGGCAAGGGGAGAGTGGCGTATTGGGACGGGATTTGCAAGTGCGTGTCGGCCCTACCCGCCGGAAATTTCCCCGAGGCGCATTGCAGCGTTCACCTGATTGAGAATTCATGCGCTCTCGGCTACAAATTACCCTGCCTATTGGCCCTTTGAATCCCTTGGCGTAGTTCTTCGATACCAGCCCGCGACATTGGTCCCAGCTAGGTGGTGTGAACTCGGCTGCGGGTGTGATTGTCCTCAAGCGCAGGGACGCGGTCTGTGTGACTACCGGCGATCTCATCAAGAGGATCGCAACAGGAGAATCGAATGACGGATCATCATCTCAAATGGGTCAAATGGGCCATGTGCATGCTTGCGGTGTCGACGTGGCTTACCGGGCCTTTTTCTAATGCTTCTCAAAGCGCAAACCACTCCTCGAAGCGGTCCGATGCCGTTGCTCCAACGTGCGTGGACAATTCACCGGCGGTGTGGTTCGCCTCGCCCACGGGGAACGATGGAAGCGCCAACCCGCACAACCACAACACTCCCATGACTTTCCGTGGCGCGGCAGAAGCGGCTCAGCCTGGAGACGAAGTCTGTGTGATGGGAGGAACTTATGCGCAGGTACAGACTTTTTATCCTCCGCGAGGCGGGACGCCGTTGGCGTGGATCGTTTATCAGGCCTATGGCGACGGCCCGGCTAACATCGTTTGGGCCGCCAGTGGCCTGCATTGCCCGCCGGCAGGAACTGACGACTGCACGATGATCAACGTGAACGCTTTGCACGGGAACTCGTACCTGGAGTTCCGTGGATTGAACTTCGACGGACGCGGCCAAGCGGGGAACGCGTTCAGCTGCAACAATTCACATCACTTGCGATTCATCGGCAACACGGTATTCGACGTTCAGGGATCGGGGATCGGCGCGGTTCAGTGCGACTACGTGACCAGCGATCACAACATTGTCTATCACAGCGGATACTCCGGAACGCTGGCCAGCTGGACTAGCGGGATTTCCTACAACCAAATCAAAGCGTTTGACTGCAACGACGGACTGCACAACGTCATTTCCAATAACATTGTGGTGGGTCAATACGACAATTCCCCGAACCACAGCGACGGCAACGCGTTCATCCTGGACATCGATGCGACACCGTCAGCGTGCTCTGGAACTTCCGCCCCGTACGAACCGGCAGCGCTGGTGATTAATAACGTGGCCTACGGGAACGGCGGAAGATGCGCCGAGGCACTTCAGATAAGTTTCTTCTGGATGATGGCGAACAACACCTGCTTCAAAAATAATTTGGACAATGTGAATGCCAACCAGGCCAACGCAGCTTCCCTGGATTCCAACACGGCAAGCAATGGATATTTCGCGAACAACATCAGTGTTTCCTGGCAAGCGTCGAATCCACCTTACGACCAGCGAAACGCAAACGCGAACATTCAATACTTCGCGAACCTGGCCTGGGGAGCGCCGTGCTTTGCTGATCCTTCCGGAGCCGACTTTTGCGCGAAGAGCCCGCAGTTCATCAAAGCAGACCCGACGACTGTCGCACCGCCTTATTTTGATCCCTCCGCCTCTGGACAGTACGCCGCTGCGGAGCCGCCTTTCTTGCTGAGAAACGGACTGACACTTCAGCCCGGTAGCCCCGCTCGTTGCCGGGGAGTTGATCCCACCACGCTTCCGGGAGTGCCCGGACAAATAGCCGCGGATATGAAAAATCCCTCCAACGTCTATTTCATTTATAGAGACCTCAACGGAAACGCGCGTGCGTGTATGGGAAGCTGCTGGGATTTAGGTGCTTATCAGCACTGAGATCACGGCTGTCAAGATATTTGGCGCCGGGGCGATAAGAAAACACGCAAAGGGCTAGTCGGCAGCGCAATCCGGCTTTCGTGCATTCCGCCTCTGTTTCCAATGCGCCACAGATTCCCTCATACCGGATTGCAAGATTCACCCGATTGAGTGTTCCCCTCTTGTTGTATACAAACATCACTGTTAAGTGGTCCTTGGAGTCCCGGGGCGGTCCTCAAACCTAGCCTGCGACGCTGATCCCCACCAAGGTGTTGTGAAAACCGCCAAGGACCTGGCCACCCGCAAGAGCTTGCGTGTAATCCACGTGTTCAACAAGGATCGCCTCTGGAGGATCGATTCATGAAACTAATCAGGCTTCTTTCGTGCCTGGCCGCTCTCGGAAACATGCTTACGGGCCCCTTCCTTGGCTCTTCTTATGGCACCGTTCGATTGTTGATGCCCTTTGCCACGATTGATGCTACGAATTGCGTGGCGAACTCACCAACAGTATGGTTTGCCGGCTCGAACGGGAATGACGGTAATGATGGAAAAACTCCCCAGACTCCCATGGGGGTTTATGGCGCTACTCAGGCGGCGCTGCCTGGTCATCGAATCTGCTTTATGGGAGGAACTTACCCGGAAACGGGGACATTTTATCCTCCGCGAAGCGGCACGCCGTCGGCATGGATCGTGTACCAGGCTTATGGCGATGGACCCGTGAATGTTGTCTGGACTCCGACGAATCTGTCTTGCCCGCCAGCCGGGACCGCCGACTGCACTATGATCAATGCCATACCCTCCAGTGGAAACGCGTACCTGGAGTTCCGGGGATTCACCTTCTATGGCCAGGGACTTGCGGGGCATGCTTTCAGTTGTAACAACTCGCATCACCTGCGGTTTATCGGCAACACGGTTTACAACGTTCAGGGTGCGGGCGTCGGCGCGGTTCAGTGCGATTACCTGATCAGCGATCACAACGTTGTGTATCACGGCGGGTATTCCGGGACGACCGCCAGCTGGACCAGCGGGATTTCGTATAACCAAATCAAAGCGTTTGATTGCAACGACGGACTGCATAACGTTATTTCCAATAACATTGTCGTGGGTCAATACGACAATTCCCCGAACCACAGCGACGGCAACGGGTTTATCCTGGACATCGATGCAACGCCATCGGCATGCGCCGGGACGCCGGCTCCTTATGAACCGGCTGCGCTGATAAGCAATAACGTGGCTTACGGCAACGGGGGCAGGTGCGCGGAGGCATTCGAGGTAAGTTTCTTCTGGATGATGACAAACAACACCTGCTACATCAACAATCTGGATAACGTGAATGCCAACCAGGCGAACACGGGTTCACTAAGCGCAAATTCAGCCAATAACGGATATTTTGCGGATAACATCAGTGTTTCCTGGCAAACGTCGAATCCACCTTACGACCAGCGAAACGCGACCACGAATATCCAGTACTTCCAGAATCTTTCCTGGGGAGGGCCCTGCTTGGCCGATTCCACCGGCAGCGATTTTTGCGCCAATAATCCGCAGTTCATCAAGGCAGATCCCAGATTCGCCGCCGCGCCTTACTTTGATTCCACGGCCGCTGGACAGTACGCGCCCGCAGCGCCGCCTTTTTTGCTGGCGAACGGGCTTACGCTTCAGCCGGTGAGTCCTGTGTACTGCCAGGGCGTTGATCCCACCACGCTACCCGGAGTGCCTGCACAAATCGCCGCAGACATGCACAATCCCAGCAACGCTTACTACATCTATAGAGACTTCAACGGAAACGCGCGCCCCGGTGCAGGAGGCTGCTGGGACCTGGGGGCGTATCAGCACTAAGTCGACTCGACTCTCAGCCTTAATCGACGGCAAACTGCTCATCGTCACCGCGGCGACGCTGCAGCCGCCTTGGATTTTCCATTTTTCGACTTGGCTGATTTCGACCAGCCGCCGAGATCGAGCGCAACCGACATACAGGCATCACGAAGTTCGCTGGCCAGGGCGGGATCGACCAGTGCGCGGGCAACGATCATGCCGCCGATGCATATGGAAGCGATGCCCTGTGCAGTGGCGTGTCGAGCGCGGCCGTTCGGGGCCAAGCTGCGTTCCAGAACGCTGACCATGGAGCGAAAAACGGTCTCGAAGGCGCCCCTGGCGGATTTGCCGCTGCGCGCCACGTCCGTGGGCAAAGCCACCATGGGGCAAGAATCCTCGACGTTTTCAAAATGCTGGCGTGAAAGATAAGCGCGGACAACTTGCGGGCCGACGTTGGCGGAAGACAGATCCACTTTCACGCCTTCCCAGCAACTTTTCCAATTCGGGTCGGTGAAGAAACAGTTCAGTACCTCGGCGTAGAGATCGCTCTTGCTGTGGAAATAGCTGTAGAAGCCGCCGTGGGTGAGGCCCGCGCCCGCCATGATTTGCTGGATGGAAACACTTTCAAAACCATGGCGATTGAGTAGCTTGCGCGCACTTTCGACAATGGCCTTCTTAACTACCGGACGATGACCAGCGGGATACGGCATAGGAGTTCTCCTTCTGAGTGGCGCTGAAGTATGCCTCGGAGGAAGGCGCCGTAGCCAGGAAAAGATTATCTTGAACATATTTTGGCGGGGTGCTCTGATGCGTTGCGTTCGCGCGACGAAAGACGGAGGACAAGAATGAGCGAAAGAAAGAATTCGAGTGCACCTACGAACACGCCGACAAGACGGCAATGGATTACAGGGATGGCCGTGGCATTTGGCGGCGTGAATCTGAGACCAAGCGAGGCATGGGCACGGGTCGAGGAAGAGATTTCGCATTCGGCGGAAGCGATTCACCAGGAACGGGTTTTCAAAGCGAGCCGGAAGCGCGTCTACGAAGCGCTTACGGATGCGAAACAATTCGAGAAGGTCGTGCAGCTTAGCGCAGCAATGAAGTCCGGGATGGCGCCGGGAGCCAAGTCCGCAGAGATCAGCCGTGAAGCGGGCGGGGCGTTCTCACTTTTCGGCGGCTACGTCACGGGAAGGCAGCTGGAACTTGTGCCGAACGAGCGAATCGTCCAAGCGTGGCGAGCGGGTGGCTGGGATCCGGGAGATTACTCGATTGCGAGATTTCAGCTGGTAGAACAAGGCACGGGAACAAAGATAGTGTTGACCATGCTGGATTTCCCAAGGGCGATGCGGAACACCTTGCGGAGGGCTGGAAGATTAATTATTGGGAACCGTTGGAGAAATTCCTGGGTTAGACGCGGGCATCGATTACGGATTGAACCTAAATTCCAAGGTAGCCGTTGTTTCGGCACCAGCGGGTGCGTACTTCCAGCTCTTGAGCGTTTCTTCGACCGCATTCACAAGCAACGGATGGCCACCGATGATTTTGGTGATTTTGATCTGGCCGTCGGGGGCGATCACGACTTGGACCTTTACGACTCCGGTAACGCGGAATCTCCTGGCTGTTTCTGGATAGCTGGGCGCGGGATTTGAAATCACCTTTCGTGTCTCTTGCGCCGGAAGATCAACAGTCGTCAGGAACAGGGCCATGGTCAAAAAGACGCGGATTGCTATTTTCGTACTTTTCGCTTTCCCGTCCATGACGGTCTCTCTCTCTATACCAGGCTACGTCTGACCCAGGAAAAGTGCTCTTTCGAACGGCCCGCGCCAGCAAGTTCAAACATAGCGCGAAACAGACGTCAGGGCACCTTCCCCGGCGTACAGGTGTGTCTCGCGAAAAACTGGCCTGCGGTTCAGGTAAGGAATTCTTACATTGATGAAAAGAGACCTTGCGGCGTTCAGGGTTAGCCAGAAACAAGAGACAGTCACGGAAGAACGAAACAGATCCCGCCGAATACAGCGGACTCGCTTCAGCGCTACGCTAAATGACGCGGCGGGGCAACAACGGGTTGAGGTGCATGGTGAGGTCGTAGACGGAAGCACCGCAGGATTCGGAAACATCCTCGGGGCGGGAGCCCGGCTGCCAGTCAAAGAAAGTTGCGACGTCGCCGATCCTGACGCGCTCTTCGCTTCCCACTTCGACAATGCAATGGCTGGCGGAAACGGAGGCAATGACGGGATAAAGATCTCCGTTGATGCGGACCTTCGCGCCCCTTTCGCGAGTGAGCGCGGCGTTGCGGGGCCAGCCGTCGGCGTGGCCAACAGGCAGCGTGGCCACCCATACGTCGTCCTTGGCAAGGTAAGCGCGGTTGTAGCCCGCGCTGTCGCCTTTGCGTAGCTTCTTCACGTAGATGACGCGGGCCTTCAGGCTAATCGCGGGGCGAAGATCCATAATTGATGTGTGCCGAAATTCGTTTTCGGAGTAAATGCCGTAAATGGCCATGCCCGGGCGCACCATATCGAGGAATGCCTCGGGATGCTGGAAAAGACTGAAGCTGGAAGCAGCGTGCTTTCTTCCAAGAGTGATGCCTTCTTTTTCGAGAGAAGCGCAAGTTTCGTGGAAGCGGTGAAGCTGCTCTTTGTCGAAATCGAGATCCTCGGTAAAAGTCATCATCGTTCCCTGGATTTGGACGGACTTGCGGCTGCCGAGATCGCCAATGAGCGGTGCAGCGTCTTGATAGGGCACGCCGACGCGGCCGATGCCGGTGTCAATGCAGATGTGCAATGGGATGGGCTTTTGCATTTTGGCGGCGATCTTATCCAGCGCGGGGCCCAGAAAGGTATAGACCATGGGCGTGATGCCGCGGGCGACGGCGTCTTCGAGATTGCGATCGTCGAATGGGCCGAGAATGAGAATCGGCTTGCGAACGCCGGCGTCGCGCAGAGAGATAGCTTCGTGCAGCTTCACGACGGCGAAGCCGAAGATTTCCGGCTGAGGCTCGAGGATCTGGGCGACATTGGTCACGCCCATGCCGTAGCCGTTATTTTTGACGACGGCAAGGATGGGACGAGAAGCCACACGGCGGGAGATTCCCTGGAGGTTATGGCGCAAGTTTTCGCGGTGAATCTCCACCCAAGGATCGAAGGAGGAATCTTTCGAAGTGGCTTCTGAGGTTTGCGAGGTGGCTGCGAAAGATGGAGAAGCCTCGAGGATCGCGGGGAGGGCGAGACCAGTTTCGAGAAAGGACCGCCGCGAGGATTTCATGCCGCAGCTACTTCTTGAACAGATTCTCGAAGGCCTGGCGGGCGTCCGCGTGGCGCGGAGGCGCAGAGGGAGCGGAACCGGACGCCGAAGGCTGAGTATAGGACGTTGGCGCGGTATCTTTTTCGATGGTCGTGCGGAATTCGTAGAACTTGCACGTATTCTTCGCGTCTTTGGGAGAGATGCGCTCCGGGATCGGCTGTGTGCATTCGAACTGCGCGCCGGAATCGAAAAAGCGGCACTGCTTGCAGCAGTGTAATTCGGCCTGGCACTTGGGGCATGTGCCGTTGGGATCGAAGCCCGGAGTAAGGACGGCGCCGCAATTGGAACAGCGCGCGCGTGTGACCGTGCCGACCATTCGCGGCGTGCGAGGCCCGAATTGATCTGCGCCGCGCGGCCCGCCAGCAGGTGGCTTCCGGTCGTGCGACTTATCCTTCTTCTCTTGCTTTTCCGCGTCGCGGTAACCGCGGTGACCGTATTTCCGATCCACAAACGCCTCCGTCCGCCAGTCTCGACGGACTGCAACGACTACAACTCATACTTTTGCGCTGTCGCGCTCGCCAACTTGGCTTGTATCCAATCGGATTGTTACACTCGGCAGGACGGCGCACTCATTCCCTAGAGATTGCTTGCAGAATTGCGAACGTCCAGCGAGCAGGAGATGGGACCTCTATGTTTGTAGCGCTCTGGGAGTACGAAGTCAAGCCTGGCTGTGAAAAAAGGTTCGAGGAAGCCTATGGCCCGTCCGGCGGCTGGGTCCAGCTCTTCCGGAGCGACGCGAACTACCGCGAGATGCGACTCTTGCGTGATCCCTTTCGTCCTGCGATTTACCTCACGCTCGATTTCTGGGATTCGCGAAACGCGTATGAAAAGTTCATGGCAACCAGAAAGCAAGAATACAAAGAGCTGGGCGCTGTCGGCGAGGAATTAACGAGCAACGAGCGGCGGCTTGGCTGGTTCGAGGCGGTTGAGCGGTGAGTTTGCATCAGCTATTTGTCGCGGTGCCTGACCTGCCCAGCCACATGGCGATGAAACCATCGGGTGGAAGATCGGGCTGGAGGAATTTTAGCGGCGATCCGTCGGAGCCGAGCAGGGCTTCAGCGGCAAGGTAGCCGCTGCGCACAGCGCCTTCCATAGTGGCGGGCCAGCCAGTGTCCGTCCAATCACCGGCCAAAAACAAGCGCGGGATCGAAGTTTGCTGCTTGGGGCGCCAGCGATCGACGCCGGGCTCGGGCGAAAAGGTGGCGGCGGCCTCCTTGATCACCGTGGCTTTCACTAATTCGGCGTTGCGTGCCGCGGGCAGAGCTTTCCGGACTTCCTCTAAACAGAGGTCGATGATTTCCTGGCGCGGCTTCTGCAGCAAATCGTAAGAAGCGCTGATGACCAACTGGAGGTACTGTCCGGTCAGAGCGGTATTGGCCTGTCCGTTCGAATCTCCGTAGAGAGCGGTCTTATTGAAGATCCACTGCGTGGTGGTGTCCAGGAGCGTCACGAACGGCTCTTTCATCACCGGACGGTCAAACCAGAAATGCACTCCAGTGATGGGCGCGACTTTAATCTTCTCCAGATTGGAGAGCGCCGGATCGCTTTGCTTCATGCTTTGTGGTAACAGCTCCGCCAGCACAGCGTGAGGCACGGCGAACACGTAAGCATCGGCCGTCTCCTCTCGCCCTTCGTCGAGGCGAATTCCGGCGAGTTCGCCACTTTCCATTTTCAGGCCGCGTACCGGAGCGCGGAGAACCACTTCCCCGCCCCGGCGCTCGATTTCGGATTTGCAGCCGTCGTACAGATTGGCGAGCGGCACGGCGGGCACTCCCATGCGGTAGCCAGTGCTGTTCGAAAGAAAAACCTTCCAGAAAACATCAACGCCGAAGCGGGCGTCGGTGCGATCCAATTCTTCGTCAAGAGCGCTCACAAGGACCACTCGCCAGAAACGCTCGATGGCACGCTTCGTCTGGCCGCGGCGACGGAGCCATTCGAGCATGGAGATGCCGCCCTTTTCCTGGAGATCGGCGGGATTCCCCTGGGTCTGCAAGATGTCGAGCATGGCGCGCGCGATGGAAAGCTTGTCGAGAAGCGAAAGGGGCGCAAAGGCGGCAAACGAACCGGTCAGATGAAATGGCGCGGGCAAGAACCCGGCTTGCATCTTTCCCCGGCGGCCCTGCGGGTCGAGAAAGAGAAGCCGGTCGAAAAACTTGATTTTGCCGGCGGCGCCGATGCGGCGGTAGAAATCCTCAAGATTGGTGCAGCAACCAAGGGTCACGTGCTGGCAATTGTCCACGTGCTCGCCGTCGGGCAACACGTAGGAGGTCGCCCGGCCGCCGAGGAAGGGACGCTGTTCAAACAGCCGTACGCGCCAGCCGGATTCAGCCAGCGCGACGCCGGCTGCCAGCCCCGCCAGCCCGCCGCCGATCACGATCACGCTTTTCAAGAATGTTCTCTTCCGTGGTGCGCCCGAAACGCGCCTTGGCGATGAACATCATTTTTTCCGCTTTGGAGAGACGAACGCGCTCACCGAAAACGGCGAAGTCTAGCAACTCGATGCGTCCGAGAAGCGCGCTGTATGTATGCACCAGCAGCCAGAGCGCGCCGCGGCTGTCGGTGTCGATTAGTCCGAGCAAAGCGGAGCCTTCTTCATAAAGCTGCCAGGCACGCTCGGCTTCGAAGCGAAGCAATTCGCGAACGCCGAGAGTCGTTTCGCTGCGGCCAAAGTCTTTCGGCGAAACTCCGTAGCGGTGCAAATCTTCCTCGGGGAGATAGACTCGGCCAAGTTTGTAGTCTTCGTGCACGTCGCGAATGATGTTCGTCAGTTGAAAGGCAAGGCCGAGCTTTTCCGCCAAGTCCAGCGCGTGCGCGTCGTGGAAGCCGAACACATGGGTGCAGGTGAGGCCCACCGTACCGGCGACGCGATAGCAGTATTCGCGAAGGCGGTCGAAGGTGGGATACGTCCGAACCATTAAGTCCATCTCAGCGCCGCTGATGAGATCGTGAAGGTAGCGTGCAGGGATTTTGTAACGGTGCATAGTGTCCACAAGAGCCGGAAGAACTTCGGCTTCACCATATACGGTTTCAGAAGGCAACGGCATGGCAGCGTTGCCATCAAAGAGCTGAGAGTGCCCGGTAACGGCCTCGTCGAACGCGGCGCGCCATTTCGCCAGACCACGCTGCTTCGCGAGGAGATTTTGATTTTCATCCGAGACATCGTCGACGAGCCGCATGAAAGCATAAAGAGCAGCCAGGGCGTCGCGCTTCGGCTTCGACAGAAGAAAGAAGGCATAGTAAAAGTTGCTGTGCGAGGCGCGAGCGATGCGGTGGCATTCTTCGTAGGAGTCGGCAACACTGGTGCGCAACTGGGGCGCAGCATGCTGCGCCCCTGCAACTGCCAGAAGCGGGGCGCTCTCATTTGAATGCGCATTCCCACCTGCCAAGTGGGCCACGAGAGCGCGGCCCAAAAGAGCCGCTTGCTTCATTTTGTTGACGGCTGGACGACGGTGAAGCGTGTCGTATCCTATAGCTTCGATGGCATCGAGCACGGCCAAACCGCCTCGGCTGAACATCTCCACATCCACGCTTAGGCGCCCATCCACCATTTTTGCCAGCGGCCGGCCTTCGGCGAAGAGGGCGCGGGTTCGGATAATGAGATCTTTCATCAACCCAACGTAACGTTCATCAAAGCGCCGTTCAACAATGTCGTTCTCGGAAAGCCCGTGCACCGCAGCACCATCGAGCGGAATGTATATGCGGCCAATGTCCAGGTCGCGCGAAACATCCTGCCAGAAGTTCGCGAGTTGCAGCGCGGTGCAGGTAGCATCGGACAGACGCTGACGCTGCTCGTCGCGGTAGCCGCAGAGATACAGGACCAAGCGCCCCACCGGATTTGCCGAATACAAGCAATAGCCGAGGACAGCATCCCAATTCGCGTAGCGCTTAACAGTCTGGTCCCGGCGGAAAGCTTTCAGGAGATCAGCAAAAGGCTGTCTGGGAATATCCTTTGCGACGATTGTCTCGCGCAGCGCTACAAAGACAGGATGAGAGGGCTTGCCTTCATAGCAAGCATCCAGTTCATGCTCCCACCAGGCAAGCAATTCCAGCGCGCGCGCTGCATCGGGAACTTCGTCTCCAAGGTCATCGGCCCATCGGCAATAGGCATAGACATTGTAGAAATGCTGGTGCAGCGCTTTGGGGAGAAGCCACGATACGACGTTGAAATTCTCGTAGTGATGCGTCGCCAGCCAGCGCGTATAGTGCTGCGCCACTTCAGGCGAACAGCCGGCTTCAGGCGCGTGCCGCGTGATATTGATTTCGTCCGGACGCAACATCAGTAAAGAGATCCCTTGCTTCGTAGACCCCTCCGGAATGCAAAATGCGCTCTTCGCTCCCCACCGCTGGAGCCAGGATCCCGAAACAGAAAATGACGAGTGGGTTTGGCTCGCAACTGAAGACTACGGCCGCACGGCCAGCTTGATTTCGCCGCTGCGCGACTTCATCCGCGCAAACGCTTGCGGCAGGTCAGCCAGCCGGATCTCTTCGGTGACAAAATCGCGCGCTGAAATATCCCCGCGCCGGATCGCTTCCAGCGCCTCGCGAAAGAAGCGCGGCGTATGGTGAAACGGCGAAATCAGCTTGATTTCGGAATAGTGGATCGCTGCCGGATCGATTTCGACGCGCGTGCCCGAAGGCAGGCCGCTGAAGAAATTCACAACGCCGCCGCGCCGCACCATTGCCAGGGCCTGCTTCCAAGTGGCTGGATTGCCAGCAGCCTCCACCACGGAATCGGGGCCGAGTCCGTCTTCGGTAAGCGCTTTTACTGCGGCCACGACATCTTCCGCCTGCGTGACATTGAAGGTCGCCACTGCGCCCAGCCGCTTAGCGACGTCGAGCGGCGCCGCGCGCCGTGCCAACGCAATGACGCGAACGCCGCGCCTTGAAAGCATGCGAACAAACTTTAGTCCAATGGGGCCGCAGCCGATGACCGCCGCGGTGTCGCCGGTGCGCACTTCCATCTCGTGGATTCCACGAAGCACGCAGGCCAGGGGTTCGGCCAGCGCGGCGCTTTGATCGTCCACGGAGTGCGGCACTTCCAGCATGTTTTCCACGACGATACGGCCCGGGATGCGCATGTAATCCGCGTAAGCGCCATTATTGAACAACAGATCGTCGCAAAGATTTTCCTGGCCGCGGCGGCAATGGTAGCAGCGCAAGCACGGCGCGGAATTCGCGGCGATCACACGCATGCCGATCCGCCAGCGGGGATCCACGCGCTTGCCCACGGCAACAATTTCCCCGACCAGTTCGTGGCCGAAGACAGCCGGAGGCTGAATCATTTTGGCGTGATAGCCGCGCTTCCAGACCTTGAGATCGGTGCCATCAGTGAGCGCCAAACGGACGCGCACCAGGACTTCGTCGGCGGAGAGAGCGGGCACGTCAATCATTTCAATGCGAAGATCTTCGCTGCCATAAAGCACAGCCGCGGTCATTTTTGAGGGCACCGTGGCGCGGGTTACAGCAGCTTTCACTTGTTCGCCTGCTTCCAGTTTCTTTGGCGTCGTCGTGCTCATGTGTGTGTGACTAAGATCTTGAGTGATTCCGCTGTCGGTTTGGCCGCCAGGTCCAGCCCCTCCTGGATTCTAGCCAACGGAAATCGGTGCGTCACGATATCCATGACCGGCAGTTTCTTCTTCAGCACAAGATCGGCCCCTGCTTCTTGGATGTCCACGGCCGCACTATAGCTGCCCAGAATTTCTTTTTCGTCGATACCCACCGCCGCGGCAGGAAACTCAATCCTGGTTATCGGATCATTTGCGGCGAACAACAACACGCGTCCTCCGGGCCTTGCCGCTGCTAAGGCATCCACCACGACCGACGGATGAGCCACCGCGACCAACACCGCATCGGCACCCCGCCCTTCGGTCCGGGCTTTGATGTGGTCCACAAGCTTACCATCACTGGGGTCAAAGGACTCCAACGCTCCTAAAGTTAGGCTCTTGGCGCGGCGGACAGCCATGGGGTCGCTGGTATAGAGTTTTGCGCCTTGCAAATTGGCGACCATGAGCAATTGCAGGCCGATGGGGCCGCATCCGATGATAAGCACGGATTCGCCCGCAGTTGCGCGGGCTTTCTGCACGGCCTTCAGAATCGTGTTGATCGGCTCGATGAAAGTGGCTTCCTCGAAGCTGACGTTATCGGGCAGGGCGACGATTCCGCGTTCCGCTACCCAGGGCATAGCTTTCACGTATTCCGCAAAGCCGCCGCCGTTGGGAGTGAATCCGCCTGTGAGACCGGTAGTCTTGTACTGTTTGCACTGGGAGAAGAGGCGGCGTTCGCAGTAGAAACATTTGGCACAGGGAATGTGATGAAAACTCATTACACGGTCGCCCAGCTTCCATTTCGTCACGCCACGGCCGGTTGCTACGATCCTGCCGGCTACTTCGTGGCCCAGAATCTGCGGCGCCGGAACGTAGGCGTGGAAAATCTTCTTGATGTCCGTGCCGCAAATGCCGCACGCGGCAACTTTGATGAGGACTTCGCCTTCGGCCACTTCGGGGACAGGGACTTCCTCGACGCGGACGATTCCCTTTTCGCGGTAGACGCCGGCACGCATAGTCTTGGGGATGGGGCCAAGACTCTTCATGGCTTCGAGCGTTGTGCCGGTGCGGCTCATCGCGCGGCCACCTTCAGAGAATCTTGTCCCGCGACAAGTTGGACCACTTCATTTACATAGATTTCCAGCAATCGGGCGAGAGCTTCGGCGGCGCTACGGCTCTGCTTTCCAAAGCGAATAAGCGGCCACAGACTGCCTGGGCGCTTCGCCACTTCTGCTAGAACGCGAGGAAGGCTCACCCGGTTATCCGATGACATTGTGCAGTTGAAATCTATCGGCAGATTCTCGTCAGCCCCGTCGCTGATGGCTCGAATGGCAACGCCACGAGCCCCCCGAGCGCAGCCCTCTTTCACCACATAAAAACTCTCCATCTCGACTACGTCCGCTTTTGTGGAAAGGTGCAATTTTTGCTCCGCTGTCGTCAGCACGTTTTTGGCTGTATAGAATGCGTCAACCGGTTTTGCGCCTTGCGCGACCGCCAGCTCGACGAGTTGTTTATCCGCTTCCAACCAATCCCGGCCGAGGTCCGCATGCACGAAATTCGACTTCAGAAGTCTCGCCACAACGATATCACTCAGCCTGTAATCGGAGCGCAGAGCTCCGGCTAGACCGCTTGAAACGCAGACATCAAAATAGCGGTCGCAGTCGGCCATGCGCATCATAAGGTCCATGACGTTAGCCGAAATATCTCCGATACCCGTCAGAACCACGAAAATTTCCGAGTCCCCAATGATACTCTTCCAGAGTTGGAGCCCAGGAGCCTTCTGGCGATCGAATTTTCGGCTCGCCCTCCACGGGGCGAATTCCGCTTCGACGGCGAATGTGACGAGGATGCGCATTATCCCTGTTCAGATGCCGCCCTAAAGGGCGGCCCTACAAAACAAAGCACCGGTTTCCTTCGGCTACGCTCAGCACAAGTTCCGGCCGGCTACGACTGCAACCGAACAGGCTGAAGCCTGTCCTACAAACGCTTACGCGGCGGCGCGGGCCATGCGCTTGACGCGGCCTTTGGCGATGTAACCGTTGGCTTCGTACCAGCACACGGCGCGCTCCAGCGCCGCAGCCACAGGGCCAGCCTTAAAACCTAATTCCCGCTGTGCGCGCGAGCAATCCACAAACATCATGTGGCGCGCAATCTTCACGCCTTCAATCGGAATGCCCGGCTCACGCCCAAGCATCCGCGAAAACACCGTATTGGCATAGGCTACGCCCAGCGCTAATCCATGAGGAATCTTCAGGCTCGGCGCGCGCAGACCGGTAATCTTCGCCAGCATGTCCAGCATCGCCTTGAGCGTCAGATTCTCTCCGCCTAACAGATACCGCTCGCCAACTTTTCCCTCTTCGGCGAGCAGCAGGTGGCCCGCCGCACATTCCTCCACGCCGACGAAATTCAAGCCGGTCTCGACGTAACCGGGCATCTTGCCGTTTAGAAAATCGAGAATGATCTTCCCGGTCGGGGTCGGCTTCCAGTCCCACGGTCCTACCGGCGTTGTGGGCATGGCCACAATAACCGGCAATCCGTTTTTCGCGGCGTTGAGCACTTCTCGTTCTGCCATCCACTTCGAGCGTTTGTAATGGCCGACCATTTCATCCAGCTTGGCGTCGGTGAATTCGTTGGGAAGCTTCGGGCGGTCGACTGCGATGGTCGCCACTGTGCTGGTGTAGATTAATTGTTCGACACCGGCGCGTTTCGCAGCTGCCAAAAGATTTTTCGTTCCGCCGACATTCGAATCGTAAATCTCCCGCGAGCGCCGCGCCCACAAGCGGTAATCCGCAGCTACGTGAAAGACGCGCTTGACCCCCTTCATCGCGCGATCGAGCGAAGCAGGGTCGCGCAAATCTCCAGTCACGTATTCGAGCGACAAATCCGCAATCGCGCGATTCGTGCTCGAGGCACGAAGGAGCACGCGGACATCATCGCCGCGCGCCACAAGCTGCCGTGCTACGTGACTGCCAAGAAAGCCCGCCGCTCCTGTAACCAGAGTGGTCATGCGATTCTTACACCCGCTTCGTCAGCGCGGGATTCCCGTTCGAGGCGGTCGCCGCTCTCTTCTGTGTTTCGCGCTGCGGTTGGCTGGTTGTTCAGTGCCGGTCCGACCATGCGCGAAAAAGACTCCCACCAAACGCTCCCAATCAGCTTTCGCACCTCCGCCGCTTTTTGCCGCACGGCTTCGGCGCCCACATCTGCAGAGTTCGATGCGCCATTCGCCGCCGTAACCACAATTCCATCCACGTCGGCAGAGAGCGAATACTGGATCAAGCCAGCCATTGCCCCTAGTTCAGTCTCCGCGTGAATGCGCGCATGCACGCAAAACAGAAACCCAGAGTGCCGGGCCGCACGCATGCCCTCCGCAGCCAGTTCGAATGCACCAGGTCCAAGGTGTTCCGAGACGTCACGCTGCACACCGGGTTCCAGTCGAACGCTCAGAAAGAGCCGCGGCACAGGCTGAAATTCGTGAATGCGCCGACGAAGAAGCGTTCCATCGGTCTCGAGAAAAACAAAGTGGCCAGTCTGCGTGATGGCCCGGACAAGATGCGAAATGCCAGGGTGATGCAACGGCTCGCTTCCCCCAATCCAAACAACCGGAGAGCGCTCGGAATTAATCTCGCCAATTCTTTCGTGCGAAACGGGATGACTGGAATCATGGTGCAAAATTTCTGCCGCATCCACAAACTGAATGGGGCCGGCTCTTCTGGAAAGAGCTGCCTTTGGCGCGAACCGGGCCATCGCCAGGTATGCTGTGAGCCGCAAAGGAAACTGCATCATGCGCTTTAAGACCCGCTGCGCAGTCGGAATTCGCCGGGCTGGAACTTCCGCGCCACATACTCATGCGCGCCGCGCGATTGGTTAGAATAGCGCGCCAGCGCATAGACTGGAAAGGAATTCCGGTAAAGGTGGTATTTCAAATAAAAAACGCCCGGGAAACCCGTGCCGGTGAAATCCGGCTCGCTCCACGAGCCGTCCTCACGCTGCTTGTGGACGAGATAGGAAACGGCCTTGCCAATCGCAGGATCGCTGGCGTCTGTCCCTGCAAGCAATCCGATCAATCCCCAGGCGGTTTGCGACGCCGTACTGGGGCCCTGCCCTTTCGTCGACGGCGTTTCGTAACTGGCAAGCGACTCCCCGAAGCTGCCGTCGGCCTTTTGCACGGTGCGCAGCCAGACCACGGCGCGCTGGCAATAGTCGCGCACAGTCAGCGAAACAGTTTCCAGTGCGCGCAACACGCCACTGGTTCCGTAAATATAATTGACACCCCAGCGGCCGAACCAAGAACCGTCGCCGGATTGATCTTTCAACAAGAATTTCACGGCACGTTGAATGGCGGGATGGTCCGCGGGCCAGCCGAACCGGCCGAGGCATTCCACTACCCGCGCGGTGACGTCGGCGGTGGAGGGATCGATCATCGCGTTGTGGTCCGCGAAAGGAATGTTGCAGAGGAACTCATGGTCATTGTCGCGGTCAAACGCGCCCCAGCCGCCGTCGCGATTCTGCATGCTGAGCAACCACTGAATGCCGCGGCGGATCGCGCCTTCCATGCGTTTGGCGTCGGCGTACTTCACGCGCTGGAGCGCCATCAGCACAAACGCAGTGTCGTCGACATCGGGATAAAAATCATTGCGAAACTCGAACGCCCAGCCGCCGGGTTCCGCGTCCTTGTTCTTCACTTGCCAGTCACCCGGGCCAAGAACTTGTTTCGAGAGCATCCAGTCCGCCGCCTTCACCAGCGCGGGATGATCCGCAGGCAGTCCTGCTTCTTCCAAGGCGACCATGGCAATGCAGGTGTCCCAAACTGGCGAGACGCACGGCTGCATGCGAATGGTGTCGCCCTCTTCAATTTCAAACCGCGAGAATTCCTGGATTTCCCGCCAGGTCAGCGCATCGTCCGGGCCGTGTCCCAAGGCCATCAACGCAAAAATCGAATTCATCATCGCCGGGTAGATCGCGGCAAGGCCTTCGGTCCGCTCGATGTGATTCAACATCCAGGATTTCGCTTCGCGTAAAGCACGTTGGCGCAGCGGTTTCCAGGGTAATTTTTCGTAGAGCTTCAACCCGCGATCCAACGCCAGGAAAACGTTTTTCCAAGAGAGCAGCTGCTTGCTCCAATCGAACGCCGCCGTCTTTCGCGTGGGGTCCTTGAACAATTCATCCACGCGAGAGCGCATCGGCAAGCGCCAGTCGGGCCGCAGCGTGGACAGGATGGCCATGGGAATCACGATGCCGCGCGTCCAGGAGGACATTTCATAAATATTGAAATAAAACCATTGCGGCAAGAGCATCAGCTCCGGTGGAATCGAGGGAACGAGATCCCATCCCACAGCGCCGACTAGCGCCAGATAGAATCGCACGTACGAATTCGTGTGTTCCAAGCCGCCGAGACGATGGATCGTCTCGCGCGCCTGTGCCATGTGACGCGCGTCTGTGGAGTCACCTGCTAGCTTGAGCGCGAAATACGCCTTGCACGTCGCATTCAGCTCGGAAGGTCCGCCTGGATAAATAGACCAGCCGCCATCGGCGAGTTGCCGCCGGCGCACATAATTCGCCAGCTTGGCGATGCGCTCTGGATCGGCCTTTCCCAGAACGTGCAGATAATAGATGTAATCGGATTCGAGCGTGGTGTCTGCTTCGAGTTCGCCCTGCCAGTATCCTTGTTCCGCTTGAAGGGAAAGGAGGTGATTCGCACCACGCTCAATGGTTTTTTCCAGGCGCGCAGCCCACTCCTGCTCCTGCCAGGGCAGAGGCGCGGGCGCGACGGAGACTTCTTCACCCATTCTGGCGAATGAGGCCATCAATGCTCCCCCAGAGCGGAACTTCATGCTGGTACGGCCAGCAGGCCTATACGGCCAACATTAGAATCAGCTTAACCGCCGTGTTGCGTTTCGTTTCCCCACAAAAACAACGCGGCAGCCGTATTCGAGTAACACGAGTACTATTAAATTATCGCCGCCTTCGCCGTGACGGTCAACGGCTAAGATGCAGTAAACGCAACCCTGCGTTGTCAAATGGAAACACTTGCAGGCCCTTCCAGCATTCGTTGAACGAGGACGTGCAACGGCTCGGGCAGCGGCTCGCCCTCCCGCTGCGTAACAGAGGGCTTTTCCTTGAGAAGGCGCGCGGGAAGCCTTGTCCACGAAGGTCCTTCAGGAGAAAAACCGCCAAGAGTCTCGTGTAGCACCAGAGCATCGGCGCGGTCGAGCGCAGCGCGCGCCGAATCCTTGAAATCCTCTTTCGACGGGTCGATTACGGAGAAATAGAGGCTGGGCTTTAGGAACTGCAGCAACGAGTTGCTTTCCACGATGACGGACGGCAGGTCTTGGCCGCCGGCCTCGATCGCCCGTTGCAGCGCCGTTCTCAGAAGCGGCAGCGCCTCGGCAAGAAATCCTTGTTTGGTCCGCAACCAGAACGATTTCCGTGCTCCGGCGGCCAGAAAACGAGCACTGTCCGTTCCCGTGTCCGCTTGCGTTTCCCAATTGATGGCGCAGACGTGTTCATCCGGCGCACAATCGCAATTTTCGCCGTTCTGCGCGCAAACGCCGTGGCCATACTGTGTGATTTTGCCGGCGATCCAGTCAGCCCGCGGAAACGCAGAGATTACATCGCAGACCAGTTGCGTCTTGCCAATGGTTCGCGTGTGCCCGCCAACAACAACCAGGCGCCAACGGGGCGCTCCGTTTGTCTTACTTGCCACCAAGCTTTCCCTCAAGTTCTTTGATGCGCGCCGCCAGTTCGGGTAGCCGCGCGAACCAGGCGTACAGATCCTTGAATTTTTGAAGCGGGCGGGAGGGCGTCCCCCAGACTGTCTCGCCGCTACGGACAATTTTCCCTCCGAGGACGCCGCTTTGACCGCCAATGACCGCGCCATCTTCCAATCTGCACCGCTCTCCAAAGCCTGCCTGCCCCCCCACAACCACACGCTTTCCGAATACGCACGACCCTGACAGACCCGCTTGAGCTGCGACCACGGAGTGCGCGCCAATATGGCAGTTGTGCCCGACGTGCACAAGATTGTCCAGCTTCACGCCTTCTCCAATGCGCGTGTCTTCCAGCGACCCGCGGTCAATCGTGGTGTTCGCACCGATTTCTACGTCGTCTCCGATTTCGACGATGCCTGCCTGCGGAAACTTCCAATACCTCCCGTCCCCCTGAGCATACCCAAAACCGTCCGCGCCGAGCACCGCTCCCGAATGAACCTCCACGCGATGCCCGATTCTAACGCCGCCATAAAACGTCACGTGCGGATGAATCCGGCAATTCTCGCCGATCCAGCACCCCGCGCCAACCACGGAGTGAGCGCCAATCTGCGTCCCAGCGCCGATGTGCGCGTCTTCGCCAATCACCGCGTAAGGACCGATGCTAACGCCTGCCGCGACGCGAGCAAGCGGAGCAACGATGGCCGTCGCGTGAATTCCGGAGGCAATTGGCGGGCTATCGAGCAGCAGCGCCGCCGCTTTTGCAAACGCGAGCCTCGGATGCGCACTCCGCAAGACTGTCTTGCCCGTCAAAAGCACTCCATCAGGTGCGATGACGCACAGCGCCGCGGAAGCCACTGCCCTCCCGGCATACTTGGCGGTCTCCACGTAGATCAAGTCGCGGGCTCCGGCGCGCTCGGGACCAGCGACCCCGCCGATTTCCAATGTGCCGTCGCCTTCCAACTTCGCGCCAGCCTGCTCCGCCAATTCTGCCGCTGTTCGTCGCATCTTAACCTCACGAGAAATCGTAAATCGGTGGTTCGCCTTTCGGTCGCGTATTCCATCGCCCGTGTACCCAGACCCACTGGTCCGGATACTTGCGGATGATACCTTCAATCACCTTGCTGAATTTCTGAGTATTCTGCACGACGTCGCGTTCCATATCGCCCGTTCGAATCAACTCGACCGGCGGCTCGAAGCGCAACCGGTACTTCCCAAGGCTTTCATCCCAGACGGCGTAGCCCGGGACGACCGCGGCATCCGTGTGCAAAGCGACGCGGGCGATTCCCGTCGTGGTGCTGGCTTGCTTTCCGAAAAAATCCACGAACACGGCTTCTCCCGGCATGGTGTTCTGGTCCGCCAGAATTCCGACCGTTCCGGCCTCTTTCAAGACTTTCAGCATCACGCGGGCTGATTCGTTTTTGAAAATCGGACGATTCCCCGGCAAACACCGGTAACTGTTTACGAGCGCGTCTATTCTATGGTTGTCGATTCGCCGGGCCATGTAGTGCAGCGGAAATCCGTAGAGCGCGTGCGCAAAGGAAGACAATTCCCACGCGCCGATGTGCCCCGTCAAATACAGCACTCCTTTTCCGCGCCGCTGCCCTTCCAGGAAATTTTCATGGCCATCGAGTACGACAATTTGTTCGATATTTTCTTTCGTGTACTTCGGAAGCCGGACAAACTCCGCCGCCATCCAACCCAGATTGCGCAGCATTCCACGAACGACTTTCTTTCGCTGGGCGTCGCTCCACTCCGGAAAGGCAATTCGCAGATTGACTTCCGCGGTTTTCCGCAATCGAGGCAGCAGTGCATAAAAAATGCGCATCATTCCCGAAGCAAAACTCCTCGCCAGCGGCTGCGGCAAGACGCCCAGCCCCTTCAGAATGACCCACACGGCCGCGTATTCAATCCATTCCTTCATTGCGTATCCGAGCTCACTCGAGTTTGCCGCCGGGCGACAGTATGCAAGAGGTCCGTCGCTGGAAGATAGTGGTTCGATGCTAGACTCACCTTTCCGTGATCGAAACTACCGCTCCCATCGCCGAAAAGCCCCGCTCCAGCACGACCGCCCGAATTGCCTGGGCCATTCTCATCGCGGCGACGGTATACGTCTGCTACTTCAGCCATCTTGGCGCCATCGGCTTCGTCGGCCCGGACGAGCCGCGCTACGCGTGGATCGCACGCGACATGGCTGAGACCGGAGACTGGGTCACTCCGCGCCTGTACGGAAAACCCTGGTTTGAGAAGCCACCGCTCTTCTACTGGGGCGCTGCGCTTTGCTTCAGGCTTTTCGGCGTCAGCGAAGCTGCCGCCCGATTGCCGAGCGCCATCTCCGCCCTGCTCGCCACGCTCGCGATGGCCTGGCTGGCTCTTCGTCTTTACGGTGTCGAAACAGCTCGCTGGCTGCTGCTTCTGCTGCCAACCACCGTCGGCATGATCGGCTTCTCTCACGCGGCCGCCACAGACATGCCCTTCAGCGGAATGCTCACGATCGCGATGGTCTCAGCCGCTGTCGTGCTCGGCCTCACGCGCAATGAGAATTCTCCGATCATTCCGCAAACCCCCTGGCTCGCCCTCGTGCTGTTCGGTTTCTTCCTTGGCCTCGCCGTTCTCGCGAAAGGCCCTGCCGCCATAGTTCTTTCCGGGGGCGCCATTTTTTTCTGGGCGCTTTTCACCAAGCGCTGGCGCGACGCCTTCCGCCTCTTTCATCCCGCCGCGATCGCTTCTTTCTGCCTCACTGCTCTCCCCTGGTACATCCTCTGTGCCCGCCGCAATCCCGACTTCTTCCGCATTTTCATCATCGAGCACAATTTCAAACGCTATCTCACTCCCGAATTCCAGCACATCCAGCCCTTCTGGTATTACGTACCAATTCTCCTCATTGCCTTGTTTCCTTGGGTGGGCATGAGCATCAGTTCCGTCAGCTATATATTTCGCAAGAAATTAGGGATGCGAGCTGACTTTTGGTCAGTCTTCCTACTGACGTGGATTCTCTTTCCACTGATATTCTTCTCCATTTCCAAATCGAAACTCCCCGGCTACATCCTTCCGGCGGTATTGCCATTTGGTCTACTCACTGCAATATCGCTCTCTAAGGCCTTGTGTGCGCCGAAGGTTGCACTGCCAAGTGGTTATGCCGTCCTCGCGCTAACTCCGGTGCTAGCAGTGGCGACCGCAAGCGGAGCTATTTATTTGGAACATGTGAGCTTCTTGCCAGGCAAATTCGTCCTGGTTTCGGCAATCATAGCTTTGGTAACCGGAAATGCCTGCCTTGTGTTCGCTTTCACTGGGCGGAAGATACTTCTCTTGGTATCTGGTTTGCTCTGCTTCGTAATGTTCGTCGAAGTCATCGATGTTTTAGCGCTCCCCAGCATAGACGCCATAGTCTCCCCGCGGCGAGTCGCTGAGATTGTGCGTGAATACCCGCAATCTTTAGCCGTCGTTACTTTTCGTCTTAATCGCGGATGGCAGTATGGGTTGAACTTTTACCTGAATCGCGAAATCCCTGAGTGGATTGGACAACCAAATCAATCCGCAATCGCGATTGTCTCGCCGAGAGGTCTCACAGAATTACGCCGCAGGCAGGTAGAGTTTACTGTGGTGGACACTAGCTCTTTCGAAGCGCTCGTCATACAAATTGGCAGGCCCGCTACTGGCAGTCCGACGGTGAATCAGCGGCCACGCTGCCCAACGGGCGGCAGCCTCACTAGGAAGAACGACACTACGCGGTTTTCATACGCGCGCTTTTCTTCGTCGCCCAAGCTCACGAAATTTCCATGCGGAATAATCACCTGCTCGCGCGGCTCCGGCGCCTTCAAGAACATTTGCCGAGTAGTCTCCGCGAGTTCCGGATCGTCCCCCGCCTGAATATAAAGTGTCGGCACACCCGCCAGCGTAATCAATTTCTTCGACAGCGGCGGATCGTCGCGATGCGCGTGGTTCAAATATCCAAAGGTAAACTCCGCCGCGCGCACCATCAGCGGAAACCCGCCCAGTCCGTTGCGCTCCACGCCCACTTTCACCATTTGCCTCGGCTCGTCGTAGACCGAATCCAGTAAAATGGCGCGAATTCGCTTGTCGTTTTCCGCCTCGCGCAGCGCCGCATAAGCACCCATGTTATAGCCCCAAAGCCCCATCCGAGTCGGATCCAAGTCCGGCCGCGTCGCCAACAGGTCCACTGCCCCGCGCACTTCATCCGCTTCGTGATACCCGAGCGTGCTGATTCCCCCATTTGCCCCGTGCGCCGCAAAATCGAAAATGAACACGTTGTACTGGTGATCCTGCAGCGCCGATTCCAGCGTCAGCAGCTCACCGCGGCTGGACTCGTACCCGTGGCAAAGGATAATCGTCGCTGCTCCTCGCAACCCCGGAAAGAACCATCCTTCCCGCTTTTCGGCTCCGCCCGGCACAACGAACTCCAGCACTTCCGGCCGCCCGGGAAAACTTGCCATGTTGATTTCTGTGCTGCTGCGCTGGGGTTTTACGATGCGATAAACGAGGAACCCCGCAATGGCCGTGGTTGCCAGTACGGCAAAAAAGACCAGGGCCAACAGTGCCATGAGTATCTTGGTGGATAACCTGCTTGGATAACGGAGTTCGTAAAGGATCTGCATTCGTCGTCTGCGCAACTGGACTGGCGGCGGACGCCGCTTCTTTCTACCTCACAATACTCTTTCGATGATTTGCATCGTAGCACATCTTTTCCATCGCTCCCTGAGCCGCCGCGTTCTATTGTGTCTCCTTCCTTACCTCCTCTGCTTTCTCTCTTTCCTGCACTTCCTTTATGATGGAATAGCGCTGCAGGGGCCGCGCCGCTTTCCTTTATTCATGAACATCATCGATTTGCGACAGACTACGGTCCGTCAGATTGAGCCGCTTCTCGAAGAAGAAGCGCGGCACTGGCGCGACGAATTGCATTGGGACTACCGCGGCGCCCTCGAACTCATCAAGCGCTTCCTGGACGCGCACGCCTTGGCCGGATGCGTCGCATTCGAAAACGGCGTCGCTGTCGGGTACACCTTCTACGTCCTTGAAGATCAAAAAGGCCTGATCGGCGGCCTATATGTCTCTTCCAAATTTCCGCAGGACTCTATTGCCCCTCGCCTGCTCGAAGAGTTGCTCGTCTCCATGCGCGCCATTCCGCATCTCGCGCGCATCGAGGCGCAGTTGATGCCCTTCAGCGGCCCTGTGGACACGCCGCTGATCGGCCAGGGTTTCCACCTTTACACGCGCCAATTCATGCTGCTGGACTTGCACAAATCCCACGACGCCAAGGCCGGCGCTTCGGCGGGCATGCGCCTCAATCGCTGGAACGATCGCTATTTCGATCCTTGCGCGAAGTTGATCTATCTGGCCTACACAAATCACGTCGATGGCGAGATCAACGATCAATACCGTAGCCGCGCCGGCGCGCTTAAATTCCTAAAGAACATCATTCTGCTTCCTGGATGCGGCCAATTCGTGCCGGCTGCGTCTTTCGTTCTTCACGAGCCCGGAAGTGACGAACTCGTCGCCGCGGTTCTCACCAGCGAAGTCTCCCCCGGCGTCGGCCACACCACGCAAATCTGCGTGCTGCCCGGCTACCAGGGCCATGGCCTCGGCCGCATGCTCATGCAAACTTCCGCCGAAGCACTTCGCTCCATGAAGTTCAGGGAATTAACGCTGACCGTCACCTCGGACAACCACGCCGCCGTCCAGCTCTACGAAAAACTCGGCTTCCACACCATCAAAACCTTCACCGCAGGCGTGTGGCCCCGCTGATGGCGACGTAGCATCCGCTCCTTTCTGGGTTTGTACGGAACCGGAGGCCCACCCGTAATTATGAGCACAACGAAAACGGCCCCAGTGTTGATGGGGCCGTTTTCACTTCAGTTTCTCGTCTCAGCCTTAGAAATAGAGCTTCAGGCCGAGCTGCAAGATACGAGGATCAGCTGCTCCCGAAGCGCCGGGAATCAACTTCCCAAAAGTCGCGGAAGTAATATTCGTACTGACGTTGGTGTTTTGGAAGTTCGTGTGATTAAACAGATTGAACGTTTCTGCGCGGAACTGCACATACATATTCTCGCCCCGCAGCTTGGTATTCTTGAAGAGCGAGACGTCCCAGCGCTGGAAGCTCGGCCCAGTCACGACGCCACGACCCGCGTTGCCCGGACGGTTAGCGTTTGTCGGAGTTGGTGTGAATACCGACGTGTTGAAGAAGGAGGCAACGGTGTGGGCAGCCCCGCTGTTGGGGTTGCCCGTGATGTCTGGCCGCGCGCTGGATGCGCTCGCGCCAAGGAGGCCAAGCCCTCCTGGATCGGTATTGGAAGTGGTCACAGTTAACGGTGTGCCCGTGTAGTAGTACACCAGCCCGGACACTTCCCAACCTCCCAGGACGTGTCCAGCCAAGCCTGCCTGTGCCTTGTACCACGGCAAATCGTACACGTAACTCGCGGTCACATTTTGGCGGCGGTCCAGCGTGGATGGCCCATACTCCGCGTTAATGTTGTATGTGTTCTGCGGAGCGTTCGACCGATCGCTCGGATTGTTGGTCAAGTTGTGTGACCAGGTATAGTTAAAAACGAAGAGCGAATTCGCTCCCCATCGTTTCTGGAACTGTGTCTGTAGAGAATGGTAGTTCGAATTGAACCTGTTCTGGATGCCGCTGATGGCGCCGTAACCGAGGAACGGCCGGAACTGGTTAAGCGGCAGCTCGGCTGTCGCGCTGGTGAAGGTGGCGGGGTTAAGACCATTTGCCGCTCCAACACCGGGCTGGACTTGGTTGATGTCTATGACCCCAAGCAAGTGATGGGCGTTGTTCCCGTAGTAGCCGATGTCCACCAGCATGTCCTTCTTGAGCTGCCGCTGAATATCCAGGCTCCACTGCTGAGTGTACGGCGTATGCCACGGGAGCGATATGAACGCGGCGCTGCCGGAACCGCCGAACGCGGGCGGGTTAGCCGAAATGTTTAGGTTTCCTCCAGACGGGTTCGTGAACGGTGCGCTGACGATCGACACAGACGTCGTAAACGGAGGGTCGTTGAACACGTTCTGCTCGAAGGTTCCAACCAGCGTCGCGTCGTAGAATATCCCGTAGCCCGTCCTCACGGCGGTTTTGCCATCCCCGAACGGGTCCCACGCAATGCCGATACGGGGCGCGAAGTTCTTGTTGTCGGTATTGCTGATGTGCGATCCAAAGGGCGAATTCTTGGCCGCAATGATGAATCCATTGAGCGGATCGTAATTCGGGTTGGGCGTTCCACCGCCTGGACAGGCAGTGACCAGACACAATCTGCCGTTCGTGCTGATCGTTGGCGCATTCGCCGGATTGTAAAGTAGCGGATCGAAGTTGTTCAATTGTCCGTTGCCGGAATAAGGCTGCTGAAACCACGAATACCGCAGGCCCAGCGTAACGGTCACGCGCGGGCTCATGCGGAATTCGTCCTGACCGTAAGTCTCCCATTGATGTTCGCGGATGTCTGCGCCGGCATCCTGAGAAGACTGCGAGAAGGTCGCCACGTTGCCGAGCAAGAAGTTTGCCCAAGCCTGCTCGGTAGAACAGATGGCGGCAGTCGTCACGCAATTAGCCCCCAACTGCGTCGGCGATGGACTAGCGGGAAACGAGAAGCTGCCCACGTTGTTTCCGCCAGCGTTCTCCGCCTTCTGGTAGTGATGGTAGCTCACGCCAAACTTAAGGGTATGCCTGCCCCTGATCCACGTAAGGTTATCGAAGACGTTGTGATCCCGGTTGTAGTCTCTATACGACCCAAATCCCGTGATCGTCGAGATGCCGCTAATAAGGACTGACGGGACGCGGTTTAGTGTGGAGGCGAATGGCAACGTTATCGCGCTCGCGACGTCCGGTGACTGCGATTTCAATTCCAGCCCTATCGGATTGCTAATGATCGCACTGTAGTTGAAGCCATAGCCTCCGTCATTTAACAAGTTCGGCCTCATCGTGAACGTATAGTGCCCCATGGCCTGCCAGCCAGGTGAATTCGTGCTAGTCGTGGCCACGCCGGGAAGCACGTCGCCGGTAAAAAGCCCTCCGGGCTCTTGCGTAGGAATCGAATCATGCTCGTAGCGCGCAAACACGGACAATTTCGAGCTGAATACGTGGTCGCCGCGGATCACTTCTTGCCGCCCGTTAAAGATGTTACGCTGCGCCGTTAGCAGCGAGAAAATGCTACCCGTCGGATTGTTTGGCCCTGGGAACTTCGAGTAGAAATCCTTGATGTACGCGGCGGCAGCAGGGTTGAAGGTCGTAATGGTGTTGGAGTTCGCCGTGCAAGTCCCGCCCGCGTTAAAGGTCACACAAACATTATTCTGGAAGTTTCCTGCCAGCATCGCCGCTGTCGGCTCGGTTGCCCCAAACGTCGTGTACGTAATCACGCGGCGGAATTCTTCCGAGAAGAAAAAGAAGGTCTTATCCTTGTTCGCGTTGTAATGATTGGGGATAAATACCGGTCCGCCGATCGTGTAACCAAAGTCGTTGTAACGCAGCGGCGGCCTCTTAACCTGCGGTGTTGCCGCGTTGTTGAAGAAGTTGTTGGCTGCCAGCACGTTGTTCCGAAAGAATTCGTACGCGTTCCCGTGGAAGCTATTCCCTCCGGACTTGGTGGCCACATTGATTATGCCCCCGCCCGCGCGCCCGAACTCCGCGTCGTATTCGCTTCGCAGCACCTTGAATTCGCTGATGGCATCCACGCTGGGGAAATTGCTCAACGTCAGGTTCGAGCCGCGGTCCACGTTATCGATTCCGTCGATGGTCCAGTAATTCGAGCCGTTGCGCTGACCGTTGATGGAAAAGCTCACCGTCGCCGCAAGACCGGACGGGAGCGAATTACCGACATAAAGCTGGTTCAAATTGCCCATCGAGACACCGGGCATCAGACTGACAAGTTGCTCGTAGTTGCGCGTACCAAGCGAGAGCTCACGTACCTGCGTGCCGGTAATCAAGCCGGTGGGCACCACACTTAGCGTGTCCACGTGCAGGGCGTCGGCTTCCACATTCACCGTTTCGCTTATCGCGCCGACTTCCATCCTGAAGTTAACAGCTAGTTTGTCGTTCACGTTTAACGTAACGCCGCTCTGCGTGACCTTCCTGAATCCGGCGATCTCTGCCGTAACGGAGTACTGCCCAATCGGCAGAAGTGGCGCCACGTATTGACCGCGATCGTCGGTCGTAAGCGTGCGCACCACGATCTGCTGGTCCGTATTGGTTATAGTGACCTTGGCGTTGGGCACCACACCGCCCTTCGAATCCGTCACCGTGCCTAAGATCGAGCCCGTCACTTCTTGTGCCGCCGCTCTTCCGCACCACCCTGCGCACAGAACCACCACCAGCACCAAAACAAATAACCTTCGCATCACCCACCCCCTTGAACTAAAACTGATGACCTTAACTGACGATTTCAAGCTGCCGAGTCAAGCGATTTACAACCCTGCAGCGGTCACCCCGGTAAATCGACTTCACAAATTCTACAGGCTCCCCATTGTGAAGGTATGCCGTGCGCGTGAAACGAAACACCGGCGACTTTCCGCGAACGCGCAGCAGCTTTGCCTCCTCTTCCGTCGCAACGGAAGCCTCCGCCACTTCATCCGCCATGTGTACTTGCAATCCGTATTGCTCCGCCAATGCCCGGTAGAGCGACCCACTCGGCTCGAAGTTCTCCAGCAAATCGGGGCAAAGCCGCACGGGCAGATGTGTCGCTTCAACACACAGCGGCGCCGAATCCGCCATCCGCACGCGCCGCAAGAGAATCACTTGTTCCGAGGGATTCAAGTGCAGCGCCTCCACGACATCTTCCCCGGGATGAATTTGCCTGAACGCCAAAACTCTTGACCGTGGCTGCGATCCGCGATCCTTCATTTCTTCACTGAACGAAAGCAGTTGCCGGAAATTCTTTTCCAGCTTCATCCGTGAAACAAAGGTGCCTCTGCCGCGCTGGCTGAACGCCAGTCCCCGGCTGCACAAGGACTTCAGCGCCTGCCGCGCCGTCATTCGGCTGACGCCCAGCCGCGCCGCTATCTCCTGCTCCGAAGGCATTAGCGCGCCCGGTTTCAGTTCGCCTGACCGGATCTGCTCGCTCAGACCCTGCTGAATCTGGTAGTACAGCGGCACCACGCTTTGCCTGTCGAGAACGACTGCTCCCACTCGCGTCCCCCATCCAGTTGTATAGACGACTGGACATATATAACTCACCGCCTCCGCTGTCAAGCAATACATTTCATGTCACCTTCAGCCTGGGCGAGCCTCTGCCACAAACGCATTTATCAAATCCGAATTATCCGGGCGGCTGGTCTCTCGCATTCCCGTCCGCAGCCACCCGGCATCAACTTTCCCTTGACTTTCTTTAACGTTCTGGTACACTAGTTGTCAGGTAAAACTTCGTAACATTCCAGGTGCGTTTGATCGTTTTTGGCGGCGTTATGGCTCCTCACCTCTCCTCACGCCAAGTCATTTAGAATCAACACTTGCAGCAGAAACGAAAAATGGCGTCTCTAACTCTCCTTAGAATCAACACTTATGGAAGTGTCCCGCAAGTGTTGATTCTAAACCACTTACAGAGACGCTAAGTCCTTTAGATGCAACACCTATGAAAAACATAGGGGGAGGGTGGGGTCGTTATTGTTAACTAGACATGCGACGAAGCATATCTATCCCGAGCAACGAGCGTGGTTTGCGAGTCCCGACCAGGTCGGGACCATTGGGAGCGAGGGTCTTTCTTAAATCCGGCGGCTAGGTCGCCGCCGCGCTGCCCGGTTCCCCGGCCTTCTAGCTCGTCGCTTGAAAGATATTTCACGTGCGCGCGAATCTTTTCCGCATTGATCCCTGGGGCAGGCTTTTTCCGCGCGGCGCTGGTAGTCGTAATTCCGCAGAGGGTGGCAAACGCGAGCAGTGTGGATAAACAGATGGCGGTACGTTTTCTCACAGGAATTCCTCGGAAAGGAAAAACACTATTTTTTGACGCGATCCTTCAGCAGATTCTTCAGCTCACTCATGAATTCCTGCACGTCCTTGAAGTCCATGTACACCGACGCAAATCGCACGTATGCGACTTTATCCAGTTTTTTCAGCCGGTGCATAATCATTTCGCCGATTTCCGTGGTGGTCAGCTCGCGCTCCGTGGATTCCTGCACCACACCTTCGATTTCATCCACGATCGCTTCGAGTTTCGGCGTCGCCACGGGCCGCTTTTCGCACGCTTTCAAAAGTCCCTGCAGAATTTTCTGGCGCTCAAAGCGTTCGCGGCGGCCATCCTTCTTGATAACCATATAAGGAATTTCGTCGATGCGTTCGTAGGTTGTGAACCGGCGGCCACACTTCAAGCACTCGCGACGGCGTCGAATCGTGTCGCCGACGCGGCCTTCCCGCGAATCAATCACCTTATCGTCGATGTGCGCGCAAAAAGGACACTTCACCGGGCTGATTCTCCTTGCTGGGCAGGACTTTCGCCCGCGGCCTCTTTTTCGTGCTCCGCCAATTCCCGCAATTTCCCAAGCGAAAGCCCTTCATGAATCAGCAGCGGCACGCCCGCAAGACTACACGCCGCAAACGTAATCAGCCACAAGACAATGGACGCAGCAGCGGCGGCCTCTTTTTCTACTCCAAACACTGCTGTGTAAGCAAGGAACGCCGCTACCTGCGAGCCGCCGCCGACTCCCGGCAACTGCACCGCCGAACCTACCAAAGTGAATGCCATCACTAGCATGGCGTCGCCGAGGTTGAGGCTGGCGAGCGTGCCGCCAAAACTGAGAGAAACCCAGAGATAAACGAGCAAAACGAGGAACCAATGGACCGCGGAATAAGACACGGAGAGCGCGAGATCGCTGACAGTTCGAATGGCCTGAACTCCGCGCACGAATCCTAGAAGAATTCCCGCGATCCTGCTGCGCCAGCCGTCCGCAATTCGCCAGCCTTGCAAGCGGCGCTCAAGCAAGGCGGATCCGTGGAGCCGCAGGTAAATCAAGAATGCAATCGCGCCAACGACCCCGGCGGATAATACCGAGCCAGTAGTCCTTGCCGCAGTTTCCAGCTTGCCCGCAGTTTCGCCAACATGACCATGTGCTTGGAACAAGAGGAGTCCGACCGCGGCGATGACTGCCGCGCTTGCCAAATCGAACAGGCGTTCGAGCGTATAAATTCCAAAGAGATCGGCAATGGGCAGCTTTTCTTTGCGCGCCAGCAACAGCGGCCGTACCGGTTCACCGGCGCGGCCAAGAAGAAAGACAGCCGCGAAGCCCGCGAGCGTCATCGCGTAAATCGTCCAGAAACGCGAGGGGCCCAAATTTCGCTGGAAGACTTTCCAGCGCAACGAACGCAGCGCGTAACAGGCATAGATGGCGACAATGGAAAGAATCAGCAAGAAGGGATCGGCATTGGGGATGGCGTGGAGCAACTTTGCCCCGCTGAAATCCGCAAGATTGATCATCCCGCTCGAACGGTAGACGACAAACCCCAGCACCAGCAGTCCGATCAGGACAACAAGAAACTTCCTCGACGATTTTTGCATGCGCTGGCCAGCCTAACGGGCGCAAGCACTCGCGTCAAGTTGCCTGGCCGCACGGCGTTTCAGTTTGCGCCTAATTTTTTGGGCGGTGCGGACAGCGGCTTCTTCGCCGGTGCGGAGGGCGCCTTCGCTGGAGAGGCCGTCGAGATAGTCGCCGCAGAGGTCGAACAGAGAATTGCAGGTGGCGAGCTGCTTGCGGAGAGCGGTCATTTCGCGAAGGCGGCCCGGTGGAAATTGCGCAATACCGATATTCCAGTGGACGAGGTGAACGAAGAGAACTTTGCCGCGGCATTCGGGGAAATTCTGTTCGACGACATCGCTGGCTTGCTGTTTGAGGGATTCGTCGCCGGCATCCAGACGCCGGCGTTGAGGCGTGTCCCAAAGGAAAACTCCAGCCATGCCGGCGCCAGCCGGGCAGCGATTGGGGGCGCGCAAATGCTCCATTTCGATTTCGGCGCCGGGGACGACATCTTCCGTGAAGGCATAACCAGCGTAGGGGGTATTCGGCGGCTTGGAGAGTGCCACCGCCGCGTTCACGATGCGGGAATATTGCGTGCGACAAAGCGAGGCGCGAATTCCTTCCAGGAGATTGGGACAAATTGCGGGAACGAGCTGGCCAGGAATAGCGAAGATAACGGCGCGCGCGCGAAACGTCTGCTGCTTCCCCTTTACTTCGGCTTCCACCTGAACTCCTGAATCTCTCTGCTCAACGTGCACGGCGCGGGCTTCCGTCAGAACTTTTACTTCGGAAGCTGCGGCTTCTGGGATGCGGTCTACTCCATCGGTGAGATTCCATTGGCCACGGACGAGCAGGTTCCAAAGCACTTGCATGAGAATGACGCGCGACGAGGTATCGACAGCTCCGCCCACGGGACCATTCAGGCCGGGGAGAAAGATGCGGTCGAATATTTCTTCGCCGCCGATTCTCCGGAAATACGTGCGCGCATCTTCACCGTCGAGTGAATCACTAAGCGTACTGCGCCCGTGAATGAGAGCCCGGCGATGACGCAGCAAGTCGAATCCAAAACGGACGCTGGCCAAACGCGCGCGCCACGAAATTCCGCGGTCGAAGAGTAGATCTTCGAAGCGTCCGCCACGGTAGCCGCGGCACCCGGCGGCGTCTTGAATGCCTACGCTGAACTTGGCCTTGCACACCAGGGGCGAAAGGCCCAACCGCTTCACGAGAGTGCGCATGGAACCAAAGCCATTGCCGAAGAGAGTAACGCCGCGATCGATCACGAATCCGTTGACGCGGTCGGTGGTCATGCGGCCGCCGACGCGGGACTCGGCTTCCAGCACTAACGGCTCAAGCCCGCGATCCTTCAAACGCACTGCGGCGCCGAGTCCGGCAATTCCTCCGCCGATGACGATGACGTCCCCGTCTCTGCTCTGGCCGCTCATCGAGCTGCTCCTTAGCGACGCGCCCCAGCAAAGAGATCGACGGCCTGCGAGCTACGCGCGTACTGCACATCGTTGAAACGTTCGCGCAGAAACTTATCCCAATCCTGGCGCTTGGTGACGTGGTGGATGACTGGGCCGAAAATGACGTAGTTATGCGCATCCCAGCCGTGCTCGAAGAGCAAGACTGTTCCGCCCGGTTTCAAGATGCGGATGGCTTCGCTGAGGAGTTTTTCGCGCGGTCCGCCCGTGGGGATTTCGTGTGTGCCAAAGCCGAAACAAACGGCATCGCAGGAGGAATCGGCTAACGGCACGATGAAATGGTCTGCCTTGGAAGGAATGATTCGTGGATTGCCGGATGGAGGAAATTCCAGATCCCGGACATCCTGCACGGCTTCTTCGGGAGACTCACCTTCCACGTTCCAGCAGTCCACGGTTTGAATGGTCGCTTCCGGCAGAACGTCCGAAAGCAGAAAAGCGTGGCGATACGTTCCAATGTGCAAATCCGCGACGGTCACTCTGCCCTGCACACCGCCGAGCTCCACAAGGCGGCGGATGTAGAGCACACCGGGATGACCGTACATGCGATACAAACCGAAAAGTGAATAGGCGAGAAGGAGCAGGCCGATTTCAGCGAGCACTATAGCTGCCCAAAACGCCAGATCGTAGTGAAGCAAGACTCCGATGAGCCCGAGCGGAATTCCAACGGCGAGAAATTTCTTCGTGATTCGCCAGTAGTCGCGGCGGCTGACGTAGACGGCGCGTCCCCAGTACCACCATGCGGAAGGCCGCTCCGCCGCTATGGTTGCCGGGTACCAGTGTGTGAGCGGCTCTTGTGTTTTCGTCATTGCTCCTCCTCGGATTGGAAACTCGAAATTCGAAAATTGGAAATTCGAAGATGTTGCCAAGATGGCGCGCAGCATGCTGCGCTGCTACCAACCGGCTTCACGCAGGATCTCCAGCATCTTAGTTTGAAAAGGCTGGACAAAGGGGCGAATAAGGGCCGAGTTGGTCAACTCGATGGCTTGGGTAAGAAGGTTCAAAACGCTGTCCACGAGCTTGTGCGTCCTCTGCTGGCCTTTCGTTTCGTCATAAATAAAGAAAAGAATCATCCCGAGATGCACGAGCCACAGGGCGGCGGGAAGAAGTCCCTGCATTTCCTCGCTGATACTCGTCCCAGCGATCGCTTCGTGGAAGATGGCCACGCTTTGCGCGCGCTGAAGCTGAGTGCCTTTACCGAAAACAGAGAGCGGGTGCTGTGGATCTCCGGTGTAGCGAAAGAGCGCTCCGAGGAAGCTGCGGTCGTCCTTCAGGATTTCTAGCTTGGAATGAAACACCACGCCGAGGCGTTCGCGAAGGCCGGACTTCCCTTTCCAGTCTTCACGCGTCTTCTCGGCGTGAATACGTTGCACCTGGTCGTAATAGGCGGAAACGATCGCTTCCTTGGTAGGGAAATAGTAGTAAGCAGCACCGAGGGCAACGTCGGCAGAGCTGGCGATATCGCGCATGGTGGCGGTTTCGAACCCGGATTTGCGAAACAATTCAACTGCAGTTGACAGGATTAGCTCTTTGGTCTTTTCACCAGCGGGCTTGGTGACTGGATTCATGGCGTCACAACTGACTTGAACATGTTCAAATAATACGCCATAGCGAACATTTGTGTCAAGAGAAAAGTGAACACGTTCAAGATATGGTTGCAAGATGCTTTTTCTCAATATGTTACGTTACAGAAATACGCGTTTTGGTGGATGGAGGGGCCAGCGTTCGCGCACATCGCCGGTCGCGATGCCTTATTGACGGTCGGTCTGGAACGGGTACATATCAGAATCTCGGCCCACCATCGTCCCTATTTGATTGATTTTCTTGTGTCTTAGGAACGTGCTGAGTAAGATGCGGGGCAGAATGGTCGGTAGCCAGGGACAAGGTACCGCGGGGAACATTTCGAGAGCATTTTACGTTCCATAGTTGGCAGGCCGAGATGGACTGCCAGACGGCTTTTGAGAGAGTAGCCGGCTCGCAGACACGCCTTGCACCGTAGCAGGTCATGAGGCTGAAGATACGTTGGAGCAGGATGCCCAACTGGTCCAGCAATGCCTCCAGGGCGACGGGTCGGCCTGGGAGGAACTTGTGCGTCGCCACAGCAGGCGCATTTTTAACATCTGCTACCGGTTCACGGGAAACCGAACGGAGTCCCAGGACTTGTCGCAAGATGTTTTCCTCCGAGTGTACCGGACTCTGGGCAGCTATCGTTCGGCTCATGGCGGATTCGCAACCTGGATGACGAGCGTGACGCGCAATCTGCTGATTGACCATTACCGTAGGACGAAGAGAGATCGCGTAACAGATTCGCTGGACGACAAGATGCCGGTGGTGGAAAACAAGGAATCCGCGGGACGGCGGCCGGATGAGCAGGCCCTGTTAGGAGAGTTGAGCGGCCAAGTACAGTCGGCGCTGACGCGGCTTTCGCCGGAATTGCGAGAAGCGGTGATCTTGCGCGACCTGCAGCAATTGGAGTATAGCGAGATTCAACAGGTGCTAGCGGTTCCGGAAGGAACAGTAAAATCGAGAATCAATCGCGGACGAATCGAACTAGCGAGGATTTTGCAGCAGATGGGAGTGCGGCCCTCTTAATGGAGGCGGAGATTTCGAAGCCGGCGCAGAGCATTTTATGAACTGGACTTGCGAACAAACCGAAGCGCGGTTGAGCGAGTACCTCGACGGACTTTTTCAGCCCGCGGAGCAAACGGCTTTCAACCACCACGTGAATACGTGCGAACGGTGCGCGCCGCTGGTCGCGGCGGTCGCGCGGACGCTAGGCAGCTTGTACGCCCTGGAGCCGGTGGAGGCGCCGGCGGAACTCGAGAGTGCGATCTTGACGGCGACTCTGGGCGCGCCGAATTGGCGCAATCTGAGGCGGTGGCTGAAGAGTCTGCAATCACCGCGGTTCGTTTACAGCCTAGCCTCGATGGCCGCGACGATCGTCGTCATTCTTGCGGCTTCCGGTTTCTCGTTTCGCAAGCCAAAGCTGGCGGATCTCGCTCCAGCCACGATTTATCGCAAGACGAACAGCGCGGCGCATCTCGCTTATGGGCACGCCGTGAAGGTCGTGAGCGATTTGCGTGTCGTTTACGAAATTCAAACGCGCCTGAACGAAAATGACCAGAATCCCAGTACCAGAGAACAATCAATCCCCAAGAATTCTCCTGACAAGCAGCCGGGCCGCACCGACAACACGAATCCGTCCGCGCCCAAGCAGCAGAACCGTGCCGACGAACTCGGCCGGAACCTGCGGGTACTCGCTTTGGAATGTCCCTTTCTGAGCGGCTCGATTGGTGAGAGGAGAACGCAATGAATTGTGCCGTCCATTCCGATGTGGACGCAGTGGGGTACTGCCGGAATTGCGGCAAAGCCATGTGCTCGACGTGTGTGCGGCCAGTGCGCGACGTTCTCTATTGTGAAGAGTGCCTGGCGACCATCGTAGGCATTCCTGCTCCGACGCCTGCTGTTGCAGCTCCGCCTGCGGCATCGCCGTATCAGATGCCAGCTTCCGCTTTGCCCCCTACGTCGCCAAGCCAAGCGAGATCGAGCCCTGTGCTGGCTTTCTTCCTGGGATTTCTGCCGGGAATGGGTGCCTTCTATAACGAACAATATGGCAAAGGCATGATTCATCTCGCCATTTTCCTGGTGCTGTTCATTACCGGAATTGACGGCTCGATGAGTGGAGGGGCGGAAGCGGCCCTGTGGATTTGCGTCGCTGGTCTATGGGTCTATATGCCGATTGAGGCCTACCGCACAGCAAAGGCACGGCAGACGGGCGAGACTGTTTCCGACCCGTTGGATTCCTTTACGAAAGAGCGCCCGATTGGCCCAATTCTGTTGATTGGCGCGGGAGTCTTGCTGCTGCTGCACAATTTTGATTGGTTTCCCTGGTACCGGATTTCGCAGTTTTTTTGGCCGGCAGTTTTGATCGGCGCGGGCGTTTTGATGATGCGCAACCGGCTGGACCGGCGTTCTTAGGAGGATTTCTTGGATGAGTGATCGGATTCGATGCACATGCCGTCGATGTACGATTCGCGGGTTGATGGGGCCTGCGATCATCATCACCGTTGGCGTGCTTTTTCTATTCGACCAGATGCGAGGCGCGTATCTTTCTTTTGGCAACACTTATCCCGTCATTCTCATCGTGATCGGCGCGATTAGTCTTGCCGCTGCGGCTGCGCCGTCCGATGGTCACGTTTCCGGACAGGTTCCACCGGCGGGGGCGGCGCCGGGCACTGTGCCTCCTGCTCCCCAGAGTCAATTTCCCGCTCAGGGACAGGGGCAGTAGGACTCTATGGCTGATCTCCGTCCACGCGGCAGCTCATTTTTTCCCGGCCTCTTGTTACTTTTCGTTGGGTTGCTGCTGTTACTTCACAACTACCGCGGCATCAGTATCGGTGTGGTGATTGGCCATTGGTGGCCGCTGATTCTGATTCTCTGGGGCGGGATCAAATTGTATGAACGCACGGCCGCGAGCCGCGCTGGCGATCCGGGAGCAGCGAAGATAAGCGGTGCCGAAGTCTTCCTTGTGCTGGGTCTGCTAAGTCTTCTTGGCATAGTGGTGGCGGTTGATTACGGCAGGGAAAACCTGCCAGGCCACATTCGGGAGTGGGGAAACAGTTTTGAGTTTGACTTGAACGTAGCGCCCAAATCCGTTCCCGCGGATGCGCGCATCACGATACGCAACGGCCACGGCAACATCAGCGTGCGTCCTTCGGAAGATTCGCAAATTAGAGTTTCCGGGAAAAAGAACGCCAAGGCGTGGAATGAAAGCGATGCTCAGCAATTCGCCGAGCGCGCAGGCGTCGAGATCGCGCAGAATGGCGACGGCTACGAGATTCGTCCCACTGGAGTCAGCGCGGGCGAATCGCGTATCAGCTTCGATCTCGATGTGGCGGTTCCGAAGAAAGCTTCGCTGACGATCCGCAACGAGAAGGGCGATGTCACGGTGGCGGACATGGCCAAGCCTGTCAATGTGACGAACGGAGTTGGAGACGTCGAGGTTCGCGGCACGGGCGGCGACGTGAGCATCGAGACCCGGAAGAGCGACATTAAAGTTTCTGACACGAAGGGCAACATCAAGATCTCCGGCCACGGCGGAGAAATAAACGTGTCGGCCGCGACGGGCGCGCTGACCATCGACGGAGAATTTTACGGAGCGATTCGTGCCGACAAAATAGCCAAGGGCGTGCGCTTCCTTTCGCACCGCACCGATCTGACCCTTTCGCAACTAGCCGGCCACATGGAGGCGAACCCGGGCAACCTGGAAATTTTTGATGCTCCCGGAAATCTAAGCGTGCGTACCCAAGATGACATCACCCTGGAGAATGCCGGGGGTAAAGTCAAAGTGGATAATCGCCGCGGGAATGTGAATGTGCGGTTTTCGGTTGCGCCGAAGGAAGACATCGAGATTGACAACGCTTCGGCGGGGATTACGCTGAGCCTGCCGGAGTCAGCGAGCTTTGAGATTGTGGCGGATTGCCATTCGGGAGATATTGACAGCGAGTTTCAAGCGGATTCGCTGAAGCTGACCTCGGGGCCGAAGTCGGGCGATTCGCACCTGGAAGGAAAATACGGAAGCGGGCGCGGACCGAAGATTATTTTGAAGACCAGCTACGGGTCGATTTCCATCCACAAGACCAGTTAAGAGCTTCCTTAAAAACAATTAATCTAGCGCAACGAAATTTTTTCGGGCGGAGACATTCGTCAAGAGTGCCTCCGCCCGGACGATGAGCTTTGAGCGGCCGTTGAGTTCAAAGATGATGCGCGCGCTTGCTTAGAGCAGGTGGTTCACATAGAAGCCGTGCGCTGCCGCATGCTTACCCAGTTCTTGCCAAACGCCGGTGGGCGTCGCAGTCCCCGCGCTGCTCAGGATTCCGCCGAAGAGATTCTGCAGGCATGGAGCGGCCACGAGAGGTGCTTGCGGCTTCGGCAGGCTCGGCACCACCGCATCCGGCTGGCTGAAGTCCAATGCGTAAGCGAGATTCAGCACATCATCGCTTGCGTCGCGCGGAGTCAGTGGCGCAAGACCCCACCGCCATTCGATTAATTTCAAAACGGAAGTGTGATCGAACACCAGCGCGCTGACTCTGGGATCAGCCGGATTCCCTCGGCTGAAAGGCGACGCGACGACGGTGGGGACACGCAAGCCGAGCAGTGTTTTGCCGTTCACAAGATCGGTGTCCACGTTGTTGGCGGCGGTGGCTCGCGGCGGCGCGACATGTTCGAAGAAACCACCCCACTCATCAAAGTTAACAATGAAAACCGTGTTGGCCCACTTCGGGCCCCGTGCTACAGCTTCGAAAGTCCGATGGAGGAACAAATCTCCTTCGCGGATGTCGGCGTGCGGATGATCGTCGTTGCCGGTGCCGTCGTCGAGAATTGTGTACCTCGGATCGACGAAGGAAACGGCGGGAAGCGTCCCGGTGCTTGCTCTCAGGAGAAATTCTTCGTAGAGGCGCGAGATGCCAAGATACTTCGCGCCCCACAGCGCGGTGAACGGAACATTCGAATAGAAATAGTTCGCGCTTACTCCGGCAGAGGCAAGACTGTCCCAGATTGTCGGAAGTGAACTGAAGTTGGTGCTATTGGACAGGCGGTCGGTTTGCGCGGCATAAAGAAACAGCCGATTCGGAAATGTCGGCCCGAGGATGGAAGCGAAATACCGGTCGCAGGCGGTGTAGTTGCGAGCCAGCTCGGCGTAAAACGGAATGTCTTGCTCACCGTAGTAACCGATGGAGTAGACGTCGTTGCTTCCGGCCCGAAGGAATCCGTCCATTTGCCCATTGTCATATTCGACGCGGCCGCCGCTGTACGAATGATCTGGACCTGGATGGGGGCAACCGGTGTAGTCGCCGGAAAGCGAATGAGTCGAGTGGCTCACACCGGCGCTGTCCACGTAGGTCAAGCCGGCTTGTTTGCCTTCCGCGTTCGGCAGCCAGCCGAGAAAATGGTCAAAGCTGCGGTTCTCCATGGTCACAATGACGATGTGCTCGATGCCCGAATTTTCCGGACTTGGCAAAGTTGGAAGCGCCAATTGCGCGAACAGATTCTTTCCGGAGTAAAAAGGCGCACTGACCAGTGTTGCGCCCGAAACAAGCGCGGCATTCTTCAACAATTCCCGGCGATTGATTTTCATGAGGTCACTCCCTGATTGAGATGAGCTGCACTTCGGACGCAGCGGCGCGGCCGGAGTTCGCGAGGAGGGCGGGAACTGCGGGATGCATCGTCAGGCAAAGCTGAAGATGTCCGTGTAAACGCTAAATCAAAATGGCGAGAAAAATAAACCTCAAATCGATATCAGGTATTTCCCCTAACGCTCGGCAAGGCGGTTCAATTCCTGAAAAAATGTGGGGAAGGAAACGGCGGCGCAATCGGCATCGCGAATGACGGTACTTCCCTCGGCGGCAAGACCAGCGACGGCGAAGGCCATAGCGATGCGGTGGTCGCCGCGTGGATCGATTTCGGCGCCGCGCAATTTCCCGGCAGTGCGGCCGGAAACCTTCAGGCCGTCCGGGCGTTCTTCGACTGTGGCGTTCATGCGGCGAAGATTTTCGGCGAGCGCGGTGATGCGGTCGCTTTCTTTGACGCGAAGTTCCGCGGCATCGCGAATCTCGATGCCTTCTTCGGTGTAAGGACCAAGCGCGGCGAGCATGGGGAGTTCATCGATTACCAACGGGATTTGCTCGCCCGCGATGACGCCGCCCTTGAGCGGGGAGCCTTTCACGGATAAATCTCCAACGATTTCGCCGTGAGCGATCCGGGGTCCGAGAATTTGAATCGAGGCTCCCATCGCGGCAAACACGTCAAGAATGGCGGTCCTCGTCGGATTCAAGCCCACGTTGTGAATCAGGATATTCGAATCGGGAAACAAGGAAGCGGCGGCGATAAAAAAGACGGCGGAAGATAAATCACCGGGAAGGTCCAGCGATTTGCCGACGAGCTTGCCACCGCCATTTGCGCCGGCGAGACCATGGATTCGAATGGTGCGGCCGTTTTTCTCGAGGGCCGCACCGAATTCTTCGAGGGCGAGTTCGGTATGGTCTCGTGTCCGCGCTGGCTCGGTGACACTGGTGACGCCGTCTGCGAACAATCCGGCGAGAAGGACGGCTGACTTCACCTGGGCGCTCGCCATCGGCATGTTGTAGTCGATGGATTTGAGCTTGGCGCCGCGAATCTCCAGCGGGGCATAGTTGTCCTCGCGCGCGCGAATATCCGCGCCCATTTCGCGAAGCGGCCCGATCACGCGCCTCATGGGCCGCTTCTGCAGCGAGTCGTCGCCAGTAAGTTTGGAGGAAAAATGCTGGCCGGCCAGGATTCCGGACAGCAGCCGCATCGTTGTGCCGGAGTTTCCCGCGTCGAGCGCCCGCCAACTGCTTTTCAGGCTACGCAGCCCGCGGCCGGCCACCCGAACGGTATCCTTCTCGATTTTCACTTCCGCGCCCAGCGCGCTCATGCAGGCCAGCGTGCTGTGGCAATCGGCTGCCGCGGAAAAGTGACGCAACTCGCTGGTTCCTTCGGCCAGCGCCGCCAGCATTGCATAGCGGTGAGAAATAGACTTATCGCCGGGAAGGTGCAGTCCACCGGTTAGATATTTAGCTGGCCGAATGGTCTCTTTTTTCACGCAGAAGATTTTAGCACGCCGAGTCTTTGTGTCTGGCAATGCCCGCATCGGTTCAAGTTCGAGGCATTCTCCGTTACTTCCATTACCTCATTTACGTCCTTTGCCTCCTGTACCCCCGGCCAGTTTTGGTGAGGCACGTCCTGCACCGCACGCTGAAATCCCTTCGCACCTCAATGCGTATTATTAGGTGGGGAGAAATCGTCATGTCAGCACGCAGCACGTTCATCCATCTCGCCGCTAAAGCCGGCATTTTATTCGGCGCGCTATTTCTGGTAAGCGTCCTGCTTGCCGCCATTCCCGGCCATCATGCGCCCGCGGCGCCTGGGCAGGAGTCCCAGCAATCGTCCGGCTCGCAGCCTCAAGAATCGCAGCCGATGGACCACAGCAAAATGTCCGGCATGGACATGGACGACGCCAAAGTCAACGAAGCTCACGCCGTTCACGACATGACGCGCGGGCACATGGACGCGCACAACCTCCACATGCGCATGACGGCGATGCACCCGCAAACGCCGGAAGATGCGGCGAGGGCCAGCGAAATCGTCGTACAACTCCGCTCCGGCATCGAAAAATACAAGGACTATCACGTCGCTCTGAACGACGGTTACAAAATCTTTCTGCCGAATCTGCCGCAGCCCGAATATCACTTTACGAATTACTGGAACGGCTTCCTGGAAGGCTTCTCTTTTGATCCGGCGCGGCCGACCTCCCTGCTCTACAGGAAAACTGCAAACGGATACGAGCTGGTGGGCGCCATGTACACCATGCCCAAGCGCGCGACGGAAGAACAGCTCAACGCACGCGTCCCCCTCAGCGTTGCCACGTGGCATTTGCACACCAACCTGTGCATGCCGCAGAAGGGGCAGTTGCGGAACGCGGATTGGACAAAGTTCGGATTGAAAGGGTCCATCGCAACGCAAGATGCCTGCGACGCTGCGAATGGTCGCTTCCAACCGGTCATCTTTGGCTGGATGGTCCACGTCTACCCGCTCGAAGATTCTCTCGACAAAGTCTTCGCCATGCATCATCACATGGACTGAGACCGCGCGTGTAAACGGCTTACTTCCCACTAAATCCACGGAACACGCTGAGGCCGTATACGTTGACTTGTCTCTGGGCGCACCCTAATATGACGTTCCAATGGCGATTTCTTCGATATGATCGGGCTCACCGTCTCTCATTACCGCATCCTGGAGAAGTTAGGCGGCGGTGGGATGGGTGTGGTGTATAAAGCCGAGGATCTAAGGCTCGGCCGCCATGTGTCGCTGAAGTTCCTTCCTGAAGAGCTCTCCCGGGACACTCTGGCGATTGAACGATTTCAGAGGGAAGCGCGGGCCGCTTCTTCTCTGAACCACCCTCACATCTGCACGATTTATGACGTGGACCAGTATGAGGGCCAGCACTTCATCGTCATGGAATTCCTGGAAGGGCACACGCTGAAGCACAGGATCAGTGGAAAGCCGATAGACCTGGAACGCGTGCCGGAGTATGGCTACCAGATGGCGGATGCACTGGAGGCAGCGCACTCTAAGGCCATCATTCACCGTGATATCAAGCCCGCGAATATTTTTGTCACCGATCGAGGACAGGTGAAACTCCTTGACTTTGGCCTGGCCAAGCTGCTTCCGGAACGCAAAGGCTCTGGCCGAGGCAAACAGGAACAGCCCACTTTTGGAGCCACCACACAGGACGCCCATCTGACCAGTGATGGCGTGGCGCTGGGCACGGTTGCCTACATGTCTCCTGAGCAGGTTCGCGGACAGGAGCTTGACGAACGCACCGACTTGTTCTCGCTCGGGCTGGTCCTATATGAAATGTCAACGGGTGAGCGGGCGTTCACTGGGAACACTTCCGGCGTAATCTTTGACGCGATCCTGAACCGCGCCCCAACACCGCCGGTGCGGCTGAACCCCGCGATTCCCATCCAATTGGAACAGATTATCGCCAAGTCTTTGGAGAAAGACCGCGAACTGCGCTACCGGTCGGCTTCGGATGTGCGGGCAGACTTGCAGCGGCTGAAACGAGACACGGATTCGGCACGCGTGATGCCGTATACCTCCGGCCAAGCCTCGCGCCAAAAACTGCGGCGGCTTTGGCCTCATTTTGTGTGGAGTGGAGTCCTCGCCATTCTGCTACTTCTGTTCGGATTGAACGCGGGGAATGTGCGCGACAGCTTGTTTGGCGGAGCAAGCCAGGCGCGCATCGAATCGATCGCCGTCTTGCCGTTCGCTAATTTGAGCAACGACCCGAAAACCGAATACCTGAGCGACGGTCTGACCGAGAGCCTGATCAACAGCCTGTCCCAACTTCCCAATCTGGCGGTCATGTCGCGCAACACAGTTTTTCGCTACAAGGGACAGGCGTCAGACCCGCAAAAGGTAGGGCGCGACCTGCACGTGAGGACCATTCTCACCGGCCGGCTCATCCAAACCGGCGACGACTTGACCATCAGCGTGAATCTGGAAGACGTGACGAATAACCGGCAAATCTGGGGTGAGCAATACAATCGCAAGCTTTCTAATCTCGTGGCCGTGCAACAGGAGATTGCCGGAGACATTTACGGGCGCTTGCGCCCGCGATTGGCAGGCGAAGAGAGGAAACTGTTGGCCAAGCGTCCGACCGAGGATGCCGAGGCCTACCAACTCTACCTGCAGGGTCTCTTCTATTGGAATAAATGGACGCAAGCGGATTTCAAGAAAGCCGCGGATTTTTTCACCCAGGCAGTGCAGAGGGACCAGCATTACGCGCTCTCTTACGCGGGCCTTGCCGACACTTACAGCCTTCTGGGGGACGCTGGATATCTGCCGCCATCGGAGGCCTGGCCTAAGGCAAAAGCTGCCGCCATGCAGGCACTGGATATAGACGATAGCCTCGCGGAAGCGCACACCTCCCTGGGCCTGGTGAAAGAACATTTTGAATGGGATTGGACGGGAGCCGAGCAGGAGTTCAAGCGGGCCATCGAACTGAATCCGAATCTGGCGACGGCGCATCACTGGTACGGCGACTATTTGACCAACATGGGCCGCTTCGAAGAAGGAATGGCGCAAACGAAGAAGGCCCAGGAATTGGATCCGCTTTCGCTCATCATCAATACGACGCTGGGATGGCAGTTCTACGTAGCGGGGCAGAATGAGAATGCCGTCGAGCAGCTGCGGAAAGTTCTGGATATTGACGCAAAGTTTTCGCCTGCCCGTCGGACACTCGAGGAAGTCTACGCCCACATGGGCAAGCAAAAAGAAGCAGTGGCGGAAAGAGAAAAAGCTCTATCGCTCTCCGGAGGCGCCGAATTGGCGGCATCCATCGAGGAAGACTTCAAGAAGTCCGGCTACAAAGGCGTTCTGCAAAGCTGGCTCGAAGGGTTGACGGAACTGTCGAAGCACAGCTATGTCTCGTCCTACAGCATCGCGGAGTCTTACATGCGGATGGGCGAAAAACAAAAAGCCTTCGAATGGCTGGAAAAAGCGTACGAGGAGCACGACAGCGGCCTGGTTTCCCTGGCGGTCGAACCGATGTTTGAAAGCCTCCGGAGCGATCCGCGATTCAAGGAAATCGTCCGGCGCATGAAACTGTCACATTAGAATCAGCAAGCGAAGCGCAACCGTCTGCCGAGCGCTTCGCCTACTTATCGCAGAGGATAGTCCTTCTCACCAGGCAAGCGGCCGTCCACGCGGAGTACCTTGACGCCCGGACGTATGTTCCGTGAGTCCACAAACGCAATAGCGCCAGGGAGCGCGGTCAAAAGCTCGTATTGCATGTCGTTCGAATAGACGATCCTCGGTGGTGACGCAGCTTCCGCTCGAAAAATCTTAGCTACCCAATACTGTTTAAACTGCGCCTCCGACATTTGATAAATAACCCGCAGAACAACATCTCGTTCGCGAGCCGCGGGCGCGCGAATCAACAAAACGACGGGAAGCTTGGAGCTCCAATATTGCCGCTCGCCGAGCATGACCTTGCGGACTTCGGAGAGACTGAGATCGGCGACGGGAGTATCGGAATTCACCACGACAGCCACGTCGGTTCCGTGGGAAGTCTGTGCAAGAGATGGAGAGTGGAGAGCCATGGAGGCCCAAAGGATCGTCCAGAGAAATGTCACGACACGTTTGTAGGTGGCATTCATATTCGGGCTCATCAAAAGGTGAAGTCCGTCTGGAAGAATGCGCCGTTCACGCGAGGAGCCGTCGGCAGCCGCTTGAAATTGCGGTATTCGCCCTTAAAACTCGCATAGTTCGTGATGTCGTACCGCATGCCAACGATGGACTGGACCAGATCCTGATTCGTGAAGAGCTGTTCGCTGAGCGGCGTGTGCGTATGTTCGAAGCGATAGTAGGGTTTCAGCGTCTTTTCAAACCACGGCAGCCGGTAGCCCATCTGCACGTAGTATGCCTGGTTATTGGTGATGGCGTTGGTCAAAATATTCTTGTGATTGACATTGGCGAATTCCGCCAGGAATTCCGGAGTCTCCTTGGTCCAAACAATGTGCGCGGCGGAAATCCATTCGCGAAATTCATTTCCGGCCGGGTTGACCGGCAGAGTGATTTTGTCGCGATAGACGGAGACTCCCATCTGCAGCCCATAGAGCTTTGCGGGCCGCGAATAAAGGTTGGCGACCCACGCACGATTGTTATTGTTGTCGCCCGCGTCCCCGGGACGGCTAATGGGGAACCCGCGTCCATTGCCGACGCCTGCGTTATAGCTGAGCCCTGCTCCCCCTGACGGAATATTTCCCTCAGCCAAAACACCCAAAAAGTGCACGGGGATAAACGTCCCGCCAAACTTGATCATCTCAGGCCGGCTGATCGTGGTCTGCAGCCAGGCGCCATGATGGAACGCTGTGTTCCAATAGCCGATGGGCGTGTGGTACCGCCCGAAGGATAGTTTGAAAAAGTCGTTGTAGTCATATCGAATGATGGAGCGTTCCACTTCCACGGTATAGCCAGTCGGCTGGGCATTGAAGGTCAATTCACCGAAATACGTGACTTTGTGGGAAAGCGCGGAAGCCAAGTGAAGATCGAGCTGGCCGAGGTTGAAGCCGCTATTGACGCCTCTCTGGTCCGTCGTGGAAAAATTCACGTCACCAAACCCGCGAATCTGCAGCGACGGGTAGCGAGCCTCCAACTGCCGCGTGGTGGCTTGCGACTCGGTCTGCTCGTGCTGATGCATGGGCGCGGGGGCAGGCGCCGCCTCGGCCATTTCCGGCTTTGGAGCAGCAGGAACTGGCGCAGCGGCTTCCGCAGTTGGAACGGCCGCTGCAATAGTCTTAGTCTCAAGCTCCCCAACGCGTTTCTCCAACTGTTGAACTCGCTCGAGCAAAATCCTGATCTGCTCAGTCTGATCGGGCGCGGTCTGTGCCCTGGCAGCGCCTGCAGCAAAAATCATTAATCCTACAAGGACCGGCAATCGTCGGCGCACGGCTCCCTCCTCTACCATTTTCTCGGTTTATTCTTCGAGCGAAGCAGTCTTCTTATTTGAAAATATGCAGTAAGACTCCCCAGCCTGCTAAGGCAAATCGTGGCTTCCGATTCGGGAGCCCTTCTTCACCTCGGAGTGTGCTGGAGAGTGAAGCGTATTTTATGCTGCGCGACTCGATTGTCAAAAGGAACTTTTTCTGGCGCGGGTAAGTCCAGGATACGCGAGAACCTCGAGTTCAAAACACATTCAGAGCGAAGTTAAGCCGAAGTAAACCAAAGGGTGCAAACGCCAAATAGGTCAGTATTTATAGGGTGATACGTTCGAACTGCGCCAACGTTTCATTTTGGACACATTCCTGTCCAATACGGTACATGCGTACCATTAGCCTGTTCCACTCCGAAACACAAAATGGGTCAACCTAGAGCGCGATCGGTTCCTCATCCAGGACCCTCAAGCTAGTGCATCAAGACGGCCTGCCAACGTGAGCTAAGGTTACTAAAGGAGACGCTATAAATGCGCCTATCGCACAAGCTGTTGATTGCCACAGGGGCTCTGCTTTTTGTTACAGCGAACGTGCCGCCTGCCTCGGCACAGATCAACTCGAACACCGGCACCGTAACCCTGAACGCTACACTGTCCGAATCTCTCACGGTAACAGTCAATAGCGGCAGCACGGTAAATTTCGCGCTTGCTCCAAACACAGCTGTAAACGCGGGAAGCACGACGACTGGCGTGACCACGGCTTGGACTCTGAAGCCTGGCCGTACCGCAGTTGCACTGTGGGCTTATTTCGGCAGTGCGACCGCTGCGCTCGTTCACCAAACAGCGGGAAATACCGTGGACATTCCTTCATCGGCAGTGAAAATCCAAGTTGGCGGAGCTGGCCCGTTCAACGCTTTGACGGCCGTCAGCCCGTTCAACGCCGCGGCTTCAGGACTGCAGATTGGTTCGTCCATTTCCATCACTGGTCTGAACAAGACTGGCAGCCGGGCGGATACGCTGGCCTACCAGATTGACACCACAGTGGTTCCGCAGTTGCCCGCGGATACCTACATCGGTACGCTGAACATCCAGGCGCAAGCCACACCGTAAGCTGGATGGACGCGAGAGTCAGTTTTTCGTTGACGTTCGGACATCGGCCCGGGAGACGTACTTTCCGGGCCGTATGTCTTCTTTTTTTGCTCTCTGCCACGCCCATTTTCGCGCAGACGGTCCAACCGTTGATTGACGAAAACGTCGTCAAAGGCCCTGGGAAGACGGCCAGCGGGAAAATCGAATACATCAACGACAGCACGCAAACGCTGAGCGTCGTCTTGGAGGCAAGGAGCTTCACGGTATCCGACACGGGAGAACTGTCCTACCGGCCTCTCGATGAGGGCATTCATGCAAAATTTTCCACGATGAGTTTTCGCATCCCTCCGAAGCAGAATTTCTTTGTGTTTTATGAAGCGTCCGCGGACAAACTGCCTTCCTGGTTCGTCGTGTACGCCACGTTCGGCGGCTTTAAGGAGAGAACGCCCGAGGGCTTCCGCATTCAAATCCAGTTGCCGCACACAATTTATGTGCTCCCGAAACAGGAACTGCAGAAGGACGAGCTCGTTGTGAAGGTCGCGGAATACCGAGCCGACGAAAAAAAAGTGATTCTTCGCGTGGAGAACACCGGTCCATCGTTCGGGCGAGTTCTGGAAACCGATGTGACATCGATCAAAGACAGAGCGACGCAAGGTGGCTTCCCAATCTTCCCCTTCAGCCAGCGCCAAGTGGAAATTCCCTGGGAAGCATCCGGGAACCCATCCAAGTTACAACTGCGCCTTGCTCACTTTAAGTTGGAGCAAAGCGTGGCGAGCACCACGCCCTGATGCCACTGCGCTCACTACTGTGCCTCGCCCCTCCAATTCGTGGGCCCTTCCTGTAGTCTTGACCCTGACTTGCTTGCTGGGAATTTCCCTCCCTGCGAACGCTCAATTCATAAGAGTCGAAGCCGGGGCTTCGGATCTGCTGCCTTCCGCGGGCGGCTCGGTCAACTTTCAAGGCCCAAACTATACGGGTTACTTGGGGGTGGGAGAGATTGACGGAGTATTTCGGTTGGGAACCTCCGTCAAGACCATCATTCATTCTGACGTCCTCACGCTCGGCGACCAAGCCGTTGCATTTGATTTGCCGACGGACATCTTTAACACCAATCATTTCTTTCCTACCCGTGGAATCGGCATCAGTGCAACAGAGGGGAGGGCAAACGTATTTTTATTCGCGGGCGGCACGGCGTTGACCAGTGGCACTCCGTTCTTTCAGGCGGCAAGCACGGATATGCCCGTAGGAATGCTGTTCACGGACGTTCCTCTTTCGCCGACGTTGCGCTTTTCCTCAAGAAACGTAATTTCCCGCCAGAGAACGTCGATTCAGTCGCTCGACTGGCATCCTGGCAAATGGCTACGGAGCGGACTCGCCATGGGGATCGGTTCGAACCAGCCGTATCTCGCCGCGACGACTGACGTTGAAACCAGCCGGCTGTCGTTGAAAGCAGCCTACATCTCTGCGGGCAATCGCTTCCGCCGCATTACGGCATCTTCCATTTACGCCTCGGAAGCGGATCGAGAGAACGTTGTGGCTGTCATTAAGCCGTCTTCCAGCGTGCTCCTAACTTTGGGACACCAAAATTTCCTCCAACCGCAAAGCATAGATCCCGCGGCGGCATTTCTCCACGCGACGGTAAACGAAGCACAATCCAGCTTTGATGTCCGAGATTTCCGGCTCGGCGCCGGCATTTTTCAATCGACTTATCAGAACCGAAGCAACCTGGCCAACAACTTTTCAGCAGCACGAAGGATTACAAGCCATCTGGATGGCAGCGTGAATTATTTCCGCGCTTTCTCGGGAGCGGGCTCGCACATGAGCAACCTCTCGGGTTCGCTTCGCGAAACGATTTCGCCCAGGATCAGTCTGTTGCAGGTGATCAATTATTCTCAGGGACGCACGAATGTTTTGTACGGCGGCAGTTATCTCTCGAACCGTTTCACGGTCAGTGTCGACTACCAGACTCTTTACCTGCCGTTTCGAGCTAATCCTTTTTCGCAGGGCATCAGCGTCACGCTCCGCATCAGGCTATTTGGCAGTCTTCAGGTAAATGCACAAACATTTCGCTCGGCGGATGGCCGGCTCCGTTATACGGCGTCCGGCGATACGGTACTGAACGGGAATTTCCGGCCGGCGAGTGGTGATGCACAAAACGCTTTCAAACACCTTCGCTACGTTGTCCGCGGACGCGTGCAGGATGAAATGGGGAACCCCGTGGAAGGCGCTGCCTTACTTGTCGGCGAAGAACTGGTCATCACCAATACGGCCGGCGAATTCCTCGTGCGGCGAAAGACTGCTGGCATTCTCCAGCTGCAGGTGGTGTTCGCGGAGTTTCTGAACCCGGCCTCCTTCCGAGTGATTGCAGCTCCGCGCACAGTGCTGCCTTCACCGGACAGCATCGCCTCTGAAATTACTGTGATACTCGGCAGAAACTAATCTGTAGATGAATTTTAGTTCTTTATCAGGGCGCGGACGCGTTGGACGTCCGACATGGGCAGCGAATCGCCATGTCCCAGGCAAGTGTAAACGGTCACCTGGCGTCCTCCGACCATCGCAGTGGGCACGCCGGAAGCTTGATCCTTATTCAGGCAGAAGATGCCCTGCTGATTCTTCGCGAATTTCGGTGAGTGAACCCAGGCCACATCGTTACGTCCTGGAAACCGCACTACCACCTTGTTCCCTTTGACTTGCGCGCCCTTGAGGACCGACTGGACCTCGACGACGGCTTCGTGCCAGTCCGGATCGTGTTCGGAGACGCGCGTAGTGGCCGACTTGGGCGCATTCCAGCGATGAACGTCCGTGACGCGCCCGATGACCACGAAGTCCGCTGAATTCAGCCGGTCTTGGAGCTCTTGATCGCCGATTTGCTCCTGCGCTTGTTGGTGTGCCTTTTCATCAACGCCGACCGGCTTAGGAGTCTCGCCGCTGCTGGGCTTGAATTCATGGCCCAATTCCTTGACGGCCACGCCGGAACCAAAGATCCATCCTTCTGTATAGAACGTTGCTTGCGCGCCTTGCTGGAAAGCAGACGGGTCTTTCAACTCGACGGTGACGTTGTCGCCCTTCTTCAGCGAGACTGCCGAAGGCTTTTTCAGCACACTGTCAACGCGAACTACAGCCGTCTGCGCTGATTTCGGAACGCCGGTAAAGGAAGTGGCACCCAACTGGCTGACCGTACCGGCAAAGACGATGCTCGATTGTTTGGTGAGGGCCACTTGATTGCCCGTCGCCTGCGGCATCGCCGCAACACCTAACAGGCTAACGCCCAGAATTCCTGCAAGAAAAAATCTCGAAGTATTCATGCGCATCTCCTTCTTTCGCGCCATGTTGCGAATGGGCTTCACGGTTTCACCGGAACGCTGAAGTAAAACGGATCGATGGAAATCGGGACGGGATTGCCGGAGCCGTCCGTAAGTGTCTTCGTGCTGAAGTCCGCGGCCCGCTGGTACGTTACTCCTTGGGGAAAATTGGCAAGGTCCGGCATATTGTTGGCGCAAAAAACGCCGCGGAATTCATTTCCAACCGCGAGTAGGTAATCGTAGTCCCCCAGATAGGGCAAGAATTGCTGCACGGGCGTGTTCGCCGGGACATTCGCCAAAATGAGGTCCTGTACCGTCGCGAAAGCATCGCGCGATTGCACCACATGTGTAACCCATCGGCTGGCAGAAAGTTGCTGATAGAGCATACCAACCGTGCCGTTGTTTGCCACTGCGAGTGCGATATTTGTGGCGTTCCGGATCGTCGTGTGAGGCAGGTCGGTCTTGGACCACGTCACGCCCCGATCCGTGGAACGCCTTACATGCAGCGTGTAAATGTCTCCTTTGCTCCCGTGGTCCGCCCATCCGACGTACACCGTGGAACTGTTATTTGGATCCACGGCTATGGAAAGCGTAGACCCGACGCGCTCCTGCCCCAAGGTCGGCGCGTTCGACCAGGGGATAGACGCGCGCTTGACCACTATTCGCCCTGGCAATTTGTCTGACGGATCCTTCAAGGCTTGGAATGGATTGGGGCCAGTTCCTCCCCTATCATCTCGTACCACAACAACGTCGCTCGTCGCGACGGTGCCGTTAAATTTTCGCCACCCAAAGAAGGCCACGTAGACCGTGTTGTCGGCCGCGATCGCCGGGCGAACGGATGGACCATCCTGTGCCGCGGTCTTTCGCGTTTCGATCGAAAAGGATTTATAAGTCGCGCCGCCATCCACGGATACGTCCACAGTTGCTGTGTGGCCGTTGGGTTGATTGAAATCGTTAACGCCCACGTAGATACGGTCGGTATTGGAAATGCCCAAAGCTCGCACAAAGGGCTGGTCCACGTTGCCGCGTGTGGACTGCACATTCATAACTGCACTCGATGAAACATCGTTCGATTCCGACTCATCAAGCGTTATGGACGCGGCGCAAGCCAGCGTGCCGGCGTGCAGGTCGCCGCGGGGATGGTTCTCACCCGTGGGCATGGCGTGCGTGATGTCGCAAGTCATGCGCTGCACGGGAGTGATGGCGCTTAGCACCCACGTAGCGCCAGCGTCCTCGGAAACATAAACGGGGGCATTTCCGCTTGTCGAAAACGGATTGGGAGTGAACGCCGACGCCACCATGATCTGGGGATTGACAGTCTGCACCGCGAGGAATGGCTCACTGTCTTGATTCGTCTCCCCGCTGAGGCTCGCAGGAATTAAGTTCACAACCTTAATTCCCGAAGACTGCCCATGGACGAACGCAAATCCGGCAATCATCATGAACGCAGCAAGAGTCAGAAAGCGCAGCCAGAAGGCAGCGAGGGCTTTCATGGGGTCGTCTCTCCTGTAGTGGTTTCCCCAATCGGACAGCACGACACCCGATGTGGGGTACGCCTGCAGGTGAGCCGGGTTGCGCGTGCAAGGCATACTGTCCCGAAAACTTCAGCCAAGTTGTAACATACACCGGACCGATTTAGCGCACAATGGCCCCAGTACGTCTAGCCGAATCTTCCTATTTTCCGTGTGTCTCGGGTTCGATTGCTTCCCGGTACTCTGCCGCGTATCATTACCGATTCATGTATACGGCCCAATCGCATCTGTCCAAGTCCCGTTGCCTGCTGTTCCTCGCACTCCTGGCGTTCTCGGGGTCACTATGCCTGGGACCTAACGCCGCCACCGCCCAGGAATCGAACGAAATCCTTCCTCTCAGCCACGTGCGCGCAGGCATGCAGGGATACGCTTACACGATTTTCGCCGGCGATCAGGTGGAAAAGTTCGACCTCGAAGTGATCGGCGTTTTGGAGAATTTTCTCGGCCCCAAGCAGTCCATCATCCTTGTGCAGTTGAAGGGACCAAAAGTTGAGCACACTGGTGTTGTCGCAGGAATGAGCGGCAGCCCGGTCTATCTCGACGGAAAACTCGCGGGCGCATTGTCGCTGAAGCTGGGCGTTTTCACGAAAGAGCCGATCGCCGGCGTTACGCCCATTCAGGACGTGCTGAACCCGCCTTCCCAAACTGCTGCAGCCCAGGCCGCCACGCAGCAATTCGGGCTTCCCAGCGAAGCTTCCACGCGGACCGGGCTGCCTTCCGGCTCCGCCCTCGAGCCCATTGAAACACCGCTCGTTTTCTCCGGTTTCCAGCCGGCAACGCTGCAACAATTCGCGAATCAACTGCAAGGCTATGGGATCATGGCTACGCAAGGCGGCACGGCGTCGCCCCGCCCCGATGACGGTCGTCTCGTGGCCGGAGACATGGCGGGCATGGTCCTGGTTCAAGGCGATGCCTCTATCAATTCCGCGTGCACGGTTACCGCGGTTCAAGCCGATCGCGTTTATCTCTGCGGCCATCCGTTCCTGAGTCTTGGTGACATTCAGATTCCCATGGCGCGCAGCCGCGTCGTCACCACGCTCTCTTCCGATCTTGCTTCCACGAAAATCGTCAACGTCGGCGGCTCCATCGGTACAATCACCGGCGATCACCTCACGGCCGTCACCGGCAAACTCGGTGCGCCTCCCGCAATGATTCCTCTGGATCTGACGCTGCAGGTCTCCGGCGCGGAACCTGCAAAGCAAAAGTCGCTCCATTTCGAACTCGTCAATCATCCGAAACTGACGCCGCTTCTCGTGGCCATCACCACGTTCAGCGGGCTCACGCAAAATTCCTTGTATGGCGAAGGCACCACACTGCATCTTTCCGGCGAGATTCGCTTGCAAGGCCATGCGGCGGTACAAATTGAAAACACCTTTGCCCCGGGCGATTCGCTCTCTCCCGATGGATTGCCTATCGCCTTGACGATGCAAAATGTTTTCACGCGCCTGTTCGCCAATACTTTTGAACCGGCCAAGGTGGACCGCATCGCGCTCCGTGTGGAAAGCGTACCAGGCAGAAAATCATTTGCCATTGAAAGCGCGTGGCTCGAAAAAGGCGAAGCCGCTCCCGGCGAGATTCTTCGCGTGCGCGTTTTGCTGCGGCCTTATCGCGGCCCTGCGCGCGTGGAGGAAACCACCGTTCGCATTCCGGAACAGGTTTCGCGTGGTACCACGTTGCGCATCCTGGTCAGTGATGCCGATTTGTTGAATCGCGCCTCGCGTGGCTTCGCCTTTGCCGGCGCCGGCAGCGGCCCTACGGGCCTCGATCAACTCATTGCTCTCTTGAATCGTGAGCGCCGGAATGACCGCCTCTACGTTGGTCTGTTCGTTCCAGCTCCCACGCTTCTCTGGGACGACAAGGAGTTGCCGAATGTTCCTCTCTCGCAAATCAACATCGTCGACGGCCGTCCCACTCCCGGCAGCGTCCAAGTGCTGCGCGAATCGTTGGCCAGCGAAGCATCCATCCCTCTCGGAGGTCCCGTCTCCGGCGTCATCTCTCTGAACTTGCAAGTCCGGTGATCACCACAATGCTCAAGTCGCCATTTCGTGCAGTCTTTTTCCGAATCCTTTACCTCATCAGCCTCCTTTGCCTCCTATGCCTCCCGTCTTCCTTTGCCGAGCATACCCGTCGCTGGCGCCAGTCCGCTTACGATGAATTCCTCAAAGGGACCGCGCATGGCGTAGCGGTGCGTAGCGACGGCCGCCTGGAACTCGCGCCCAAATTCAGTCTGCTTGCCGATGCGGATGCTTCCTATCTCTGGTCCGTCAGGCTCGATCCCAAAGGCACACTCTATGCGGCGGGCGGCTCGCCTGCGAAAGTATTTCGTTTCGATTCCTCCGGCAAAGCCGCCGTCGTCTTCGATTCCACGGATCTTTCCGCGCAAGCCATCGCCTTCGACTCCAAAGGGATTCTCTACGTCGGTACTTCTCCCGACGGCAAGGTTTACAAAGTCTCGGCTTCCGGCGAAAAGTCCGTTTTCTTCGATCCGAAAACAAAATACATCTGGGACCTTACTTTCTCGCCCGACGGGACTCTCTACGTCGCGAGCGGGGACAAGGGTCAGGTCTTCGCCGTTGCCCCTGACGGCAAAGGGGAGCTTTTCTACTCCAGCGACGAAGCCCACATTCGCGTTCTGGCATTCGACTCTAACGGGAACCTCATCGCCGGTACGGAACCGAGCGGCCGCATCCTGCGCATCTCCCGGAGTTCCTCAAAGTCTTCCGCCAAAGATTCTGCCGGGCCGAAAGCCGAAGGCTTCGTTCTCTACGAAACCTCCAAGCGAGAAATCACTTCACTGGCTGTCGCCACCGATGGCTCCATCTATGTTTCAGCGATTGGCGAAAAGCAGCGCCCCGGGCAGGCTCCCACCACGGTTATCTCGACACCGCAAGGCACGACTACCTTCACTGGCCCCGTCGTGAACCCCGGGCAAGCCCAACCCCAGCAACCGTTCGCTCCATTTCCAGGTCTTGTCTCGAGCAGCATCTACCGCATCAGCGCCGATGGCGCGCCCGAAGAGCTTTGGTCGTCTCGCGAAGACGTCGTTTACTCCCTCGGCCTTGCATCTGATGGCCGCTTGCTCGCAGGCACGGGCAATAGCGGCGCTCTCCTCGCCATCGATGGGCACGGCGTTTTCGCGCATCTCGCAAAGTCCAGCTCAGCGCAAATCACGGGCATCGTACGCAATTCCACGGGCAAAGTCTCCCTGTGTACCGCGAACCCTGGAAAAGTTTATTCGGTTGGCCCGGAGTACGAAGCCGAAGGCACGTTCGAATCCCGCTCCTTCGACGCGCAGCTTTTCTCGCACTGGGGACGCATCGAATGGTGGAGTCCGCCGCCGGCTGGCGCGGCTAAATCTTCAAACGCGTCGGCTGATCCACGGCTGGAATTTTTTGTGCGCTCGGGGAACACGGAAGACCCTGGCCGCGAGTGGTCGCGCTGGTTCGGCCCGTACACAAAATCGGGCAGCGCAACCGAAGCACCACCTGCGCGTTTCGTGCAATGGAAGGCAATCATTCACGACGGCCGCCCTGGCGACGGCATTGATTGGGTAAGCCTCGCGTATTTGCCACGCAATGTAGCCCCAGTCATTGATGGGATCGCGCTCCAAGATCCCGGAGTGCGCGCGCAAAGTCAGGCCGGCATTTCGTCAAACCAGCCCGCGCCTGTGACACTGAAGATGCCGCCGTCGCCAAATGTTTCCGGAGTGGTGATATCGCAGAGCAGCACTCCGCCGCGTTTCGAACAGCCGCCGCAGGGCACGCTGCAGAAGGGTTACCAGTCCGTTGTCTGGACCGCGCACGACGATAACGATGACGAATTGCGCTACGCGGTTTACTTTCGCGGGGAAAACGAACACGAGTGGAAATTATTGAAGGACAACCTCGAACAAAAGTTCTACTCGTGGGACACAACGACGCTGCCTGACGGCGCGTACTACTTAAAGATTGTGGCGAGCGACGCGCCGTCGAATCCGCCAGCCCTGGCCCTAAAGGCTGAACGCGAAAGCGAGCGCTTTGAAGTGGACAACACGCCCCCAGCGATTGAGGGATTGAAGGAAACACTTGGCGGGATCCAAAGCAGCAAAAGTGTCGCAAGCGTCCATCTGATTCAGTTCACGGCCCGCGATACTTTTTCTTCAATCGAGCGCGCGCAGTACAGCCTGGACGGCGGCGATTGGGTTCTTGTGACTCCGAGCTCTGGAATCAGCGACGCGCCCGGCGAGCAATACAACTTTGGCTTGCCGGCCTTGACGCCCGGCGAACATACAATTGCGGTGCGCGCCTACGACCGCTTCGAGAATGTCGGCAGCGCTAAAACCACGTTCACGGTTCCGGCCGCCAAACCATAGCCTCAAGCCGGAATCACGACCTTGTCATCCTGAGCCAAGCGAAGGATCAACTGGCACAGGTTCACCCTCTAGAATTGGGGCTGCTCTGCAAAAGTCCAAACCCCGGACACAAAGACAAGCTATGAATTTTTTCTATTTATGTTTGAACTGATGCTAACTGAAAACTAAGACTTACAACTCTGCTTCAGCTTGCCCAGCGGTCCTTGGGCGGAACCGCTTGGAACTTCTCTATTTCCGCGCCGAAGCCGATGCGGCCATCGCCGTAAGGCTCGTTGCGCACGTGGACCACTCGGGCAGTACAGCGCATTTCCTGGGCAGAATTGCCGGTCACTTCCGCAGGCATGCGGAGAGTCGCCTCGATGGGCATGCCCACCTGCAGCGGAGCCGACGAAGCAAAGAAGAAGCCCCCACGCGAGACGTTCAGCGCCTCTGTAAAATGTTCGGTCTTGTCCGAAGCTACGCCGAGGGATCGGAAACGCAGGGGCGTCCGAAGGTTGAGGCGGGCCAGTTGCCGACGTTCGGTTACTTTCATCTCGTCCTCCCCCGCGCGAGGAAGGTGAAGCGCGGACACTCGCGACCTTGGTGGAGGGTGCTTCCAGCCTAACAGAGCCAGCCCCGCGGTCAAGTATCAAACTTTCCATGGCCAATACGTACCAGTACCAGCTGAGAGAGCGCCGCACACCCGGACGCCACGTGTGCGAGCATGCCATAATGCCTCTTTAACCGGCTGGCTTGGTGAGCTAAACGTAAGAACTGGCAAGCCTTCTTATGCCCAAAGTGAGCCTTATGAGCACAGCTCCGTCCGTCGAAACCGCCAACTACCACCCGCCCAGTTGGGAGGCCATCCTTGCGGCGCATGCTCGCATCGCGCCAAGGATCCACCGCACACCCGTTCTGAGGTCCACCTCTTTAAACGCCATGACTGGAGCGCAGCTCTTCTTCAAATGCGAAAACCTGCAGAAAACTGGCTCATTCAAAATTCGCGGTGCGTCGAACGCGATTCTTTCACTAACCGAACAAGAGGCGGCGCGAGGGATTGTCACGCAATCGAGCGGCAATCACGGTGCTGCTGTGGCTTGTGCGGCCGCCTGGCGTGGAATCCCCGCCTGCCCGCCGTGAAAGCCAAGGCCGTCGAGGGCTACGGCGGAAAAGTTGTTTTCTGCGAGCCGACCGTGACGGCGCGGAAGGCCACTTGCGACCGCGTCGAAGCGGAAACGGGCGCGCACCTGGTACATCCCTACGACGACGATCGCATCATCACCGGGCAGGCCACCGCTGCCAAGGAGCTGCTGGAGGAAGTTGTCGACCTGGACGCGGTATTCGCTCCGGTCAGCGGCGGCGGATTGCTCAGCGGCACGTGTCTCGGCGCGAAGGGGATTCGCGCCGAGACACGCATATTTGGCTGTGAACCCGAGCGCGCGGATGACGCTTACCGCTCTCTGACCACCGGCACTTTACAATCGCAAGACTCCAGCGACACGATCGCGGACGGCTTGCGCGCCTCGTTGGCGCCGCGCACTTTTGCGATCCTCCGCCGTCATGTGGAACGCATCCTGCTGGTCAGTGAAGAGGAAATCATTTCCGCCGCGCGGCTGGTCTGGGAGCGCATGAAAATTATCATTGAACCATCAAGCGCGGTGGCCATCGCGCCGCTACTGAGGCCAGGAGTGGTGACGTCTTTGAATCTCCCGAAACGCGCCGACGCCGCCGTCCCAAAGCTCGGCGTCATCTTTTCCGGTGGAAACGTGGACCTCTCTTCCCTTCCTTGGAAGTAACCGCGGTCCAAAGCTGAAAATTCAGCGGTTTTGGGGGGATTGCGCGACTCGCGTCCGGCTCAGAGTTTCTTGGCGATAATTAGTCCGTAAACGAAACTCCCCGACGCGAAACCGGCTCGCATTGCGGTGAAAGCCTGCAGAAAATCGACAAACTCCGAACCATTTTCCGCCGCCACCTGCCAGAGTGTTTTGTTCTTCAAAATGTCCAGACACAAGTCCCACGTCTTGGCGCAGTTCTTGTTCAGAATCTCGCTGTAAATGACTCGCATGCAATTTGACTTCACGAACTCGTCGTAATCTTGCATGGTTTCCAGTTCAACCAGCATGCCCTTTTCAATCGGCTGAATGAATTTCTTGTACTCGTGTTCGCCGAGCTGCTCCTTCTTGAACCAATCGGTGACGGCTAGCGTCCCGCCCGATTCCAGGCACTTCGCGGCTGATGCAAAGAATTTTTGTTTTTGCGGATAGTGCGAAATGGATTCAATCGACCAAACAACATCGAAAGTCTCGTCAAATCTCATCTCCTCGGCATCCATCAGCGCGAACTTTGCGTTCACGCCATCGAGGGCCGCAGCCTTCCGTGCCATTTCCAGCTGAACGGGAGAAATCGTGATCCCGGTCGCCTCCGCGCCATACTTCCTGGCTAGGTAGATACTGCTTGCGCCAAACCCGCATCCGACGTCGAGGATCTTGCGCCCCGGCACGAGGGCGGCTAGGTGCGCGAGATGTTCAACAAGCTGAACCTGAGCCTGTTCTTTGGTTTCTTCCCCGCTTACCCAATAGCCGTGATGCAGGTGTTCGCCCCACAGCTCCCGATAGTAGGGGCTTGTACGGTCGTAGTGATCTCTGACTATTTCTTTATCGGCATAGCGAGATGTTTCGCAGGACATGATCAACCTCTTGGATTCACTCCGATCTTTTTGCCCGGGCTACTTGTGCGCGGTTGGCGGCTCGTCCGTATCGGAGCCGGCAACTTTGTCCGCTCTTGAAACGTGACGGCAAACTCGAAGCCTCATTAGGGGGCCGGATTCTGCCGTCCGGTTCAGCGATGCGCACAATCTCGTAGAAACACTGGAATAGCTATCGGGTATTCACTCTATTTGGTTGCTAGGTGATTATTGCCATCGCAGACGTCTCTTTGCAAATTATTTTGGAGACGCGGGCCGCAAATTAACAAACTCCGCTACAGGTGTTCCAGATTCATGCACTATTTGTGCAAGGAACTGGACAAGTGTGTGCATACTGCGAGAGTGCGAACATCTCTTTATCACAGAAAACACGGTACTTATGCGCCCGTGAATTTGGATAGCTACTTGCTCTATCCATCAGCGGGAGGGCGACCTTACAAGCAGCTATCTAGACCTTCGAAATACCAGCCAAGACTCTCAAAATTCGCCCAGCCTCCTCCTCACTCCCCCCGGCCCCGGGTGCTTCCCCACAAGCACTCGGGGCCTTCCTTTAGTCCGATAACCTTGCAGCCTAATACAGGCTCTGTTCGGCCCAGGCTCTCACCTCATCCTCCACCGAAAAGCTGTCTGCCGGTGACATCGCAAATCGCGTGTCCAACTGATAGGCCTGCGCCTCAAGAGGTATCGCAATCCAGGAACGGAACTTCACGAATCCTCGAACATAATGTTCCGTGTAGCGATCAAGTCCGAGGAAGGCCATTTGCGCCACGTGGACCAGCCCGTGGAAAAGCGTTCGCAGAGTAATCTCATCGTGAAAAACGATCACGTCCAGGTAAGTAACGGAAGCCAGGTGCACGAAGTCTGGAAAGTTGCCGGAGCTGAGAGCCATGGCTTCGGCATAAAAAGGCGGCGGCGGGATGCGTGCGCCTTTGAGAATAATCGTCCTGACGCTGTCAAGCAAAGTCCCCGAGAAATAAGCCTGTACGCTCGTTTTCCATCCAGGGGCCAGTGGCTCGCTCGCGCGAAAATAAAGTTCTCTCTCCCGGCGCAGGTATGCCGTCACTCCGGAAATCATCTCAGCGACGCGCACCTCTGGGAGTTCAACAGGATCCATCGCAATTGGGCTTTCCCCACAGTTGAGCCGGACTGTACTCCTCGAAGCTGTAATGGTCAATAAAATCAGCGTCGGTGCAGACGCGATTCAGCGGGATGGAAAACTCAAAGGCCAAGCGTCCCGATCGTGTCGATCAGATCGAGTCTCAGGTCTTTGTAGTCGAACGAAATTATGGAAGCCTATTTTTCCTTGAGCTTCAGCTTTCCTTCGGCCTTGTTTTCCTCGAGGAACGTGCGAAGTTGCGGCACTGCCTCCAGCAGCCGGATCCATTGTTCGTAGTACAGCGTGACGGGAAATCGCCCGAGCCCGTACACACTCACGCCCCCTTTTTCGCCGACGCGGAACTCCAGCGAGCCGCTGCGCCGCGCGCCTCCCTGCTTTTCCATTTCCGCGAGTTTTGCTTTGAGTTCTTCGTATGTTGGCTCAGCCATGGCGTCTCCTGTCGTGGATCGAGTCGGAACAGAATTATACAATGCGTTTCGCTTTGATGGCCTTCGGAGTATGCTCTCACCGCAGCATGCCCTGGTGCCAAATTCGACAATCTGACCGTGATCATGGGCATCCCGGCCGCAAGAAACGCCATCCAAATTCCCTAAGTGTGGAGTGGATAGGTCCAGGGATTTCCAAGGTTTCCCAGGTCGAGGGAGACAGACTCATGGTGCACGACCCATCAAAGTTGAAGAGCATCGGTGCAATTTTGCGCATCGCAGGCGTCATGGCCCTGGCCGCATGCCTCAGCGCAGGCGCCTACGCGCAGGAGCAGGACCAGGACCGGAACCAGCAAAGCCAGCAGCAAAGCGAATCGCGGCAGCAATCGCAAGATGCGCCGCCGGCTCCGCCCAAGCCAACCTACACCTCGCAAGACGCAGACAAACCGCCGTATTCACACGACAGGCCAGCGCAGAACGCACCCGATGCGCCGCCTGCCGCCACTCCGCAAACTCAATCCGTTCCTGGCACTCTGACCGTCCCCGCCGGAACGATCCTTCTCATTCGCATGAATGACTACCTTTCCAGCGACCATAACCAGATCGGCGACCATTTCACCGCTGTGCTGGAAAATCCGCTGGTCGTCAATGGCTGGGTCATAGCCCGCCGCGGCCAGGTGCTCGTTGGCCAAGTCAAGGAAGTGCGCAAAGCGGGCCGCATCAAAGGCACATCCGAGTTGGGAGTCGAGCTGACTGATCTCACCGTCGTCGACGGCCGCCAAGTTCCCATTCTCACTGAGTTATGGAAAGGCTCCGGCGGAACTTCGCACGGCCAGGATGCCGCGACCATTGGCACCACTACTGGACTCGGCGCGATCATCGGCGCCGCTGCTGACTGGGGCACTGGCGCAGCCATCGGCGCTGGAGCCGGCGCAGCCGCAGGCATCGGCGCGGTGCTCCTCACACGTGGCCGCCCCACGATTCTTGAGCCGGAACAGCAATTGAGTTTTCGCCTGGTCGATCCCGTCCGCGTTGACACCACGCAAAGCCAGCAGGCGTTTCTGCCCGTCACGCAGCAGGATTTTGACGGCGGCAAATTGGAGCGCCGCGGCCCGCGCCGCATGGCCAGTGGATATCCCTATCCCGGTCCGTACGGTTATCCCTGCGGTTATTACGGTCCGTGTTACGCCTATCCCGGCTTCGTGGGATTCTATAGTGGTTGGGGTTGGGGCCCGGGCTTCTACGGCCGGCGCGGTTTCCGTCACTAAATCCGCTGACTTCGCTAGAACCAAGAACGAAACACTGCAAGCGCTCTCAACGTCTTGCGGAAAGCCGTCGCGATTCTGTCTGAGATAACTGGAATAAAAGAATCATTCGATCGGTAGAAATTGAGGAAGAGACGAGTTTCTGCAAAGGCGGGGCGCCGCGAACATTCCAGCCGCGGCGCGGCTTTACAGCGAAGCGCGAAAGCATCCTGTGGAATCGCGCGCGCATCAGAATTGCCATGAACTCGGCGAGTGGGTGTTGTCCCAGTTCATGAACAAGCTGATGACTCAAACCTAAGCACGGGCCCGGGCGTCGTCAACCGTCTTATGATTGGCCGCGTCGACTGTGCTTACAGTCGCCAGCAATGGCAGTCGCAAAGAAAAACGTACTAGAGAGTCTTTAAAAAGCTTGTGATATTCTTTACCCGTTTACTGGTGAATCGCTTTCGGTCCCAGGCCCCGTCCGCGAGAAGCCCTTTGTAAGAATTCTCCTCGGTGTGAATGTCGACTCTTTCTGTTCGGATGCTTTAGGTTGGAACCGAATTCAAATCTGGGGTGCGGGCGGATATGAAACACCAATCTTCGATCTTTCGCAATTCCCTTTTCATTCTCACTCTGATTCTGGCGCTTCCGGCATTTCGCGCCGCCGCGCAACCCAAGACGGCTGGCGCGCCAGCCGCACAAGCTGCGGCCATTCCCGCGCGCATTACTCAGGCGATTGACGAAACGCAGCTCGTGCGCCTCCGTGGCAACGTGCACCCTCTCGCCCGTCCCGAATTCGATCGGGGACCCGTCGCCGATGCCACGCCTATGGACCGCATGCTGCTGGTTTTGCAGCGCAGCCCTGACCAGGAAGCCGCGCTTCGCCAGTTTATGGACGAGCAGCAAATGAAGGACTCGCCTAATTTTCAAAAATGGCTCACGCCCCAGGAATTTGCCAAGCTTTACGGCCCTGGCGACGCCGATATCCAGACGGTCACCGACTGGCTGACGCGCCAGGGCTTTCACAACGTGAGAGTAGGCGCTGGCCGAACAGTGATTGAGTTTTCCGGAAACGTGGCCCAAGTTCGGAACGCGTTCCACACGGAAATCCATCGCTTCAACGTTAACGGGGAGTCCCGCCAGGCCAATGTGAGCGATCCCCAGATTCCCGCCGCCTTGACGCCGGTCGTGGCCGGCATCGTATCGCTGCACAACTTCCCGGCGAAGTCGATGCGGCATACCGTTGGCGCTTTCACGCGAAACGTCGATGGAACGGTGATCCCGCAATTCACCGGCAGCACCAACCAGTTCTTTGCAGTCGGGCCCGCTGACTTTGCGAAGATTTACAACATTCCGTCGACGCTGGACGGGACCGGCGGAAACATAGCGATCATCGGATTTTCGAGTATAGATGTTAACGACGCGCGTGCCTTCCGCACTTTGTTTGGCCTGGCGGCGAACGATCCAATTATCGTGAACAATGGCCCTGACCCCGGAATCAACCGCGAAGAAGGTGAAGCCGATCTGGATGTGCAATGGTCGGGTGCGGTGGCGCCGAAAGCGACAATCCACTATGTCAATTCGGAAGGGACGCTAACGTCGGACCCGCTGTTCCTGGGCGCCGAGTATGTGGTCGATAACAATTCGGATGACGTGATGAGCCTGAGTTTTGGATCGTGCGAAGCCGGCCTGGGCGCTACTACGAATGCGTTCCTCAATTCCCTTTGGGAGCAAGCCGCGGCACAAGGAATCACGGTAACCGTTTCCGCCGGAGACAACGGAACGGCGGGTTGCGACAATTTTAATACGGCGTTCGCCGCTACATCGGGACTCGCGGTCAACGGAATCGCGTCAACGCCGTTCAACATTGCCGTGGGCGGAACGGATTTTGACGACGTGGGCAATCAGGCAGCGTTCTGGAATCAAAACCCAGGAGCTAACGATCCGGTCACGCGATTGTCCGCTAAGGGATACATTCCTGAGGTCCCCTGGAATGATTCGTGCGCTGCGACAGCGACAAGCTCGACTTTGACCGTTTGCGCAGGGGCGACCCCGACTTCAAACACTGAGCCCTGCCCCTTGTGTATCGTCGCTGGCAGTGGAGGCCCGAGTGCTCTCTACGCCAAGCCGGCATGGCAAAGCGGTATCACGCCAAACGGGATCGCGGCAGGCGACAATCACCGCTACCTGCCAGATGTTTCTTTGTTTGCCAGCAATGGACCGAACAGCCAGAGCTTCTACATAGTCTGTCAAGCCGATGCAGTGAGTAACCCGAGTACGTCATGTGCTTCTAGCGGACCATTCAGCTTTTTGGGCGTCGGAGGAACTTCCGCTTCCGCGCCGAGCTTTGCAGGAATCATTGCGCTCATTGGGCAATCTGAGTTCAATGCAGGCAGAAGCCGGCGTCAGGGTAACGCAAACCTGGTGCTCTATAAGATCGCAGCGACAGCAGCAAATAGCTGCAATTCCTCAACAACGCCGCTGACGGGCTCAACAACCTGCGCTTTCTACGATGTGACAAAGGGCAATAATTCCGTTCCTTGCTCGGGCGCGTCGCCAAATTGCAGTAGCACAACTACCGGCACCAACGGCGTGCTTGTCACCGGAACTACGACAAAGACGCCCGCGTTTTCGACCACCGCAGGAACGGGGGCCATTCCAAGTTACGACCTGGCTACGGGGCTCGGGACTGTGAACGTCGCAAACCTCGCGACCGCGTGGGGAACGGCAGTTGGGAACTTTAAGGGCACGACGTCAACTCTATTGATCAATAACAGCGCGACGCCAGCTGCAATCACGCACGGAACTGCAGTGACGGCAAAAGTAACCGTTGCCGTCGTGGCTCCGGCAACTGGGACGCCGAGGGGCGACGTGTCGGTATTGGCGCCGACGACGATAGGCGGTGGGAATAACGGCGGGACACTTTCCGGCGGAACAGTGACCATCAATGGGGTGATCTTGCCGGGCGGAACTTATAATGCGACCGCGCATTACGCGGGCGACGGGACCTTTGCTGCCAGTGACTCTGCCGGTGTACCGATCACCGTCAACAAAGAAAACAGCCTGCTGCAAATGGGCATCGTCACTTTCGATATCGCTACAGGCAATATCACCAGCACGAACGGGACTTCCTTCATGTATGGGTCACCCTACATCTTGCGTTTTGACATTTTGAATAGATTGGGAACTAACACGAATTGCCATCCCGTCGTGGTGACAGGCCAGACACCTACAACAGCAGGCTGCGCCTTCGACGCAACTGGCACGGTAACCATCACCGACTCCTTCAACGGAGCGGCGCCCGCTCCGCTGGACGCGGGAACCTTTCCAATCAACAGCGAGGGCCATGCGGAAGATCAGCCCATTCAGCTTCCAGCGGGAACTCACGCGCTATCGGCGACCTACTCTGGCGACATCAGCTACAACCCGCCTGCCGCGGCCACCACGGACAACGTTACGGTCACGAAGGCAACCACCGGCACAGCCACTGTTCCCAGCGCCTCCACCGTCACTTCAGGCACGCCCATGACGTTGACGGCTACGATCACTTCCCAAAGCAATAGTGTAGTGGGTCCGGGCGGAACGGTGACGTTCTCTGATGGCGGTACGCAGATCGGGAGTCCCGTCAATGTTGTGCCGGCAGGGGCTTCGGCTCTTGCCTTTGCCAATGGAACAGCAACGCTGACGTGGACGTTCAGTTCAACGGGTTCGCATAGCGTCACCGCTGTCTACAGCGGTGATACAAATTACGCGGCCTCTAATGCGGCGGCGATCACCGTCACCGTGACGCCCTCTGGTTCTTTCACCATCGGTGGCAGCGCCGTGACGGCTACGGCAGGAGCCAGTGGAACCTCTACCATCACTCTGACCCCAACCGGCGGGTTCATGAGCAACGTCAACGTCACTTGCCCTGCTGCTGGATTACCCCCCGGCGTCACTTGCTCGCCGAATCCGCTAGCTATCAATGTCACGGGCACTGCTGCGGTGACTGGCACCCTGACGCTAAACGTGACCGCACCATCGTCAACTCTGACAGCCTCCGCAGTGCCGTCCGATCGCATCCTCTACGCGGCCGGGGCGATCCCTCCAGGCGGAGGTAAGGGGGGCTGGTGGACTCTTAGCGCCGGTACCGGCCTTGCCGCGCTGGTTCTGCTCTTCCTGCCGGGGCGGAAGCGTTATCGGGTAGCCCTCAGCCTGGGCCTTGTTTGCGTCCTCAGCTTCGCCTTGGGTTGCGGTGGCTACGGCGGAGGTGGGGGCGGAGGCGGGCCTGTTGCCACGACCACCACGATAACCGTGGCGGCTCCCGCAAAGGTAGCCTTCAACACGCCGCAGAACACCTTTGCGTTTACCGTAAGCGTCACTGGAGGAACCCCGAACGGGCAAGTGCAACTCTACGACGGCGTAGTCAATGCCAATAACGTGCTGGGTAGCCCGGTTTCAGTCTCCAACGGCTCAGCGAAGTTTAATAGTTCTGGTTTGCTGGTGGGCACGCATTCTATCATCGCGGCGTACCTCGGGGACGCCTATACGAAGGCTTCACAGAGTGGCGCGCTAGCGGTTACCGTGACGGGACAAACCACTTTTGTCATTACATCAACGCCGCCTCCGTCCAATCCCAATGGCTCGGCGACGGTCAACATCACCATCAACTAGGGTTAGTTGACTCAACAGACTGAAAACGCCAGCGGCCCCGTAATTCCGGGGCCGTCTCTTTCCCTCCTCAATCCGCGATCCCCAACCTTTTCAACACTTTCCCCTCTATTCGAAATGGGTATCTAATACATACTTGACGACTGCATTACGTCTGTGCTATCATAGTCTTTGATAGTCAGTCGCCAACTCGCCCGATTCACTCCACCCCGCGCCTCCGGGAAGGGGACAACCTTCCCGCATTCTGCACAATCTTGGTGCAATGTAAGTTCTTTAGATGCAACACTTGCGGGCCCTCCCCTATGTGTTGCAAACAAAGGACTTACTCCATGTGTAAACCCTTTAAATGCAACACTTACAAAAACTCGGGGGAGGGGGTGTCAGTTCGGGTTGGGTGGAAAGACGATATTCCAGAACAGCGGCGCGGGAGAAAGAAACTCGACAGGAATGAGTGATCCTTCCTGATTCATCTGCGGCGGACGAACCACGTTCACTTCGACCTTCTGCTGCGTTCGGGGATTCTCCAAGGTGAACTTGGTGCCTTGCGGAAGGCCCTCTTTGAGAATGATCATCCCGCCCGTAGCGCTCACCGTGTGCGTGAATCCCTCGATGCCCTTGGGATTGTTGGTGATGTGGACCACGACTGGCATTCGCAGCAGCACGCGCTGCGCGCGTCGCCGTTCTTCGGCGGTAGGCTGTCGTGTCAAACCGGGGCGTACGCCAGTGGGGCGCGCGCCGGCTATCGCTCCGGGTTTCGCGTACGGCGAAGGCTTCACAGTTCGAGTCCCCAAAAATCCATTTCCGGCGCGACGAGCTCGACGCCGTATTCCCAGCCATCGGGGCGCTGATTGCCCTTCCACACGATGATCGCGGCGTTGCTGGTATGCGAAATCAAATTGGTAAGCGCCAGCCGGTGCTCCAGGCCGAGCTCGTGCTTAATGACGACCATGCATCCATAAGGGTTGACGACCCGCGTGTGCGCTTCGACGCTGATGCGCTTGCTGGTCTCGTCGTCCCATTCGAGACGCACGGGCACCCGGGAATTCATCCGGCGTCCACGGCGCTTCTCGTGGTGCCGGGAGCCAAGACGCTTGGTTTCACGCACCTTTAGCTGCATTTTCGCCTCTACCTTGCCATGCTAGAGTTGAGGGCGAAAAGGGTCAATGGTACGAATTTCCGCGTTCGCGCAAACAAGTAGCTGTCCTAATGGACAGGTGAAAACAATGGAGTGGGACAGGCAGTGAAAAACCTGATCGTCAACGCGGATGACCTGGGGTGGACGGACGGCGTAAACCGCGGCATCGTCGAGGCCTTCCACCACGGGATTGTCACCAGCGCTTCGTTGCTCGCCAATGGCCCTGCGTTTGCCGGGGGCGCTGAAGCCGCGCGCTCGGCTCCCGGCCTGGGGATAGGAGTGCATCTGAATTTGAGCGACGGTCCCCCCGTCGCTGATAGGAAAACCGTTAGGAGTCTTCTGAATGGAGACGGCGAATTCGCGGGCGGCCCTGAGAGCCTGCTTCTGCGGCGTGTGCGCCGCGGGATCGCGCTCGCGGAAGTGGAAAACGAGTGGGACGAACAGATTCGCAGAGTGCGCGACGCGGGAATTACTCCGACGCATCTCGACGGCCACAAGCACGTGCACATGCTGCCGGGGCTTTTTGAGATCGCGCTGCGGCTCGCCAAGCGGCATGGCATTGCCGCGATTCGCGTTTCGCTGGAAGCCTCGAGCCTGCGCGCGGCTCTTGCTTCCGGCACAAAGCGGAATGCCGCTGTGATTTTGAAACAGGGCGTCCAGGCGCGCGGACTAAAACTGCTGGCGCGGCATGCGCGCAAGCAAGCTCAGCGCGCGGGGATTTCCACGGCCGATTATTTTTGCGGAATCGCGCAAACCGGCAAGCTAACACGCGAAGGCGTTGAGCAATTTGTGAAAAGTTTGCCAAATGGAACGACCGAGTTGATGTGCCATCCAGGTTACGCGGATGCCGCGCTGCAAAAATCTCCCACGCGGCTGCAGGAATCGCGCCAGACCGAGTTGAACATTCTTACCGACACAGGGATCAGAAATCTTATCGCATCGCTGGGGATTCGCCTGTTAGACTATGGCTTCGTGTCCCAGGAAGCATAAAAGAGGTACCGGGCGAGAGAATGGCTAGCGATTCGTCCATCCAATATTCCATTGTCGTTCCGTTCTTCAACGAACAGGAAAACATCCCACCTCTCTATATGAAGCTTACCGAAGTGATGGACGGAATCGGCGAACCGTACGAATTGGTGTTTGTGGACGACGGCAGCAAGGACGATTCGTTCAAAGTTCTTTCTGACATCTTCGAGCACGACCGGCGCGTAAACCTGGTGAGGCTGCGGCGGAATTTCGGGCAGACCCCAGCGCTGAAAGCGGGTTTTGATTTTGCGCGCGGTGAAGTCATCATTTCGATGGACGGCGATTTGCAGCACGACCCGGAAGAAATTCCGCGCTTTCTGGAAAAAATCGAAGAAGGTTTCGACCTGGTGAGCGGCTGGCGTCACAACCGGCGGGATCACTGGCTGATGCGGCAGCTTCCGAGCCGCGCCGCCAACTGGATGATGGCGAAACTTTCGGGAATCGACCTTCACGATTTTGGAACCACGTTTAAGGCCTACCGCCGCGAGATCATTCAGGAAATTCAGCTTTACGGCGAGCTGCACCGGTTCATCCCGGCGCTGGCAAGTTCGACCGGCGCGAGAATCGCGGAAGTGCCCATCGAGAATCTCCATCGGAAAAGTGGGAAGTCCAACTACGGAATCGGGCGCACCATCCGCGTTTTCCTGGATTTGATTATCGTCAAATTTTTATTGGACTATTCGACGCGGCCGTTGCAATTTTTCGGCTTGCTCGGCGTGGCCGGGATGGGCTTTGGTTCCCTGCTCGCCTGCTTCCTGGCTTACGAAAAGTTTTATCTCCGCCAGTCCATCATGGCGGAACACGGCCCGTTGATGATGCTGGCGGTGGCGCTTTTTATCAGCGGCGTGCAGTTTTTTTCGATGGGATTGCTCGGCGAGATTATTGCGCGCACTTACTATGAATCGCAGAACAAGCCCATTTACGCGCTGCGCGAAGTGAAGAGCCACCGCAAGGAAATGGGCGACTCGACGGAGTCGACGCGCCCTTCCGGCAATCCTGACCGCTAGAAGTTTCCCTTGAAAACATTTCTTGCACGCATCGGAAAGTTTGTTGGCGCTCGCCCGGATTTGACGCACTCAAGAATGTCGGGCGATTTTCCGGTATTCCCCGCGGAAATAAAGTAACGGTTCGCCTTCTTCCATCTCCGCGTCCTCCACTTCCCCAATAAAAATACTGTGGTCGCCGGCAACGTGCGACGAAATCACTTTGCAGCTCATCTGGAGAAGCGTGCCGTCGACGACGTGGGCCCCGCTGGGAGTCTGGCGAAAATGGATCCCCAGCCGCTGTTCGGTTTCGGCGTTGTGTTCTTTTTTTGCGAAGTATTCGGAAATGGCCTGCTGATTGTGTTTCAGGACGCTGACGCCAAACTGTTTTTTCTTTTGCAACAGCGAATACATGTTGGCGCGGTGGTCGACGCAAACAAGAATCAGCATGGGATCGAGCGAAACGGACGTAAAAGAGTTGGCGGTCATGCCGTGAATTTTGCCCGGCTCGCGCTCGACAGTAACGACGGTCACGCCGGTGGTGAAATAGCCCAGAGCTTTGCGGAATTCGGATGACGAGAGTGAGGAGGTTGGCATCTTGGAAGTTTTTGAAGATACCATACTGGGTGCGCGAAAAGCGAAGCAGCGGTTTCAAGCCAAAATGTTTTGTCCAAATTTGGTTGAGTGGCGGATTTGAAACGGAGTGAACATTCATGGCGCGTAAAATCGCGATTGTGGGCGGAACGGGCGCGGAAGGCTCTGGGCTGGCGTATCGCCTGGCGAAAGCCGGTGAGCACATTTTGATCGGCTCGCGCGACGCAGCGCGCGCGCAAGAGGCCGCGAAGCTTTTGCGCCAGCGTATTGGCAGCGCCGCTCAGATCGAAGGAATGGACAACGCTTCCGCGGCGGCGGCATGCGAGATCGCGATCCTGACAGTTCCCTTCTCCGGAGCGGCGACGCTGCTGAAGCAACTAAAGAGTGTATGGAAGCCGGGAACGATTGTGATTGATACGACGGTCCCGCTGGCGGCGACCGTTGGCGGAGCAGCAACGCGCATGCTGGGTGTGTGGCAAGGATCGGCGGCGGAGCAAACACGAGAATTCCTGCCCGCAGGCGTGAGCTTGGCAGCGGCATTCCAAAATCTTGGCGCGGAAGTGCTTGCGAGCGATAGCCCTGTCGACTGCGACGTGCTGGTGTGCAGCGATGACGAGAAGGCAAAACAAGTTGCATCCGAATTAGTCGCCAAGATTCCGGGGGCGCGAGCCTTGAATGGCGGGAAGCTGGAGAATGCGCGGATTGTCGAGTCGCTGACGGCGTTGCTGATCGGACTGAACATGCGCTACAAAGTTCACGCCGCCGGGATTCGGTTTACGGGATTGCCTATGAAATAGCCTGAGGCTGTTCCCTTACATGAATAAAGGGAGAGATAGAGACAAGAGGGCACATGGGAGGTTGCGTTTCTGGGCAAGGGTTTTCATGACGGTGGGAAGGACAGCGACTTTCATGCCGAGAGCCGAGATGGCGGCGGATTGGGATTTGTCGGCAGGGTCGATGACGAACGTCCCGGTGAAGTCAGCATAAAGTTTGGCGACGCCGAGGGCGGAAGAATCGTGGCCGAGCTGGGCGAGCATTTTGTCGGAGGGGCCTTTTAGGGATTTGCCACCGACGATGGGGCAGACGGCGAAAACTTTTTCCCTGTTGGCGCGAAGTTCCTCGCGGATTCCAGGCACGGCGAGAATCGGGCCGATACTGATCAGCGGATTGCTGGGGCAGATCAGGATGCGGTCGGCATCGCGAATGGCTTCGAGGACGCCCGGAGCAGGACGCGCCGACTCGACACCTGCAAAACGAATTTTCTTCACGACGGGCTCGGCGCGGCGCTTGACGAGATATTCCTGGAAATGCAGCGGACCCTCGTTCGAATCGATGATGGTGGGGACGGAATTGTCGGACATGGGCAGGACGCGCGATTTAACGCCGAGAGCGGTTCGAATGGAGTCCGCGGCTTGCGAGAGCGTCTTTCCTTCGGAGAGCAGAGCGTTGCGATGGATGTGCGTGGCGAGGTCGCGATCTCCGAGATTGAACCAGTTGGGACGGCCATACACGGCGAGCCGCTTCAGCGCGTGAAACGTTTCGCCGCGAAATCCCCAGCCCTTTGACGCATCCACAATCCCCGCAAGCGTGTAAGTAACGATGTCGAGGTCGGGCGAGATTTTCAGGCCGTGGAGAACGATGTCGTCGCCGGTGTTGACGATGATGGTCAGCAAACTCGGGTCCATCTCTGCGTAAAGGCCAAGGAGAAGTTTTGAAGCGCCGACGCCACCGGCAAGCGCGGTGATTTTCAGCTTTGGTTTTGAAGGCATGAAGAGTTCAGATGCGGGCGGCGTTGGCAGCGTCACGCGCGAAGCCATCGGGACCGGCAACTTCCACAACGCGACCGTGTACGCGGGGAGAGAGAAATTCGTCGCGATGAACGAATTCGGGATAGAGGGCGAGGCGTTCGCGCAAACTGAAACCGCGGGACTCGGTTTCGGCTCGCAAGTGGGCGATCTGCGGCCAGGCAGCTTCGGGATTGATGAAATCCCTGGTAACGGGAGAAATCCCGCCCCAGTCGTTGATGCCTGCTTCAAGCAAACGCGGGAAATCGTCGTAGCTCAGGTTCGGCGGGGCTTGGATGTTCATGTGCATCCCGAGAATCAGACGGGCGACGGCTATGGTGCGCAGCATATCTTCCAGTGACGGCTCGGGATGAGCGGCCATGGGAATCTCCGGCTTGGCGCGAAAATTCTGGATGATGACTTCCTGGATGTGGCCATATTTTTCGTGGAGCGCTCGAATGGCGAAGAGCGAGTCGATGCGTTCTTCCATGGTTTCTCTGATGCCAATGAGAATACCCGTGGTAAACGCCATGGAGAGCTTACCTGCTTCTTCGATGGTGCGAAGACGAAGCGATGGGAATTTGTCCGGAGCCTTCGCATGCGGCAAGCCGTCGCGCATTAGGCGTGGGCTGACGTTTTCCAGCATCAGGCCGACGCTGGCATTTGAGTTTTTCAGATTCTCGAGAGCGGCGTGGTCCATCACGCCGGGATTGGCGTGAGGAAGCAGGCCGGTTCTTTCGAGGACGAGTTCACATATGGCGGCGAGATAGTCGAGCGTACGGGAGTAGCCGTGTGCGCGGAGGAATTCGCGGGCCTCGGGAAAAATCTTTTCGGGCTGATCGCCGAGGCTGAAGAGAGCTTCCTTGCAGCCTGCGGCGCGGCCGCGTTCGGCGAGGGCAAGCACTTCCTCCGGGGTCATGAAATGCGCGCCGGGCTGACCGGGGTCCTTGCGGAAGGTGCAGTAGCTGCAATAGTCGCGGCAAAGAGTGGTGAGCGGGATGAAAACTTTTTTCGAGAAAGTGATGACCGTTCCCTTGCCTTGCGCGCGGAGTTCCGTGGCAGCGGCAAGAAGTTCGTGCAGCGGAGATTTCACGGCCAGTTGAATGGCGTCTTCGCGCGTGACGGGATGGATGGTGGTGATCATTTGGGGGAGCTGGGGCTACAAGGGGAATTTAACACAGAGGACGCGGAGGACACAGAGCACACCTCAGAGAAGAAAGCGAAAATCACCGGTCTAAAAGACCGGCCACTACAAGAGGGGCCACTTTCCCAACAAGCGCAAGCGTAAGCTCAAGAATCAGGATCAGCGGAACAAATCCTCGGCGGCGGGGCGGATGATGCGGGAGGCGGGTTCGGCGGAGGGCTTGTGGCGATAGCCGCGAATGAGGATGACGGGAAAGCCTTCGGACTTGCCCATGAGCAGCCCGGCAGCCGCGGCGAGTTCATCGGCGACGGCGAGAATAGTGGCGGCGAGCGGCTTGCCGTCCCGATCGCGCGTGCCTCGCAAATCTTGAAGCACTGGGACGCCGGACGCGCCGATCGCAACGTTTGTCAAGCCGAGACGCCAGGGGCGGCCAAACGTGTCGCTGATGATGACGGCGACGCGCTTGCCCGTGCGTTTGCGCAGGGCAGCGGCGAGATTTCTCGCGGACTGGTCGGGATCCCGGGGGAGCAGGGTTACGATGTCGTCGCCGGGAACATTCGAATGGTCGACGCCGGCATTGGCGCAGACGTAGCCGTGACGCGTTTCGGCAATCAACACAGGATTGGTGCGAACGAGACGCTTCGATTCGTTCAGGATTACTTCCACAAGGCGAGGGTCTTTCTTTTGGCGCTCTGCGATGGCTTGTGCTTCTGGGGAAGGCACGATCGATTTAAGGTGGACGACCGCACCTTCGGCCTTGGAAACGATTTTTTGCGCAACGACGAGGACGTCTCCGTTTTCAAAACGCATCCGCGCTTTGCGGGCTGCAATTGTTATTTGTTCGGAGAAATCGTCGCCGCCATGAATCTCCGGCATGCCGGGCAGGCGAAACAGCCGCACCTCAGGATTGGTGGCAAAAGATTTCTTTGCAGAAGAGCGAGAGTGGGAAAGCTTGGTCATAAGCGGGGAAGAGGAATCTTACGCGAGCGGCAAAGACGTTTCATCTGCGAAAAACAGAACGAGGGAAAAAGAAAAACGGGCATTCGCTGGCAGCAAATGCCCGCCCTGAAAAATACTCGACCCTGAGCGGAGACTAGCCGCGGTGCGGCTTGTCGTCTTTTGGCTTGTCCTTGGACGCCTTGTTATCCGGCTTGTCTTTCGGACGTTCCTGCTTCTGGCGTTCCTGTTGCTGTTTTTGTTCCAGTTTCTGCTGCTGCTGGTCGTGTCTCTGCTCGAGTTGCTGGAGCTGTTGCTGTTGTCTCTGGTCGATCTGTTGCTGGCGTTGTTGCTGGCGTTGTTGTTCAGCGTTTTGCTGAGCCGCTTTCTGCCGTTCCTGAATCTGTTGCTGCTCGGCCTGCTGGAGCTGTTGTTGGCGTTGCTGGTCAGCGTTTTGCTGAGGCGCTCTCCGCTGCTCCTGAACCTGCTGCTCGACTTGCTGGCGCTGCTGTGGCTGGTTTTGTTCGCCTCTCGGTCTTCTTGTGTCCTCAACATTGTTCTGCTGAATCTTCTGCTGCTCCTTGACCTGTTTCTGCTCGACCTTTTGACGCTCCTGATCCTGTTTCTGGCGGAGCTGGTCGAGTTGCTGCTGGTGCTTCTGGTCGAGCTGCGGATTGACGTCGTTCGGCCTGCCGGAGTCATTCGGCCGGGATGAAGGCGGACGATCGTTGTAGACTCTCGGATTACCAGGCCTGCCAGAGTTACCTGGAGCGTTGCCACTGTTGCCAGGGGCGTTTCCAGAATTGGCTGGAGGATTCACGGGCTGGTTCGGCGGATTCCCTGGAGCGGAATTGTTCATCGACGATGGACGATTGTTGTCGTTTCTATCGTTTCTATCATTGCGCGGGTTGCTGCGCATGTTGCCCGGAGTATTCTGCGCGTTGGCCGGGTTATTCGGCGCGTTGTCCGCGGGGCGATTGGCCTGAACGTTTCGCGGCGGGCCCGGTTGGACCGGCGGAGCGATCCTTATGTTGGGACGCGACTGTTGATCGTTCTCGACCCCTGCTCGACGCATCTGAGAAACAGCCGGTGGCATGCCACCATTGGCTTGAATCACTTGCTGCTGCTTCGTAAAGGAAACCGGCGTTGGCGGAGGAGCAGTCCTCGCTACAACCGGGCGGCTTATTGCAGCGGCAGGCGGGCGCACGCGCGCTTCCGCACCGGCACCGAGCACGCTGCGCTGCTGGGGCGCAACGGTAGGCATGGTCGGATTAACCTGCGCCGACTCAATTTCCCGGCGATCAATCTTCATCATGTGTCGGTCGACAGGCTGCGCCGATGTAAATGCTTCGTGTGAAGTGACCGTTACGGCGTTCGGCGCGGTCTGGTTCACGTACCGGATGTTGGTGACATTTTTGTTGACGACGACATTGTTGTAGTAATTGTTGACGACGACGTTGTTCACGGTCGTGTTGGAGACGTTGACGTTTGTGACGTAAGTGCGGCTGACGCGATAAGAAGGCACGTAGACTTCGCGCGGCGCAAGCGGAAACCAGGCGACGCCGACTCCACCGCCACCACCGACTCCGATGCCGACGCTGAAGTGCGGTCCGCCGACCCAGGCCACGAGAGCAGGAGCGTAAACCGGACGCACGTAGGCTACGCCTACAACTGCGCGGGGCGCGCACGGTACCCAGCCCCAAACGCCGCCAACGGCAACCCAGCGGCCATAATGGAAGGGAGCAAAGCCCCAAGGCTCATTGTCGACCCACGTCCAGCCCCAAGGCGAAATCCAAACCCAATGGCCGTAGCGATAGGGAGCCCAGCCCACGACAGTGGTGTGCGGAAACCAAACGGTGCCATATTCGGGAACGGGGCGCCAGCCGCCGTATTCGTCGAGGTCTTCGTAACCAATCACATCGGAAGAAACATAGCGGGAGGATTGCGCGTGATCTTCGCGGCGGTCGCGTTCACGGCACCAGTGGTCGAAGTCGTCGTCATCGTTGCCGAAACGCTGAATGTCAGCGTCGAGCTGGTCAATTCCGGCGAAAGTGCCAGTTTCCCGCGAATGAATGGTATATGCCGAGCCGCCGCCGGTGACTTCACCCTGGCCGTCGCGAACAGCGACCACGGTAGTGTCGCCGGCTTCGTTGACGTCGACTTTATAGTTGCCGGGGCGAAGGACGGAGAAGGCGAGGTTGGGCGTGTCAATCTCAAAAGTTTCGTCGTTCTCGAGGCGGCGCACGCGCACGTTCAAGGTACCTTCGGTGATGCGGATTTGGGCCGTGCGGTCGTCGAGATTCAAGAACGAAAAGCCGGTATTGCTGGAAAGGCGGATCGCCGCGGAGCCGATGTTCAGCTCGGCGCGCGAACCGTTATCGGTCCAAAGCTTGTCGCCGGTAGTGATAGGGCGGTTGACGATGGCGGTGACCCAATCGTCGGTGCCCGCGGGATTGAAGGAAACGTTGCCATGGGTGTAGCTGAGCCGAGCGACGCGGCTTGGCGGATCGTCGTCATCATCGGCGGCGGCGCGTTGCGGCGCAAAGAGAGCCACTGCCAGCAGGACGCTGAGCAGGCTCGCCAACTTCAGCAGATGTTTTCTCATGTCGGAATCTCTCCTGAAACTTGAGCGGCCGTGATTCCATTACGCCGCGTCATTCACGTTCCTGGGTAAGTTGCCTGGACTTACTCCAAACAGTAGCACCTCATCGTTAGAGAGCATCGGCTGTGCACTTTCCCCATGTCGAAACAGCAAATGCCGGTCACGAAATCCTTCACTTCATCTAACACCAGCGGGCGGGAAGAGTTGTGTGGGCATCACGCGCGAATAGCCGAACCCATGAAATTTGGAGGCGGAGACAATTTCAGCATGAGCAGATCATGAAAAGCAAAAGGCCCGTCCGAAGCATTCGGCCGGGCCTTTGAATTTGAGAACAAGATTAGTGTCGGCCGTGAGAGCTGGACCCTCCACCGCCGTGTGAACTTCCGCCACCACCACTACTGTGTGAGGTGCCGCCACCTCCACTACTATGGGAACTGCCTCCGCCACCACCACCGCTGTAACTGCGGCTGCCACCTCCACCGCTATAGCTGCGGCTAGGAGCGGAATAGGACGGTGTGGGGTAGGAGCGAGACGGAGCCGGATAGCCGCGGCTAGGGGCGGAATACGTTCGCGGCTCCGAGTAAGAGCGAGAGGGCGGCGGATTGTAAGAGCGCGGCTGCTGCGAATAACCGCGATTGTTGTTGGAAGGTTGCGAACGCTGCGGCGGCTCGTACGCGCGGCCGTTGTTGGAATTGCTCGGCCGGTTGCTGTTGAAGCTGGGCGCGGAAGGCCGTGACGACTGTCCGTTGGAAGGTGCGGGTTGCCCGCCACCGTGTGCCCATGGCGGACGGTTCGCATCGCTCATGCGTGCGGTTTGCGCCGGCACAGTCGTGGTTGGCCGATTGGAGTTTCCGAAACCTGCGGGTGCGCGGCCGCGATCCGTTGCATTTCCTTGCGCTTCCCAAGTGCGCGGGCTATTGCCGGCGCGCTGCGAACCCGCATTGCCCATGACACTGGCAGACGCCCGGTTCGAGTTGTTCATCGCCGAAGGCGGACGATTCTGCGAAAGTTCCCGCTGACGAGTCATCTGCGAAGTAGCAAGCGTGTTATTCAAACGGCCATTCATCGCGGGCGCGTTTCCTGGACGATTGTTTGACGCAGGCGCGTTGTTGCGCGCGGGCATGTTCTGCTGCGTGGCCAAGCGCTGACTCATGCCGCTGTTCACAGGCGCATTGCCAGAGCGGCCGGGAGTCAGACCAGCGCTGTTGAAGGTATGAACGCGCATCTGGGATGCCCCTGCCGCCGGCGCAGTGCGCGCGATTACGGCGCGGTTCTGAACCGAGGCCGGAGGCCGGGCAACGTTCGATCGCATATTTACCGAGCCGAGCGCGCTGTGCGGCGTGGCATGGATACCGACCGAGTTGGTCACCTGGGCGCCGCGCAATGCAGCCGGCGTGAGGTGAGTGGCGCCGCGGTTGATGGCTTGGCCGTTCATGAAGGCGTTGCGATTCGCGACGGTTACGGCATTCACGTTGCGAGCGTTCACAAAATTGACGTTACGAATGTTGGTGTTGAACACGTTCCTGTTGCGGATGAACGTGTTGCGCACATTGATTCGTTCAACGAAGTCATGACGGCAACGGAACCAGGGAAAGAACGGTTCGCCGAAGCCGAGCGGGAACCAGCCAACTCCGAAACCAAATCCGCCGGCGAAAAAGCCGACAAACGCGGGGCCATACACCGGATACCCAAAAACCGGGCCCGGGCACCAGCCCCAGCGGCCACCGAAATAGTTCCAGCGGCCATAGTGGTACGGCGCAAAGCCCCACGGTGAATAGTCAACCCAGGTCCAGCCCCACGGGCCGACCCAGTTCCAATAGCCATAACTGTACGGAGCCCAGCCAACCGCAACTTCGCGCGGATACCAAACATGGCCGTATTCCGGCTCATCGCGCCAATCGCCATAGTCGTCGAGGTCGTCGTAGCCGACCATATCGCGCGAAACGTATTTCGCGGAGACAGAATGGTCTTCCTTCAAGTCGCGCTCGGCTGCCCAGCGATCGAGTCCGTCCGGACCGGGCGCCTTCTCAATACTGTATTGAGTGTTTTCCGTGCCGTTAAATTCAGCGCGCTCGCCGGGATGAACTTCGTAAGTCTTGCCGCCGGCGGTGACTTCGCCTTCGCCGCGAATCACGGTCACGCGGGCGGAGTCGCCGTTTTCATTCACGTCAACGCGAAAAGCGCCTGCTTCCTTGACGGTGAATGCAAGATTCGGAGCGTCCACTTCGTAGAGGTCGCCCTGGCGAAGTTCGCTAACGCGGAAATTGACGCTGCCTTCCGCGAGGCGCATTTGCGTGACGCCCTGGTCGAGATTGAGGAAGGAAAGAGCGGTCATGCTGCCCAAGTGGATGGAGGCCACACCAGCTTGCAATTCGGCGCGGGAATCCTTGTCGACCCAAATCTTGTCGCCGATGGTCATGGGACGGTTTTTCGCGGCGCTGCCCCAATCACCTTGCCCACCGGGCTGCAGAGAAACGGAACCATCGACATAGCTGATGCGGGCGACGCGCGTGGGCGGGTCTTTTTCTTCGTCTGCTCGCGCCTTCGGAGCCGCAAAACTCAAGAGACCGGCGAAACACAGGAGCATGCTGAGGCTGCTTTTACCTGTGAATGTCTTCTTCATGACGAACCCTCGGTTCTCGGTCGGAACGCGGGCCGCTGTGGCCCTCTCTACTAATGAGACGTTCTGGCCGATGGGAGCGTAACATCGAATGGCTCCCATCAGGTATAACACCGCAATGGGAAAGAAGTTGCCCTCGGGGACGGCCGGGCCCAAGCTATGTCGGTCAAACAGGGCTAAGCTTTTTGGCATAAATAAGTTGCTTAGAATCTGCACTTTAGGGCAGTGGAGGACCAAGCACCGACGCTACCTCAGCGTGGAGTAGAGGGCTTGCTTCCACCGCTTGTTGTCGATGGTCCAGTAGACTTTGGTTTTCTTGCCGCGTTCCAGAACCGGTGCCCAAACGGCACGATTGCGGTCGTTCCCTGCCACGTTGAGGCGATCTACCACGGTCATACCCAAGGTCAATTCGCTGGAAGTCTCCACGTCCACATAGTGGTCGCTTTGCTGGGTTACGATTGTTGGGTCCAGCGCAATGGACATGGCGACGGGGTCCGGCAAGGAAATTCCGTGCTCGCCGGTCTGCTCGAAGTAGGCTTCCTGAGCACGGCTATTGCATTCGATGGCGAAGCGCGCTTGGGGCGTAGCAAAACTCAGGACATGGTTGATATCGTCTGGATTCAAGGCGGCTTCACCGCGGCAAAGATGCCAGCCAACCAGCTCGACCGGAAGTGCGCTGCGGAGCACGATTCGCGCGGCTTCGGGATCGCACCAGATGTTGTACTCGGCGGCGGGAGTTACGTTGCCTTCGCAGCAAGGCGCACCGCCCATGACCACGCAGCGGCCGACTTTGGAGGCGATGCCGGGATTGCGTTGCAGAGCCAAAGCAATGTTTGTCAGCGGTCCCAGCGTCACCAGCACGAGGCCGGGATTGGAATCGATGGTTTCGATGATGGCATCTGCTGCGTGGAGTTTTTCCGGCACCTTCTTCGGTGCCGGGTAATCATGGTTTCCCAGGCCATCGCGCCCATGGAACCAGTGAGCGCTCTGGTACGGGCGATTCAGGGGCTTCTCCGCGCCCATGAAAACGGGAACGTCCCCGCCGCAAAGTTCGGCCGTGTATAGCGCGTTGCGCGTGGATTGTTGAACGGCGACGTTTCCAGCAACGGTGGTGATGGCCAGCACGAGCACACGCGGAGAACGCAGCGCCATGATCAGAGCCACGGCGTCATCAGAAGCAGTGTCGGTATCAATCAGGAAGAGTGGTTTCACGCGGCGTAGGATAGCAAACCCAGCGCGAGGCCGCGCTCAAAATAACTTGTTCTGCGAATCATCTGGAAAATCTTCGCACGCTAAGAGAAATGGGAAGTCCGACACAGAAGATGTGTATGACCACACCGATGATCATCAGCTTCAGGGAAAACGGACGCTTGGCGGCAGCGGAGAGCGGCAGCACGATGCGGTTCATGAAGAAATAAACGGCCACGCCATACAGAGCACCAAAAACGACTGCGTGCTGAACCAAAACAGGAATTGTGCGGCTCGCCACAAAATAGACCGTAGCCGCACCAAACGCGATGACAAAGTGACAAAGAAGCCCAAGCAGTGCCGTCGCGAGTCCGCCTTGGAATGCCTTCGGCCCGAGCAACCCGCTGGCAATTCCTTGCAGTAAGGGTATGGGCTTGGCACCAAGGTAGCCATAGACAACCAGCGCTGCAGTAATATCCAGAACGCCGCACGCAAACCCGGCCCACAGCACTGCAAGCATAGCGTTTGGGTCTTTATCCAAAGAAACCTCCGTCGCTGCACCACAAAATCTGCCCGCAAGCTTACACCACATACTTCACTCTTCCGGTAACCACGTCGCGGGTCCAAGTGAAGTTGGACGAATTCTACTGGACCATTCTCCTTTATGCCGCGTTGGGCGTAGACTATTTTAAGGATTTCAAGCTATGGAGCTGTTTTTCTTTCTTGTGGCTATGCTTGGTTGGCCTGTCGAGCTTCGAGTAGAAGTCCGTAATTCCGAAGTGTGGGTGATCCGTGATGGAAATGGGTATCAGCTCACTCACGACGGAAAATCTAAATTGCAGGCGGAACTGTCACCCGGGAAGACCCGAATCGCCTACTATGAACAATGCATAGAAGCAGAACATTGCACGCCCACGGTTATCATCCTCGACCTCGAAGGGAAACCAATTGTCTCCTTCCAGCCGAAGCACGGGGCCGTTCCGCCAGTAGAACCTTGCTCTAGCATTCTTTCCATTGCGTGGGTTGGGAACAACGCAGTTGCAGCCATCTGCCATATCAATCCATCCGTGAGCGAATACATCGAGACTGATCTATCCACTGAGCAAACGGTCCGCGACCTCGTCGGATATGACTTCACGATCTCACCCAACGGCAAAGAGGTCGCGCATGTCGGCTGGATCCCTCACTTTGCACCACCGAATGCCCAGAGCAACTATCTACAAGTTGACAACACGACGATTTATCCACTTCCAAAGGGGACGAAACCTATCGAGCAGAAGGATCTGCGAGATCCGCCAGAAGTCGTTCTTCAAGAGGGCCTGACTTACAGCGGCATCCATGACTTTGTGCCAGGGATGTTCTGGGCGCCTGACTCTCAGCGGATTGCTCTAGTCGATTGCACCTATGACTGGAAGGCGAACCATCCTGGATCGCTATCAGCCGGAGATGGGGAAGATTTTAACCGCCGATGCTCGCTCGCTGTTGTTTCGAAGAATGGCAAGGCTGCATTGATCCCTCTGACTGACTTGTCCGCTGATGAAATTCGAAAGATGTCCATGTCATGGACCAGCCCGCACCAACTTTCGCTTCGCATGGGCAACGTAACTAAGGCCTTCACTGTCCGATAACGGGTTCTCCAGCGCCAGAACATGTAATTCATGGAATAGCTGCAAAGTCTGACGCACGCCAGAGTTTCCCGGCATCTCATTACAAATGCGAGTCAGCGCGAATTGATCTTAGTCTTAGTAAACCGGCGGTCGATCTTCTCGCTTGTTAAGCGTGCTGGCCGTTTCCGCCGATCTGGTAGCCAACACCGCGAATCGTTCGAATCAGCGCGCGATCATGGCCGGAATCGACCTTGCGGCGAAGATAGTTGATATACACGTCCACGACGTTGGTCATGGTGTCGAAATTAAGTTTCCAGACCTGCTCGACAATGGCGGTGCGGGAAACGGGCTGGCCCTCGTGGCGCATCAGGAATTCGAGCAAAGCAAATTCCTTGGGGCTGAGATCGATGTTATGAGTCCCGCGACGCACGGTGTGGCTGACGCGGTCGACTTCGAGGTCTGCAATCTGGAGAATCGAGCGCGCTGGCCGGCTTCCCCTCCGCAGCACAGCGCGGATGCGCGCGGCAAGTTCGGCAAAGGCGAACGGTTTCGCGAGGTAATCGTCCGCGCCGGCTTCCAGCCCGCGAACACGCTCTTCCACCATGCTGGAGTCGGTCACGATCACCACGGGCAAATCGGGCCGCTTGGAGCGGATTCCGCGCAACACGTCCAGCCCACCGACTCCCGGCAAATTGAGATCGAGAAGCACGAGATCGTATGCCGGATCGGAAGCCAGTTGTTCGGCCTCTTTTCCGTTCGAAACGACGTGCACGGCAAATTGTTCTTGCTGCAGCCGCTGGCGCAAAAATTCCGCTAGCGGCGCGTCAGCTTCAGCGACAAGAATGCGCATCGGCTCACACAAAACACTTAGATTTTGGAAGGGGGTGCATTCAGTTTGGGCGGAGTACGGAAGAGTGTCAAGACAGTGCTGCTATCCGTTAGCGCAAAGAGCATCACGAACGTGCAGCCGATTTCAAGTTGAACGCCGGAGCACTGCATTTCGTTCCATTGTGGGAAGGAATCCGCCTCTGAAACCATTTTTCAACTTCAAGAATGTACCTGCTGTTTGCCTGCTACTAATTGCCTGAATTTGCTGGACTTTCGAGGGATAGAAACACGCCAAAAATGGTCTCCCGCGTGCACCTGCTTTCCTTTCTCTGAACAGGATTGAGGGAGTCGTGGGACGCTCGTGATAAGCAACGATGCAGAACGGAATTTAACCACCGACCAAATTACTCCGACTCATCCCGGCGATCTTCGAGTGCTGATCGTGGACGACGAAGCTTCCGTCCGAAAAGTCATGGCAGCGGTACTCGCGCAGCTTGGACTTCCCTGCGAGACCGCGGCCGGCGGCGAGGAAGCGCTCCACATCCTGGAAACGAGCCAGATCGATGCGGTAATTTCCGACCTGCAAATGCCCGGAATGTCCGGACTGGAACTGCTGGCGAAAGTGAGGCGGCTCCATCCGCAACTGGTGTTCCTGATGGTCACAGGAGTGGACGACCTGCGGGTCGGCGTGCAAGCGATGCAACAGGGCGCTGACGACTACATCGTCAAGCCCTTGCAGGTGGATGGAAATATACTCTCAGCCAGCCTCGCGCGCGCGCGGCGCGTGAAGCACCTGGAACAGGAAGTCGAAAACTACCGTCACCATCTCGAAGAAATCGTTGCCAAGCAAACCCAGCAACTTCGAGAGGCTTTGTGCCAAATCGAGCTCAGCTATGACCACACGCTCGAGGCCCTGGGCGCGGCCATTGATTTGCGCGACAGCCCTACGGCCGGCCACTCCCGGCGCGTGTTCCTCTACTCCGTGGAGATTGCCAGGACGATGGGCGGCCTGGAGACGCAGATGAGAAATATCGGCATGGGCGCGTGGCTCCACGACATCGGCAAACTTGCCATCTCCGACGGCATCCTTCTCAAGCCCGGAGCTCTTACCGATGAGGAATGCCGCGTGATGCAGCAGCACGCGCAAATTGGGTACGACCTGGTAAAAGGCATCCCGTTTCTCGCGGAGGCCGCGGAAATTATTTACGCGCATCATGAGCGCTGGGACGGAAGCGGATATCCGAGAGGCTTAAAGACAGAGGAAATTCCCGTAGGCGCGAGAATTTTCGCCGTGGCGGATACGTTTGATGCCATGACCTCCGATCGACCCTATCGCAGGGCACTTCCATTCAAAGCATCACAAGAAGTGATAGAAGGAGGAGCAGGAAAACAGTACGACACGCAGACAGCAGAGGCTTTCTTGAGTATTCCCGACAAAACCTGGGAAACGATACGCCGCGAAACGGCATCCAGCCACGCTTATGGAATGGCAACGGCAAGAGACATTCACGCGCTTAGCGGCATGATCAAACCCATGCGCTGATGTTGGGAATAATTTGGATCGGCAAAGGTGGTCTGGTGGTGACTTGCCGCGCGCGTGAAAAAGTTACTGCAAGACCCACGGCCCATTTTTTTCGGTAAAGCGGCACCCATAGCGATAGAGTGGCGCTGCCTTGGTCTCTGCGTGCACGATTTCCACTTTGCCCACGCGTTCGCCGCCGCGCGAAGCCATGTACACGTCCACCATGGAGTGAATGGAGAGTTCCTTGTTGCACGTGCACAAAAATCCGGTAAGGCTGACGTTTTCCGTTGTCGCAACCTCATCGAAATCATTCGCATGCGCATCCTTGCCGCGAAGCTTGAGCAGCACGCGCAATCGTACCCGCACCTCGGTCCGGGAAACGTAGCGGGAGGTCTTGATGATTCCCTTGAGGCACGTTTTGAGAGCGTCAAAATCCACGGGCTTTTCAAAGTATGCCGCGGCGCCCAACTGCTTGCAGTGTTCCTTGGTCTGCGCGCCTCCTTCGCCGCTCACAATCACTACTGGAATCGGCTGTGTGCGGCTGAACGAGGTGAACGTCTGACATAGTTCATAGCCTGAATACTTCGGCATGCGCAAATCGAGAAGGATGGCGTCGGGCCGGTGCTCCAGGGCGAGAGCCAAGCCTTGTTCGGGTTCTCCGGTGCCAATGACTTCGTAGGTCTCGCTAAGTTCCAGGTGCATCAGCCGCCGCAGCGCTTGGTCATCATCAACAATCAAGAGCTTTCCCATTTATCAGCACCTCCTATCGGCGGGAAGGGGAATGCTTCCCACGTGGTCTAACTCCGCTTTCGAAGCGGGCAGTGCTTTCTTGGCAGCATCCAGAACTTCGCGGACCTTGTTTATTAGGACTTCTTCGGTGAACGGCTTATGCAAAAGGTTGGTTCCTTCCTGAAGGACTCCGTGTCCCGCGATGAAGCTATCGGTGTAACCGGACATGAAAAGAACTTTCAGTCCGGGCTGGCGCATCGACAATTGCTCGGCTAGAACGCGGCCATTCATTCCAGGCATCACCACATCCGTGAGCAGGAGGTCGAAACTGCCGGAGTGACCGGCTGCAATCCCTAGAGCTGCTTCTCCGCTTGAAGCCGACAAAACGCGGAAGCCGTTTGATTCTAGAAAAGCCTGCGCCAATTTCCGAAGAGGATCGGCGTCTTCCACAAGAAGAATCATTTCTGATCCTTGCGGTTTCTCTCTTGCTTCGGATTTGGGTCTGGCAACGGGATCTTGCTCGGCGTCCAGGTATCTCGGGAGGTAGATCTGAAACGTCGACCCTTTGCCCGGTGCGCTATCCACCCAGATATATCCGTTGCTCTGCTTCACCACGCCGTATACGGTTGCGAGACCGAGGCCGGTGCCTTCTCCGACTTTCTTGGTGGTAAAAAACGGTTCGAAAATATGCGCGATGGTTTCGGGACTCATGCCGGTCCCAGAGTCCGCGATCGCCAGCATCACATAACTTCCTACTTTGGAGCCTGGGTGATCGCGTGTGAACGCATGGTCTATTTCCATGTTGGTGGTTTGGATGTGGAGATTCCCGCCCGAAGGCATGGCGTCCCGGGCATTCACCGCCAAATTCATGATCACCTGTTCGATCTGGCTCTGGTCGGCTTTGACGTTTCCAAGGTCCGGATTCAGTGACAAGGACACGTTAATATCCTCGCCCAGAAGACGCGGAAGCATCTTCTCCATGTCCGAAACGAGCGAATTCAAGCTCAGGACGGAGGGCGACAAAACCTGTTGCCTGCTAAAAGCCAGCAATTGACGCGTCAGCGAAGCGGCCCGCTGGCCCGCTTTTTCGATTTCCGTGGCAAATTCGTACGTCGGCTGCGCTTTGTCCAGGGACTTTTTCAGGACGCCGCTGTATCCAATGATGACTCCAAGCAAATTGTTAAAGTCATGGGCGATCCCACCCGACAACCTTCCGATGGCCTCCATCTTCTGGGCCATTCGCAGTTGGCGCTCCAGGGTTCGTCTTTCGGTCACATCTTCCGCAAACACCTCAAAGTAATCAGGACCGCCGTCCTTGCCATCCACGCGGTGGCCCGAGCATCGTACGACGATCGGCTCGCCATTCCGCTGCTTCCATTCCAGCTCGATGTCGTTCATGACGTCTGACTCGGCCAGGAGCTCATTCATTCGTTCATAGTCCGCCGGGTTGCGAAAGACTTGCGTCGCAAGATCCGCCTTGAACAGTTCTTGCAAGGTTTCGTACCCCAGCATTCTTTGGAGGGCTGAATTCACTTCCAGAAATTGGCCCGTCAATGTCGCCCGGTAAATTCCGTACGGCGCTCCCTCTACCAAAGCTCGGAAGCTCCCTTCCGAACGCGACAATGCCTCCTGCGCCTTTTTGCGCTCCGTAATATCGCGGTTCACAATCAAAAGTTTTTCTGGCTGGCCTCTTTCATTGCGAATCACGCTGGCAACGGATTCCAGCACCATCCAATCGCCATTCTGGTGGCGAAAGCGATATTCCAGAATGGTTCCCGCCCCCGTCTCGCGGGCTTCCTTGGCGGCATTCCTGACCTTCTCGCGGTCATCAGGATGAATCTGTTCGAACCCCGATGACACCTGAAGCTCTTCAGGCGAATATCCCAGTATTCTTTGGTAAGAAAGGCTGTTGAAAATCCTACGGCCTTCCAAGTCCACGACGGCAATCATGTCCGCTGCATTCTCGCTAATCAAATGAAAGAGCTCTTCTCGTTCGATCAGTTGCCGGCGAATGCGATGAATTTGCAAATGTTGATAGATGGTGTAGAGGTCGAACAGGAAGACGAGGGCGACAAGACCACGCACAGCTTGCGGAAGAACATAGAGGGCGTGGAAGTCAGTTGCCGGTGACAAATTCGGAAGCAGAAACGAAGCCAGTGCGGCTGTGAGCAGCAGTGTGATGATGGCCGCTGTCACCCACAACCACCATTCACGGCGCTCGATGACACGAAAGTTCGCTCTCAGGGCGTTAGCCCCTGCGTCTTGAGAACCGGGCGTTGTCTTACCGTCTTTCATTTTCTCGATCTGCGATTACGAGTCGTCTTGGCCTGGATCGCGAATCAGCAGGGCTTCCCCGTGAAAAGATGGTGCAAGTTGTGTGCCAAGGCCGGACCGGGGCCTTCGCGCGCGATTCGACCGACTGCCCTCGCGCACCCGCACGCGCTCTTCTTCAATTCGCTGATTCTCTTGGTTGTTTGCGATTCGCGAGCTTAGGAATCAGCTCGGCAAGATTGGAGTTCTCTAATCAAACCGAAATGGGTCCATTCTTGGGTCTCAGAATTTGCAAGACGTGCCAGTTTGGGACAAAGCCGTCGTTTTTGAACCCGCCGATTTGCGCGTACTAAATTGACTTCATAACAGATGAGCGTATCTTTAGAGAATAAAGATTTCCAGCCCGTGGAGGGATTTAATGAACCGCCGTCTTCTTGCTCTACTCTCGCTCTGTGCCCTTTCCATCGGTGCGGTGGTCGCGGGATGCCAAAAAGCAGCCGATCAGCAGTCCAGTCCCGACGCCAGCGCTACGCCATCTGTGACGGAAGCGGCAAAGACCGCCGTCAAGAAGGCCATCGAACCGAAACCTCTGGTCATCCCTGCTGACACGGTGATCTCTGTTGTTTTGGATCAAACCATTAGCTCGAAAACCAGCAAACCCGGGGACAAGTTCACAGCGACGGTCGAATCTCCTATCGAAATCGGAGGAAAGATCGCCATTCCGAAGAGCGCCCGCGCAGAGGGCGTTGTGAGAGAGGCAAAGGCCGCCGGCCGCTTCAAAGGCGGCGCCGCGCTGGCTCTCGAGCTCACCAGCGTCGAGGTCAACGGGAAGAATCATGAGATTCAGACCTCCGGTGCAACCATGTCCAGCAAAGGCAAGGGCAAGCGCACCGCAGCCATGGTGGGCGGTGGCGCGGCTGGTGGCGCGGCTATCGGGGCCGTTGCTGGCGGCGGCAAAGGCGCTGCCATCGGTGCGTTGATCGGCGCCGCAGCGGGTACTGGCGGTGCGGGACTGACTGGCAATCGCGACATTACCCTGAACGCGGAGACGCCGCTCGATTTCAAACTGCTGCAGCCTGTAACGATCAGGCAAAAGTAGCTGGTAAGTTTTTTTATCTCTGACAGGATTTGTCTGCTGGCTCCCTTCTATGGCCTCGATTCGTTCTGAGGGAGCCGGTTAACCAGCGTAACTTCCCCATCCTCTTTGCGTAATAGAATTGAGCGGCCCAACCATGCCCACCGCCCCTATGCTCATTCAGGCTGAAAGTGTGTCCCGCGAATATCGGCTGGGCGAAACCGTCATTCGCGCCGTCGACGCCGTCTCCCTCCGCATCGAACAAGGTGAATTCCTCGCCCTCTTGGGAAGCTCCGGCTCCGGCAAGTCAACGCTATTGAGCATGATGGCCGGCCTTGATCGCCCCACCTCTGGCGCGATCCGCGTGCGAGAGCGCAACCTCGCCGAATTGGAAGCGGACGAACTTGCGCGCTATCGCCGCGAGACCGTCGGCATGGTTTTCCAATCTTTCAATCTGCTGCCGCGCATGACGCTCGAGGAAAATGTGGAGTTGCCGTTGCGTCTCGCCGAAGTGGATCGCAGCGACAGGCAATCCCGCGTTGGCGAAGCGCTTGAGCGCGTGGGGCTTGCCGCACGAAGGCAGCACCGGCCGAGCGAACTCTCTGGCGGCGAGCAGCAACGCGGCGCGTTGGCGCGCGCGCTTGTGAATCGTCCGGCAATTCTGTTCGCCGATGAGCCGACAGGAAATCTCGACAGCGCAAACGGCGAACAAATCCTGCTCTTATTGAAAGAAATTCAAGATTCTCTCGGAATGACCATCATCATGGTCACCCATGAACGTCCTCTAGCCGAGCGCTTTGCAAACCGTATCGCGCTCCTCTCGGACGGGCGCCTCGTCAGCGACGGAGCGCAGCGTTGAGAACGCGAGACCTGAGCGAACTCGCGGTACGTAATTTGCGCGAAGCCGTGCTTCGCAATTCGCTTACCACGCTTGGCGTTGCCGTCGGTGTAGCTTCCCTGGTGGCGATGTTGTCTCTGGGTGTCGGGCTGCAAACCCTGGCCTCGCAGCGCCTGACGCGTTCCGGCTTGTTCGACGCCGTATTCGTTACATCGCAGCGTAATTTTCGCGGGCCAAGACAGCCTCCGCCGCCGGATTCCGCGGCAAAACGAGAATCACGCGCCTTGGACGATGACGCGCGCCAGCAACTCAGCAAGCTCTCGAACGTCACGGAAGTCTACCCGCAAATCCGGTTCGTCACGGACGTGCGCTATGCGGGCAAGTCCGAATCGACTTCCGTTCTCGGTCTGCCTGACTCTTCCCGCTCAAGCGGCGCATTTGAAGGGATGACCGGCAAGTATTTTTCATCGCCCACCGCGGAGGAAGCCATTCTCCAAATTGAATTTGCAAAGTTACTCGCCGACCAGCCGTCATCGCTCGTAGGAAAAGATTTGACTCTGCGTTATGCGGAACGCGCCGCGCTCTCGAAAGACGCTGACGACGAAGCCCTTCTCGACAGCATGATGGGCTCCGGCAAACCCGGTGGCATCTCCATAGTTCCGCGCGAAAAGACCCTGCGCATTGTTGGCATCACCGAGTCGGATCCTTCAGCAGGGATCGGCGGGTTCGGTGGCGCGCGAGTGTACCTTCCGCTGAAGACCGCAGAGCAACTCCATGTGGCTCAGCCCGACGACGTGCAAGCCTTCCTCTCGGGCAATCCCGCAAAGCCTTCTTACATGGCAATGACCGTGCGCGTCCGTTCGCCCAAAGACGTGCCGCAAGTCGAGGCGACGATCAAGCAATTGGGCTTCGCCACGTTTTCTTTGCTGGACGCTACCAAAAGTCTTCGGGTCGTCTTCACCGTCTTTGATCTCTTCCTCGGCCTCTTTGGAAGCCTCGCGCTCACCGTCGCCTCGTTAGGCATTATCAACACTTTGGTGATGGCCATCCTCGAACGCCGCCGCGAAATCGGCATCCTGAAAGCGCTCGGCGCAACCGACCGCGACGTGCGCAGCCTCTTCTTTGCGGAAGCCGGCGCTATGGGACTCTTCGGCGGAATTTTTGGTGTCGCGCTCGGCTGGCTGATCGGATCCGCGTTGACTTGGGGCACCACCATTTATCTTCATCGGCAGAATTTGCCCGGCGTGAAAATTTCGTACGTTCCCTGGTGGCTCGCTCTAAGCGCCATCGGATTCGCGATCATCGTCAGCCTTATCGCAGGACTCTACCCCGCGTCCCGCGCCGCCCGCCTCAATCCCGTCGAAGCCCTCCGCTACGAGTGACTCCCGCCAACCACTATTGGTCGTAGGCCACTTTCTGATTAGCGCGTCTTTTGCTTTCCATTTCGTCTTCGTCCCCGAAGTGATCGTTTCGCTTGTGAGTACGAATCATAGAACGCTCAAGAACGCGATCAGGTCCGATTCCTCTTGAGGTGTTAGAGCGAGGCCAAAGCGGACTTCATAAAAATGTACGGCGTCCATGAGGGTCCGCGCGGAGCCGTTATGGAAGTACGGGGCGCGGGCGGAGAGACCGCGCAGGATCGGCCCCTTGACCTTGCCAACGTGGGCGAATTTACCATCGATCAAGGCTTGGCCGAGATCGGTGGTCGTCTTGCAATTGCTCGTCGGCGTCGGCGGGTTCGTGGCTAGATCCAATTTGCACACAGTAATGCTCGGCAGGTAGCTCACATCCAGTCCTCCCAAATTGGCAGCCAGGTTGGAAGGGTCAGGGTCACCAGTCCCGATGTTCAAGGGTGTCGGGAAAGAGTGATTGCCCACGTTCGGAGTATCGTGACAAGTGGCGCAGGTTCCCATAAGCGAGGGAATACCGCCTGCAACCAGCCCGCCAGCCGATACATCGTCGTTGATACCAGCTACACCACTAATGTTGATAGCCTTGGAATTGAAAATGGCCTGCCCACGCGCAATCGCCGCCCGCGGGGACATGGCAGGCATGGACGCCCAGGAATCAAAGGGATTGAAGATCGCGGGAGTAAACTGACCGTCACCCGGCGTAACCAGTCCACCCGGCTGCTCGAACTGAGGGAGCAGAAAGTGGACGCTGGAATTGACACTGATAAAGAACGGTTGGGTTGTGAGGGGCACCGGTCCGCCAGTCGCGCCGTGCGTGTCCAATCGGCCGGCGTCATTGTCGATGATTTGCGCCGTGGACAGTGCCATCTCAAAATTCACGATCTCCTGCTGTTCGTTAGGCGTTGGCCTTGACCCATCGCCCTGCGCGTGGCCGGTCGTGGCGTCCACGGACTGGTGTGCCAGATCGTTCAAAAGCGAAGGCGGATAATTCGAGTACAGGATTTTTGTTGTGCCGGTAGACGCCGATGATTCCCGCCCGTCAAACATGACCGCGCTCAAGAAACGGAGATTGGTAGAGGGCAGGGGCCGACGGTACATCGAAATGACATCAGACTCGTTACAGCCGTACGGATTGTTCGCCGCAACAACTCGATAGTCAGCGCTTGCGGGGACAGCGATGGCGATACGTATCAGACCGCGTGTCCGCAGCAGGCTGTAGGCGGCGGACCTGCCGGCAAGGGTGGACACGTCGATGCTGTGGTTGCAATTGGAACCGTCGTTGGTGCGGAAGATCGGGTCGTGACCTTGGGTTTGCAAAAATCGCTGCTGGACATTCGCGGCCGACACGGACATGCCATCGCTGGGCTGGTGGCATGAGCCGCACGAACGACCGTTGGTGCCCAAGCTCTGGAAGAATGGTCCAGTCAGGTCAACGCCCTCGCCGGTTGTGCTATAAGTTTCAGACGCACCATTTGGATTCCCGAAGAACGTCCCGTTGGGGATGAAAGTGATTTGGTGTCCACTTACGGCCACAATGACCAGGAGCACGGCTACAGGTACGAGAACACCGATAAGCATGCCGCGCTTGATTTGGCGTATTAGCGTGGATCGCTTAGTAGAAAACGGAAACAGGCTACTGGCAAAACTGGACTGCCGGGCTGGGAAAGTCCGCATCGCAACACCTCTTATGCGCCTTTTGGCGCGGGCTAGCTATCTGTTGTCCAAGACGAATGGGACAGAATTTGCTGCAAACTACCGGATTGGTGACGGGAAGGCAATGCACGTGACATTATCTGTTGATGACCAGCCAAGCCTCAGATACGATTCAGGTTAGATTCCTAGGTAACTGCGATTCGTAAAAGGCAGCTCGGCCTTCTGCCCTTTTGGGAAGGTGATCTGTGGCGGAAACGAATTCTCCATCGCCCACTGGTGTCGTCCGCTTTGGCGTGTTCCAGGCGAATCTTGCTGCACGCGAACTGCGTAAACATGGCGTCCGCATCCGCTTGCCCGGCCAGCCTTTTTGCATCCTTTCCATCCTGTTAGAGAAACCAGGGGAAGTAATTACCCGCGAAGAGATGCGGCAGAGGCTGTGGGCTTCCGATACTTTCGTGGATTTTGAACATAGCCTGAACAGCGCGATCAAGAAATTGCGCACCGCGCTTGGCGACTCACCAGAAAACTCCCGGTACGTCGAAACGGTTCCCCGTGTGGGTTATCGGTTCATTGCTCCGGTGGAGCAAGTCTTGGCATCGCCCTCGCCCGCCGTAGCCGTCACTCTTGCTACGGCCCGCTCAAGCGTACCAGCCGCCATTGTTGATGGAGCTGGCAAGCGCAGATCGCAGATTCTTCTGGGGATTTCAATTGTGGTAATTGCGGCACCAGGTGCTTACTTCGCATGGTCTCGCCTCCGAAGCCACCCTCAGCCGCAAAGTCAAATCGCTGGCGAAATTCACGCCGCCATTAACGGCCGCGAATCGACTAAGTCTAACAACCAACCTGCGTTATCCCCCAAATCCGGCGCCCATGACCTGTACCTCAAAGGTCTGTACTTCTGGAACAAAAGGACTGTGTCGGGATTTCAACAGGCAATCGAGTATTTTCAGCAAGCCACAACATTAGACTCCAATTACGCCCCTGCCTATGCTGGTCTGGCGAATTCCTATACTCTGCTGACCGCCTATACTTCCGTTTCTGCAACCCTGTACATTCCCCAGGCACGCGCGGCCGCCTTACGGGCCCTGGAACTGGACGCGGACTTGGCGGAAGCACACACGGCGGTGGCTTTGATTGTCCAGAATCACGATTGCGACTGGCAAACTTCAGAAAAGGAATACCGGCGGGCCATCGAATTGAACCCCAACTACGCTACCGCCCACCAGTGGTATGCCGAGCATCTGATGTGGCGGGGGAGCGAACGCGCGCGCCAACTGGACCCGCTTTCGCTCATCATAGCCACCGACCACGGCGCGATTCTGTACTTCTCACGGCAGTATGACCGTGCCATTGAGCAGTTTCGCACCGTGCTTCGCAAGGATCCGAAATTTAACCATGCCGGCATTATAACCTTTGCCTATGTAGAAAAGGCGATGTTCGCCGAAGCGTTGGAAGCAGCAGAAACAGGGCGCCGTTTTTATGGTGAAGGGCCCTGGTACTGGTCACTGCTGGCTTACATTTATGGCCGCGCGGGTCAGTCGGATCGGGCTCGGCGCGAGCTGGAAAAACTGGAAAAGCTGAGCCGACATGAGCAGTTGGATCCCGTAACTTTGCTTTGGGCACATCTAGGCGTCGGCGACAAGGAAGAAGCCCTGGCCGACTTGGAAAAGGCGTACTCCGAGCACTTCGGTGTTCTAACCACCCTCAAGGTTGAACCGGCCTTTGATCCGCTGCGTAGCGACCCGCGCTTCCAGGACTTATTGCGCCGCGTAGGCTTGGCCCAGTGAGTTTGGCACTCCTCAGTTGCAGTCGACGTGGGTCACCCTGCGGAGTCGACATCGTGCCCTGCCCGCAGTGTTCGAGTCCAAGGTTGAGCTAGCACTCCCGATCCGACTCTTAGCGCCCATATCGTTCACTTGGCCCTGTAGCGGGTTATCCGCAGAAGTGCTGAAGTTGGCGTCTCGATTCGAGCTGCCACTCGAGACAAGCTCCCGGGTAATGGGAAGCTCGCCACAAGTTTTTCCTTGACTTTTATTATCCCCTTGGTACAATATAACTTGGGGAAAGTATGAGTTGGACTGCGGGAGCTTGCTCCCGCTTTTCTTTTTTTGAGACCGCATTTTGCCGCATTCTGTAATGTGAGAATGCTCCGTTTCTGCAAAACTCCGGTGCAACGTAAGCCCCTTTAGAATCAACACTTATGAGAACGTCCGTAAAAGTGTTGATTCTAAACCATTTACAAAAACACTAAGCCCTTTAGATGCAACACTTATGAAAAACAGGGGGGTGGGGCCGGTTACTGTGAAGGGTACAGACCAGGCTCATCCCTGACTGTGTAGACTGGGAGGATTCCTTACATTGTAATCCAGCACCACGCCTCGCGGCTCTTCCGTATAAGATAAGCACCACTGAAATTCCAAGGACAACCATGGAGACTGCTTACATCTGCGACGCGATTCGGACGCCGTTCGGGCGCTACGGCGGAGCGCTTGCCTCCATTCGGGCCGACGATCTCGCAGCGATTCCTCTTAAAGCCCTGGTCGAGCGCAACGCGGATGTCGATTGGAGCGCCGTGGACGATGTCGTCTACGGGTGCGCCAATCAGGCTGGCGAAGACAATCGCAACGTTGCCCGCATGGCGCTCTTGCTCGCAGGTTTACCGAAGGAAGTTCCGGGCGCAACGGTCAATCGCCTCTGCGGTTCGAGTATGGACGCCGTTGCGTCCGCTGCGCGAGCCATCAAATCCGGCGAAGCGGACCTCGTGATTGCCGGCGGCGTCGAGAGCATGTCCCGTGCTCCCTTCGTCATCGCCAAGGCCGACAGCGCCTACTCGCGCTCGCTGAAAATGGAAGACACCACGCTCGGCTGGCGGTTCATCAATCCACTGATGAAAGCCAAATACGGCGTCGATTCCATGCCGGAGACCGGCGAAAACGTCGCCGAAGAATTTCGCATCTCGCGCAAAGACCAGGATCTCTTCGCGCTCAGGAGCCAGCAGCGCGCTGCCGACGCCATCCGTAGCTGCAGATTGACGCAGGAAATTGTGACCGTGCCTATCCTGCAAAAGAACGGCGACCCGCTTCTCTTTTCGCAGGACGAACATCCTCGGCCAGACACGTCCCTGGAAGCGCTTTCCAAATTAAAGCCGGTCGTGAAACCGAATGGCACGATCACTGCCGGAAATGCTTCGGGCGTGAATGATGGGGCTTGCGCATTACTGTTAGCCTCAGAGGCGGCGGTGAAATGGCATAAATTGACACCGAAGGCCAGAGTCGTGGCTTCTGCCGCTGCTGGCGTTGCTCCGCGAATTATGGGGATGGGTCCCGCACCAGCGACGCGTAAAGCTTTGGCGAAGGCAGGATTGTCGCTCGCGCAAATGGACGTCGTGGAATTGAATGAAGCATTCGCGTCGCAGGCGCTCGCCGTGCTGCGCGAATTGAAAATCCCGGACGACGCGGCACACGTGAATCCCAACGGCGGCGCAATAGCCATCGGGCACCCGTTAGGTGCCAGCGGCGCGCGGCTTGTAACCACTGCTCTTTATCAGCTTTTGAGGGCCAACGGCAAATATGCGCTATGCACCATGTGCATCGGTGTCGGCCAAGGAATTGCCCTGATCTTGGAGCGCGTTTAGCATCGCCAGCTACGCGCGAGCTTCGGCGAAATTCTCCCGGAGGAAGAGTAACCTCGATGCCCATCCTTAAATCTGGAGAAGCCGGGATTCATTACACGTTGGAAGGCCAGAGTGGATTGCCCGTGCTAGTCTTTTCAAATTCCCTCGGCGCGAACCATTCCATGTGGGACCCGCAAGCTTCCGAATTTCGCAAGAAGTTCCGCATCCTTCGCTACGATACGAGAGGTCACGGTCAGTCGTCGTCCACTCCTGGCCCTTACTCGATCGAGCTTCTCGCAAAAGATGTCATTGCATTGCTGGATGCACAGGGTTTGGACCCCGTCCATTTCTGCGGCTTGTCTATGGGTGGAATGATAGGTATGTGGCTGGGACTCAACGCGCCCGCACGTCTCAACAAACTGGTGCTATGCAACACTGGCGCGAGAATTGGAACTCTCGAAACGTGGAACGCGCGTATCGAAGCCGTTCGAAAAAATGGGATGAAATCGGTCGCTCCGGCGATTATCGAGCGATGGTTCACTCCGGCCTTTCGCCAGAAATCGCCGAACACGATGGCAAATATTCTCAAAATGATTGAGGAAGCAAACCCTGAGGGCTATGTCGCCTGCTGCGCGGCCATTCGCGATTTCGATTGCCGCGAACAATTAGGCAAGATTCGCACGCCAACTCTCGTGATTTCCGGAGCGCATGATCCGGCCACGCCTCCTCAAGACGGGCGCTTTCTCGCGCAACAGATTCCCGCAGCGCGCTACATTGAACTCAATGCCGCGCACCTCTCCAATATCGAGGCTCAAGATCGCTTCAACGATGAACTTGCTGCGTTTCTGAACTCCTGAACGGGACTAATTACAATCAGAGTTGCAACCTTTGCCAAGCGTTTCGCTTTCGATCAAAAATGTGCGTGTAACTAGCGAGCGGTCTGTAAGCAGTGCCGTCGCCGGGAAATGCGAGTTTCGCACTTTGCGTACCAATCCAAGGGGTCGCACCCTTCCGTCATTGCTCACGTTGCACTCGAATACCACCGTACCGCGTTTGTCAATGATTACCATCTTGAACGGCGGGCAGCACTTGCCTGGTTCGCTTGGCCGGATGAAACCTATCATTTCATCGGCCAGCCCGCTTGCAATGTTCTTGTAATTCAGGGCCTGTAAGGTATTGAGCCATCTGCTCTTGCGGCTGAGTGCGAATCCACCGCTGTTGTTCTTCATTGCTTAATCTCCTTCAGGTCGCGAGTTCGACTCGGAAGAAGCTCGATCTTGCCTCCAAGCAACCCGCCCCGGAAGACGCAAGGCGCGCACCCAACGCCTCTAACCAGCTATATGGCTGAATTACGCATAGCTATATAGCACTGCTTTTTTGTTGTCAAGCGTTATTTCATACTTTATACAGGTATGGGAGAAAGAGCACTATAGCACTCTGCAGGTTGCGCTCTATAACACGCTTGGTGCCGGAGTGAACTCCCATCGCTTTCGCCGCTTGACGAACGGTCAGAATAGAATATCGTTCTTGATATGAAGCCTACTTCCGTCCAGCCGTCCACGAAGAGATCCCGTTCCAACGCGGGAGAACGAATGACTGCGAAAAATCGCAACGGCCAGCCCGCCTACCAGAGAATTCAGGGCGTCATCCGCAAGCGCATCGATTCGGGGCAGTTGCATCCGGGAGACGCCGTCGCTTCCGAGCGTGACCTCGCCAAAATTCATCAGGTCAGCCTTATGACCGCCCGTCACGCTCTTGCGTCGCTCGAGCGCGAAGGAATTGTCGAGCGCCGTCGCGGCATCGGAACTTTTGTCGCCGCCCCCAAAATTCACTTCAATAAACTGATGAGCTATACCGAGCAAATGTCCAGCCGCAGCCTGGTGGCCGGTTCCAAAGTGCTCTTCGCTAAAGTGCTCGACAATGAAAACGAAGCGGCCGCGCGGCTCTCTCTTCCGCCAACCAGCCACATCATTAAGCTCGAGCGCTTGCGGCATGCTGCGGGCGAGCCCTTTGCTCTGGAAACCTGTTACCTCAACGCCGCTGAATTCCCAGGCCTCTTGGACGCGCCCATCTGGCGGGATTCTCTCTTCGGAGTCCTCGAGCGCGATTACAAGGTCGAACTCGGCTATGCCGATGAAGAAGTTGACGCCACTGCGGCCGATCCGAGAATCGCCGAGACTCTCTCCATTCCCCGCCGCGATCCCCTGCTGCGCATTCGCCAGGTTATCTATTCCACCAAAGGCCGGCCGATCATGTATGTGCTGGGCTTCTATCGTTCGGACCGTCACAATCTCGTCATTCGCCGGTTCCGGTAATGCAGACGAATTCCTTTCGCTGGCTCAAATCTGTCTCAGTTAATGCGTAATACTCAGTTCAGAGAGGACGCCGCATGCTGGTAATCCTGAAGCGCGACGACGAAGAAATCAGCCGCCAGGCCGCGCAACTCATCGCCAGTGGCATACACAAGAAACCCGCATTGACGCTGGGATTGGCCACGGGCAGCACCATGGTCGGCGTTTACAAGCAGCTCGTGCATCTTCACAAACAGGGCTCGCTCGATTTCTCGCGCGTCATAACCTTTAACCTTGATGAGTATCTTGGGCTTGCCGCTGCTCATCCTCAGAGCTTTCATTATTTCATGGAGGAAAATCTCTTCGCCCACATCAATGTGAACCCTCGCAACGTCCACATTCCCGACGGAACCATCCGCGGCAATTACGATCAGTACTGCGCGTCTTACGAAGAGTCCATCCGGAAAGCCGGAGGCATCGACATTCAGCTTCTGGGAATCGGGCGTAACGGCCACATTGGTTTCAATGAGCCGACCTCCAGCATCGGCTCCCGCACGCGCCTGAAGGTCTTGAGCAAGGAAACGTTGGACGACAACGCAAAATTCTTTGCGCCCGGTGAGGAGAGTCCGCGCTGCGCCATCACCATGGGCATTGGCACCATCCTGGAGGCGCGTAAAATTGTCTTGCTCGCCGCCGGCGCAGCGAAGTCCGCTGCGGTCGCGAAGTCCATCGAAGGCCCAATCACCTCCGCGGTCTCCGCTTCCGCCCTTCAATTGCATCCCGAGGTGACTTTCATCATCGATGACGCCGCGGCGGCGCAACTTACCCAGCGCGACTACTATCACCGCGTGCTCGAAATGACCGCTCTCTTGACTCCCGATCGCCTTGGGTAAATCCAACTTCCCTCTCTCGACTTGACCCTGAACACAATTTCAGGTCCGATTTGCCGTAGACTTGGTGTCCAGGTATCAGTGAGGAGTCGCACTGCGCGAACGCATGAAACCTCCAAAGCTCTTCCCCATGTTCCTCAAGCTTTTGGCTAGGCCATGCCTCGTCGTCGGAGCGGGCGCCATCGCCGAATCCAAAATCGCCAGCCTTCTCGAGGCCGGCGCTCGCGTGCGAGTTGTTGCGCCCGAAGCGACGGAGCAAATCCGTTCCTGGGCGGCATCCAAAACCATCGAATGGCATCAGCGGCCATTCCAGCCTGCCGATCTCGAAAGCATGTTCTTGGTGATTGCAGCCACGTCCTCCACTGAACTTCACGAGCGCATTTACAAGGAAGCAACCCAGCGCGGCGTCCTCTGCAACATCGTTGACGTTCCCGCTCTATGCGATTTCTACTACCCTTCCGTCGTCCAGCGTGGGGCGCTGCAAATCGCCATTTCGACCGCTGGGCAAAGCCCGGCGCTCGCCCAGCGCCTCAGGAAGCAACTCGAAGATCAGTTCGGCCCGGAATACGAAGAATGGCTCACGCAGCTAGGCGAAGCTCGCGATAGGCTCCGTTCCGCCAACGCGAATCCTGAGCAACGGAAACGCTTGCTGCACGAGGATGCCAGCGAGGAAGCTTTCGAAGCCTTCCTGCGAAATCGCCGCCAGAAGAAACTCCAAGGCAAGTAGTCCCGGTACTTCGCGAACAGTCCATTTCGCCCCTCTTCTGATCAATATTTTCGATTCATCAAATTCATACTTTCGCGCCTTCCCGTACCATCGGCGGTGCTAGTGTTGCATTGTTGTATCAGCGGTGGCCGCCTGTTGGGATTGCTGCCGCTAGAAGGGCCGCTGGCCCAGGCCGGCGGCGGGATTGCATCCAATCCAGGTGCTGCTATGAAGGGAAAAGTCTACTTGATGGGGGCCGGTTCAGGAGATCCCGACCTTCTGTCGGCCCAGGCTGTGCGCGTGCTGCGCGCTGCCGAAGTCGTCTTGCATGACGACCCGGTTTCGCCGGAAATTCTTGAATTTGTGCCCGCCTCGGCGCAAGTGCGCAATGTGCACAAGCTTGGCTTGCAAGCAAACAGTCTCCAGGAAAAAGTTCATTCCCTGCTCATCGCCGCCGCGCGGGATGGACACTATGTCGTGCGCCTTAAAACGGGCGATGCCCTCTCCGCTGCTCAGGCCGACGACGAGACAGTAGCTCTCGCTGAGGCGGGAGTCGATTTCGAAATGATTCCCCAGGCCGGATCGGCCGTGGGAGCCGCCGCAGGCGCAAACTCGCGCTGAGGGCTCCGCACTAGTCTCATTTAGACTAGTTGTCTCATCGGGCAGAAGCAGTTCCCTGCCTCTTCCGACGAAGCAGTTCAGCGGCTTGTTCGGAGGCCTCTTTCACCAAATAGCCCATCTTTGGATGCGAGGGTTCGAGATCGGCCTGGATCCCGCGCCGCCCCAATTCTTCTGAAGTGGTCGGCCCGATAGAAGCCACAACTGCGCGCGCGAGACCGTTCTTCACTGCTTCCTCCACCTTCATCTGGGCGGCAACCTGGAACAGATGGATCGCTTGAACCGCGGTCGTAAAGAGCGTCACTTCCACAGTTCCTTCGGCGATTGCTTTAATTGCCCCGCGCAGAGGCGCCAAGTCGTGCGGCAACGCCCATTGATAAACAGGCACGCGCGTCACTTGCGCGCCTCGCTCGCGCAGACCAGCCAGTAATTCAGGATTGGAAACGCCGTATTCCTGAACAGCGACTCGAGCCCCTTGCAAACTCAGTCCTTGCGAATTCTTGGCCGCATCGTCGAGTGCGCTCAACAGTTCATGCCAGGTATTCGGCTCGGGCGCGGTGATCGCGGGAGTGACGCCGATTTCGCGCAGGGCCGCGACGGGCTTCGGCCCGCGCGCCACGACTTTCACACGCTGAAGCGATGCGATGTATTCGTCGCGTTTGTGTGCCGTCTCGACAACATTCAAGAGGGCCCGCGTTCCCACACCGGTCAGGAAAATGACCATGTCAAATTTGCGGTCTATAAGACCCGCCGCGAGGGCCAGAGCTTCCGTGTTCGATTCCAGCGGCACTTCCCGCATGGAAGGCGCAACGATTGCCTCCCCGCCGTAGGTGGTGATCAATTTGGCCATCTCTGGAGCGCGGCGGCTTTCCAGCGACAACACTCGCAATCCCGCAAATCCGCTCACAATAATTGATTATTATCTAGAAATGTGCATCCTGCCAGCTTCAATTGAGCGCGGCCCAAAATCAGGTAAATCCCTGGGAGGCTTAGGGTGTTCGCCCGATTGTATCTTCATGGCCCCCCGTTAGAGTTCACTCGAGGCTTGTGTGGCGTCCCAGGCTTTCTAGATCGCGCACACAACTCCGCAGGCCCCAAGGTGAGACGTGGCAGCCGCGCAGGTGGGTCCCCTGTATTCCCGAAGAATGGTTTCACGCATTGAAACACATGAGCATGTGTGGGTCTGCTGGCTATGCGAAGGAATCGAAGACGTTTCCCGCGTTTGCGATCTAAGCGTGGGCGGATTGTTCCTCTCCACTTCCGTTCCCCGAAAGCTGGGCGCGCGCGCCAAGATTGATTTTCTTGTTCCCGAGGGACAGATCCGCGCCGAAGCCGTCGTGCAGCATCAGGTTCCCAACGGTGGCCTCGGCTTGAAGTTCACCGCGATAACCGACCAGGACTGCCCCCACTTGATCGCCTTGATAAACAGGATTGGCACCCCGCCAACTCCTCCGCGCGCGAACTAGCGCGTTTGGCTTGTTGATTTCTTCCGGCGATAGTCACTTTTCTGCGGAAAACTTATACGTCGTGATGGTGTGGTACCGCTCGCCGGGATTCAGCGCGACGGACGGAAATTTCGGCTGGTTCGGCGAATCGGGAAAGTGCTGCGTTTCCAGGCAGAACGCGGAGCGTTTCGGATACGTCGCGCCGCCTTTCCCCGCAGCTTTGCCATCGAGAAAATTGCCGGTGTAAAACTGAACGCCCGGTTCCGTGGTCCAGACTTCCAGGACACGGCCTGAAGTGGGCTCGACGACGCGCGCGGCCAAGGTTTCGCTGGAGCCGGCTGAGCGGCGCAGGACAAAATTGTGGTCGTATCCGCCGCCGAGCTTCAGCTGCTCATCGTCCTGGCTAATGCGCGCGCCGATCGCCGTGGAGTTGCGAAAATCGAACGGCGTGCCCGCGACGTCACGCAGTTCGCCGGTGGGAATCAATCCAGAATCTACCGGAGTGAATTTGTCAGCCTCAATCGTCATCAGGTGGCCAAGAATATCGCCCGAACCCTGGCCAGCGAGATTGAAGTAAGAGTGGTTGGTCAGATTGACCACAGTCTTCTTGTCGGTGGTGGCGGAGTATTCGATCTTCAACGCGTTTGCATCCGTCCAGGTGTACGTGACGGTGACTTTCAAATTTCCGGGGAAGCCTTCCTCGCCGTCTTTGCTGAGGTAGGAAAGCTCAAGCGACTGGCCGTCTTTCTTGGAAAGAGTTTTGGCTGTCCATACCGCTTTGTTGAAGCCCTTGACGCCGCCGTGCAGGCTGTTCTCGCCGTTGTTTTTTGCAAGCGTGTAGGTCCTGCCGTCCAGCACAAACTGCGCATGGCCGATGCGGTTTCCGTAGCGGCCAACCAGCGCGCCGAAATAACTTTTGTCATTCACGTACCCGTCGATTCCATCGTAACCGAGGACCACGTCGGCGAGCTTGCCGCCGCGGTCCGGAACCTTGAGCGAGACGACTGCCCCGCCATAGTTCGTGATGGAGACTTCCGCTCCGTTCTTATTCGTGAGCACAAAAAGATCGGCCGGCTGGCCATCCGGAGTTTTCCCAAAGGATTTTTTAGTTGTCGAACCAGATTGAGATTTTGCGCCAGCCGGCGACAGAATGGTCATAAGCAACGCTCCCGAATAAATTGTAACCGCCATCAAACACTTCATTCGAGTCCCCCGCATGCATCGCTTTCCGGTTGCAGCACGGAATCGCGTCAATAATTTTACTTGCTGGCGCGCACTTTCGCTCAATGAATTATTCATTCGCAGGATGCCCCGGAGCGAGCTTTTCGATGGCGGGAAATGGCGCGGAGGCGGTGAAGGAATGCTCCGGAACGGCGGTCCCGGAGCGCAGTGCTTTCGCCATCAAGGTCATGGCTTCTCCCGTGTTGGGCGGGACAATCACCGTGGCGGCCAATTGCCCGGTACGAACCCACGCCTGGCCCGTTCTGGGCACTCCATCGCAACCGATGATGGGAATGCCAAACCACTGGTCCCGCTCCGGATCGGGAATCGTCTCATCGATCGCTTTGCGCGCGCCGATGCCCATAGCGTCATTCTGCGCGACGATCAGGTCAATACGCAACCGCTGGGCGGCCATCAAGCGGAGCCACGAACAAACGCTTTGGTGAGCGCTTTCTTCGGTCCACCGGCCTCGCAAGGTAGTTACGTGCACGTTGGGCGCGAGCAGTTCCTGGAGCCCCGTATAGCGTTCGCGGGAGACCGAACTGACCGAGGGTCCTTGAATGAGGAGGATCGAGCCGCCTCGGGGAAGAAGAGCGGCGACCTGGCGGCCCTGAATCCGGCCAACTTCTACTTGATCGGCGCTCACGGAAAAAACGGGAGAGCGAGCAGTCTTGCGAAGCTCGATAGCGTATTCGGCGTGACGACTGAGAATGGCCCAGCCGATACCGGTGCCCGCGGCAGTTTTAGCGACTTGCGGAAAGGACGTGGCACCGACAGGCTCGACGAGGATTCCGCTCGGCCGAAGAGACGGTTCCGCCTGAATGGCTTTGAGAAGCTGGGTGCTTTGCGTGATGGCGTCGTCATTGGCATAAATGATCTGGGCCTCGACATCGAGTTCCGCGGCGGCAGCTTTCGCGGCCGCAGCTTGTTCCATCTGATAGTCGTTGTCCTTGGTTATCAGGGAGACCAGAAAACGAAAAGTGGTCATCCGATACCTCCGCCGTCCAAAAAAAGCCAAATCACCAGCGCCGTGAAGACATGAAGAATTGCGAATCCAGCCACGCGTGGTTTAGCGAGTTGTATGAGCATGCGCCGACTCGGATAGTTGAATCAAGCCGGGGAGCAGATTTCCAAATTCGGCGTCTTGAGGCCGGCCGAAGGCAAAATAAACCTTGTTGTAGAGCGCGTAGAGATTGTCGTAAACGGCCTTCGCCGAAACTTGCGGCTGAAAAACTTTGTACTGCGGGCAGATTCTGTCTTGCGCTTCCTCTACAGTCTTGAAAACGCCCGCGGCGAGAAAGGCAAAAATGGCCGAACCTAGGCTGACCACATTGCCCGCGGGAACGAGCACGGGCCTGCCCAGCACATTCGCATACACCTGATTCAGGACATGGTTTTTCTGGGGAATCCCGCCGGCGTTGATGACCCGCCGGACGATGACGCCGTGCTCTTCCATGCGATCGAGAATGACTCGCGTGTGCAATGCAGTGCCTTCAATGGCGGCGAACAATTCGTCCTGTGCGGTGGTCTGCAGATTCCAGCCAAAGGTAATGCCACGCAAGTTTGGATTTACCAGAACCGTGCGGTCGCCGTTGTCCCAGGTAATGCGCAGAAGGCCGGTTTGGCCGGCGCGATAGTTTTCCAGTCCACGGGAGAGAGTCGTCACATCGGTTCCGGCGCGTGTAGCAATGGATTGAAAAATATCGCCGACCGCGGAGAGACCGGCTTCGATGCCGGTACGCTGCGGGTGCACGCTGCCTTGGACAACACCGCATACTCCGGGAACCAAACGCACGGAGGGAGTAATCCCGATAATGCAGGTGGACGTTCCGACGACGTTCACGATGTCTTCGCTGCGGCAACCCGCGCCGATGGCGTCCCAATGCGCATCGAACGCGCCGACAGGAATGGGAATACCAGGCTTCAAACCGAGTTGCTGCGCCCAGTGAGGCGAAAGCCGGCCTGCGAGCTGATTGGAAGCGGCGCATTCACCGTCGATTTTTTCGCGCACTCCAGCGAAGAGTGGGTCTACCTTGACGAGAAAATCCTCCGGCGGCAGGCCGCCGAGCGAGGGGTTCCACATCCACTTATGGCCCATGGCGCAGACGCTGCGCTTCACTTGCTTCGCGTCCGTGATGCTGCAGAGCGTTGCGGCGACCATGTCGCAATGTTCAAACGCGGAGACGAATTCGGCGCGCTTCGCGGGGTTGTGGCGAAGCCAGTGGAGGAGTTTCGAGAATCCCCATTCCGAGGAATACACACCGCCGCACCAGTCGATCGCGGCGAGCTTCTCGCGATGCGCGGCCGCGGTGATTTCGGCGGCTTCCGCTTTGGCGCGGTGATCGCACCACAAATAATAGTCGTCGAGCGGTTGAAGGTTTTTGCCGACGGGAATGACGGAAGACCCGGTCGTATCCAGCGCAAGGGCTTGAATCTGATCGGCTGGAACGCCGGATTTCTGGACCGCTTCGCGAGTAGCGGCCGCGAGCGCCCGCATATGATCTTCGTGGGACTGTGTGGCGTATTCGGGATCCTCACGTTTGCGATGCAGAGGATATTCAGCGTTGGCGGATGCCAGCAGTCCGCGTTCGCTGTCCACGATGGAAACGCGAACGCTCAATGTCCCAAAATCTACTCCGGCAACGGCGGCCATGCACGCTCTCCGGTAATGTCCTTTGCGCCAGCACTCCTCAGCAGCAGGGAATTCTCACACCTTGCGTTTAGGAGAGAACTTGATGCAATAGATCAGCCCCAGGACGAACAACAGGGCTCCCCACCATACCGGAGCATGCAAATTGGCCAAGTGCACCGTCTCGGGCGGATACGACCATTCCGCCAGCCCGCTGGCAAAAATCAGGAATCCATACACCAGCAAGAGTACTCCCACAAAGAACCAAACCGGAATGATGTGATGTTTTTCGCTCATGTCGCCTCACCGGAAAATGATTTGCAGAACCACCAGGATGACGAGTGCGGCCACTCCCCAAACCGCCGGCCGATGCAACCAGTTCGTATGCACTTCGCGGGGTACTTCCGTAAGTGCATAAACCAACCCCCTCAGTTCCTCATCCGGCTTGGGTTTGGTTACCAACGTCACGAGTACAGTGACCACCACGCAAGTGACGCACGCCCAGAGCGCCTGCCACATGGCTTGCGCAAGCGGTTGCGCCAGCGGCGACAACGCAAACACCTTCACCCAACTCGGATCGAACTTCATCAAGAGGAATACGGTGACGGAGGTAACCACACCTGCTAGCAGCCCCCAAAACCCGGCCATCCGGCTTACGCGTTTCCAAAGCATGCCAAGCACAACCGTACCAAACAGCGGAGCGATGAAGAAACCGAACAGCGCCTGCACATAGTCCATCATACTTTTGTTGTACTGGACCAGATAGGCCGTTCCGATGCTCACAAACAAACCGATCATCGTGCACCACCGCCCCATCGAAACGTAGTGAGCATCGGGCGCATCTTTGCGCATATACGGACGATAGATGTCGTAGGTCCAGACCGTCGCGAAAGCGCTCACATTGCCTGCCATGCCGGCCATGAACCCTGCCACCAGCGCAGTGATTCCAAGCCCCAGCAGACCCGGCCCGCAATAGCGCGCCAGCATAAGCGGCAGGACGTCATCGTATTTAAACTGTCCCGGCTGCGCCACGTTTCCCGGAACAAGATGAAAAGGCAGGACCGCGCGCCCCAGGAGGCCAGGAAGAATCACGATGAGAGGCACGGCCATTTTGAAAAAAGAGCCAATAATCGGCGCCAGCTTTGCTGAGCGCACGTCTCTTGCAGAAAGCACGCGCTGCACGACAAGAAAGTCGGTCGTCCAATACCCCATCGACTGCACCGCGGCCAAGCCAAACACGATCGCGATCCAGTGGACTCCCATAGGGTTGTTGCTGGCCGAGCTCATCGGACCCCACATGTGGGTGAAATCCTGGCCCGGAAATCTTTCGTGAATTCGCGCGACCATGCCGCTCCAGCCACCGGTTTCGACCAAACCGAGAATGGGAATTAATAGCGCCCCAAACCAAATCAGAAAAAACTGCAAAACCTCATTGAAGATCGCGGAAAAAAGTCCGCCGGCGGCGACATATACGCCCACTGTAAGAGAAGAAACGATGATGCTAAAATGCAAATTCCACCCAAGCACCACTTCCATGACCACCGCCATGGCATACATGTTGACACCCGACATAAGGATGGTCATGAACGCAAAGGTCACTGCGCTGAGTGCGCTCGCCTCGGTCCCATAGCGGAGTTTCAAGTATCCCGGGACCGAATGCGTCTTGGAAATGTAATAGAACGGCATCATCACGATGCCGAGGAACACCATGGCCGGAATCGCGCCTATCCAATACCAATGCGCGGCCATAATGCCGTATTGATACGCGTTGCCCGCCCAGCCGAGAAGTTCCAACGAACCCAGGTTGGCCGACACAAACGCCAGCCCAGCCACCCACGCAGTCATTTCGCGGCCGGCCAGGAAGAAGTCTTCGCCCGTCTTGGCGAAGCGCTTCAAATAGAAACCGATGCCCAGCACCAGAGCAAAATAGAAGGCGATAATGACCAGATCCACCGCGGAAAGATGGACAAGCGTGGTTGGTGCAGCCGACGCCATCATCGCGATCATTTTTTCTCCTTGGGCTGCCCATAGTAGGCGGCCTTCCCGTGTTTCCTCAGATAGTGCTGGTCGTGAAGAAAGCGCCCAATCGCGCGAGCTTCCTGATTGATGCCCAGAGTAAAGTACGCCATGCGCGCGACGGATTCCAGAACAACGGCATTATGCGCCGAAGTTGCGGGGTCGGCGCCCCAGGCAAACGCTCCGTGATTGGCCACCAGCACGGCAGGAATCGCGGAAGGGTCCACTCCTTCAAATGCCCGCACGATGGCGTGTCCCGTATTCTCTTCATATTTCGAAGCTATTTCTGCGTCCGTCATTTCCTTAGTTACAGGAACCGGTCCATGGAAATAATCGGCGTGCGTCGTTCCCAAGCAAGGGATGGATCGGCGCGCCTGCGCCCACGCCGTCGCGTACTCCGAATGCGTATGACTGATTCCGCCGATCGCGGGAAACGACTTGTACAAAACGAGATGCGTAGGCAAGTCCGACGAAGGGCGCAGCTTGCCCTCTACAATCTTCCCGTTCAAATCGGTGACCACTAAATCTGCCGGCCTCAACCGCTCATAAGGTACGCCGCTTGGCTTGATCACCACCAGCGACTTCTGCCGAGAAATGCCGCTGGCATTCCCAAACGTATAAAGGACCAACCCTTTACGCACCAGCTCTAGGTTTGCTTCCAGTACCGCTTTGTGAAGGTCAGGGAGCAGCATCAGTTCGTGTTTGAGCCTAAAAAACGCCCTCTCGCGGGTAACAGCGCGGAACGTTATCACGCCACGAAGCGGCGTGCCAAGCGTAATCGCTTACAATGTGCGTATTGCGCGGATCTGGGGACATCGCAAGCTAAGCGTTCCCCTGCTCCGCAACGCGATCCAGGTAGTGAATTTCCCCTGCTTCCACAAGCTGTGCCGCCGCGCGCTCTGGCGTAACGTCTCGCTGCGGAGACCCAAGAAGTTCGTAGCCCACCATGAATTTTTGAATCGTCGCGGAGCGCAGCAGCGGCGGAAAATAGTGCGCGTGGAGGTGCCACTCTTCGTAGGCGCCTCCATCGGTGGGCTTCTGGTGAAATCCCATGGAATACGGGAACGCCGTCTCAAACAAATTGTCGTAGCGAATAGTAATTCGCCGCAGGATGTCGCCAAGCAGATCAGGCTCTCGCTCGCTGAGTTGATCGATGGAAGCCAGATGGCGTTTGCTCAACACGAGCGATTCGAACGGCCAAACCGCCCAGAACGGCACAATCACAGCAAAAGCATCGTTCTGGCAAACGACGCGCACATTCAATTGCAGCTCCAGCTTCAAGTAATCGCACAGCAGGCAGGACTGTTTTTCAGCGCGATACTCCCGGAAAGACGCCAGCTCCCGAGTCGGAAGGTTTGGCAGTGAAGCGTTCGCCCAGATCTGGCAGTGCGGATGAGGATTACTGGCGCCCATCATCTCGCCGCGATTCTCGAAAATCTGCACGTGGTTAATCCACGGCCTTTTCCCAAGCGCGCAGTACTGCTCGACCCATGCGTTCACGACTCCGAGCAACTCCGCGATACTCATTCGCGGAACCGTGAGATCGTGGCGCGGCGAAAAACACATCACGCGGCTGATTCCCTGCTCTGCTTTCCCCACCAGCAAGCCGCGCGAATCAAATTGCAGAGCCGCGACCTCCGGCATCATCGCCGGATAATCGTTGTCAAAAACATACGTTTCCGTGTAACGCGGCGTTTGTGCTCCGCCCGCGCGCTTATTTCCAGGACACAAATAGCAGTTAGGATCGAATGAGACTGCAGGAGGTCTTGCGAGCTTTTCCACTTTCCCCTGCCACGGCCGCTGCATACGATGGGGTGACACGAGCACCCACTCCCGCAGGAGAGGATTAAACCGCCGGTGTGGAATTCGATTCAGCTCGTCGAAACTCATGGGCAAGGTCGAAGCATGACGCGCGTTAACAACTGGCTGCGCTTCCCTCCTCCGCTAAAAATCCTGTCACTTCACGGGTCTATTCTCTTCGAGAGTAATTTCCTTCGCGCCCTCGGCCGCTGGTGAAACATAAATCTCCGGAGTCAGACCCGTTTCAGAGGAATATGCTGCGGCCACGTTGCGCCGGAAATCGCTCACTGCCGCGGACTCTACCAAATTGATAGTGCAGCCGCCAAATCCTCCGCCGGTCATTCGCGCTCCAATCAAGCCGGGTTGCGCCGCGGCAACTTCCACCATCAGGTCGAGTTCCCTGCAACTGACTTCGTAATCATCCCGCAGGCTCCGATGTGAGTCCTGCAGCAAAGGCCCGAGCGTCGTCGTGTCCCCTTTGCGAAACGCCTCAACCGCGCTATTCACCCGCGCGTTTTCCGTAATGACGTGCCGGCACCGCGCGAACACCTTCCGCGAAAGGTTCTGACGATGATCCTCCAACTGAGAAAGTGTTACGTCACGAAGCGCCCGAACCTCCGGCAGCACGATGCGCAGGATTCGAACGCCTTCTTCGCATTCCGCGCGGCGCGTATTGTATTCGCCGGAAGCCAGTTCGTGCCGGACCATGGTATTGCAGATCACCAGTTGCAAGTTCGGCGGAAGTCTTACGAATTCGTGCTTCAGCGAGCGGCAGTCCAGCAAAAGCGCATGTGACGCGCGACCGAAGCACGAAATAAACTGGTCCATAATTCCAACGCGCGCGCCCACGAACTCGTTCTCTGCTTTTTGACATAGCTTCGCCAGTTCGGCGCGGTTCTCCGCGTCACCACTCTGCCGAAGCAGCGCAAAAGCAACGGAGACTTCGACAGCAGCCGACGAACTTAATCCGGCGCCAAGTGGCACTTCGCCTGCGATATAGACATTTGCTCCGCTAATGGGCTTCCCTGCTCGCCGAAGTGCCCAAGCCACACCCAGTGGATAGTTGGCCCAGTGTTTCTCCGGCAGGGGTGACAACGAATCGAGGCGCGCCTCGATCGTTTCATTGAAATTTTCAGAATGAATAACCAGCTTGCCGTCACCCCGCGGAGCAGCAGCCGCCCAACAATAGAAGTCAATCGCCGCTGGCAGCACGAATCCTTCGTTATAGTCGGTGTGCTCGCCGATCAGATTCAGGCGCCCAGGCGCCCGGTAAGCGCTTGCGGTCGTCCCAAAGCGCGCCTTGAATCCGTCCAGAATTTGCAGGGGTGTTTTCAACGACCGCTATTATCACAGACTTATTTTCCGCTCAGGTTAAAAATTTGCAGCGAACCAGAGAAGCTGGGGGCGCTTGGGGAGTTGTGGACGGTTGCGGTACCCTTCTGCTGAGCATAGCGCCTGCGCGTTTGTACAGCACAAACATGAGCCTCACAGCTTTTCTCTCACGTCGAGTCGTGACCCCGCGGGGAATCAAACCGACAGCTGTGCTCGTCGAAGACGGCCGAATCCTCGAGGTTGTTTTGCCTGATCAATTGCCCGCGCAAATTCCCGTTCAGGACTTTGGTAACGCCGCCATTCTGCCGGGCTTGGTGGACTCTCATGTTCACATCAACGAGCCTGGTCGCACGGAGTGGGAAGGATTCCGTACGGCGACCCGCGCCGCCGCGGCTAGCGGCTATACGCTGCTTGTAGACATGCCGCTGAATTGCCTGCCGCCCACGACCACTGTCGCCGCCCTCGAAGCAAAACGAAACGCAGCGAAAGACCAGTGCTACGTGGATTGGGTGGCCTGGGGCGGCGTGGTGAGCAACAACCAGAAGCATATTGAAGAACTGGCAGCCGCAGGCGTGCCGGGATTCAAGTGCTTCCTCATTCATCCCGGCATCGACGGCTTCACTATGGTCAGCGAACCAGAGCTGCGTGCTGCACTGCCGCATGTCGCTCGCACCGGCTTGCCACTCCTGGTTCACGCGGAACTGCCCGCTCCCGTGGACGCAGCAACGCACCGATTGACCGGCGCGGATTGGAGCAAGTACTCGACATATCTGCAATCGCGGCCCGATGAAGCGGAGCTATCCGCGATTCGGCTGATGCTCTCCCTCTGCCGCGAATTTCACTTCCGCCTGCACATCGTCCATCTGGCAACAAGCGAAGCGCTGGACATGTTGCGCGTGGCAAAATCAGAAGGCCTGCCTGTAACTGTTGAAACCTGTCCGCACTACCTGCATTTTTTTGCCGACAAAATCCCGGACGGACAAACACTCTTCAAATGTGCACCGCCCATTCGCAGCTCTGAGAATCGCGAAAAACTCTGGCAAGGCCTTCGAGAAAAAGTGATCGATCTGGTGGCTACCGATCATTCTCCCTGTCCTCCAGAGATGAAGCGGCTCGGCGAAAGAAATTTCCAAGCGGCGTGGGGAGGGATCGCCAGCCTATCGTTGGCTCTGCCCATCATGTGGACGGAGGCCATTTCCCGCGGATTCACACTTACAGATATCGCGCAATGGATGGCCGAGGGTCCTGCGAGGCTTGCCGGATGTGACTCGCGCAAGGGCCGCATCGCCAAAGGCTTCGATGCCGACCTCGTGGTGTTTGAACCGAAAGCCGAATTTGTAGCGACTGAGAACCATCTTCACTACCGTCATCGCGTTTCACCGTATTTGGGCGAAAAACTCCGCGGCGTGGTCAAGGCAACTTACCTGCGCGGCGATTGCATATTCCGCGATGGCGAATTCCCGGCAGAGCCAAGAGGGCGTGAATTCCGCAGGTAATGGTCTTCCCAAACTCAAATAGAGATTTGAAACTCCTGTCATTTCATACAGAATATCGCCAGCAAATAATTTATGACCGTCCGTCACATCGTTGGAGCTTCTGTACCGCGCAAGGAAGGCTGGGACAAAGTCACTGGAGCGGCGCGTTACGTGGATGACATGGTTCTGCCCGGCATGCTTCACGGCGCGACCGTACGTAGCACCATCGGGCGCGGCAAAATCAAACAAATCCATTTTGGTCCGGGCGTTGACTGGAATGAATATGTCGTCGTATCCGCCAAGGACATTCCGGGAAAGAACTGCATCTCGCTGATTCTGGACGACCAGCCTTGCCTCGCCTCCGAGTTTGTTAATCATCCGGAAGAGCCCATTCTACTTCTGGCCCATCCCGACCGTCCCAAACTTCGCAAGGCTGTTGAGGCCGTTTCCATCGAGTACGATCCCCTCCCGGCGTTACACACCATTGAAGAAAGCGAGCGGCAATCCACAATCATTTGGGGCAGCGACAATACGTTCAAGACTTTTCTCGTGGAAAAGGGTGACGTCGATGCCGTCTGGAAAGAGGCCGCGCACATCGTCGAAGGTGAATACCTCACCGGCGCTCAGGAGCAGCTCTACATCGAAAACAACGGCGTGATTGCGGCGTTCGGCCCGAAAAGCGGCGTTACCGTTTGGGGTTCCCTGCAATGCCCGTATTACGTGCATAAGGCGCTGATGACGCTTTTCGCGTTGCCCGAAGAAAAAGTGCGCGTCGTGCAAATGGAGACCGGCGGAGCGTTTGGTGGTAAGGAAGAGTATCCATCAATGATCGCGGGCCACGCCGCGCTGCTGGCGATGAAATCCGGACGCCCCGTGAAAATTGTCTACGACCGTATGGAAGACATGGCCGCAACCACGAAGCGCCATCCTTCGCGCACGCGCCACCGTACGGCGGTCGACCGCCACGGAAGAATTCTTGGCGGAGAAATCGAGTTCACCATCGATGGTGGAGCGTACGCGACGCTCTCTTCGGTCGTCCTTTCGCGCGGCACTATCCATGCCGGTGGTCCTTATTACTGGCCCAATGTGCGCATTCGCACGAAGGCGGTTGCCACCAATACACCCCCGCACGGAGCCTTCCGCGGATTCGGCGCGCCGCAAAGCCTTTTCGCTATGGAACGCCACATGGACCGCATCGCTCAGGTCGTAGGGATTTCTCCCGTCGAAGTCCGCCGCCGAAATTTTCTGAAGTCCGGCCAAACGACCACAACGGAACAGACCATTAAGGAAAATATTGATCTGGATCGTTTGCTCAAACGGGCTCTGGAACTTTCCGACTATGCCGCGAAGAAGAAGCGTTTTGCAGAAAAAAATAAAGCTGGGACGCACAGAAAAGGAATTGGAATCGCGGCTTTTTTGCACGGCGCCGGCTTCACGGGTTCTGGCGAACGCTATCTGAATTCTCTCGTCGGCGCCGAAGCGGGCGCAGACGGAACCGTGCGCGTGCTGGTGTCCAGCGCGGAATTTGGTCAAGGAACCAACACCGTGCTCTGCCAGATTGCTGCCGAAGCGCTCGGCCTGCCGTATGAAAACGTCTCCATCGCGCAACCAGACACGACCGTTGTTCCGAACAGCGGCCCGACAGTGGCTTCGCGGACGGCGATGATTGTCGGAAAACTGGTTCAGTCCGCCGCCAGGGGGATCAAGGAAACACTCACGAAAACCGGGCTGCTGCATGACGATTACTCTCCTGAACAATTTTGCGCCGGCTGCAAGGAATACATCGCCACGCATGGGGCGCTCAAGTCATATGCGCGGTACCAAGCCCCACCCGATGTTTATTGGGACGATGAAAAATATCGCGGCGAAGCCTATGCGGCGTTTGCATGGGCCGTGTACGTTGCGGAAGTCACCGTAGATTTGACGACATATAGTGTGACGGTGGATGACTTTGTCGCTCTACAGGAAGTCGGAAGAGTCCTTCATCCTGTATTGGCCGAAGGACAAATCACCGGCGGAGTAGCGCAAGCGATCGGCTTCGCGCTCTATGAAAACGTTGTCTGGCAGGACGGACGCATGATGAACAACCAGATGACCAACTACATCATGCCGGCCTCGATGGATCTGCCGCCGATTCGCGTGTTTTTTGAAGAAAATGGCAACGTTCACGGCGCGCATGGCGCTAAAGGGATCGGAGAGTTGCCCATGGATGGTCCTGCGCCCGCGATCGTAAACGCCGTGGAAGATGCGACGGGTGTCCGCTTCTGCTCCATTCCGCTGCTGCCCGAAGATCTCTTTGAGACTGTGCGGCCTGAATTCAACGAGCAAGTTGTTTTTCCGTTGGCACGAGGGACGTCATGAATCCTTCGCCGGCGGCGAGCACGAAGTGCGAGTTTTCGTTCACTGTAAATGGCGAGGCCAAGAACGTGCTCGCCCATCCCATGGAGAGATTGTTGGAAGTGCTTCGGAACGACCTTGGATTGACAGGCGCCAAAGAAGGCTGCGGCGAAGGCGAATGCGGCTCGTGTTCGGTTCTCTTGGACGATATGCTGGTGAATAGTTGCCTCATACCTATCGCGCAAGCGAACGGCACGAGCGTCGTTACCATCGAAGGAATGTCCGCTCACTCGTTGATGAAGCCTTTGCAGGAATCGTTTCTCGAATGTGGCGGCGCACAGTGCGGCATCTGCACGCCGGGAATGATTCTTGCGGCCGCGCATCTGCTCGATAAGAAACTGGACCCTACTCTGGCGGACATTCGGGAAGGCCTTGCGGGGAATCTTTGCCGCTGCACGGGTTACATGCAAATTTTCGAAGCGGTGGCAAAGGCGGCGCGCGGAAGAGCTGCACCATGAGAGCCGATCCAGCCGATTACAGACTCGTCTCACCGGGCAGCTTGCAGGGCGTTCTTTCTCTGCTGGCTGCCGAGCCGGCTCAATGGCTCCCCATCGCCGGGGGGACTGACGTGATGGTTTTGTATTCGGCGGGAAAGCTGGCCAACCGCAATTTGATCGACATCTGGAATATTCCCGAGCTTCGTCAAATCGAGGTTTTTCCGGATAGAATCTCCATCGGCGCGGCAAGCACGTATACCGCAGTACGCAACCATAACGTCGTCGCGCGCGAATTTCCGCTGCTGGCCACGGCGGCATCCTGGACCGGTGGAATTGCCAATCAGAATCGCGGGACACTGGGAGGGAACATCGCCAACGCTTCTCCTGCTGCCGATTCCCTGCCCGCGCTGCTTATTTACGACGCCGTATTGACGCTGATTTCCGTGCGCGGCGAGCGCCGCGTGCCTTATCGAACTTTTCACACCGGCTACAAGCAGACAATTCTGGCTGCCGACGAGTTGATCCTGAATATTTCGTTGCCGCGCCGGTTCTCGAAATATTTCTCGCATGCGCGTAAGGTTGGAGCCCGGAACGCACAAGCCATTTCCAAAGTTTATCTCGCTGCTCTAGGTCAAGTCGCGAACGGCGCGATTCGTGACGTGCGTCTCGCACTGGGAAGCGTTGCGCCCGTTCCGTTACGTTTGAATGGGACGGAAAAGATGCTCACCGGAAAAGAGATCGCGCCGTCTTTGATCGATGCCGCAAGAAAAAGCGTGCTTAAGGAAATTCGACCCATCGACGATATTCGTTCCACCGCGCGATATCGATCCGCGGTGGCGTGCAATCTGGTCACCGAGTTTCTCGCGAAGCTTGCCGCTGAAGGAGCGACCGCGTGAGCGCAGTTCTGGCTCGCTGGAATTCTTTGCCAAGCGAGGAAGCTGCGCGCGAGATTCTATCTTGCTGCGGCTCAGAGACTTGGGCAGCGAGCATGGTCTCGAAACGGCCGATCCCAGACGAAGTTTCGCTGATTCAAACTTCAGACGCTGTCTGGCAAGAACTTGGGGAGTCCAGCTGGCTCGAGGCCTTCCGGAGCCATCCGCGAATCGGCGAATCACACGTAAAAACAACTGCCGCGCCACAATCTTCGGTTTGGTCCGAGCAGGAACAACGACAGGCGGCATCGGCCGATGAAGCCATAAAACTGGCGCTGAAATGGGGTAATCGCGAATACGAACAAAAGTTCGGGCGTATCTTTATCGTTTGCGCCACGGGAAAATCCGCCAGCGAAATCCTGGAGATTCTGCGCCGCCGGTTGCACAATGATGAAGCCACCGAACTGCAGCAAGCGGCTGAGGAGCAGCGCCAAATCATGCATATCCGTCTGAAACAATGGATCGCGGGATGAGCCGAATCTCTACTCACGTGCTTGATACCGTTGCGGGAAAACCTGCAGCAGGCGTGCCGGTGCGCCTGCAGCGACAAAATTCTTCGGGCAACTGGACTACTCTGACTTCTGCTCGGACGGATGAAGACGGCCGATGCGGCGAATTGCTGCCGGAAGGCGCGAGTCTCGCCGCGGGAACGTATCGCTTGTCGTTTGACACCACGAATTATTTCACGGCCTGCGGCGTGGATGGTTTGTATCCCGCGGTCGAGGTTTTGTTTCACGTGCGAAACGGTGAAAACCATTTTCATATTCCGTTGCTGCTGAGTCCGAACGGCTACACGACGTACCGGGGAAGCTGAAATGGATTCTTCCATCCGCGAATGGCTGAACCTCAGTGTGCGGTGGATTCACGTTTTCGCGGCAATCATGTGGGTCGGACAAACTTATTACTTCACGTGGCTCGACGGCCAGTTCGCGAAACTGGAAAAAAAAGCGGGAGTGGACGGAACAGCTCCGGCAGTGTGGATGGTGCACAGCGGAGGTTTTTACTCCGTCGAAAAACAGCAATCGCTAGGCGTTGCGCCAGAGCAGGTGCGCTGGTTTCGCTGGGAAGCCTTCGCGACGTGGCTGTTCGGCGTGATTCTTCTCATTCTGGTGTATTACATGGGCGATGGCCTCATCGATCCGGACGTTGCGGACATTTCGAAGCGCGCCGGCGTTGCAATCGGAGTCGGCTCCATGATCGGCGGGTGGTTCATCTACGATCAGGCGGTGCGGTCGCTAGGAAAATCGCCGAAAGCGTTCGCGGCCTTTGCTCTGCTGATGACGACGGCGGCAGCTTGGGGATTGATGCACTTGCTCAGCGGACGCGCCGCATACATTCACATGGGAGCGATCTTCGGCACCATCATGGTAGCGAATGTGTGGTCCTGCATTCTCCCAACGCAGCGCAGGATGCTCGCGGCTGCGGCAGCGGGCGAAAAGTTCGATGCGTCGCTCGGCGCGCAAGCGAAGTTGCGTTCGAAGCACAACACGTTCCTGGCCGTGCCGGCTGTCTTTCTGATGCTGAGCAATCATTTTCCCGTTGCGACTTACGGGAACCGGTACGGCTGGGAAATCATGCTGGGGCTGGTTGTGGCGGGATGGATTGCAGCGAAACTAATCCGAGAGTTTTGATTCGAGCGAAGAGGGCGTTTGTTGGTGACGTGAATTTAATGTCGACGACGAGCAGTGATTTTACAAACCTTGCGGAAGAAGTTATTGCGCGCTGCCGGAAACTGGCGACGTTTTCCGAAGACGCGGGCGGCACGCGGCGAACTTTTCTCTCCGCGCCAATGCGGAATTGTCACCGCGAAGTTTCTTCGTGGATGAAAGCTCTGGACATGAATGTGTCCATCGATGCGGTTGGAAATTTGCGCGGATTTTATTCCGCAGCGTCGTCGTCAGCGCCGCGAATTCTGATTGGGTCGCACTTGGACACCGTCCCGAATGCCGGTCCGTTCGACGGAATACTGGGAGTTGTGCTAGCGATCGAGCTGGTGGAATCTTTGCGCGGATTGAAGCTGCCGTTTGCGATTGAGGTCATCGGATTCTCGGAGGAAGAAGGAGTGCGGTTTGGAGTTCCCTTTATCGGAAGCAGAGCGCTCGTCGGACGAGTGGACGAGGAACTTCTGGGACGCAAGGACGCGAGTGGAGTCTCTGTTCGCAAAGCGATCCAAGATTTTGGTTTGAACCCTAACGAACTTTCCAAAGCAGGGTTGGGCGACGACGTTCTGGGATTCATCGAATTTCACATCGAGCAAGGGCCGGTGCTGGAGAAACTGGGACGTCCACTCGGAGTCGTGGAAGCGATCGTGGGGCAGAACCGTTTGGAGTTCACATTTTCAGGACATGCGAATCACGCCGGGACGACGCCGATGAATTTGCGGCACGATGCACTAGCAGCGGCGGCAGAGTGGATTGTCACGGTTGAGCAGCTGGCGCAGCGCACGGCAGATTTAGTCGCAACAGTGGGATACGTGGAAGCCAAGCCCGGCGCAACGAATGTGGTCGCTGGAGAAGCGCGCGCCACCCTGGATATTCGTCACGCTTCGGATCGCACGAGAACGGAAGCTCTCGATGAGTTGATCCGGCAGGCGGAATCCATCGCTTCGCGGCGCGCGGTCAGCGTGAAGTGGCGAACGCTTCTCGCGCAAAATGCGGTGGCGATGGATCCATTTTTGACGGAGCAAATCGAACTTGCCGCGCAAAAAGCCGGCTGCGAACCGCATCGCATGGCGAGCGGCGCGGGACACGATGCCATGATCCTGGCGGAGAAAATTCCGGCGGCGATGATTTTTTTACGAACGCCGGGAGGCATCAGCCACGATCCGGAGGAATCGGTCCATCTTGACGACGTCGCGAAAGCGCTGGAATGCGGACAGCATTTGCTGACGCAGCTTGCGGCTTCGCAGGAATTTCTGGGAAGGACGTGCCGTGCATAATCTCGGTCACACGCGCAGCTCGCATCAACGCAATCACATTTTGCAAACTCCGGACACTTTTGTGCGCACGACCCTGCCCGGGATGAGGAATGCGTCCGCCATCGTGCACATCGGGCCGGCGCTGGGCGCAGCGTTCACCGAATACACCGCAGAGTTTGAATTGAAAGGCGAGTTGGGAGATACGCCAGCGCAGCGATTCGTTTACGTCATGGATGGTGCCGTGACCGTTGAGATCAAGGGAAAGCGGCACGAACTAGGCGGACGTGGTTACGCATATTTGCCGGAAGGATTTTCTCATCGAGTTGTCGCCAAAGAAAAAAGCCGTGTCGCCGTTATTGAAAAGCAATACGAGAAAAATCAAAAAACCGAACCGCCGCGATTGCTGGTCTCGAACGAAGACGCAGTCTCTTCGCACGCGCTCGACGGCGATTCCGATTTGCAGGTGAAATGTTTGCTCCCCGATGAGCCGCCATTTGATTTTGCGGTGAATACCATGGTGTATCAACCTGGCGCCGCGCTCAGCATGGTGGAAATGCACGTGATGGAGCACGGGCTGATCATGCTGGAAGGCGGCGGCATCTACCGGCTGGGCGATTCGTGGTATCCGGTGAGAACGGGCGATTTCATCTGGATGGGACCGTGGTGCCCGCAATGGTTTGGGGCCATCGGAAAATTTCCCGCGAAATACCTGATTTACAAGAACTGGAACCGGCACTCGCTCGGCAAAACGTGAAAAAGGTCGGCAAGATGCCGGCGCTACAACGAGACCTTGAGAAAATGAAATTGGAAATTGATCAGCAGGGGCTGCTATCCCAACTGGAGACGCTGGCGACTTTTTCAGACGCGGAGCCGCCCGCGGTCACGCGAATTGTTTTTACGCCGACAGATTTGAAAGCGCGCGCGTGGGTGATTACGCTCTGCGGAGAAGCCAAGCTTGCCGTGCGGCAAGATGCCATCGGAAATGTTTTTGCGCGGTGGACCGGGGCCGATGCTGCGGCACCTGCCGTTGGCACGGGATCGCACATTGATGCAATTCCCAACGCCGGCAAATATGACGGCGGCGTCGGAGTGCTTGGCGGACTCGAAGCCATTCGCGCACTGCAGCGGAGCGGGTTCCGGCCTAAACATTCGATTGAACTCCTGGTGTTCGCGACGGAAGAGCCGACGCGATTCGGAATCGGGTGCCTGGGGAGCCGGTTGCTTTCGGGAACGCTGTCCGCGGAAGCCGCCGCGAAATTGAAAGACCGTGACGGCGAATCTGTGGACGAAGTTCGCAGAAAAGCGGGCTTCAACGGGAATCTTCAGGATGTGAAACTGCCGAAAAGCTATTACAAAGCTTTTGTTGAGCTGCACATCGAGCAAGGGCCGCTGCTGGAGCGCGCAAAAACATCTTTGGGAATCGTGAAGAGCATCGCGGCGCCCGCGAGTTTTCGCGTTTCCATCGACGGCGCGGGCGGGCATGCCGGTGGAGTGCTGATGCCGGATCGCAAAGATGCGCTCTGCGCGGCCGCTGAGTTGATTCTGGCAATCGAAGATGCGGCGCACGCGAGCGGCGCGCTCGACACTGTCGCGACCGTCGGGGTCTGCGATGTTTTTCCCGGCGCGGTGAACAGCATTCCGAGCCGCGTGGGCATAACGCTGGACATTCGTGATACGGATTTGGCGCGGCGCGATGGCGTGATGCAAACAATCGAGGGCGTATCCCGGGAGATTGGCGCGAGACGCCACGTCTCCATTCAGTGGGAGTTGGTGAATGCGGATGCGCCGGCGGATTGCGCTCCCGAGGTGCGCGCGGCGCTCGCCGATTCCTGCCGGGCGCACGGATTCCCATTTCTGGAGATGGTTAGCCGGGCTTACCACGATTCCCTTTTCGTTTCACGGATTGCTCCGACGGGGATGCTTTTTATTCCCTGCCGGAACGGTTACAGCCATCGGCCCGATGAGTACGCCGCTCCGGAAGATATTGCGCGCGGGGCGCTGGTGCTGGCGGAGTCGTTGGCGAGCCTTTCCGGGCGAGCGGAGGCTTAGATGATTGGGAAATGCTTTCCGGAAGGGCCGAGAAAGACCTCACCCCTGAAGGGGTGAGCTACAGTTGGATACGAACTTTTTCTGGTTAGACCATAACTGCCCCACCCCCCTCTGTTTTTTGTAAGTGTTACATCTAAAGGACTTAGATCTCATCTAAGTGGTTTAGAATCAACACTTGCGGACACTTCCCGTAAGTGTTGATTCTAAAGGTAGCTAGGAGTGTGTTTTTGGCCCGATCGTGCAAGTGTTGATTCCAAGTGATTTAGGTTGAGACCCGCAGATGAGGAGAGATCCCTCCATTACGGGAGGGCGAAAACCGCCCGCCGCCGAGTCGGAGCGACAGAATCATTCGGACGGAATGGAATAGAAAAAAATGGCACATAAGCCCCGCCTCTAGAATGTTAAGGAACGCCGCGCCAATCCGGAGGTTGGCGTTCCTGGAAAATAAAAAAACGGCAGAGAAGCTGCCGCATCGGAGAAGACCCGCACTCTTACCTGAAGGTATCGTAGCTAAGGAACTATGGAGAGTCACGAGCCAGTAAGATTGTTACGCTCCGTGGCTTTCAAGGATTGACACTAGTCGAGGCATAGCTCGGTAGCGATTCGTATTGTGGCTCCAACGTAGTGCCGTAAAGCCCCTGACGCGAGCATGGTCTACCCACCGTGTATCGATCACGGGCAGACGCTCGTACTCGTTGAGAATGAGCAACTGGCCAAGGTACTTGCGCCAGGCTCGTTCCCGAATCAAGTCCGGAAAATAGCCATGAAAGGATTGTCCTGTGTCGAAGAGGACCAGATTACCCCCAAGACCCGCCTCTGCTGCTAATAGGCGACCGAGTTCGCAAAGCAACGAATGGGCTGGTCGGCCAACGAAATCGATCATCGGGATATGAAAACCGTCATTTCCACGTTCAACGTGAGAGTGCCAGGCCATCTCTTCGTTCGGGCCGAGTTCCGCGAAACGATGGGCCACCCAATCCGGCGTTACATCGTAGGCGGGAACTCGAAGCACAGCGGTGCGAGGAGCTATCGCCTGAAGACCTGGCGGTGCGACCTCGTAGTGGGAATAAGTGAATACTAGGTCGGCTCCGTGCCGAGCCGCAATTTCTTCCACCACTGGGCAAGGATGCCTTTGAATGCGCAGCGTATTACTCAAGCTTAACTCCCGAAATTACTTGGTAACTCCGATATGCGAAATCGTCGGTCATGCCGGACAGGTAATCGACGAAGAGGTGTGCCCGACAGAACCATTCCCACGCATCCTCGCCCCATTTTTTCTGCGAAGCTTTCTCGCCTGCGGTGGAGTCATAAACGTCTAGGTAGTGCGCGGGCAGTCGGTCAAGAAGAGGCATAAGCGTCTGCAGTTCCTCCTTATAAACCTCCTCGCGATCGGAGGACTGCCAGGCCTTTCGTAGTTTCGCGAAGCGGTCTCGCTTCAGCTTGAGAAGCTCGCCGTACTGATCGAGGATGCCATGCACGATTCTAAGCCCTGCGAGGAATGGCCTCTGAACCCTCTCTTCGACATAAAGGAACTTCTTTGCAACGTCCTTTAGAGTTTCCAATAGGTCATCGGCATCTGTGCCGTCAAGGAGTCCATGACGTGATCCATCCAAGATGTCTTCAGAGCTTCCATCACCGTAAGCCCTCGCCGCCTCTTCTATCATTGTTCTTGCGAACACTGCCTTGAATCGCATGAAATCCTCCGCGGGATCTTTCCTTGCATCATTGCTTCGCTCCTGCACAGTCTTTCGAAGGTCCGAGAGATCAGGTTTCTTTGGATTCTTCTTGTCAATCCAAGCCTCGAGTTCTTTGAAAAAATCGTTCACCGTGAAGATGCGTTGATCGATTCCGTCTTCCATATCACTCATGCAATACGAAATGTCATCGGCTGCCTCGACAAGGTACGCAAGTGGAAATCTTTGTTGGACCTCGAATTCTAGAGCATCCCAGGCCGCATCAATTCTCGGACGTTCCGATTCGAAAAATCCAGCCTTTTTCCATTTGCTCGGAATGTCCTTAGGTCCGCGTGGGTATTTGAGTGCCGTCAAGACCTGCGAGAAAGTTAAGTCCATACCGTACAGGTTTCTGTCTTTCTTTGTGAGCCCTTGCAGGCGTGTTAGGATCCGCGTACCTTGCGGATTGCCGTCAAAATATAGGAAGTCTTCTACCAGCAGCTTAAGTTTCTGGCTCTTTGCCAGTTTCTTTCCCGCGGTGGTTTCCCAGTTGTTCCGGAACCACACTTGAATCGCGGCCTCCCCGAAGTGGCCGAACGGCGGGTTGCCGATATCATGAGCTAAGCACCCAGTTTCTACAAGCAACACAAGAGCAGCTCGGTAATCAGGATCCAATCCAGCAAGCGCCCCGTCCACGACCTTCTGTGCCACCCATCGTCCAATGCTCGCAACCTCTAGTGAGTGCGTGAGTCGGGTTCTCACTGCGGCATCCTTAGACAGGGTGAATACCTGCGTTTTTTGCTGAAGTCGGCGGAAAGCGCTTGAGTACACGACGCGCGCGCGATCGCTTATCGCCTCCTCGTCAATTGCGCGGCCAAGGATCGACGATCTGCCCCTGTAACGTTCAGGCGTGATCAGGTTCTTATGCCACGCAACGGGGTCGAACTTCCCGGTCCTGTTGTTCTTGCCCTGTATGTTAACCACGCCATCATTCTACTCCAGGCTGCGGCGCGATATTCATGTTCCACAGTCTTGGACTAGTGTGCCTGTTTCCGGCCGTATAAGCGTCACTAGGAAACTGGGCCTCTGCTGCGGCAGGATGACTTACCTAGCAATAAGTAGGCGGTGAAGGGGCAGGGCCCCTAAAGATGTCGGCGCTGAGGATCCGGATGAGATGGAGATTACACAATGTGGTACGTACAGCTACTTGTTCTAACGCAAGGAGGGCCAGGAGCGGCACTCCGCGATAGTGACTAGGGAGGCTAGTGGAGGGCCGGGCTTGAAGTAAGTCACGGCGTCGGAGGCGGAACAGAAGCTTCTTGTTCCGGTAGTCTGCGGGGGCATTTTCCACCATCAAATGCGACTGGGGCTGTGCTCTGGGAGTTACAGCGCAAACAGGAATTGGCTGGATACGTGAAACACTTGGGCTCCGTCCACGTATATATCTCCAAGAAGGGGCAATGTCCTATTCGCCCGCACTGATTGCGCATATTTGCGGTGGATCCTTGGGGTTGCTGTCCGGGACTGCTGCCATGACTTTCCGCAAAGGTTCCCCCGGCCATGTGCTGGCGGGAAAGGTCTTTGTCGCATCCATGCTCACCATGGGCTCCTTCGCGACGTACCTGGCCATCACGAGGAATCAACCCAATAACATCGGCGGCGGGATTCTCACCGTTTATCTGATCGGAACGGCCTGGCTGACCGCCAGGCGCAGAGACGGGGAAACGAGCCGTTTTGATTGGGTTCTGCTCCTGATTCCCCTGGCGAATGGCATCCTCAGCTGGATGACTGGCGTCAAAGTCCTGCGTAGCGGACACAGCTCACTCGACGGAGTTCCTGTTGGAATGATCCTTTTCATGGGTTCGGTGTGTCTGCTTGCCGCGGCGGGGGACGTGCGCATGCTGGTGAGCGGCGGCGTTGCTGGAGTCAAGCGCATCTCGCGGCATCTCTGGCGCATGTGCTTTGGGCTGTTCATCGCATCAGGGTCTTTTTTCTTGGGAGGGTCAAACCGCCCACTGAGATTGCTTTCGACCGTGGGGATAGGAAAATATCTATCCCCGGCTTTATTCAACACAACCTTGTATTTGGTTCTCACTATCCTTCCGCTGATTTTGCTGATTTTCTGGCTCATCCGAGTGCGCTTTACTAATGCATACAAGGGAAAGTCGGCATCACTTGCATCCACGAGTGCTGATTAACGCGGCAACCGCGCAAGTGGACCCGACTTATCGCCCACCAACGCGCAAGTGGGACCTGACACTTTAAAATCCCGCCCTCGCATGATTAAATCCCTGGCACCGCGTCTGCTCCATGGCAGTTGCGGCTTTGCGGTGTCCGGAGTTTATCGCGTACGAATTTGAGGAGAGGGACTCGCGGTCATTGGACTGAAGACGCGAGGAATTGTGATATGTCACGCAAGCGTGGCGGCGGAATCGTAGATGAAATTGGTCTCTTATTGGTCTGCACATGCTTGTGTCTAGCGTACGGATGCTCCGTTAAGGAACCGGCACCAGCGCCTGCATTTCCGGCCTCGCCGATACAAGTTACGACTGCGGCCACGTACACCTATCCGCTCAAGATCTCGGCAAACGGCAGATACCTCGTCGATCAAAACGGCAAGCCCTTCCGCATTCAAGGGGACTCCGCGCAGTCCCTGATCGCCAACCTCACGTATGCGGAAGCAGATAAATACCTCTCGGACAGGCAGAAAAAAGGATTCAATACCGTGAACGTCAACCTGCTCGAGGCCAAGTTCGCCTTCCGTGCGCCAGCCAACAGAAATGGAGATGCTCCTTTCACGAAACCGGGCGACTTTTCGACACCCAATGAAGCTTACTTTGCCTTTGCGGATTCGATCATTGATCTCGCAGCATCGAAGGGGATGCTGGTTAGCCTTGCAGCGATGTACCTCGGTTTCCACGGCGGGGACGAGGGCTGGTGGAAGGCGCTGAGTGACGGCACCAACACACAAACCGTCTGCTACAACTTTGGTTTGTACGTCGGAAAGAGGTACAAGAGCCGTAAGAACATCTTCTGGGTCATTGGTGGGGACTACCTGCCATCAGAAGGATCAGAAGGAGAGTTGCGACTCCGGAGGTTCGTGGAGGGCATCCGTGATGGCGAGGCCCAGCAGTTGTGGGCTGGGGACTGGAATGCCCCGTGCATCTCGACCACCGAGAAAGCGTTCGCTCCTCTAATGGATCTCAACGCAGTTTACACGTACGGCATTCCAGGGCACCCGGGTACGACATACGGCGAAGCGCAAACTGCGTACAATGATTTGCCCGCTCGTCCTGCTTATCTGAAAGAAACAGGCTACGAAAATGAGAATTGGATTGCGGGCGATCCGGCCTCCGTCCGCAAATACCAATATTGGGGAGTCTTGGGCGGCGCCACGGATGGCGTCTTCTTCGGCAACCGCGACATCTGGGAATTCGCCACGGCCAGTTGGTGGTCAGGTTTCCATTTTGGACATAGCCCCTGGCAAGCCGCGCTGGACTCGGCCGGCGCATTCGACATGACACGGCTCGGACGACTCCTCGATCCACTGCCCTGGTACGACCTGGTTCCTTCCGGGCTCGGCGGAATAAAGAAGCTTGTGACGGAAGGCGGCGGCACCTTTGGACAGTCTGACTACGTCACTGCCGCGGCAACCAGCGATGGCAAGGTGCTCTTGGCCTACATTCCGCCGGAGACGCGCTCCTCCAGCATCACCGTGGATATGACTGCGCTAAAAGATTCTGCTCGCGCACAGTGGTTTGACCCAACGTCTGGAAACTACCTGGAAGTGAGCGGGAGTCGTTTCCCCACCACTGGGACAAGGAGCTTCAAAATCCCCGGGAAAAACTCAGCTGGCGCGGGAGACTGGGTACTCCTTCTTCAAGTCTTTTAGAGCGGCTTCGAAGGATGGGACAAGACGCCAGATATGGTTGATGCGCTAGAGACGGCCTAGGGCTTTCCCCTGTTGTGGACATACAACCAGCCTGCGCCATCGCAAGGGCCGCAACGAGCCGCCGCTATGCTCCCTGTGCCCGCGCACGCATCACACAGTTTCCAATCGTCAGGGTTAAGAGCGCTTCCATTGACTCCCACGCATCTCTTCCCTGTGACGGTCTGTGCGCACTGACCGTTAATTAGGTTTGTGGCGTAGGAAACGGCGCCGCAGCGCGTACACACGGCCACGGGCTTCGGTTTCGTGCTCTCGCTGGGCTTCTTTTCTTGTTCTTCGAGGACTGGCTTCGCGTGAGGCTTGTTCTCACTCGGACACGCGTGGGCCGGAGGAGGAGGCAAATCGCTTTCTTTCACCGGGGTTCTGGGCCAATCGAACGGACAGGAATCACACACGTAACGATACAGGTTGGGGAAAACCTGCTTCTTTTCAAGCGGCATAAACCCTCATCGACAATCCTGGAAACGCGCCCAAAGCTTCGCGTCTCCTGTCTATTTTACGACAATGGATAGCCCATGCGGCCATCACCAATGCTGATCCAACGGAGTCGCCAATCCTGATTTTCCGGCGGTGGCGGATACGGCTTATTCGGCGGAGAGGAAAGCGTAGCGGAGGAGAAATAGGACGGAGAGAACCCACATGAGGGGGCTGATTTCGCGATGGCGGCCGGTGCCGAGCTTGACGAGGGTGAAGGAGAGAAGGCCGAGGCTGAGGCCCGTGGCGATACTGAAGGTGAGCGGAGTGGCAACCAAAGTGAGGAAGGCCGGGAAGGCTTCACTGAAATCGTCCCAGCGAACGCGAGCAACGGCGCCACACATGAGCGCGCCAACCAGAATGAGAGCGGGAGCGGTGGCGTAAGCGGGAATCGCAGCGACGAGCGGCGCGCAAAACATAGCGACCAGGAAAAGCGCGGCGATGACGACGTTGCCGAGGCCGGTGCGGGCGCCAGCGGCGACTCCGGCGGCGCTTTCGATGTAACTGGTGACCGTCGAGGTGCCGGTGAAGGCGCCGAACATGGTGCCGAAAGCGTCGGCGATCAAAGCGCGGCTGGCGCGGGGAAGTTTACCGTCGCGAAGGAAGCCGCCTTCTTCGCAGACGCCGACCAAGGTGCCAACGTTATCGAAGAGATCGACGAAAAAAAAGACGAAGATGAGCTCGCCAAAGCCGAGTTTGGTGGCGGAGCGGAGGTCCAGCTTGAGGAACGTGCCGGAAGGATGCGGCCGGGAGAAAAAATGAGCGGGCCAGTGACTAAGGCCGAAAGGAATACCGGCAAGGGTGATGACGACGATGCCGAGGAGAATGGCGCTGCCGGCGCGGCGGGACATCAGGATGGCGATGAGGATAAGTCCGGCGGCGGCGAGAAGGACTTGGGGATCGGAAGTCTTGCCAAGCCCGACGAAGGTGGCGGGATTGGCGACGATGATTTTCGCATTACGCAGGCCGATGAAGGCGATGAACAGGCCGATGCCGGCGGCGGTGCCGTACTTGAGGCAATCGGGGATGCCGTTGACGATTTGTTCGCGCACTTTGGTGAGGGTGAGGAGCAGAAAAAGGAGGCCGGAAAGAAAGACGACGCCGAGAGCGGTCTGCCAGGGAACGCCGCGGCCGAGAACGATGGAGTAGGTGAAGTAGGCGTTGAGGGACATGCCGGGCGCGAGAGCGATGGGATAGTTGGCCCACAAGCCCATGATGAGGGTGGCGACCGCCGAAGAAATGCAGGTGGCGAAGAGGACGCCTTCGACGGGCATGCCGGTTTCCGAGAGGATACGCGGGTTGACGACGACCACGTAGGCCATGGTCATGAAGGTGGTGAGGCCGGCGAGCAATTCGCGGCGGACGGTGGTGTGGTTTTCTTCGAGGTGAAAGACGCGGTCGAGCAAACGGTTTCCCTCTGAAATAAAAAGGTGCGCCACTATAGGCCGGACGCGGCGGGAGGTCAATGCGGGAGCGTGGATTCGCGCTCGGCCCAGTGTTCGATAATGTCGCGGACAATTTTGTCGCCGACGATATAAGCCGCTTCGAGGGCGGGAAAGTAAGCGGAGTAATTGCCGGAAACCAGAGCTTTCAGGCTGTCGGCGACGGAAGTGCCGGGCGGCTCGCGATCGTAATTGCTCACGGTGCGCAGGACGAGGACGCGCTGAGGGTCGACACGGCCGCCTTGGCTCAAGAACGTAAGAGCTTGCATGATGCCGGTGTCTTCCATGGCTGCAATCATGTAATTCCCTTTTCCGGTGGTGTAGTAGCGCGTCCAAGCGTTGGCCCATTCGTTCATCTTGGAGCCGTGCCAAAAAGTGCTCGAAGAAAGCGTGTCGCCACGAGTGACGAACGGAGGCTTTAGCGCGTCCGGAAAACCGGCGAAGCGGGCGCGCGCGGCGCGCAGAGAATCCGAATCGGAAAGTGGAGTGTCTTTTGTCAAGCGAAACGCCCAACCGACAAGCTGCGGATTGAGAGTGTAGAGCTCGCCTTCGAGTTGGTCGCGGACTGGTTGTTCGTAGGGAGCTGCTTTGCGCAGGGGGACATAGCCAGTCGGCCAATTCTCCGGAATTTGGCGGGCATCGATTTCGTAAGCCAGATCACCATCTAGAACGTGGTCGGCCCAAACGGCTGAGCCCAACGAAACGTCCGCAGGATCGCCGCCGCCGATTCCGGCGATAAGCCAGTAGGCTTTCGAAAGATCGAAGCGCGGGTCGAGGCCAACGGCCATCACGGAGGCCGCGGCTTTAGCGGTGCCGACACCGGTCAGGATGCCGAGGACCCCGTCTTTGTTGAGGCGGACGTGGTGATAGCCCGCGGGGAGAGCAATGATTTGATCAAGGTGCTCGCGCTCGACCCAGAGCTGGTATTCGCCGGGCGTGTCGCCAGTGTCCTCGCCGCGTTCGAACATGGCGACGATTACGACCTTGATCGGGATCGGCTTGCTGGATGATGTGGCTTGAGCAAAAAGATGGATAGGAGAGATTGCGACTACGATCAAAATAAGAACGAATCGCTTAAGCCTGCTCATGAATCTCCATCCTCTTGATTCTGTATATCGGCTATCCTGTGTCGCGCGCGAATGAGACTCTATACCACAGCTAGCAGCCGCGAGAATCCGAATATTGCGTGGGCGATTCTATTTGCGGTGACTTCCCGGGAGAAGTTTTCGATGAACAGTTCAAAAAACGGTCTTCGACGAATGCTTCACTGGCGTGGGTTATGCGACATTCTCGTTGCGTCGCTTGCGTTCACGTGGCCTGCTGCTGGTCAAACCAAAGCGGCGCGATCCTCGGCCACGCCGGCAAGTTTGGAGCAGCGCGCGGAAGCCAACCTCAAAGTCGCACGAGAAAATCCGCTGCAGCTTCGCCAGTTTCTGCTCAAGATGCCGAAGGGCGGCGACCTGCACAATCACCTGAGCGGAGCGGTGTACGCGGAATCGTGGATCCGTGCGGGAGCGGAGGATCATCTGTGCGTGGACGTTGCGAAGCTGGCGTTTACGAAGCCGCCAGCGGCGTCCAGCGGCGGAGTCGAGCAGAATGCGTGCGGCGAGGGCAAGGTTCCCGCTGAGACTGCGTTCAAGGATCAGAAATTGTACGACGCGCTGGTGGATGCGTTTTCGATGCGGGGGTTTGTTCCGTCGCCGGGCGTAACCGGGCACGATCATTTTTTCGACACGTTTTCGAAATTTGGAGGGACGGATCACCGGCACACCGGCGAGTGGATTGATGAGGTGGCGACGCGCGCGGCGGCGCAAAATGAACAGTACCTGGAGCTGATGCACACGCCGGACTTCAGCCATACCGCGGCGATCGCCAAAGAAATCGGCTGGCGTGAAGACTTCGGGCAATTGCGCGAGGCGTTGCTGGCGCGAGGACTGCGCGACGACGTGGCCGTCGCCAAAACCGGCGTGAACGAAGCCGAAGAATTGCGGGCGAAGCGAGAGCACTGCGGGCAAGCGGATGCGGCTGCGGCGTGCAACGTTCAGGTCCGCTATATTTGCCAGGTGCTGCGCGGCTTTCCCAAGGAGCAGGTGTTCGCGCAAACGCTGCTGTGCTTTGAGACGGCTTCGGCTAACGCGCGATTTGTGGCCGTCAACCTGGTGATGCCGGAGGACGGGTACACGGCGATGAACGACTATGCGCTGCACATGCGCATGGTTGGATTTCTTCGCGGGCTGTATCCGAAGATTCATGTGAGCCTGCACGCCGGGGAGATTGCGCCGGGCCTGGTTCCCTACGAAGGGCTGTGCTGCCACGTGCGGCTGGCGGTGGAGGAAGGTCATGCGGAACGCATCGGCCACGGCGTGGACGTGATGTATGAGAATCATCCGCACGCGCTGCTAAAAGAGATGGCCGCGAAACACGTGATGGTGGAAATCAGCCTGACGAGCAACGACTTGATCCTTGGCGTGAGCGGCAAGGAGCATCCCTTCCTGATGTACAAAATGTTTGGCGTACCGATGGCGCTGGCAACGGACGATGAAGGCGTTTCGCGGATTGACTTGACGCACGAATACGTGCGTGCGGTCGAGAGCTATGACCTGCACTATGCGGACCTGAAGCGGATGGCGCGTACGAGCGTGGAGCACAGCTTTCTGCCCGGCGAGAGCTTGTGGAGCGCGCCGGATGCGCTCACTCGCGCGGTTGCGCCGTGCTCGCGCGATATTCTCGGCGCAGAAAAACCTTCGTCCGGGTGCGCGGCGTTCTTGAAGGGCAGCGAGAGAGCGCAGCAACAGTGGGAGCTGGAGCGGAGGCTCCACGCATTTGAAGCGCAGCTTTGAGTTGGCAGTCGCAACTAGGCCGTTTTGACGTTGACGGTAGCCACCGACAGGCGCGGCAAATCCATCCTGAGCCGGGACCCGTCCAAAGCAACCGCGTGCGTTTGAGGAAGAAGTCGATTGGGATTCTCAAACGTGTTGCAGGCATTCCAATCGGGATCGTGAAGGATCTGGGCCTTCGCTTCCTTCGCCGTACTTCCCTGGAGAGCGCAGTCGATTTCAAAGTCGGCATCGTGACGCGGATTCACAAAGGAGACGACCAGTTCGTTCTGTGCTTTGGAGGCCGAGACGGAGACGGCTAACGGAGACGAATCTTGCGTCTCCACGCGCACGGCGGTTTTGGAGCGGTGAGGCTTGAAAAGAGCGAAGGCGTGATAGGTCGAGGTGCGAATGCAGGACTTGCCTTCAGAGCCGTCAGTAAGCAAGAGGGATTGCAACACGTTTACGATCTGCGCGATGTTGCACATGAACAGTTTGTCGGCCTGGCGATTGAAAATATTGAGGCCAAGACCGGCGGCAACGGCGCTGCGCATGGTGCTCTGCATCCAAAGTTTCCCATAACGCTTTTCGTCTTCCTCTGGAATTTTGTCCCACACGCCCCATTCGTCGAGAATCAGGCCGATTTTGTGGCCGTCACGGTAACTGTCGAGGAGCGCTCTTTGTTCGGTGACGGCATCTTCCACTCGCTTGAATATGGAGAGTTGCTGGCCCACGTGGTCGGCGGTGAATTCCGTGGCGCGGTCGGGGCCGCCTTCGTAATAGTGCATCGAAATGCCACCGGGGGCGCCGCCTTCAAGCGTATCCATGAAACCGCGCGTCCACTTGCGATCGTTTCCGTTGGGTCCGCTGGCCACGAGAAACGGCTTGGTCCCGCCAAATTCGCGAAGGTACACGGAGAATTGCCGGTACAAAGTGCCGTAGACCTCGGGACGCATCCATCCGCCGCATCCCCAATTTTCATTGCCGACGCCCCAATAGCGCACTTGAAAGGGCTCGGCAGCGCCGTTCTTTATGCGTTCTTCCGCAAGGGTGCTTCCCGAGGGCATGTTGCAGTACTCGATCCAATCCCTTAGCTCGCGCGGAGAACCACTTCCAACATTGCCGGCGAGATAGGGCTCGGCGCCGAGCAGGCGGCACAGACCGATAAATTCATGAGTGCCAAAGCTCCCATCTTCGATGTAGCGGCCCCAATGGATATTCACGCGCTTGGGCCGCTGCTCAACTGGACCGATGCCGTCACGCCAATGGTAATCGTCGGCATAACAGCCTCCGGGCCACCGCAGAACGGGCACGCCGAGTTCCCGGAGGTAATCCACTGCTTGCTTGCGGTAGCCATCGATATTGGGAACCGGCGATTTCTTGCCGACCCACAAACCGCCGTAAACACAAGAGCCAAGATGCTCGGCAAAATGACCGTGAAATTCAGGGCGAACGACGCCAATTTCCGCGTCAGCGCGCACGACAATTTTCTGCGCGGCTGAGGAGGCGGCAAGCAAGCCTCTGGGAATGAGTGCCGAGAGCGAGAGAGCTGCGGAGCTTCCGACGAATTGCCGGCGCGATAGTTGTGGAATCACGGTGATCCTCGTGGCGTCCAAGGCGGTCACGACTTGTGCCAATACATGTCCCAGCCAAGATAACGGCTGGTGGCTTCATGAACGGCCGACGCGACCGATGAAAAATTTGCTGCCACGTGATGTTCGAACCCGCGTTCGCAGATGTAGCGGAGAAGTTTCTGCAATTGAGGAATATGCACGACGCCGGCGCCGCCAAAGGTTTCGAGCGAATCGTCGGTAAAATTTCCTTCGCCGACGTAGCCGCGAATTTTTCCTTCACGATCGTCGGTCGAGACGCGGACAAAACTCATGGGGCCGGCCTTGACTCTGCCCACGCAGGTGCCAAAGGTGTTTTCCTTGCCCACTGTCCCGGCGATGATCTCCTGAAAGTCCATGCGCACATCCTTGAAAAAGTGCTTGGGAAGATTGCTGCAGTGAAAACAGACAGCTTTGTCGGGATCGTCTGCGTAATTGTTATTCCAGTCGAGCAGCGCACTGGGAGTTTCGGAAGCCAGGCGCAGCGCGTGCATGCCAACCACGCCGGCAATATCGACTTCGCAGGCGCTGGACATGCCTTCGTTGCTCATCATGCTCATCACGGTGCAGGGGACGACACCAAAATATTCTTCTAGAGAAGTCCAGCACTGAATGGCGCTGATGATCACGTCGGTGTCCTGCATCCAGCCGTCGATCACCGCGCCGAGCTTGGACATCTTGAGGAGGGCAGCGTCTGGAATGCTCTGCGTGGAAACATATTTGCGGATGGATTGGAGTTTCTTCTGCGCGGCGGAGTCGTCGTCTTTCATGCGCGCGATGCGCCCGAGAATCTCGGAAAGGTCAATAGTTTCGACGGAGATTCCGTTGGCTTCGAGGATCTTTTCGCTGTAGCGCACAGTGTTGAACGCTGCGGGCCGCGCGCCGATTGCGCCGATGCGTAAGCGTCGCAAGCCCTTCACCACGCGGCAAACACCGAGGAACCAATCGAGGTCGCGGCGGAACGTGTCCGACTGCGGCAACTCGGTGTGGAGTGTTGTCAACGAATAGGGAATTCCATATTGCGAGAGATTGTTGCAGGCGGACATCTTGCCGCAGAAACTATCGCGGCGGTCGCGGATGGTCATACGACCTGGTGTGTCAGGCGTGGCCTGAATCAGGATTGGCACAGAGAGACCAGCCATCCGCAGCGTATCGGCAATAGCTCGCTCGTCGCCGAAGTTCGGGAGAGTGACAACAATCCCGTCGATTGCTTCGCGGTGCTGCTTGAACAAGTCCGCGCAGCGGCGCGCTTCCTCGCGCGTTTCCACGGCGCCAAACTTTGATTCTGCTTCGCTGAGCGCGACGACCTTCACTCCTGCGGACTCGAGCGATGTGCGCATTTCCTGATGCCCAGAGCGCGCCAGATGATCGGGGAAGAATCCACGATTCCCCACGATCATCCCGAGTGTCATTTGACGTTTCGCTGCCTCGCTCATAAGCCTTCTTTCCTTGAGAAGAACCGGCAGGTAAGAATACCGCAGCGCCGCCGCGACAGCACCCTCCGCCACTTTACCGAGAGCGAAGGCACACGGCAGTTATCGGCTGCGGGCAGGCCGCAAAAAAAATCATAATTTACGCATACTGTAAACGGTTACATTCGGACGATATTTCCGAGGTGAGTCCGTTGTCAAGAGGAATTGAACGCTTGCCCTCCCCCAGTTTCAGGGCTGTTTTTTATGCGCGGGGTCTTGACAACGTGGTATCGGTTGTTGTTTCATGTGTTTGGATGAAACGCGAGGAAGCTATTAAAGCGCGCGAGCAGCTGGTCCGG